>ERZ1027012.120-NODE-120-length-36440-cov-9.122166_pt1 | contig 36440 bp, 39 predicted proteins | sample MGYA00519447_ERZ1027012 | MGnify/ENA primary metagenome ERZ1027012 (study PRJEB26926, sample SAMN06164700) | human gut metagenome | biome: ENVO:00009003; feature: ENVO:2100002; material: ENVO:00002003 | host: Homo sapiens | place: USA | collected 2012 ... | reverse complement strand
AGATCTAGTACGGTCTCGTGGGCTCGGAGATGTGTATAAGAGACAGCATCAATACTGCAATAGCTCTTAAATATTTCATAATCATTATCTCCTTTTGTTTTTCTGTTGTTATTTTCGGGTTTCGGTTTTCCCTTGCCTTACAACTGCATTAAACACCAAATCGGCTCCAAATGCTACAAACTCTGCTTTACAAAGCCGATTTTTCGCCGCAACTTTGGTTTACAAATGCCTTAAAATCAAGCTTTTCGGGCATTTTTTCAAAAATATGGTGCTTTTTATCCTGATTTGCCATTAAAATATTATCTGCAAAAAATAACGCCCGTTCGGAAAAATAATTTCCAAACGAGCGTTTTTATATTGACTGTATCAGCCCTTAGTATTGATTTGTAAATTCAAGGCGTTTTCTCCCATTCACCTGTTTCTGTATTCTTTTGCAAAACAAGTTCGTATCCGCCGCCGGCACGGTTAAAGTAAATCTCGCTATCGTCTTCATTGACTTCTAACACAAATTCATTTTTAGCTCCAAGCTTGCTGTTAAGTCCGCCAAAAGTTGAATAAAAAGTCAGATAGTGTGATTTCACACCGCCGCCATTATTTTTAAATCCTCTGATATACCCCATAGAGGATGAGACCGATGCATTCAGAGTGATTTGAGTTCCGTCTTCTGAAACAGAATAATCTGTTAAAATCACATCTGTGCGTTCAATAAATCCGGTTCCAACAAAAAAGGATGCAGTAAGTATAACTATTACTGCTATTACACTTATCAAGATTAATTTTTTATTTTTCATTATTAATACCTATTATTAACATCTTTTCTTTTCAGGGCTATCAAACTTAAAATATTGTCGTATATCAAAGCCTTGCTTCAAGGCGGTAGATGGGAAAGCCCTGCTGTGAAAATTTGCTTTCGTATTCCGTAACGATGTTGCCCTCAAAATCGCTGTTGTGTAAATCAAGGTTTATGTTTGAAAGTTTGAAACCGCTTTGCGAAAAGCTCTCAATCGAAAATTCAAAAAAGTGCATATTGTCCGTTTTCTGAAAAATTGCTCCGCCGTCTGCAAGCAGAGTTTTGTAAATTTCAAGAAAGCGGGAGTGGGTAAGTCTGTGCTTTGCGTATCTCGCTTTCGGGTACGGGCAGCTGAAATTGAGATAAATTGTTTCAATGCTTTTTTCCTTTATGTAGCTCGGCAGGTATTCTGCGTCGCCCCTCATAAAGCGTATATTTTGAAGCCCCTGCTCCGCTGCCATTTCGCAAGCCGCAACTATAACATTGGCAACTTTTTCAACCGCTATAACATTTATGTTCGGGTTCTGTTTAGCAAGCGTGCTTGCAAAAGTGCCCTTGCCGCAGCCTATTTCAAGTACTGTCGGGTTGTTATTTTTAAAAATAGATTTAAAATCTACAATGTGATTTTCATTTCTTGCGTTGCGGTAATCAAGGTCGTCCATCTCGCAGTCAATAAGATAGCCGCCGCATTTTTCAAGCCTTTCTTCAAGGTTTTTTTTTCTTCTCATTCTCATAATTTCTGCCTGCCTGTGTTATTTAATATTTTCTTGTTTTGTAATTATTCCGCCGCCGATAACAAAATCGCCGTCATATAAAACGAGCGACTGACCAGGCGCCGCCGCTCTCTGCGGCTCGTCAAAAACAAGGCGTATTGTGTCGTCTGAAATAAGCTCGGCAACAGCCGGCTGTTCTTTCATATTATATCTTGTCCTCGCAAAAACACGCTGTCCCTTTTCAAGACCTTTAGGGGAGATAATGTTTGCGTCCTTTGCAAAAACCTCTCTCGTGAAAAGTGCGTCCCCAGTTGTGAGCACAACTTCATTTGTTTTCGGATTTTTGTCACACACGAAAAGCGGAACGCTGTATGAAATCCCAAGCCCTTTTCGCTGACCTATCGTGTATCTTATAATTCCGCCGTGTTCACCGAGCACCTCGCCGTTTTGGAGTACGAATTTTCCTTTTCTGCAAGGCTCGCTCATTCTGCTTTCAATGAATGACGCATAGTCGCCGTCAGGCACAAAGCAGATGTCCTGGCTCTCTTTTTTTCGAGAATTTACAAATCCGTTTTCCTCTGCTATCTCCCTAATCTGCGCCTTGGTATATTTTCCGAGCGGAAAAACTGTTTTTGCAAGTTCGTTTTGCGTAAGGGGATAGAGCACGTAGCTTTGGTCCTTGCTTAAATCAGCGCCCTTTTTGAGCATATATTCGCCTGTGGTTTCGTCAAAAATCACTTCAGCATAATGACCTGTTGCAATTGTGTCGCACCCAAGTTCCTGTGCCTTTTCAATCAGCTTGCCGAATTTAAGATATTTGTTGCACTGAATACAGGGGTTCGGCGTTCTGCCGTTTTCGTATTCGCTGATAAAGTTTCCGATAACGCATTTTTCAAATTCGTCCTGCAAATCAAACGCGTAAAACAGCATATCAAGTTTTTTTGCTACGCTCTCGGCGTCGTTCACATCGCTGTCAGAACTACCGCTCCACAAACGCATGGTTGCCCCCACACATTCGTAGCCAGCCTGCTTCATTAAAAAGGCGGCAACGCTGCTGTCAACGCCGCCGCTCATTGCTATAAGCGCCTTTTTCTTCATAAAATCACCATTTATAAATTATCCGCCGTATTCAATCATCTTGTCAATACAGCTTTTAGCTTTTTTGAGGGTTTCATCGTCAAGCACGATTTCCTCGCCCGCCTCACCGAGACAGCAAAGGTAAACCTCGGGCAGGGTAGTCGCTTTCATATTTTCGCATATAAGATTTTTTGATACAGGGTAAAATTTCTTGTCGGGGCAGTCATACTGCAAATGCTCCGCAATGCTGTTTTCCGTGCCGATTATAAATTCACGGCAGTCGCTGTTTTTCGCAAAATCCATAATTCCGCTCGTTGAGCCTGCGTAGTCGGCATGGCGCACAACTTCATTTCTGCATTCGGGGTGAACAAGAAACAGTGCGTTCGGGTGAGCAGATTTTGCCTCAATCACCTCGTTTTCAGTAACAAGGCAGTGAGTGGGGCAGCCGCCCTCAAGTAAAACGATATTTTTTTCGGGGCACGCATTTTTAACAAATGTGCCGAGATTGATGTCGGGAATAAAAATAATATTCTTTTCAGGCATCGCCTTTACTATTTTAACCGCTGATGATGAAGTTACGCAGACATCGCAAACGGTTTTAAGCTCTGCCGTGGTGTTTACATAAGCAACAACAGCGTGGTCGGGGTGCTCATCTTTGAGTTCGAGCACTCTTTTTTTGTCAAACTGTTCTGCCATCGGGCAGCCTGCGGACGGGTTTGAAAGAATAACTTTCTTTTCGGGTGAAAGTATTTTAACGGTTTCCGCCATAAAACGAACGCCGCACATAATAACGGTTTTACTGCTTACACTCTGCGCTTTTACAGAAAGAGCGTATGAATCGCCCGTGAAATCGGCGATTTCGCAAATCTCCCTGCTCATATATGAATGGGCAAGAATGCAGATGTCCTTTTCCTTTTTCAGTTCTCTGATTTTTTCCTGAAGTTCACAAACCGTCATATTAAAACCGCCTTTGCGGCGCAAACTGCGCCCTCTTTTCATTTATTATATATAAATTTACAATATATGAGCCGAAAAAGCAATACAAACTTAAAATTTGCCATTGTAACAAAAAGCCCGTGCCCTGAATTTGACCCAAGGCACGGGTGATTTTTATATCTTATTTGGTTTTAAAGAATTTCGTTTATTCCTGTGAGAAAAGGGGAGTTGAAAGGTATCTGTCGCCCGTGTCGGGGAAGAGTACAACTATGCGCTTGCCCTTGTATTCCTCACGCTTTGCAAGCTGAGCCGCCGCCCAAAGCGCCGCACCGCTTGAAATGCCCACAAGAAAGCCCTCTGTTTTTGCAATTTTGTTGCCTGTTTCAAATGCCGCTTCGTTCGGCACGGCAATAACTTCGTCATAGATTTCTGTATCAAGCGTTTCGGGCACGAAGCCTGCGCCGATTCCCTGAATTTTGTGCGCGCCGCCGTGTCCCTCGCTCAAAACGGGCGATGTTGCAGGCTCAGCCGCAATTATTTTAATATCAGGATTTTTCTCTTTAAGATATTTGCCAACTCCTGAAATTGTGCCGCCTGTGCCTACTCCTGCAACGAAAGCGTCAATCTTTCCGTCCGTCTGCTCCCAAATTTCGGGGCCCGTTGTTTCATAGTGCGCTCTCGGGTTTGCAGGGTTTACAAACTGACCGAGGATAACAGCGCCGTCCGTTTCGTTTTTAAGTTCCTCTGCCTTTTCTATTGCGCCCGTCATTCCCTTTGCGCCCTCTGTCAGCACAACTTCTGCGCCAAAAGCTTTAACAAGACTGCGTCTTTCAACGCTCATCGTTTCGGGCATTGTTAAAATTACACGGTATCCTCTTGCTGTGCCAACGCTTGCAAGTCCTATGCCCGTGTTGCCCGATGTCGGCTCAATTATAGTTGCGCCTTTCTTTAAAATTCCTTTTTCCTCCGCATCCTTAATCATATAATAAGCCGCTCTGTCCTTAACTGAGCCTGCGGGGTTAAAATATTCAAGCTTTGCAACAAGCTCGGCTTCTGCGCCGATTGCTTTTTCGTATGCAGAAAGTCTCATCATAGGTGTGTTGCCTATAAGCTCGGTAATATTGCCGTAAATAGCCATAAAAATTTCCTTTCTTATATTATTACATTATATATATCTGTTTTTTGGCTGTGATTATTCAAGATTGCCCGTCATCAGCATTATTGCGGAAAGCGCCGCAACAGGCGCAGTCTGAGTGCGCAGTATCCTTTTGCCGAGTGTTGCGCAAACAGCACCGCTGTCTTTAAGCATTTCAACCTCTTCACCGTCAAAACCGCCCTCGGGGCCTATGAATATCGCAACGCTTTTTGCGTTTTTGTCTATAATTTCGCGCAAAGGTTCGCCGCCGCCCTCGTAAAACAAAATTTTTATGTCCGCCGTGCATTGCTCGGCGGCTTCCTTTAAAGTAATCATTTTATTTATTTCGGGCACGATTCCTCTGCCGCTCTGCTGAGCCGCTTCAAGGGCGATTTTTGAATATCTCTCACGCTTTTTGCCTGCCTGTTTTTCGTCAGGTCTGCTCACGCTTCTTTTTGTAAGCACGGGCGTAATATCGTGAATTCCGAGTTCAACGCATTTCTGAATAATGTCCTGCATTTTGTCGCCCTTCGGCACACCCTGATAGAGGGATACCGAAACGCTCGGCTCGCTGTTTGAAGCCTGCTTGTAGCAAACGGAAAGCTCAACGGAATTTTTCGTAATCTCTTCAATAATACAGCCGTAATCATTGCCGTCTCCGTTGCAAACAGTAAGCATATCGCCCTTTTTCATTCTAAGGCTTTTTGCAATGTGGCGGCTCTGCTCCTCGTCAAGCACTATTCTGTCATCAAATTCGTAATCAAGAAAAAGTTTCTGCATTATTTCGCCGTCCTTTCCGTCAAGTTATTTCGCGCCCAGTGAAACAGGTATTGCTGGGCTATTCCCTCAACTCCGCTGAAACATTCGGGCAGTCCGTTCGGGTAAAATTCAAGCACTCTCTTCATCCACACATCAACGGGGAAGCACTGCACAAACTGAAAGCCGAAAAGCAAAGCGCAGTTTGCAACCTTTTCGCCTATTCCGTAGATTTTGAGAAGCTCTGCTTTTGCCCCGTCAAGGTCCATCGCCTTAATTGCCGCAAGGTCGATTTTTCCGCTCGCAACATCGTCCGCAAGGCGTTTAACATATTTTGCCCTGTAACCGAGACCGAGCGCCTCTAAATCGGAAACATCAAGAGAGGAAAGCTTCTGCGCCGTCGGAAAACTGTGCCACCCGTCGCATATTTCCTCGCCGTATGTATCGCAAAGGCGTTTTATAATGCCCTTTATTCTTTTAATGTTGTTTTGCTGGCTTATTACAAATGAAACAAGCGCCTCCCACGGCTCCTGATTTAATATTCTGATTCCGTAATATTTGTCAATCGTTTCAGACAAGAGGGGGTCTTCCTTTAATTTTTCGCAGATTTTTGCGTAATCCCTGTCAAGGTCAAAATAATTGTGCCAAACTTTTTCAAAATCTTCTTTTGTTGTTGATTTTAAAATAAAAACGCCGTTTTCTTCTTTTATGTTTAAAAATTTTCCGTATGCCGCACCGCTCCATGAGCCGTCCTCCTGCTCCTGCCAGCGAAACGCTTCGCCGCAGTCAAGAGTCAGCGGCAGGCTAAGGCATTTTACGCCCTTTAAAATTATCTCGTTATCTCTTTCTTCAATTATCATTGTCTGTATAATTTCACCTGCTTTTCTCACAAAATTATATCACATTATGCGCCGTTAATGAATAATAAAAATAGCAAATTCACTAAAAAAAACTGTAACTATTTGTAACTTTACAAAATGTTGAAAACTCTGTGTAAACTATTGAAAAGTACCACGATTTTGCCTGTTTTTGACTTTTCAACATCGAAAAACCATATAAACAAGCCGTTTTTCACTAAACTTTTTAACATTTTCAACATACTTTTCAACATTTAAAAAGTGTAAAAACGCATATACCAAATGTTATTACAGTACCCTGTCAAGAACTATTTTATTGCAATTTTCACCAAAAATCAATATTCCTAATTCTGTATAAAATTCATCTTTTTTTCCAACACTATTTGTATAAAAAAAGTATAAGCAGGAAAGGATTTTCAAAATGATAAGAGGCGTTAATAAACAGGTTCTTGAAGTTACGAATACGGAAAATCCGTATTTTGAAAAAATAATTTTTTTCGTAAAACCGGAATATGTAAATGTAGGCAGGGAAAAATTAAATAATGAAGCCAAGCTTTATGCCAAAAAAGCAAAAAGACCCCCTCGGGCAAGGCGCACTAAAAAGGAAATGCGCTATTTAATATTTCAGGCGCTGTTGTGCGTCGGCGCAGGTGCGGCAATAACCTTTTTGCTTAATTTTTTTGTGTAGGTGATAATTATGACGGTTTATAAGGCTTTCAGAAATTTCTATATCTTTTTGATTTCCCTTGCAATAATTCTCGGCGCAGGCACGGGCGGCTATCTTGCGTACGAGTTGTGTTATGCGGATAGTGATTCGGCAGTATACGCCGTTTCAAAATACGGCTCAACGGGCGACGAGGTTAAAACTCTTCAAAAAAAGCTTAAAGAGCTCGGATACTATAAGGGTGAGATTGACGGCATTTTCGGCAGTCAGACCCAGAGCGCCGTTAAAAGCTTTCAGAGAAATGTGGGAATTACTGTTGACGGTATTGCAGGCTCGCAGACTCTTTTGTATCTCGGTCTCGGCGGCTCGGGTTCAACGCAGAATACTCAGTATTCAAGCTCTGATGTTCAGCTTCTTGCAAAGGTAATTTCGGCAGAGGCAAGAGGTGAAAGCTATGAGGGTCAGGTGGCAGTCGGCGCAGTTGTGCTAAACAGAGTTGAGCACCCGTCTTTCCCCGATAGTATAAGCGGCGTTGTGTATCAGTCGGGAGCGTTTTCCTGTGTTTATGACAGCAACTGGTATGAGCCTGTTTCCGAAACATCTAAAAAAGCGGCGATTGATGCAATCAACGGCTGGGACCCGTCAGGCGGAGCAATCTATTATTATAACCCTGCCAAAACGAACGATGCGTTTATGCATTCACGCCCGATTATAACGGTTATCGGCAGTCACCGTTTCTGCAAATGATTTATTATTAATCCTGAAGCCTTTGGTTTCAGGATTTTTCTTTTTACAAAAGCGTTTACAAAAGGGAAAGGGTGGAATATAATGAGGACTTGGAGGAAGTGTTATGGAAAATAAACGCAAAGTGCTTTTAAAACTTTTTTTCGCCACTCTGTATTTGAGTGCGTTTACATTCGGCGGCGGCTATGTAATCGTTACGCTGATGAAGAAAAAGTTTGTTGATAATTATAAATGGATAGATGAAAATGAAATGCTTGACCTTGTTGCCATTGCACAGTCAGCACCAGGCCCCATTGCCGTAAACGGAGCGATAGTAACGGGGTATAAGCTGGCAGGTTTTCTCGGCGCAATCATCGCTATTATTGCAACAATAATTCCGCCGTTTGTGATTATTTCTGTAATTTCCGTTGCGTATGACGCATTTCGTGAAAACTTCATTGTAAGCCATATGCTTGAGGGTATGCAGGCGGGAGTCGGCGCTGTTATCGCAAGCGTAGTATACGATATGGCAATGGATATATTTAAAATGAAAAGCGCAGAATCTGTTATTATAATGGCGCTTGCATTCATAGCGGCGTGCGTTTTCAATGTGAATGTTGTTTACATAGTTATTGTCTGCGCATTAATCGGCGTTGTTCACGCTCTTATCAATAAAAGAAAGGGGCGTGCAAAATGATTTATATTAAACTCTTTCTCAGTTTTCTTCAAATAGGTCTTTTCAGTTTCGGCGGCGGCTATGCCGCTCTGCCCCTTATTCAAAACGAGGTTGTAACTCAAAATCAGTGGATAAGTATGACTGAATTCACCGATTTGATAACTATTTCGCAGATGACGCCAGGCCCTATCGCAATAAACGCCGCCACTTTTGTGGGAATAAAAATTGCAGGCGTGGGCGGTGCGCTCGCCGCAACGGCAGGGTGTGTTTTGCCGTCCTGCGTAATCGTGTTAATTCTTGCAAAGCTCTATTTCAAATACAGAAATATGTCCGCAATGCAGGATATTTTAAAGTCCCTCAGACCCGCAGTAGTCGCAATGATTGCATCGGCAGGCGTTTCCGTGCTGATAACGGCATTCTGGGGCAGTGAGGTTGTCCTCTCCGCCACAAACTGGGTGCTTATAATAATTTTCACCGTCTGTGTAATTCTTCTCAGAAAAACTAAACTAAACCCCGTGTGGGTAATGCTTCTCGCAGGTGTCCTCAATACTGTTTACGCATATATCGTAAAATAATAAAGGGGAATGAATATGAAAAAGATTAAATCATTAGCAGTTCTTTTTGTAGTGCTCACAATAGTTGTTTCCTGCTTTGTCGGCTGCAGCGCAGGGGAAAAGGTCAAAATCACAGACCACGAATGGCAGCTTTCAACAGCACAAAATGAAAACGGAGATGTTATTGCCCGCTCGCAGGAGTACAGCGAGGTCTATACAGAGGCAGAAATAAAAAATGTAATTCTCACGGCGGACGAAAACGGCTTTACTATTAAAGACTTGGATACGGACGAAAGCTATTCGGGAGAATATAAAGTTGAAAACACTCAGGGCGAGGGTGTTATATATGAAATAAGCATAAACGGCAAAACAGGCTACGCAGGCTGTGCGCCCACAACATATAAGGACGGCGCAAAAAGCGACACACTCACAATGGCAATCAGCGGATACTCGCTCACATTCTATGCTAAACAGGGAGAATAAAAAAGGGCAAATGGTGATTAGAGAATACAAGCCGTCCGACTGTGAAGAGATAATCCGTTTGTTTTACAATACTGTTCACTTCGTCAATTCAAAAGATTATAATGAGGAGCAGTTAAATGTCTGGGCGCCGAAAAACGCAGACTTTGATAAATGGCAAAAGTCTTTTGAAAATCATTACTGCATTGTTGCCGTAGAAAATGAAACGCTTGTCGGTTTTGGTGATATTGATAAAACAGGATATCTTGACAGACTTTATGTTCACAAGGATTATCAGGGGCAGGGTGTTGCCACGGCGCTTTGCGATATTTTAGAGAAACAATGCACGGGTAAAATAGTGACTCACGCATCTATTACCGCAAAACCGTTTTTTGAAAAAAGAGGTTATACTGCGGTAAAAGAACAGAGTGTTGAAAGAGCAGGAATATTGCTTACAAATTATGTTATGGAAAAGAAACAGCCGTAAAGTTTAATTAGAGAGCGAAAGTATGAGAAGAAAAGACAGGGAAATAACAGAATTTAATAAAATGGTGAATATTTTAGACGGGTGCGATTGCTGCCGCCTTGGTTTTGTTGACGGGGATGAGGCATATATCGTTCCCTTGAATTTCGGATATGATGTCTGCGGTGAAAAGCTCTTTTTGTATTTTCACAGCGCAAAAGCGGGCAGAAAAATAGACTTGGCTTTGAAGCAGGTGCACGCAGTTTTTGAAGCCGATACGGGTCATTCGCTTATGACGGGGGAAGAAGCGTGTGAATACTCTTTCAGGTACCAAAGCGTTATGGGCAAGGGAACTTTGAGTATTGTTGATAACAGCGAAGAGAAAATTCACGGTATGCGGCTTATTATGAAGCATTATTCAGATAAGAAAGAATGGCATTTTGACGAAAAGGTGCTGAATGCCACCGCCGTTATCAAATTAGAAGTTACAGAGTGGTCTTGCAAACAGCACTAATAATTTTTAATAAAAAAAGGGAAAAGCAATGGTTTTTGAAAAAGCAGAAATATCTTCTTTTAATGTTAATAACAGAATATTCCGCTCAGCTACTCATGACGGTTTGGCTGATGAAAACGGAGCGCCGAGCGATGAACTTATAAAAAAATATAAATTCCTTGCTGAAAATAATGTGGGCTGTATAATTACAGGCTATGCCGCAGTAAGCAAAAACGGAGTTTCGCCATATCCGAGAATGCTCACTATTTATGATGACAGAGGTATTGACAGATATAAAAAACTTACTGAATCTGTGCATAGTGCAAACGGCAAAATTGTGCTTCAGATTGCCCATTGCGGCAGGCAGACATCGTCAAAAGCAATAGGCGAGCAAAAAGTTGCGCCGTCAGATGTGTTACACCTTTTTTATCCCGACAGGGCAAAGCCTCTTGAGGAAAATGAGATATATCAAATTATAGATGATTTTGTAAATGCGGCTGTAAGAGCGGAAAAAGCAGGGTTTGACGCTGTTCAGCTTCACGGGGGGCACGGGTATTTAATTCACGATTTTTTGTCTGCCCACGGAAACAGAAGAAAAGACAAATGGGGCGGAAGCCTTGAAAACAGATGCCGCTTTGCAGAGCTTATAATAAAGGGTATTAAAGAAAAAACAAACCTTCCCGTTTGGATAAAAATAAGTGCTACAGATAACAGAAAAAACGGTATGAATATTAATGAAAGCGTTGAGATTTTAAAAAGACTGCAAAAAGCAGGGCTTGACGCTGTTGAGGTCTCCTGCGGAACGGTTGCAGACGGAATGAACACTATGAGAAGCAAAGTAATGCCGATGGAAGCGGTGTTTAAATACAGAGAACCGTGCGCTTCTTTTCCAAAGGGATTTTCAAAGTTTGCCCTGTCTGCGGCAAAGCTTGTTAATCCGCTTATCAAACAGCCAAAGCTGCTCGAAAATTTCAATGTGGATAATGCGGCGATTATTAAAAAAGCTGTTTCCATACCCGTGATAGCAGTGGGCGGAATACATAAGCTTGATGATATGGAAAATATACTAAAATCTAAAAAGGCGGATTTTATATCCATGTGCCGTCCTTTTATCTGCGAGCCGAATCTTGTTTCTAAGCTTGAAAGCGGCAGGCAGAAAGAGGCAAAATGTATTATGTGCAATTACTGCGGACTTGTTATAGAAAAAGAGCCAACACGATGCCTTTACGGTAAAATTAAATAAAAATAAGGCTGTGATGAAGTCAACTTATTAATGTTGCTTCTTCACAGCCTTTTTCTGTGCATTATTATTTTGTAAAGAAAGTTAAGAATGCTTTGTAAGCCATATAAACATCTATTTTGCTTACGATTTCATACGGTGCGTGCATTGAGAGAACGGGAACGCCCACATCAATTGTGTCAACATCAAGGCCTGCAATGAACATAGCAACTGTTCCGCCGCCGCCTCCGTCAACTTTGCCGAGTTCGCCGCTCTGCCACAAAACGCCGTTGTTTTCAAGCAGCGCTTTTACCCAGCTTGCATATTCAGCAGAAGCGTCGCTCGTTTCGCTCTTTCCTCTTGCGCCTGTGTATTTTGTAACGCAAACGCCGTTATTGATAATGCTTGCGTTGTTTTTCTCATATGCGAAAGACCAGGTCGGGTCAAACGCCGCATTAACATCGGCTGAAAGGCATTTGCTCTTTCTGAGAACATCTCTGCCCTCGAATCCCTCAAGGCGTGCAAGGTCCTCAATGAAATACTGGAAGTAGCTTGAGCTGAGACCCGTGTTGCCAACGCTTCCGATTTCCTCTTTGTCTGTAAGAATTGTAACAGCCGTGTATTCGGGTGCGCCGTCAACATCAAGAATAGCTTCAAATGAGGGATAAGCGCAAACTCTGTCATCGTGGCCGTAGCCGCCTATCATGCTTCTGTCAAAGCCTATATCGTCAACGGTGAATGCAGGAACAAGCTCCAACTCGGCTGAAAGGAAATCTCTTTCCGTAATGCCGTATTTTTCATAAAGAAGATTGAGAATGTTGAGCTTGATTCTCTCGCTTTCCTCATCGTCCTTGAACGGGCGTGAGCCGATTACAACATTCATTTCCTCGCCCTTGATAAGCTCGTTCGGCTTTCTTGTGTACTGCTCGATTGCAAGGTGGGGGAGAATATCTGTTATGCAGAATTTCGGCTCGCCAGCCGCCTCTCCGAGTTTGATGTCAACGAATGAGCCGTCATTTTTGCAGATTCTGCCGTGAAGTGAAAGCGGAATTGCCGCCCACTGATATTTTTTAATTCCGCCGTAGTAGTGTGTTTTGAAGCAGGCAAGACCGCCGTCCTCGTAAACGGGGCACTGCTTGAGGTCAACTCTCGGTGAGTCAATGTGCGCCGCCGCAATGCGAACGCCCTCATTGACGGGTCTTTTGCCCTTAACGCAAAGAATAATCGCCTTGCCCCTGTTTGCAACATAAACCTTGTCGCCCGCTTTAAGTGGTGCGCCGAATTCATCAAATTTTACAAAGCCTGCCGCCTTTGCGGTTTCCTCTGCCCATGCGGCAACTTCTCTCTCTGTTTTGCAGTCATAGAGGAATGATTTGTATCCCTCGCAGAAATCGTCGCAGATTTTAAGCTCCTCGTCGCTCATAAAGTCAACGCCGTTTTGCTTGTCGTTGAAAAGGAGTTTTTTCAGTTCTTTAGCATTTTTTTCGCTCATATGATTTCCTCCGTAAAAGTTTTTATTTGTTCTTCTATATTTCTGCCGTCATTGATAACGGTAAAGTCTGAATTTTGTCTGAAAAATTCTTCGCTGTACTGCGCATTCATTCTCAAAAGCGCTTCGTCCTGCGTTATTGAGTCTCTTTTCATTATTCTTTCAAGACGGAGTTCTTTCGGCGCAACAACGCTCACTATTTTTGCGCAGTATTTATCGGCGCCGCTCTCAAAAAGCTGCGGAGCGTCAAAAACGGCAGGGTACTCAGCCGCCTCAACGCATTTTTTTAATATTGCAGGGTGCATTATTGAGTTTAGAGCCTTTGTATTTTCGGGACTTGAAAATGCTCTTTTTGCGAGCAGTTTTCTGTCAAGCTCGCCGTTTACAATAATATCCTGCCCGAATTGAGCCTGTAATTGCGGGAAAATTTCAGAATTTTTTTGAGTAATAAGTTTTGCGTAATAATCGGCGTCAATAATGTTGAAGCCCGCCTTTTTAAAACATTCGCCCACATAGCTTTTGCCTGCGCCTGTCTGCCCTGTCAGTCCTATTAAAAACGGCTTTTCAAGGTCTAAAACGCAAAACGCCGCCGCTCTTATAAGCCTGTTGTAAACTGCAAGCCCCACTCCTGTGAGTTCGGGGTTTCTTGCGTAAACCTTTTTTGCGCCGAGCTCGTCAAGCTTTCTCAGCGAATCAAAAAGTGCGTGCGACTGGCTCAGTCCGTCGCCCTCTTTGCCGAATGTTACTTTTGGTATAGTAACCTCGTCATCCTCAAAGCAAAGGGCAAATGCGCCTTTTGTTGAATTAACGAATTTTTCGTATTTTTTCTTGTCTGCGTTTACTATAATTATTTTCGCCTTGGGGGCATAGTGCTTGTATTTCATTCCGGGTGATGCGGCAATTTCGCCGTCTTTCATACCCTCGGTAACGGCTTTTGCAATTTCAACTTTGCCGATAACCTCTTCAAGCATTTCCTTTGTTATCGCACCCGGGCGGAGAATAACGGGCGTTTCGCCTGTAAGAGTGAGCACGGTTGATTCGATGCCGTATTCACAGTCGCCGCCGTCAATTATGGCGTCTATTTTTCCCGTCATATCTTCAATAACATATTTTGCGTTTGTAGGGCTCGGCAGTCCGCTTGTGTTTGCGCTCGGTGCGGCAATCGGTGTGCCTGCCGCCTTGATAAGCGCTCTTGCAATCGGGTTTTGCGGCATTCTGATTCCCACCGTGCCGAGACCGCCGCTGACAGTTTTGCCGATTTTATCGCTTTTCGGCAGAATTATCGTCAGCGGAGCGGGGAAGAAGGCGTCAATCAGCGCCTGCGCTTTCGGTGTAACCTCTTTTACAAGGGGGATAATGTCCTCTTTTTCGGCAATGTGAACTATAAGCGGATTGTCGCTCGGTCTGCCCTTCGCTTTGTAGATTTTTGAAACTGCATCTTCGTTGAGCGCATCTGCGCCGAGACCGTAAACCGTTTCCGTGGGGAATGCAACAAGACCGCCGTTTTTGATTATTTCGCCCGCCGTCTTTATGTTTTCGTCAGACGGCTTGAGAATTTTAGTCTCCATTACTCCTCACCTGCGCTCGCTTTAAGTTTTTCCGCCGTGTCTGCGGTTATAAGCGCATCAATAAGCTCGTCAAGGTCGCCGTTCAAAATCTGCTCTAATTTATAGAGCGTAAGTCCTATTCTGTGGTCGGAAACTCTGCCCTGAGGATAGTTGTATGTGCGTATTCTCTCGGAGCGGTCGCCCGTGCCTACCTGCGCTTTGCGCTCGCCTGCAATCTCTGCGTCGTGCTTTGCTTTTTCTGCGTCATAAAGTCTTGCTCTTAAAACTTTAAGCGCCTTTTCCTTGTTTTTGTGCTGGCTTCTCTCGTCCTGGCACTCAACAACTGTGCCTGTCGGAATATGCGTAATTCTTATTGCGGACGATGTCTTGTTGATGTGCTGACCGCCTGCACCGCTTGAGCGGAAAGTGTCTATCTGCAAATCTTTTTCGTTTAACTCGAAATCAACCTCTTCCGCCTCGGGCAAAACGGCAACCGTAACGGTTGATGTGTGTATTCTGCCCTGGCTTTCCGTTTCGGGCACACGCTGAACACGGTGAACGCCGCTTTCAAATTTAAAACGGCTGTACGCACCGTCTCCGTCAACTGAAAAGCTGATTTCCTTGTAACCGCCGAGACCCGTTTCGCTTGCGTTTATGATTTCAGTTTTAAAGCCCTTTGATTCGGCGTACATTGAGTACATTCTGTAAAGCACACCTGCAAAAAGCGCACTCTCCTCACCGCCTGCGCCGCCTCTTATTTCTATGATAACATTTCGGTCGTCATTAGGGTCTCTCGGAAGAAGCAGAATTTTAAGTTCTTCTCTGATTTTTTCAAGGTTTTCCTTGCCCTGTTCAAATTCCTCTTTAACCATTTCGGCAAAATCATTATCAAGCGAGCTGTCCTCAAGCATTGCTCGGCAGTCCTCGTTTTCCTTGAGCGCCTTTTTGTATTCACGGAATTTCTGAACAACGGGCGTTAAATGCTTAATCTCTTTCATAAGCTTTGTGTACTGCTCAATGTCGCTTATTATTTCAGGCTTGCACACAAGCTCGTTAAGCTCTTCAAATTTCTTTTCAACTTCTGTCAGTTTGTCAAACATATCTTTTCCTCGTCACCGCTTTCATTAAGTAGTCTGAAAAAGCGTTTTTCTTTTAATATCCTTGTTTCCTCATCGTCTGAGGAGTCGAAAAATTCAATCCTGCCCACGGCGTTTTTATCGTTTTCAATGCCGTTTTGAGACAGCAGGAACTGAAGCCGTCTGCTCACGCCGTCAGCCCCGTCAAAAAATTTGACATTGCCGAGCGTTTTTGTAATCTCTTCTTTTATAAGCGGATAATGAGTGCAGCCAAGCACAACATTTTCAACTTTGCCTTTGTATCTTGCAAGATTAATTTTAAGGTATTCCTCAACCTGTTCTTTTGTGCCGTTTTCTATAATATCCGCAAGACCGACGCAGGAGTGAATACTTGTTTTGTGGTTGTAGTAAGAATAATAAAGTCGTCTGAATTTTTCGCTTGATATTGTGCCCTTTGTAGCCATAATCAGCGTCGCACCGTTAGGGCTTTTGTCGTGCACCATTTTGTATGCTGGCTCAATGGCGATAATCGGCGTGTTTTTAAAGCGTGAGCGCAGAGTTCTTGCCGCCTTTGCGGAAGCCGTGTTGCAGGCAATAACTATCGCCTTGCAGTTTTTTTCGTTAATAAGAAAATTAACGATTTCAGTACAGCGGGAAATAATCTGGGCGTCTGTTCTGTCGCCGTAGGGGTTGTATTTTGAATCGCTGAAAAAACAGCAGTTTTCATTAGGAAGCAGCAGCTTTGCAAGCCTGAGAACGGTAACGCCGCCTATTCCAGAATCAAGAAAACCTACGGGTCTTTCGTCAGCCGTTGCCATTTTCCTTAACCGCTTTTATGCTTTTCTGCGCCTTAATTCTCGGCACCATAACTTCTCTGCCGCAGCCCAGGCATTTCAGTTTGTAGTCCACACCAAGTCGCAGCACTTCAAATTCTTTTGAACCGCAGGGGTGCGGTTTTTTCATTATAACAATATCGTGCAGTTTTAAATCCAAAATAATCACCCTTAAGCCGCAGTGGGCAAAATATGCGGCTTTTTTAATTATATTATATATTATTAAACTGTATTTTAGCACATATTTAAATTGTTTACAACATAATCGGCTTTTATTTTGCATACATTTAATACAGATAATATTACGGCGCAGACACGCCGATTTAAAGAGAGTGATGTTATGAAATTTTATCCCGAAGGTCAGAATGCCTCGCTTTTGCGCACTTTTGACACTCTGGAGGATGTTAAAATAGCCATGATGAACGGCAGTGTAATTGAATCGAGAGTGCTTTTGTGCGACAGCGGGCATAACCTGCATGTTGACCTCGGAATTATCAGAGGGGTTATACCGAGGGAGGAGGGCGCAATAGGAATAGATGACGGCTCAACAAGAGATATTGCCCTCATATCAAAAGTAAATAAACCCGTGTGCTTTACAATCCTCGGCTTTCAGAGGGACGATACGGGAATTATCAGCGCAATTCTGTCCCGAAAAGCTGTTCAGCTCGGCTGTAAAAAGAGTTTTATAGATAACCTGCGAGAGGGCGATATAATAGACGCAAGAGTAACGCACCTTGAAAAATTCGGTGCGTTTATAGATATAGGAGCAGGCATAAACGCTCTTATCCCGATAGATATGCTCTCCGTTTCACGCATAAATCATCCCCGTGAAAGACTGTATGAGGGTGAAAATATAAAAGTTGTTCTGCGAAAAAGAGAGCCGAACAAATTAACTTTTTCGCTGAAAGAACTGCTCGGCACTTGGACGGAAAACGCAATGCTTTTTGAGCCAGGTGAAACCGTTACTGGAACGGTGAGAAGCATTGAAACATACGGCGTTTTTGTTGAACTTATGCCGAATCTTGCAGGGCTTGCGGAGCCGTGCGACTATCTTTTTGAGGGTCAGCGCGTTGCCGTTTACATAAAATCTGTTTTGCCCGATAAGATGAAGATTAAACTTGTAATAGTTGAAGCTTTTGAGGAGGCGGAAATGGCGCAGGAGCTTACATATTTTGTGAAGAGCGACCATATAGACCGCTTTGATTACTCTCCGCCCCACGCCCCCAAAATTATAACAACCGTATTTGACGAATAAAAAAGGCTGTGAAGAACTGCACTGTTAATGCTTTTCTTCACAGCCTAATTGTTTTAGGGAAGTCTGTAAATGTCTTTTGCGTTTTTCTTTCTTTTTTCAGAAATGTAAACAAGAGCGCCGAAACTGAGTACACCGACTGCGCTGACTGCGGAGCACAATTTGATTATTTTATTGCTGTATTTCAGTTCAACGGTGTGTTCGCCCTGAGAAATCTGAACTGCGCAGAATGCCGTGTTGGCACGCTCAATTTCAACCTCTTCTCCGTCAACATAAGCGCTCCAGTTTGTGCTGTACGGAATGGAAAGGTATAACCATTTGTCCGAACTGCAGGAAATAGTACCGCTTATTTTGTTTGTTTCAAGCTTGAGGTTTTCAAGATGTTCGGTGTTCAGAGCATTTGTCTGTTTTTCAAAATCACCCATCGGCACACTTACAACCTGCATTTTATCATAAGTGTATATTCCGCTGTTGAATTCAAGCTCAATGCTGTTGATATCTTTGTCACTGCAACCGAGGTTTACTGTGTAATCGGTAATACCGCTGTAATAATCGTGATTAGGTGTCATAGTGGAAATATTTTCTGCGCCCGATTCACAACTGATTTTTATGGAAGAAATTGTTTTCGGCTCAAAATTAAGAGTGTTTTGTGCAAGCTCAGCCTTTTCGCCGTCTGAAAGGGCTTCATAACCCTTTGGGTCTGTTTCTTTCATAAGAACTTCTTTGCTTACAGATTCATATTGAAGGTTTGTGAAAACAAGATAAATCTGGCAGTTTTTCTGTGTTTTCACATCAGCGGTAAGTTTTGTTTTATCTTCGGACACAACAATTTTTCCGTCGGAAACCGCCACACCGTCCGTGCCGTTTACAACACAGTCGCTGATACTCTGCTCAAGGTCAAGCGCCGAAATATCGGTGTTAGATACATTTTCGTCGTTAATGCAAACCGCCTGAACCATAGCTTGTCTTTTTTCAACGGAAGAAAGAGAATCGTACTGTTCCTGAGATATAGCCTTGTCATAAGCTGCGCCGAAATTAACATAATACTCGTTTTCGTACACATCAAGTTTTGAACCCGAGGTGTTGCTGACATTTCCAACGGGTTTTTCAGATGCGGAAAAAGTATTTTCAGCATAACCTGACGGAAGTGCAAGCCATCTTGCGTTTTCCACGGTGTTTATGAACGGGTCGGCAGAACTGGAATCAATCATAGAGTAGTTTGAGTGAATTTTTCCCATCTCTTTTTGGAACTGACTTAAATTTCCGTCTATCATACTCAGATACGCTGTGTTTGAAAATGTTTTGTTTAGCATTGCGGCGTTTCTGTCATCATATGATATACTTTTTGAGTGAAGTTCATATCGCTCAATCGCTGTCTGCGTATTCTGAATTTCAGCCAGACCGAGGAAAGAATTGTCTGCGGCAAAAGCATTTGCGCTTTTGAAAGTTAAAAACTTGTTTGTAAATGCTGTTTGACCCTGACTGTAAATGAAAAATGCGTTTGCACAAACTGCAACGCAGACTGCGCAGGCAGAAACAAGCCTGAAAAGTCTGTTTACTCGCTTTGGAGTTATAAATTTAAGCGCATTTTTGATTTTGTCAAAGTGCTCAATGATGTAAACAGCCAAAGCTCTTGCAAAGCAGAGAACGGCAAAGCCTACAAAGAGTGCGCACGCAACAAGCCCTGCGCTTGATACTCTGCCCTCGGGTGCGCATCTTAAAGCGGTATATCCTGCCGCCGCAACGCACAGAACAATTGATTTTTTGAGCGAGAAATTCTTTATTTCCGAAACGCTTACTGCAAAGATAAACGCAACGCAAAGGGCGTACGCCCATGTCCATCTGTTAACAACATAGGAAAAACCGTTTGCAATTTTGCCCACGGCAGGTATCATCATCATAACCGTGAGAATAATAAACGAAACCTTGAGAAAATAATGCTTTTTCCTGCTGAGAAACAACATTATTACGCCTGCGATACCGAGTGAGGTAAAGCCCATAAGCGTGTTGTTTGCGATAGGTTTAAAATCAGTAAACGCAGTTAAAAATTGTTTGTAATATTCCGTGTCAAACAAAGCCGAAAGGGGATATTCAACTCCTGCTCTTCCCGAAGAGAGGAAAACGGAAACGATTGGCAGGAAAATCACTGCCGCCATCAAAACGCCCAGTATGTAAAGAGAAGCGAATCTTAAAAGGCTTGTGAAAAATCCCTTGATGAAATTCTTTTTATAAACGAAAAACAGTCTTACAAATATATAAAGCATTATAAACAGCGTAACAACATAGAAAAAGTAAAAGCTGCTTGCCGCCATAAGAAATACGGATAATACAAAAAGGTAAGGCCTTTTTCTGTCAAAAATCATTTCAACTCCGAGTATGAGAAGCGGAAAATATATCATCGGAGAAAGGAAAGACGGGTGGCGAACCGCCATATACATTGTGTATGCTGTAAACATATACAGCGCCGCACCGCTCAGTGCGCCGAGTTTAGAAACATTTTTGTATTTGGCAAGCGCGCAGAATGAAAGCCCTGAAAGGTAGTATCTGAGCAAAATGAGCGCAGAAAATCCGTAAGCAGAATATTTAACAGGCACAAAAACAGATAAAAGATTGAGCGGGTCGCCGATTGCATAGTAGTGCATAGATGTCAAAACATCGGAACCGAGCCCTATTGAAAAGTCAAACTGTTTTATTGCAAAATTGCCCGAAAGAAAATTTGAAATAAGCTCTCTCAGGTATTCACCGTAATATGCAAACACGGTGAAGTGCTGAGCAGTGCCGTCAGGGTCCCACACAAGGGAAGTTCTTGTTTGAGCAAAATAAATGAAAACTCCCGTGCAAACGAATATAAAGAAAACGGTGTAAAGAAAAAAGTAAGAGCCGAAAAAGTTTTTTGCTGAATTAAGCTTTAAGCCGGAGCGTTTATTCATTTTTATTCTCCTTTTTCACGCATATAAGCATCTGTTAAAATAGCGGATGAAAAAAATAAAAGCCATCCGGTGAAGGATGGCTTGTGGAGCGGATTACGAGACTCGAACTCGCCACCTCCACCTTGGCAAGGTGGCGCTCTACCGGATGAGCTAAATCCGCAAACTGTAATAGAATTATAACGAATGTATGCCTGTTTGTCAACACCAAATTGAAAAAATCTTACATAATTATCTATTTACATTGCAAAAGGTTTTTGCTAAAATTAGTTTGTGTAAATATGTTCATATAAAAGTAGTGTAAAGAAGCGGGAATATTATGGATTATCAAATAGTGCCAATCGGCTCAGTGTGGGATGGCGGAATGTTTTCAGTCCCCCTTGCGGTTGCGGATAAATATATAAAACTTGCAAGTGAATATCAGATAAAGGCTCTGCTTTTCATTCTCAGCAACAACGGCGTGTGCTCTTCGGCGGATATTGCGAAAAAGCTCGGAATAACAGTTGCTGACGCTGAGAATATTATGGATTTTTGGGTTGCAGAGGGTGTTGCTGTTTTAAAGGGCGATACTGAAGCGGCGGCTCAAACTTCATTTAAAGCGGAGAGCAGAGAAAAAACAGAAATAAAAAGCACTCCCAAAACACCCGAAACTGTAAAACCTGTTTTGCAGCAGGCGGATAAAAAAGAGGAAAAAAGCACGGCAAAAGCAAAGCTTGATATTTCAGCGCCGACACTCACCCCTGCGGAAATCGTTAAGATTACAACTCAGCGCCCCGAACTTGAGGATTTACTCAACGAGGCACAGATTACATACGGCAGAACTATAAGCCATTCAGAGCAGGAAATGATTGTGAATCTTGTTGAGTTTTACGGAATGCGCCCTGAAATCGTGCTTATGCTCCTTGTCTATTGCAGAAACGAAAGAAAATCGGGCAGAGCGGTAAGCCCCGGCTATTTTTACAAGATTGCTGAAAACTGGCTTTCAGAGGGGATAGATACCGTTGCTCAGGCGGAAGTTAAAATAAGCGAGCTTGAAAATTCAACTGCCCTTTGGAACGATATAAAAGAGGCGGCTCAGCTTCAAAAAGCGTCTCCCACTCCGTCACAAAGAGAAATGATTATCCGCTGGAAAAACGATTTTTCAAGGGAACTTATTTTCCGAGCAATAGAGGAAATGAACGAGAATATAGACGCCCCCAATCTCCGCTATGTTGATAAAATTCTTAAAAACTGGAAAAAGGCTGGCATAGAAAATCTTCAGCAGGTTGAAGAGGAAAAGGAGCGTTTTGAAAAACGCAAGCAGGAAAAGGACGCACCGAGTAAGTCAAAGACGGGCGAAATCAGCAGAAAGCCTACTTATGACCTTGAAAAGATTAAAAAAGACGCAATGAATAATACTGAAATCAAGTATTGATATTTTAAAAGGAAAAGGTAGATAAAATGGCATACAAAAATTCTGTATATCAAAAAGCCATAAATATATTGCAGAAAAGGCGTGACGGCGCTATGCTTGACCAGCAGGACAGAATACGCCGTGCAATGGAAAAAATACCGGAGCTTTCTGAAATTCAGGCAGAGCTTTCAAGAATAGGATATTCAATTTCATTTTTGCTTTTCAGAAGCGAGGACCCGAAAGCAGAAGTTGAAAAACTTCAGGCGCAGAGCAAAAAGCTTCAGGAAAGGAAAAAGGCGCTTCTCGTTCAAAACGGCTTTGAGGAGGACGCTCTTTCCATAAAATACACCTGCCCCGTGTGTAACGATACAGGCTTTGTGAACGAGAGAATGTGCACCTGCCACCGGGAGCTTTTAAAAGAGATTGAGAGAAATTCAATCAGAAAAATCGCTCCTGTTGATGACTGCACATTTGACAGTTTTTGTGTTGAGTACTACCCCGAAGAGGCTGCTGAAAACGGCGTTTCTCCAAGAAGAAAAGCGCAGAATATTCTAGATTCCTGCCGTACATATGCGCAGACTTTCAATGCACATTCACCGAATTTGATGTTTATGGGCGGCACGGGTCTCGGAAAAACTCATCTCAGCCTTGCGATTGCCAATGTTGCGATAAACAAAGGGTATTCCGTTGTTTACGGCAGTGCGCAGAATATACTTTCCGATTTGCAGAGCGAAAGTTTCGGCAGAACGGATAATATATATTATAATGAATATGATGTTCTTTCGGCTGATTTGCTTATTATAGATGACCTTGGCACGGAATTTAAAAACCAGTTTTCCGTTGCCTGCCTTTATAATATAATCAACACAAGGCTTTTAAAACGCAAACCCGTTATTATAAGCACTAACTTCACATTTGAGGATCTTGAAAGAGATTATAATCAGCGAATCACAAGCAGAATTGCAGGCGAATATTCAATTCTTGTGCTTGAGGGCAATGATATAAGATATATAAAATAGAAAAAGTGCCCATACTTAGTTTGCGGCTATGCTTATTAAATAAAACTGAAAGGAGGCGGCGCGTCTGAAGTGGCATAAGTATTTTGATGAAGATTATGATGATTATTTAGTATCACGCAAAAGGCAGATAACACTGCCCCAAATATCAGAAGACGAAATCAAAAATATGCTCAGGCAGGGAAAAAGCTATATTAAAAAATTAATTTCTAATATGGCTTCGGGAAAAGTTAATATTAAAATCCCGTCTTTCAGAGTGTCTATCGGATTCGGCGCGAGTGTGGCGTGCGTTTTTGCCGTTGCGCTTGCACTTACCTATGTGTTTTTCGGCACGGCGCTTCACAGTTCAAATCAGTTTGAGGATAAATTCAGCAAGGACGCAGGCGCTGTCTGCACTCAGCTTGTTTCCGAGTACGGCATATGCAAAACTCAGTATATGGGCGAGGATTCAAAATATATGCTCACAGGGCTTTCCTATATCCGTGAAATGGATTTCAACGGCGATGGTGACGCCGAACTTTTGGCAGTATACAATAACAACGGCGTATATTATACTGAAATATGGGGCTATGACGGCGGCGAATTCCAAAAGCTCTATTCGGGCAAGGCAAATTCCGTTGCGGGCGACAGCAGCCTTGGCAGCTGGGTAACGATTTATCACGATTCAGGAAGATATTATATCGGCGAGCTTTCGACTGAGGACAATACCTCAATGAATCTTTTAACGCTCAGCTTTTCAGAATTTAAAGTTAAAAAAGAATGTTCATTTGATACCGTAACTGAAACCTATACCATAGACGGAGAGGTAAATACGCTTGATTTTGAAACTATAAAGCTTTCCTACATCAGCGAAAATAAGGCTGGTCTAATTGCTGAATCTGTTGATAATAATATAGAGAATTTCAACACGGGCGAGGCGGTTGCCGTTTCCGCTCAAAAGACGGATGAACAGCTTATGTACAGCGCCTACTATTCTATTATTGAAAAATACAATACTAAATACGGCGTTGCCAAATACGATTCTTCATCAAAAATATGCTTTGCAGACGGTCTTTGCACAGTAAAGCTGATTGATTTCAACGGCGACGGCAAAGATGAGCTTCTCACAGTTTACAGATATAATAAAAAAGTATCCTCCGAGGATAAGAAGGGTAACTATTTACTGATTACCGAACCTGCGTATAAGCTTGAAATTTATTGGTGGAACGGCAGTAAGGCACAGAGAGTGCTTGAAAATGACGGTGTTTCCACAATGCAGGAAAAGGACGGCGCAGATCAGTTCTACATTCTTCAAAAGGACGGCGAAAAATATAATTACTGCCGAAATTCTTATGTGTATAACGAAAACACATCAAGAGTGTGGAAAGGCACAAGCCGTATAAGCGTAATGGACGAAAACGGCGTGTTCACTCCAGATTTAAATGCTGTTGTAAATAATAACTACGGCTATTACAGCTATTATCTTGACGGCAAAAAAACTTATAAAAGCAAATTCAAGACAACAGGTTATCAGGTTCCGTATTTCTGCAATGAGGATGATTATGATACTTCCGAGTTTACACTTTGCCATGTTCAGGGCACCTCAGATAAGGGCAGTGATATTATGAACGGCATTTCGCAGACGGAAGATACGATTGAAAAAATCAAAGCAGGAAGATAACTTATTATAATATGTATAAAATAAAGGGCGGTTTTGCAATTTCGCAAAACCGCCCTGTTTCATTTTAAATTATTTAATGATTTTTCCGATTGAGTTGGGAGCCATTCCTGCTGCGTTTGCTTCGTCAGTATCAATATGCATAGCAAGTGCATAGCTGTCTGATACACGAACAACAACATCGCCGAAAACAAGACTTCTCTCGTTTGATGTGGGAATTTCAACTGAAACAATCTGTCCGTTTTCAAGTCCCATTCTTTCAGCGTCTGCCTTGGTTGCGTGAATGTGGCGCTTTGCAGCGATAACGCCCTCTTTGAGTTCAACTGTTCCCTTGGGGCCAACAAGTGTGCAAGCGCCTGAGCCTGCAACATCGCCGCTCTCTCTAACGGGAGCGGATACGCCGATTGAACGGGCGTCTGTAAGTGAAAGCTCAATCTGAGTTGCGTTTCTTACAGGGCCGAGAATCGAAACTGCGGGGAATTCGCCCTTTGTGCCGATAACCTTTACTCTTTCGTTGCTTGCAAACTGACCGGGCTGTGAAAGCTCTTTTTTAACTGTAAGTTCGTAACCCTCTCCGAAAAGGGTGTTCAAATCCTCTTTTGTGAGGTGCACATGGCGTGCGGAAATTTCTACTAATACTTCGTTGTTTTCCATTTTCAAATCTCCTGTACTGATTTAATTCTGTAATTTATATATTATTTTTTTCAGTTTTATTTTATACCTCTTTTTATTGTTTTTCAATAGTAAATTTGTTATAATCAAAGCGGTGATGAAAATGACTCTTGATGAACTTGAAATTGAATGTAAACAGTGCAGAAAATGCCAGCTTTGTGAGGGCAGAACAAATCTTGTTTTCGGTATCGGTAAAAAAGACGCCGATATTATGCTCATAGGCGAGGGCCCAGGCGAAAACGAGGATTTGCAGGGACAGCCGTTTGTAGGCAGAAGTGGTCAGCTTCTTGATAAATTTCTTGAAAGCGTAGACCTTTCAAGAAATAAAAATGTCTATATAGCAAATATGGTTAAATGCCGTCCGCCGAAAAACAGAGACCCGAAACCCGAAGAGCAGGATATGTGTATAGACTGGCTCAGAAAGCAGTTTAAAATTATCCGCCCGAAAATAATTGTATGCGTAGGCAGAATTTCGGCTCAGCGTTTAATAAATCCAAACTTTAAGGTAACTAAGGAACACGGCGTTTTCGTTGAGAAAAACGGAGTGCTTATGATGGGCACTTTCCACCCTGCGGCAATACTCAGAAACCCGAACAACAAGGAACTTGCTTTTCAGGATTGGCTCGCTCTGCGTGACAAAATCAACGAACTCGGTATTGAAATATAACATTATATATTTTTAAGGCAATTCAAAAGCCCCCGATAAGTATCTTCTTATCGGAGGCTTTTTTTGTTTTAATTTATGTTTTTTGTGTTTATTTTTTTATGTTTTTGCACGCAACAAAATCAATGCCCGTGTCAAAAACATTTTCTATAACCTTGTCGCCCGTATTTATCGGTGCCTCAAGCAAAACATCGTCAAGAAGCGCCATAGCGTCAAACATTTTTTCTTTCGGTATTGCGCCGTTTGTTTTAACGGGGCATCTTGGATATTCCTTGCTGTTTGTCCTAACAGTAGAGGTGATAACTCTTTTAGGATTTTTCAGCTCGTTTTTTCCGTACTCTGCGCCTCTCGGGCAGGAATTTCCCGTAACGGCATAGCCGTTTTCTTCATCAACTTTAAGATGACAGCCCTTGGGGCAAGTTATACAAATAAGTTCAGTCATTGCAACCCCTCCCGTCACTGTGCGTCAACTGCCGAAACGGTGATTTCGCCTAAAACCGCCTTGTCAAGCAGTACTTTCGGAATTTTGATTTTTTCCATTTCGCCCGGCGCCATATGCTCACGCTTAAACTGGGCAATCTGTGTTTCGCCGTCAGTTACAACAATTTTGCTGTCGCCGAAAATCTGCCTTACTCTGAAAAAGATTTCAGCGCCGTCAGCGTCTTTTCTTATCCTCTGCGGAACGGTGTATCCCACCGCGTTTCCGTTTTTGAGGGTGATATAATCATCCCTGTCTTTTTCGCCGCTTAATACATATTCGGCGGCGGCTTTGCCTGCCTTCATGCTTTCAAGCGTAACAAAGTCAACAAGGTCGTGAACATGAACAACATTTCCGCAGGCAAAAATTCCGCTGACGGATGTTTCCATATTCTCAAAAACAACTGCGCCCTTTGTGCGTGCGTCCATTTCAATATCCGCCGTTTTTGTAAGCTCGTTTTCGGGGATAAGACCAACGGAAAGCAAAACGGTATCGCAGTCAAAATGAATTTCTGTGCCGTCAATCGGTTTTCCGTCTGTGCCCACTTTTGCAACAGTTACGCCCTCAACTCTGTTTTTGCCCTGAATGTCAACAATAGTGTGTGAAAGGTAAAGCGGAATATCAAAGTCATTAAGGCATTGAACGATATTTCTCTGAAGTCCGCCCGAGTACGGCATAAGCTCAACGCAGGCAAGCACCTTTGCGCCCTCAAGCGTCATTCTTCGAGCCATAATAAGTCCGATGTCGCCCGAGCCGAGAATAACAACTCTTTTGCCCACCATATGTCCTTCGATGTTTACATATCTCTGTGCCGCACCTGCCGTTAAAACGCCTGCGGGGCGAGTGCCTGGAATGCTGATTGCGCCTCTTGTTCTCTCACGGCAACCCATTGCAAGCACTATTGACTGTGCGCCGAGCACCTGATAGCCCTTTTTAGTGTTTACGCAGTGAACCTCTTTGTTTTGAGTTATCTCAAGCACCATTGTGTCCGTCATAACTTCAACATCGGTGTCAGAAAGCATATTGATAAATCTGCCTGCGTATTCGGGGCCTGTAAGTTCTTCTTTGAAATAGTCAAGACCGAAACCGCTGTGGATACACTGATTGAGTATTCCGCCGAGTTCCTTGTCTCTCTCTATAATAAGGATTTTTTTAAGTCCGTTTTCATATGCAGAAAGCGCCGCGGCAAGACCTGCGGGACCTCCGCCTATAACGATAAGCTCATACATCATTCATCCCTCCCGCATTTTGTTTCGCCTGTGAGAATATAGCTTCCCGTGTTGTCCTGAAGAATATCCTCAAAAGGAACTTTTTTGTATTTTGCCATTATTTCAAGCACCTTGGGGCCGCAGAAACCGCCCTGGCATCTGCCCATGCCCGTGCCTGCACGGCGTTTAATTCCGTCAAGTGAAACGGGCGGAATCGGCGATTTGAGCGCCTCAAGAATTTCGCCCTCTGTTATTGTTTCGCATCGGCATATAACCCTGCCGTAAGCGGGATTTTCACGAATGAGTTTGTTCTTTTCCTCCTGTGAAAGCTCTTTGAAACGCACACGCTTGCGAGTGTCACAGTATGCGCTCTTTTCTTCAAGCGCAAGCCCTTTTTCGCCCAGCATTTTAACAGCTTCAAGCGCAATTGCAGGAGCGGCGGAAAGACCGGGTGACTTAATTCCCGCAAGGTCAAGGAAATTCTCTGCGGCAAATGCGATGATAAAATCGTCAATATCGGTAACGGCTCTCACGCCTGTGAAATTTCTTATATTTTCTCTGAATGAGATTGTCGGTATGGATTTGAGCGCCTTTTCTCTTACAAATTCAAGACAGCTTGCTTTTGTAGAGGTGTCGTGCTTGTCTCTCTTGTCCGCATTAGGGCCTACAATGAGATTGCCGTGAACGGTAGGCGCAACAAGAACACCTTTTCCGTCCTTGTTCGGGCACTGGAAAATTACATGGTTTGCCCTTGTGCCCTCGCACTTATCAAGCAAATAGTATTCGCCTGCGCTTGGAACAACCTTGTATTTTTCGGGCGCCGCCATATTATGAATTTCATCGCAGTCAACACCTGCGGCGTTTACAACAAATTTTGCGTCAACGCTCTGTGTGTCGCTCTCAATATGCCAATAGCCGTCCTGTTTTGTAATGCTTTTTACTCCGAAATTGAGTTTTACATTCACGCCGTTTTCAACAGCGGTTTCAGCAAATGCAAGCCCGTATTCCCACGGGTTAACTATTGCCGCCGTGGGAGCGTAAAGTGCGCATATTGCCTCGTCTGAAATCTGAGGTTCAAGCTCTTTAAGTTCATCTTTTTCAACAATTCTGAGACCCTGAACACCGTTTTTATTGCCTCTTTCATAAAGCGTTTCAACTGTCTTTCTCTCTTCTTCTGAAAAGGCAACAACAAGCGAGCCTATCTGCTTGTAGTGAACATCAAGCTTTTTGCAAAGCTTTTTTGCCATTTCTGAGCCTTTAACATTAAGCCTTGCCATAAGAGTGCCCGGCTCAGGGTCATAGCCTGCGTGAATAATTGCGCTGTTTGCCCTTGTTGTTTCACAGCAGACATCGTTTTTCTTTTCCAGCAGGGCAATTTTCAGTCTGTAACGGCTGAGATAATAAGCCGTTGCAGAGCCTGTAATGCCTCCGCCGATGATTGCAACATCATACATAATTTTTACCCCCGTTATTTATACCGTAAATTCATTCCCCAATGAAAACTACGGTTAAAAATCTTTTTGTGACTGAACGCTTGTTTCCTCCTTGTTTTCGTCTATGAAAACAGTTGGATACCATTCCTCAGCAAATCTGTAAGGATTGGTTTTGCCGTTGGCGTCGTACCACGCCTGAGGATAGTGAACGGAATCGTTTATTTCAGCTTGGGTTTGCTTTTCGCCGTTCAAAACTCCTACAACAACAAATTTTGTGTCCTCCATAAAGTCTGAATCAGCCGCAATGGTTATAAGTTTGTCAGAATTGTATGAAAGCTCATAGCCTGTGTGGTAAAGACAGCGGCTGTTAAGCCTGTCAAGATAATTGTTAAAGCTTGCGCCCGTCATCTGTTTTGTGAAGTTGTAAGGAAAACAGTAGCCGTTGTCATCGGACGGTATTGTGTTCGTGTAAAAAGCGCCGATAACATTGAACTCGTAATCCTCATAAAGTGTTGAATATATAATTTTTTGCTCGGAATTAAGATATGTGTTCATATCTTTGTATGCGCTTTCAAGATTGCATTTGTCGCTGTTTATGTAAACAACCGTGTTAAAATCAAGCGTATCCGTGCTGTTTGAGCCGTCAAGAGTCGGCGTTTCGGTTTTGACGCTTTCAGGCAGAATATAGTCGTTATAATCGCAGTCGGGAATTGAAATATATCCCGTCATATTCTGATGAAGCGCATAATAGTCGCAGTATTCTGCTTTTATTCCAACGGGAAAACTAACATCGGGATATTTTTCCTCATACGGTTTAAGATAACCTGTTGTTGCGTTGTCATAAATCAAAACAGAACCTGCAATAATTCCTGCCGACGCAACAACGCACACAGCGCCGATGATAAGCTTTTTCCTTTTTGCCTTGTCTTTGGGAATAAGATTTTTGAAAGAAAACCTGGCTTTCTTTTCATCGTTTTCTTCTGTTTTCTTGTTTTTGTGAAAACTGATTTTCAGCCCGTTTTTCTTTTTGCCTTCTTCCTCTTTCGGCAGTTCAATTTCTCCGAAGCTTTCAATATGCTTTTCCTTTTGCTTGCCGAAATCTCTTAAAAGCTCGTCTATTTCTCCGAGGTTTTCACTCTGTTTGTTTTTATTATCGTCCATAATAATCAGCCCCTTGCCATAATGACTTTGTTTTCAACAGTTAATTATATTCGTCTGTTACTTAACGAATACACGCCTTGCGTTTTTAACCGCCGTTTTAATCATTTCGTCAAGGTTTTCAATTTTTTCCTCTGCCGCAACAACATCCGCAATTTTCGGTCTTGTTCTCGGGTGTTTCGGTGTGAATACCGTGCAGCAGTCCTCATACGGCTGAATAGATGTTTCAAAAGTGCCGATTTTTCTTGAAATTGCAACAATTTCGTCCTTGTCCATTCCTATGCACGGTCTGAAAACAGGTAAATCTGCGGCGCAGTCTGTGCAACCGAGTGCGTAAATTGTCTGGCTTGCAACCTGACCGAGACTTTCGCCCGTGATAAGCGCACTGCAATTCTGCTCCCTTGCGATTTTACTGCTTATGTTCATCATAATGCGGCGCATAACAAGTGTGAAATATTCCTCGGGGCAGTAATCTCTGATTGCCTCTTGAATTTCTGTAAACGGCACAATATATGTTGTGATTGTTCCGCTGTATGCCGCAACTTTTTTGAGAAGATCAAGCACTTTCATCTCTGCAAGTTCGCTTGTGTACGGCGGGGAAGCAAAGTGAACTGAAATAAGCTCAATTCCTCTTTTCGCCATCATATATGCCGCAACGGGGCTGTCAATTCCGCCGCTGATAAGAACTGCGGCTCTGCCGCTTGTGCCTGTCGGCATACCGCCTGCGCCCTTTATGTTGTTTCCTCTTACGAATGCGTAATTGTCCCTAACCTCAACCGTTACGGTTATTTCAGGGTTGTGAACATCTACTTTGAGGTGGTTGAAATTTTTAAGTATAACTCCGCCGAGTTCTCTGCATATCTCGGGTGATTTGAGCGGGAATTTCTTGTCGCTTCTCTTTGCCTCAACCTTAAAGGTCTTAACGCAGGAAAGCTCGTCCTTTAAATATTCCTTTGTTGTTTCAATAATGCTCTTCATATCTTTTTCGCACACTGCGGCTCTTGAAAGAGCGGCAATGCCGAAAACTTTTTCAAGCCTTTCAGCCGCCTCGTCAAGGTCAACTCCGTCTTCAAGTGCGTCAACCATAATGGTGGACTGGCTTTTGGTGAACTTAAATTCGCCCAAGTCCGCAAGGTGGCGTCTCATATTTTTAATGAGCACATCCTCAAATGTGTTTCTGTTGAGCCCTTTTAAAACAAGCTCGCCGTTTTTAACAAGTATAATTTCTTTCATATTTACCTCGGGTGTTTTTGTGTAATATCCTTTAACGCTTCAAAAAGCGCGTCGGCGTCCTCTTTTGAGCTGTCCCTCGAAAAGCTTACTCTTATGCTCTTGTCGGTAATCTCGTCGCTAAGGTGCATTGCGGAAAGCACATGGCTTTTTTTGCCCTTTGCGCACGCTGAACCGTTGCTAACATAAACGCCGTATTTTGCCGAAAGCTCCTGAACAATTGTCTGGCTTCTCATAAATGTCGGCACATAAATATTGAGAATATAGGGCGACGCATTTTCTGCGCTGTTTATTTTAAGCCCGTCAATCTGAAGCAGTTTTTCCCTTGTGTAGCTGTTAAGCTCTTTCATTTTCTCTTCCTGCTTTTCAGGGTCGGGCAGAGCGGCAACCGCCGCCGCAAATCCTGCAATAAGGGGCGACGCTTCCGTGCCTGGTCTTATTTTTTTCTCCTGCTCGCCGCCGAAAGTTCTCGGCAGGATTCTAACGCCTTTTCTTATATAGAGCGCTCCGCAGCCCTTTGGACCGTGAATTTTATGCGCCGTAACGGAAATGAGGTCTGCGCCTAATTTTTTGGGCGAAATCTTTACCTTTCCGAACGCCTGAACGCAGTCTATATGGATAAGGGCGGGGGCGTTTTTTAGTTTTACCGCCTTTTTGATTTTTTCAACGGGCATAACCGAGCCCACTTCGTTGTTTATATACATAACGGAAACAAGTATCGTCTTGTCGTCAATCACCTGCATAAGTTCCGTTTCGCTTATAAAGCCCTGACTGTCGGGCATAAGGCGCACAACCTCAAAGCCCTCTTTTTCAAGTTCGTCAATGCTTTGAAGCACGCTTTCGTGCTCAATCGCCGTGGTGACGATTTTGTTTCCTTTTCTTCTGTTTGCGTATGCCGCACCGAAAACGGCAAGGTTGTTTGCCTCCGTCGCTCCGCTTGTAAAAAATATCTCGTCCCTGTCGCAGGAAAGGGCGTCTGCAAGTATCTGCCTTGCTTCAATAATCTTTTTTGCCGCCGCAATTCCCGGATTGTGTAGGCTTGACGGGTTTGCGTATGTCTCAGTGAGCATACTCATAACAGCGTCAACCGCCTCTTTGCACGGCTTTGTAGTTGCGCTGTTGTCAAGATAAGCTTCCATTGTTTAACATTTCCCTGACTTTCATAATTCCTATCTGAGTTTTGGCGTCCTTAAATTCACCGTTTATACAGCGGTCAAACGCCTCGCCGAGCGGCACTTTGTAGACATCAAGTCTTTCGTCCTCGTCAAGATGCTGTTCGCCGAATTCAAGCCCCGTTGCATAGTAGAGCCTGATTATTTCCCCACAGTAACCGGGTGTGGGATAAAGTTCCCCGATATATTTAAAGTTTTCAGCAGTGCAGCCGCACTCCTCCTGAAATTCTCTTTTTGCCGCTTCAAACGGGTCTTCGCCCTTTTCAAGCTTGCCTGCGGGAATTTCAAAAAGCACCTCTTTGTACGGCGCTCTGAACTGGCGCACAAGAAGAACTTCGCCCTCTTGGGTAAGTCCGATAATTGCAACGCCGCCGTTGTGGTCAACTATTTCTCTTTTTGCCTGTGTGCCGTCAACAAGCTGTACGGTGTCTTCGTGAACGGTGATTATGCGTCCGTTGAAAATGCCCGTGCTCTCCTCTGTCTGCTCAAAGTAGCCGAGAGCAACAGCCTCAATATCCTGCGGCTTTTCCGCAATGAAGTCCGCTCCTGCTTCTATAAATTCAAACTTGTTGCCGTAGCCCCAAAGCACGCCAACGGAAAGCAGATTGTTCGCCTTTGCGCCTGCAATGTCATAGTTTTTATCGCCAACCATAATTGCGCTGTCGGGCGGTGTGTTAAGTTCCGCAAGGCATCTTGTTATAATGCTTGCCTTCGTTTCGCAGTCCGCTGTAAAGCTAACTCCGCAAATGGCGTCAAAATATTTTATAACTCCGAATTTTTCAAGTAATGTTTCAATATATTTCTGCGGCTTTGAAGATGCTATGCCGATTTTGATACCGTCGTTTTTAAGCGCTTCAAGCAGTCCCCTGATGTCCTCGTAAAGTTCGCTCTCGTAAACGCCCTGATTTGTGTAGCGCTCCCTGTATTTTTTAACAAGCTCAAGCGCGGTCTGCGGGTCTGCGCCGAATCTTTCCTGAAATGTTACAAGCAGGGGAGGGCCGATGAAAAATTCAAGTTCGCTGTCGTCCTCGGGCACATCGTAACCAAAAGCTTCAAGCGCATATTTAGCGCTTTTTATTATTCCTTCGCCAGTTTTACAGATAGTGCCGTCAAAATCAAAAATAACAGATTTAAATTTCATATCATTACCTCTGCCGCTTATTCTTTCGGGGTGTTCAGCTTGCTCATAAATTTTTCGCCTGAAACGGCAAAACGTGCAATCGTGCCGCCGCCGATTTTTTCAGAAAAGCCGTTTACTGCTTCAACCTCAAAAGTTATCTTTCTTCCCTCAACAGCGGTGATTTTTGCCGTTGCTGTAATTTCTTCGCCTACGGCGCTTGCCTTATCGTGCGAAATGTTTATGCTTATTCCAACCGTTGTTTCGTCCCCTTCAAGAAACGGCTCAACGGCAAGGCAGGTTGCCTTTTCCATAAGCGCAACCATAAACGGCGTTGCAAAAACCTCAAGCGAACCGCTCTGCGCCGCTACCGCCGTGTTTTCGGATGATACCTTTGTTGTTGCAGACGCTAACGCGCCTAAAGTGATTTCTTTCATACTACACCCCTAAGATAAATTTAATATAAATTAATTATATATATATTGTAAACTGTGTAGATTAGTATATCATATTTTATATAATAATACAATAAATAATAATCGGTGTGGAAATGTTGCCCGTATTGTGCTACAATAATCAAAATGTCGGATTATACGGCGTTTTTTTTATGAAAGGAAGTGGCGGATTGAAAAAAGACGCTTCAAGAATATATCTACTCGATGAGCTTCGCGGTTTCGCAATTCTCTGTATGGTAGTCCACCACGCATTTTACGATGTCGGCTTCGTCCTCAAGCTTGACTGGGGATACAGAGTGTTTGATTTTCTCTGTATTTTTCAGCCGATTTTCTGGGCGATATTTATTATAATTTCGGGAATATGCTCCCGCCTGTCAAGAAATACCCTGCGCAGGGGGCTTATAGTTTTTGCAGGCGGTGCGGCGGTAACGATTGTCACGGCAGTAATAATGCCTGCAATGGGAATAACGGGGGCTGAAATCTATTTCGGCATTCTTTCGTGCCTCGGTTCGTGTATGATTATCACAGGGCTTATAATGCCCCTGATTGAAAAAAGCAACGAAAAGGTGGGTATGCTTGTTTCGGCGCTTCTTTTTCTCGCAACATATTCAATCACTTCGTCAAGAACTCTCTTTTTCGGGCTTGTAAAATTACCCGATGTTTTGTTCTCCACGGATATTACGGCGCCACTCGGTTTTCATACCGAATATTTTGCGTCCGCCGATTATTTTTCTCTTATCCCGTGGTTTTTTATGTTTTTGTTCGGCGCATTTGTCGGCAAATACGCAAAGGCAGGGGCGTTTCCAGCTTTCACCTATAAAAGCAGGTCTAAATTCTTTCAGAAAGTCGGCAAAAACAGCTTGTGGGTCTATCTTCTTCATCAGCCTGCTTTGTATTTGATTATGTATATAATCAGCTTTTTTCAGCTCCTCGCTCTTTGATATTTTTGTTAAAAATAGTAATTTTACATCCTTATATCTTGAACATAAAAAGCACACCTTTCATAAAATAAGAAAGGTGTGCTTTACAACTGTTGGCGGCGGTGGGCACTGCCCCTCAGAACAGCCTTCGCTGTATCGGTTGATTATATATCAGGGTGAGCACCTCGGGCTTCACGGTTTTTTTGCCGTGAGGCCTGCCTGTTTTTGTTCGGTTTTTTTATTTTGTTCGGCTGTTACTGTATGTAATCAGTCCATATGGAATTTGCCCTGTTAAGAGCGCTTATGCAGTAGGACAGGCGGTTGTTTACCGTTTCCCTTGCGCTTTCAATATGCCTGCTTACCGTGGGCTGTGAAAGTTTAAGCGCCTTTGCAATTTCCGTCTGCGTCATATTTTCATTGTATTTCATTTTAAGGCATCTGCGCTGGCGTTCCGTAAGCTCCTGTTTCATTATCATGGGCAAAACGGCTTTTATCGCCGCCTTGCTGACAAGCTGAGAATCTATATCCGCTCCTGCCTGTGCGTTTTGAGAATTATAATATCCGTCAATTAAGTCGTGTGTTCTCATATTCGGAGTCCTCCTCGTAGTAGTTTGAAAGCATTGCCGAAATTATTTTGCACTGACTCGCCATATCGTAATATGTTTTTATCTTTCTTCTCAATATCAGTAAATCCTCACCTGAATACACATATAAAAGTGGTCTGAGTCCTTCTATTTTTGCATTTAAAACATTGTATTGATTCTCGTATTCGTCAGCAAGCTGAGTTATTTTCATTTGCATACACCTCCTGTTTTCACAAGGCGCAAAACTGTTGGGGCGGTCGTTTCCGTCTTGCAAAAACAATATTAAACGAACAAATGTTCTATGTCAATAAAAAGACTTTTTTTGCCCTTTTCTCTGTTTTTTAGCATATTTTACAGTACAAAAAAACAGACTGTACTAAAAATTGACGAAAAGAAGTTCACAATTGAAAATTTTGGCAAAATCCCTGTTTCGTCAAATTGTGTAAAAACTTTTATAATTTTGCTTGACAAATTGTGCAATGTTGATTATAATGTAAATTACCTTGAAAGCGGAGCCGCAACCGCTTCAAGTATCTTGTCCTCCTATAGTTTGTTATAGACAGAGAGGGGAAAGGCAGTGTGTTATACACTGCCTCTGTCTCTTATACACATCTCCGAGCCCACGAGACCGTACTAGATCTCGT
>ERZ1027012.112-NODE-112-length-38658-cov-7.964562_pt1 | contig 38658 bp, 42 predicted proteins | sample MGYA00519447_ERZ1027012 | MGnify/ENA primary metagenome ERZ1027012 (study PRJEB26926, sample SAMN06164700) | human gut metagenome | biome: ENVO:00009003; feature: ENVO:2100002; material: ENVO:00002003 | host: Homo sapiens | place: USA | collected 2012 ... | reverse complement strand
AAAAAAATTATAGGAGGGAATATGGCAAGACCTCTGAAAAAAGGACTTGATTACTTTCCTCATGACACAGCTCTGAATGACAGCGTTGAGTTAATTGTTGCAGAATTCGGAGCTGTTGGTTATATGGTTTACTTTAGACTGCTGGAGAAAATCTATTCCAATGAAGGCTATTATTGCGAATGGAACGATGATGTGGCATTGTTGTTTGCTCAAAGAAACGGAGTGGGTGCCAATGTTGTGTCTGAAATTATAGCTGCTTGTTTACGCCGTTGTCTTTTTGACCGTGGAAAGTTTGAGCAGTGCTCAATATTGACAAGCAAGGGTATTCAGGAAAGATATTTTGAAGCTACTAACAGAAGAAGCTTTAAAAATCTTGAAAGTGACTACCTTTTAATAAACGCACCCTTTGACGAGGTTTTTGCTGACAATAACTCAGTTAATGTATGCAATAACCCGATTAAAGAATGCAATAATTCGCAAAGTAAAGTAAATAAAATTAAAAGAAATAATATTATTTCATCTGATAAGCGAACTGAAAAAAGCTATTATGACTGGTCGCAGTATTCTGATGTTGAAAAATCATCTAAATACAAAACATACGATGGTATCAATCTTTCAATAGCTGAAGCGACAGTTTTGTTTAATCATATCAACAGCTCTGATCAGTTTGATGTGTATTTGAAAAAAGCCTGCCGTTATAAATCTGAAAATCAATTTGAGATGATAATCGGTTGGGCAATACAGGACGGCAACTATATTGAGAAAAGGGGGCGGTAGAATAATGCCTAACATAGCTTCGGACGCAAAAATTATATGTCCGTATTTTATAAAACAAAAAGAAAAGGAGCGCAGTTCCATATACTGCTGCCCCATATTTGAAAAACAGGCTACAACTAAGCTTACTTTTAACAGTGCTGCCGATAAAAATGCTCATATTAAAAATTTCTGTATGACTGGGTGTTATTTCGGTTGTCCTATTGCCATAGCTGCAAGGGAGCGGCTGGAACTGAACGGAGAAATATAAATTGATGAAAGGAGAATTGATGATAAAAACAGTTATACCACTGATTCCCATAAGCAAGAAAAATCATCAACAAATAAGAAGAAACAGAGCCACAGGGAAACCGTTTATAGCACCGTCACAACAATATATTGATTATGAGTGTGATGCAATGTGGTTTATACAAGATAAGGGGTTGATGATAGATTATCCGGTTAATATCAAATGCCTTTTTTATATGCCTACAAAACGCAAATGTGATTTGACGAATATGCTTGAGGCAATTGACGATGTTCTTGTTAAAGCGAATGTTATAGCTGATGACAATTTTACAATACTTGCTTCGCATGACGGAAGCAGAGTTCTTTATGATAAAAACAACCCCCGCACGGAGGTATATATTACTGAATTTAAGGAGTGACAAGAATGTGTTTAGGATTAGCCACAGGTTGTCGTATTAAGGACGGCGACCGATATTTTCTTAGATATTGCGGCAGAGAACACGAGTACATAGCAAAAGAAACGCCCAACGGAATAGTGCTGGTTCACAACAGCAGCACTCCGCTGGGAACGCCTATGGACGCAATTCCTTTCAGCCGCATTAATGATTACGATTTCAGGAGGGCAAATAATGATTAATTCAGTTGTAATTATGGGTAGGCTCACATATCAGCCAGAACTGCGTTCTACACCCTCAGGTGTTTCAGTTGTTCGTTTTCAGATAGCCTGCGACAGAAAGTATCAGAAACCTGACGAAGAAAGAAAAACCGATTTCATAGATGTTACCGCTTGGCGCCAAACAGCAGAATTTGTTTCTCGCTATTTTCATAAGGGCTCAATGATCGCTGTTGAGGGCTCTATTCAGACTGATAGTTATACGGACAAAGACGGTAATAAGAGCAAAAGCGTTCAGGTCGTTGCAAACAATGTTTCTTTCTGCGGTTCAAAGGCAGAAAGCGGCAATTCAAATCCCGAATACATCTCATCAGATGATAATTATGAATCTGCTGATGAAAGTGATTTTGAAGAAATTGTCAACGAAGAAGACGATTTGCCGTTTTGAAAATAGGAGAGTTTATGGACGCATTAATGAACGAAATTTTAAAACACCTAACGCCTAAACAGAAAGCTGTCTATCTGCTCAGGCAACAAGGTCTTTCACAGCTTCAAGTTGCAGCAGAACTCGAAACATCACAGGGCTATGTTTCTTTGGCAGAGCGAAAAGCAAACGAAATTGTTAACGGCTATCTTAAGGTAGCCAAAATAGCGGTTGATTTAGCAGAAAGAAAAGGAAGTGCGTAATGTATCAAACAAATTTACTTGATGAAATCATAGTTGACAACTTTGCCGGGGGTGGCGGAGCATCAACGGGGATCGAGCTTGCAACAGGCAGACCGGTGACAATAGCAATTAATCACGACCCTGACGCTATTCTTATGCATCAGACTAATCATCCTTACACAGAACATTATCAAGCTTCTGTATGGGATATAAATCCGAAAGAAGTATGCAGAGGAAGAAAAGTAGGGCTTGCCTGGTTTTCTCCCGACTGCAAACACTTTAGCAAAGCCAAAGGCGGAAAGCCTGTTGATAAGAATATCAGAGGACTTGCGTGGATTGTTCTTAGGTGGGCGGGAACGGTGAGACCGAGAGTTATTATTCTTGAAAATGTGGAAGAATTCCAAACATGGGGACCCGTCCGTAACGGAAAGCCTGTTAAAAGCAAGAGCGGAGAAACCTTTCAGCGTTGGAAAACACAACTGCAAGACCTCGGTTATGAAATTGAACACAGAGAATTGAGGGCGTGCGATTATGGAGCACCGACAATCAGAAAGAGATTTTTCTTAATTGCAAGGTGTGACGGTAAGCCTATTGTGTGGCCGCAACCGACACACGGAGACCCTAACAGCGAAGAAGTTAAAAACGGTAAATTAAAGCCGTGGAGAACTGCCGCCGAATGTATTGATTTTGAACCGCCTTGTCCCTCTATTTTTGACAGAAAAAAGCCCCTTGCCGTTAATACTCAAAGAAGAATTGCAAGAGGTCTTGATAAATTCGTTATTAAGAAAGAAAAGCCGTATATTGTACATATCGGAAACGGAGAGCGAGAAGGACAGAAACCGAGAGTTCAGGATATAGACAAGCCTGTATCAACGGTTGTGAGCAGTTGTAAACAGTATTTCTGTACTCCATATATGTCTCCCATCGGTCATACTGGATTTTGTGTAGACAGAAATTACAACATAAAGCAACCGCTACAAACAATAGTGAGCAAAGCTGAACAAGCTATGGCTTTTCCGTTCTTAACAAAATTTCAACAGCACAGTAAAGGTCAGCGCCTTATAAATCCATTTGATACCGTTATGGCCGGTGCTACACGATTTGGACTAATAGCGCCGTCTCTTATTCAGTATCACAGCGAAACGGCAAAAGGTGAAGTGAGAGGGCAAAAACTTAATGAGCCTATGCTTACAGTTGACGGCTCAAACAGATATGGATTGCAGATACCGTTTTTATCAAAATATTTTGGCGGTGTTATTGGGGCGGATGTAAAAAAGCCTTTACCAACAGTCACCGCAATAGACCATAATGCTCTGGCTCTTCCTTATTTTTTGAAGTACTACAGCGGAGAACAACAAGGCTTTGACTGTCAATCGCCATTGCATACGATAACAACAAAGGACCGAATGTCTATTTGCACAAACTATCTTACTATTTTAAGAAACAATATGGACTGCCGTTCTGTTAAAGAACCGCTGAATACAATAACGACAAGCGGTGCTCATTTTGCTAATACCAAGGTTTACATTAAGAGGTATTCAGCTGACAGTAATCTCGGCTACTGGTGCGAAATCAGAGAATTGCTCAACAAATACACTGAATGGAATTTGGCAGATGATGAAATATTGATATTCAACATTCAAGGCGTTGAATACTATATTTCGGATATAGGTCTGAGAATGCTGCAACCGAAAGAACTGTACAGAGCTCAAGGCTTCCCGGATGATTATGTTATTGACCACGATTATACAGGCAAAACATATCCAAAAACAAAGCAGGTTGCCAGATGCGGAAACGCTGTGCCGCCCGCTTTTGCAAAAGCACTTGTAGAATCCAATATCCCTGAATGGTGTAATAAGAACATTTCTACAATGCACGATTTAAATAATCAAATTGCGGTGTGAGGTGTTAAATGCCAGATATAAAAGAATTGAAATATATGCAATCATTACCGCTTGAGAGAAAGATAGAAATGACAGCAGAACGCATAGACGCTTGGTATCAACATTATGACGGAAATGTTGCTGTATCTTTCAGCGGTGGCAAGGATAGCACGGTGCTACTTGACATTGCAAGAAATCATTGGAGAGGACACAAAGATATAAAAGCAGTATTTGTTGACACAGGACTTGAATATCCTGAAATCAGACAGTTTGTAAAGACTTTTGATAATGTTGACATCATTAGACCTGCCATGCGCTTTGATGAAGTTATTAAAAAATACGGTTATCCTGTTATTTCTAAAGAAGTCTGTGAAAGTTTGTATCAAGCAAAAAAGTATCTGGATAGCGGTGGTAAAAAAGAAACATATAGGCTGAAAAAACTTAGAGGGAAGTTAAAAGATAAAAATGACAATATAAGTTTATTTAATCAGCAAAAATATGAACCATTGTTATATGTTAATTTTTATTGTTCAAACATTTGTTGTAATGTTATGAAGAAAAAGCCATCGCATATATATACGAAAAAAAATAATCGTTGTTTTATAACGGCAGAAATGGCTTGCGAATGTAAATTAAGACAACAGAAATGGTTGCAAAACGGTTGTAACGGTTTTGATTTGAAACACCCTAAATCAACACCTATGGCATTTTGGACTGAACAGGATGTTTTGGAATACATATACAAAAACAATCTACCGATTGCAGAGCCATACGGACAAGTCGTCGAAACAGAATGTCAGCTTACTTTTGATGGCGAACAATCTAAATATGAAACAACAGGATGTAACCGTACAGGCTGTATGTTTTGTGCCTTTGGCTTACACCTTGAAAAAGGCAAAACAAGATTTCAGCTGTTAAAAGAAACGCACCCGAAACAGTACGAGTACTGCATAAATGGCGGAGAGTTCATAAACGGAATTTGGCAACCGAATAAAAAAGGCTTGGGGCTCGGATATGTTTTTGATGAAATAAACAAAATTTACGGTGAAGATTTTATAAGATATAAATAAAGGAGATATAGATATGACACTTTTAAAAAATAACGCATTGAACATTATGCTTGATGAAAACGCTATAATGCCGACAAGAGGGCACAGAACAGACGCAGGGCTTGATTTAATATCGCCCATCGATACAATCATTCCTGCACACGGTAACGCTGTAATTGATACAGGAGTACACATTCAGTTAAAAGAAAACACGGCAGGCTTCTTAAAATCAAAAAGCGGACTGAATGTTAATCACGATATTACAAGCGAGGGCATTATTGATGTAGGCTATACTGGCTCAATCGTTGTGAAGCTTTACAACCACGGTAATAAAGATTATTTCGTTAGGCGAGGCGATAAAATCACACAGCTTGTTGTTATGAAAATTGATACACCTGAATTAAATATTGTTGATGAATTTGAAGCAACTGAGAGAGGAGATGGTGGCTTTGGTAGCACAGGAAGATAGACTGAAATCGGTTTTAATGAGCATTAAGCCTAAATATTGCGAACTTATTGCAGCAGGCAAAAAAACAATCGAGGTCAGAAAAACAAGACCAAATCTTCAGCCGCCGTTTAGATGCTACATATATTGCACTTTGCCTAAAGAAAGATTTTCAATCGGTCAAGGAAATTATGCTTGCAGTGATAACCTATATCTATGTAATAACAAAATTAAATTCGGAGACGGCTTTGAAGATATAGGTAAGGAAACAATTTCGTTTAACGGCAAAATCATAGGCGAGTTTGTATGTGATGAAATACAGGAAATCGTAGCAGACCATTTGGTTGCTCTTTATTTTAATAACCCTTCTAATGAAACTTGTATCACGGACCTTGAATTGCGAAGATACGCAAATGGTAAAGATTTATTTCTGTGGCACATCTCAAATCTAGTAATCTATGATGAGCCGAAAGAGCTGAGAGAGTTCGGACAAGAATGTAATATTGATTGTCCATCAGTACGATGCCCTTATTGGAAGTATCAAAGGGTTAATGCTGATGAATGGGATTATGATTGCTCTTGTAACAATATTAAACCTTTAAAACGACCACCTCAGTCTTGGTGCTATGTGGAGGTGTGAATAATAAATTGAATTTAAAAGAACTTATTGATAACAATGCAGAAGAAATAGCTGTAAAAGGCTCATATAATGATGTGCATTGTGCTTTTTCAATATATGACAAACAAAACAAATACGAGTTTGCAAAAATATTAAGTGATAATAGTTTTCTCTTTAAATTAAAGCAAAATGATGCAGTTATGAAATATAAGTTACCAAAAGATTATAAAAAGCCTGATAAATTTAAACAGGTCGAATTCGACCAGTTTAACCACGAATTGTATAACTCACCTATTACATTAGTTCAATCAGCTATCGAAACGCAAATTGAAGACGGAGTTTTAAAGGCTGTTCAAGAAATAGGCTTTGATATTGACCCAGAACAACTTTATAAGGCTCTGCAATATGATAGAAATCAGTATGACAAAGGCTATTCAGATGCAAAAAGGCAATATGACAGAGGCCACGCACATTGGGAAGAATTCAATGGCAAAACTGAACTATGCCTAATATGTAGTAAGTGTAGCCATAATTACATAGAAGCAGACCCTTGCTGTACTGAAAGATTTAATTATTGCCCCAACTGCGGTGCTCAAATGGACGAGGAGGTAGAAGAATGAATAAATATGAAATCTATCAGGTGGGGAAATTACCACCGTTGACGGTTGTTGAAGCTGCCACTTACACTATTGATAATGGGTTTTTGACTTTTTATAAGAATCAACAATACCATAAAGATAGTTGTATTGCTAAATTTAACTTTAATAACATAGCAGGATTTAAAAGGGTGCAAGACAATGATTAAAGGATTTATAGAAGTTACGGACACTGTAGTCAACGCACCTCGTCTGATAAACATTGACTGGATAGAAGTGGTTGATGAAAGTTGGATTCATCTAGTGGTTTCTACTCCTGAAGGTTTTTCGCAAAATGTCATTAAATGCGAAGAAACTTATGAAGAGATCAAGCAGAAGATTAAGGAGGCTGTGGAATGACTTGCAAAGATTGTGAACATTATTTTTTGTGTGCAAACGATATCACAAATACTTATGAAGATTGTAAAAATAAAAACGATGTCGAGAAACGCTGTTTATATTTCAAAGACAAATCAACAACACTTGACTTGCCCTGCAAGGTGGGAGATACGGTGTATGCTATACCAAGTTTAGCAACTTTTAGATTGAATGTTCTTCACGGACTTTCCGAGAATAACAGAGTTTGTAAACAAAAAGTGCATAGTGTTCAAATGTGGGACCCTGTTGAATGGTGTGTATGGACTTGTGACGGAATAGCTCTTTTACCACAAAGAAATTATAAAAAGACATGGTTCCTCACCAAAGCAGAAGCAGAAAAAGCGTTGGAGGGGTTGAATAATGACGGTTGATGAAGCAAAAGAGTTTCTAATAAATCTACAAAGTGCGTTTGTGAATGATAAAGACTTATTGTCGGAAGAAAACGAAAAACTTAATTGTTATCAATGTGTTATTCAAGAATACGAAAAAATGAAATCACAAAATAGATTATTTCAAGAAATGAAAGATAAAACAATAGAACAACAACAAGAAATTTTAGAATTAAAAGCAAGAGTATATGATTCGGAGAGAGTAAATGGAAATAATGACTATTGTTGAAAAAGTACAAAACAGTGAAACCTTTGATAAAAGAGTAAATAAAGCATTAAATCGAGGTTTCAGGATAAAAAAGAGAGAAGTGGCTAAAGAATTTTGTTTAGAAGTTGATAGACTTTATTCCTATTCAGTGCTTATAGCAGAGTTGGAAATAGAAAATAATGAAGATTAAGCAAAATGAGATAGTTCGTTCGATTATTTGCAAGAAAAGCATGTTTACATGAATTATTGGTGCTCACGCTTTGCGTGGGCGCTGTTTTCTTTTACCTATAATTCAACCTCGCCGACTCAAGGGAGATTTTACTTAAAAGATTGATATATAATGCAAAAGAGGTTGAAGATATGGCAAATAAAAAAACAGATTGGGAAAAATTGAAAATTGAATATATAACAGGCCATATCAGTCAAAGAGAGTTGGCCGCAAAATATTCGGTCTCTTATTCAACTATAAGAAATCGAAGTATTAAAGAAAAATGGGTTGAAGAGAAAAAGCAACACGGTAGCACGGTTGTAGCGAATGCTAAGAAAAAAATTGCAAAAAAACAGGTAGAAATGCTTGCAGAAGAATATCAGATAGCTTGTGATTTTGTGAAACTTATAGAAAAAACACTAAAAAAAGAGACTAATTTCGAGGAGATAACAACCTTCATGGGCGAAACACATAAAACCGGAAGGATTGATACCAAATCAATACTCAACGCTGCTAATGCTCTTCAGAAGTTTATGGATATTAAGCGTATATGCTCAGACCATCAGACTGTTCAGGAAAGGCAGCAGCACGAAATTGCGCTTAAAAGACTTCAGATTGAAGAAAAGAGAGCGCAGAAAGAGGAGAAAACTGACAGCGAAATACATATCTCTATTGATTCAGAACAGTTAGAGAAGTGGAAGAACTGATATGAATATTGTTTTACCAATGCCTCAGCCGAAACAGGAGGAGTTTCTGGAGGCGACAGAAAAGCACATAGGATACGGGGGAGCAAGAGGTGGAGGAAAGTCCTGGACTGTAAGATTCAAGGCGAAAATACTCGGAATTTGCTATCCGGGAATAAGGATGCTTTTAATCAGACGAACATATCAGGAGGTTACCAAAAATCATCTTGACGCACTGAAAAAAGACCTCAAGGATATAGCGAAATATAACAAGACGGACAAGGCGTTTACATTTATTAACGGTAGCCTGCTTCAGTTTGGATACTGTGAAAATGACGATGACGCAGACCAGTATCAGGGTGTGGAATATGATGTTATCTTTATTGACGAGGCCACACAGATGTCCGAGGCGCAGGTTAAGAAAATTGCTGCCTGCTGCCGTGGTGTAAACAATTTTCCGAAGCATATATACTACACAATGAACCCCGGTGGGCAGGGGCACGCTTATATCAAACGAATATTCATTGACAAGATTTATACGGAGCTTGAAGACCCGTCTCAGTATAAATTCATTCAGGCTAAAGTTAATGATAATCAAGCTCTTATGCATAACGACCCTGACTATATTAAATCCTTGCAGGCGCTTCCGCCTAAGCTTCGCAAAGCGTGGCTTGACGGTGACTGGGATATATTTGAGGGGCAGTTCTTTGAAGATTTCATTAATAAAGAGGAGCATTACAAGGACCGCAAATGGACTAATGTAATAGAGCCGTTTGAAATTCCGCCGTCCTGGACTATATACAGAAGTTATGACCACGGTTATTCAAAGCCGTTTAGCTGTGGTTACTGGGCGGTAGATTATGAGGGCAGGGCATACAGAATACTTGAAATGTACGGTTGTACCGAAACACCCAACGAGGGTGTAAGGTGGGAAGTCAACAAAATATTTTCATCTATGAAAGAGTTTGAGAATACGCACAGGTGGCTCAAAGGCAAAAAGATTATCGGCGTTGCCGACCCTGCAATATGGCAGAAGGACACGGGGGAAAGCATAGCGGATACGGCGGCAAAACACGGAATTTATTTTCAGAAAGGCGACCATAAGAGAATACCCGGATGGATGCAGTTTCATTATCGTCTTGCTTTTGATGAAAACGGTTATCCTATGTGCTATATCTTTAACACCTGCAAGCATTTTATAAGAACCATTCCCACTCTTCAGTATTCGCAAACTATACCTGAGGATTTGGATACAAAGCAGGAGGACCATATAGCGGATGAATCGAGATATTTCTTTATGTGTAATCCCATTAAACCTGTTTTGAAAAAGCAGGCGGAAAATATTGAGGAGTTTGACCCGCTCAATCTTTATAGGGACAGAAATATATATAAGCAATACAATCAATTATAGGAGATTAAAATATGGCGACAGACAGAAGACAGGAATTTGCAGAAAAAACGCAGATACTTCAGGCGCAAAAGCAGGAGCTTGAGGCAAGGGGGGAAGAGCTTTCCGAAAAGGTAAAAGGCAGTGAAAAGACCAAGGCGAAGGAAAATGACAAGTCTGCCGAAACAGAACAGAATAATTCTGAAACTGACCGCAGGGCTGAGTTTTCAGCTAAGACACAGCAGTTACTCAATATGCAGTCTAATCTTCAGGAAAAAGGCGATGATTTGGCAAGAAAGAAGACGGCAGGGTTTGATGGGGAATACTCTGCTGCTTCAAATGAGCCGAGGCAGGCGGTAACGAAAGAGAGAGTTCAGGAATTTACCACCATACTTGAGAAGTACAAAGAGGGGAAGAAAAATCTTGACGAGCGTATAAAAAACAATCAGGAGTGGTGGAAACTGCGCCACTACGGGAATATGAATCCTAAAGAGGGCACGGCGGCAGTTAAGGATAAATCACAGATTATTGATAACAGACCAAGAAGCGTAACAGCGTGGACTGTTAATGCGATAATCAATAAGCACGCCGATTATATGGACAACTACCCTGAAGCTATTTGTCTGCCCCAGGAAGAAGCAGACAAGGAATATGCAGAAAAGCTTTCCTATGTTATTCCTGCTCTTTACGAGCGGATAAATCATGAACAGACTTATTCGGACGAAATGTGGTATAAGCTGATTGCAGGTACTTGTGTTGAATGCCACACATGGAACAATTCTCTGCAAAACGGTCTCGGTGATATTGATATAAGCAAGTGCGACATTCTTAATCTGTTTTGGGAGCCGGGGATTACAGACATTCAGGACAGCGAGTATTTTTTCCACACTCAGCTTTTGTCTAACAGTAAAATCCGCAATATGTTTCCTAATATTCCCGACCTTAAAACACGCCTTTCTAATCCCACCATTGATGTCACAAGATATAATTACGATGATACCGTTGACACTGCAGACCATTCTATGATTGTGGATGTGTATTATAGAAAAGTAAATTCCCAGGGTAAAACAGTTTTGCACTACTGCAAATATGTTAATGATATTGTGCTGTTTGCTTCTGAAAATATGGACGAATATGAAAATGTGGGATATTACGCTCACGGAAAGTATCCTTACATTTTTGACACTATGTTTCCCGTTGAGGGGTCGCCCTGCGGATTTGGATATATTGATATTGTAAAACAGGTTCAGCGTGATATTGACGAGCTAAATGACAACTTTATGCACAATGCGAAAGCAGCGTCGCACAGGCGTTATATTGTTAATAACAGCAGCAATATAAACGAGGAGGAGCTTGTTGATTCAACACAGGAAATAATCCACGCTGAGGGTTCAGGTCTTGACGACGGCAATTTCAAAGAGCTTGTAACAGCACCGCTTGACAGCGTTTATATGGCTCTGCTTGATAATAGAATTAACGAGATAAAAGAGGTTTCAAATAACCGTGATGTGTCTTCCGGCGGAACTTCCTCGGGCGTAACGGCGGCGTCTGCCATTGCAGCAATGCAGGAGGCTGGCTCAAAAACCTCAAGGGACCAGGAGGCATCTTCTTACAGAGCTTTCAAGGAAGGCTGTTATCTTGATATTGAGCTGATGGGTCAATTTTATGATGAAACAAGATATTTTCGTATTACGGGAGAAAACGGTCAAACTGAATTTGTAGGCTTCAGCAACGAGGGTATTAAAGAACAGACCACAACCGATTCCTCAGGTAATCAGTTGAGCAGAAAGCCTGTTTATGATATCAAGGTGAAACCGCAGAAACGCTCGCAGTACACTAAAATTGCTCAAAATGAGTTGATGAAAGAATTATACAGCGCAGGCTGCTTTAACCCTCAAAATGCGACACAGGCAGCTATGCTTGTCAGCAATATGGATTTCGAGGGAAAGGATATGCTCCTTAACCAAATATCCAAGAACGGTACTATATACAATATGCTTATTCAATATCAGCAGATTGTTATGGCAATGGCTCAGTACATTGACAGCATGACAGGCTCTCAGTATGCAGTTCAGGTGCAGGCGGCTGTTCAAAACGGACAAGTACCTATGATTTATCTGCCCAATTCTTCCAATCAAGGAGATGCTACGCATCAGGCGACAAACGGAAATGCAATAGTCGATGAAGCAAGAGAGCAGGCGAGACAGAGAAGCGAGGTAAGATGATGACTAATGTTAATATAGATAACATTAACGGAATTACTGTTGTCTCTGTCTCGGGTCACGCCGGTTATTCTTCACAGGGCGATGATATTGTTTGTGCAGCGTTATCAACCATAACTCAAAGTTTGCTTGAAACGCTTAAAGCCTATGAAAAACAGGGCAAATGCAGACTTCTCAGTGAAGAGTTAAACGAACAGCTTGGATGTTGTTTGTTCTCTTTTAAAAGCAGCTCGAAAATTGAAACGGACGCTTTGATGAATATGGCAATGACCGGCTTTTCAATGCTTGAGAATGCTTATCCGAAAAATATTTTTTTGAGTGTCAATTAGTAGGGGAGAATTTATCTCCCCTCTTTTTTTATAATGACATCAGAGTTTATTCTCCGGCACAGTGAGAGGCTGCGAATAAAGATAAGGTGGTAAACCTATGAAAAAATTTTTTATGTCTGGCAATGCAATGAATTTACACCTGTTTGACGGTGCAGCGGCAGCAGGTGACGGTGGTGCATCATCGGCTTCATCAGCTCAGTCAGGCGGTGTGAGTGAAACAGTTTCTAATGCCGATAACACTCAGTCGGCGCAGGGCGTGTCACAAAAGAGTGACGATTTAATTAAGCAGGTCGCCAATGCTTCCCGTCAGAATACAGTGGTTGCGTCTTCTGACGATGAAAGAAGAACACAGTTTGAAAACTATATCAAAGGTGAGGGGAAAGCTTACTTTGACGAGCGTGTTCAGAAGATAATCAATCAGAGATTTAAAGAGACAAAAACCCTTGAGGCTAATGCAAAAACACTTGAGCCTATGCTCAAGACACTTGCAAGTGTTTACGGCGTTGATGTTTCAGATCTTAAAGAATTATCAAAAGCTGTTCTCGATGACAACAGAATATATGAAGAGAGAGCAAGGGAAAACGGCGTTTCCGTTGAAATGCAGAAAAAATTTGACAAAATGCAAATTGAAAATGAACAGCTCAGGCAGTCTCAGGAACAGCAGGAACAGAATGAACGCACTCAACAGATTCTCAACGACTGGCACAATCAGTCGCAGCAGTTAAAAAAAGAGTTTCCCGATTTTGATTTTGATACGGCGCTCTCGCAGAGCAAGGATTTTTACGACCTGCTTGTAAGAGGCGTTCCTGTCAGAAACGCATACATAGCGGCATTTCCCGATGATTATGCCAGAAAGGTTGAAAAGGGAATAACCGACAACATAAGAGCAAGAGGTATGCGTCCGAGCGAAAACGGTGTTTCTTCAGCGGCAACCGCAACAAGCAGCTTTGATGTAAGCAAGCTCACTCCTGCGCAGAGAAGAGAATTTGCCAACCGTGCTGCGAAAGGGGAAACAATCACTTTCAAATAGTCTTAATGGTGTTTCTCCTTAATCAAAATGAAAAGGAGCAGAAATATGAATAAGACTTTCGTTAAGGCGGCAAAGAAGCTCAATATCAGACTTTTTGCTGACCCGAATACACAGACAACAGCTTCGTCAGGTCTTACTGACGAAATGAAAACCTACTATTCAGATTATCTTATCGACCTCGTTGAGCCGAGACTTGTTCACGACCAGTTTGCGGACAAAAAGGACATTCCCAAGGGTTCAGGCAAGACAATCGAATTTCGCAAGTATTCACCGCTTGCAAAGGCGCTCACTCCCATTCAGGAAGGCGTTACCCCCAACGGCAACAATCTCAATATGTCAACAATCACGGCGGAGATTTATCAGTACGGCGATTATATCACCCTTTCAGATATTCTTCAGCTTGCAGCTATTGACAACAATGTTGTTCAGGCAACAAAGCTTCTCGGCTCACAGGCAGGCAGAACACTCGATACTATTACCCGTGAAGTTATGGCTGGCGGTACAAATGTAATCATTGCCCCCGATGCCGACACACCGGAGGAAGATCCCGTTGCAAGACATCTCATCACTGCAAACAACAAGTTTACTCCCGACCTTGCTTTCAAGGCGAAAACACAGCTTGCGGCAATGAATGCTGCGCCGATTGACGACAGCTATGTTGCTATTATTCACCCCTATGTTTCTTATGACATTATGAGAAACCGCGAGTGGATTGCACTCAAGGATTATGACAACGCAGATTATTACAAGGGTGAAATCGGTAAAATCGGAGGACTTCGTTTTGTTGAATCAACAGAGGCAAAGATTTTCCGCGGCGATGACCTTGCAAAGAACAGCAGAACTCTTACAGTTGACAGTATTTCAGGTTCTGAAATCACTTTCTCCGGCGGTAAAGTTGAGGAAAACGCTCTTGCAGGCAGATTTATTCTTATCGGAGACAATAAGTACGAAGTTGCTTCAAATACTTCATCAACAATCACGCTTACAGAAGAGCCCGGCGGCGGTACTGTAAACAATTCTGATACTATCTATCCCGGCGAGGGCGGAGCAAAAGGCTGCGCAGTATTCGCTGTAACTGTTGTGGGCACAAATGCTTACGCTACAACCTCTCTTGAAGGCGCAGGCCTTGAGCATATCGTTAAGCCTCTCGGCTCAGGCGGAACATCTGACCCGCTCAACCAGCGCTCAACAGTAGGCTGGAAAGCAACAAAAGCAGCCGAAAGACTTGTTGAGGAATATATGGTTAGAATCGAGTGCGGTTCTGCATATTCCGATAAAGCTAAGGCTAACTGATTTAATCGGGGCGGGTTTTCCCGCTCCGTAATGTAAAGGAGAATTAATATGGCTTCAAAAACAACGAAAACTGCTGAAAATGAGGCAGTGCAGAACACACAGGACAAAAAGAAACAGGCTATCGACAGAATGAATGAGCTTGTGCCGATAAAGCTGTTTAAAGACAATCAGAAGTATAAGGATGATTTGACCGTTACAGTTAACGGAGTTACTTATCAGATACAGCGCGGCGTTCCCGTCGAGGTCCCCAGATTTGTTGCTGATGTAATTACTCAGTCTGAAAGGCAGGACCAGCACACGGCGAATATGATTGAAAAACTTACCGACGACTTCCGAAGAAAAACTAAAGCTATCAAATAACAAAAGGGACGGACAACGGTAGTCCGTCCCTTTTTTCAGAGGTGCAAAATGAAGATTAAAGAAATAATTGAAAGAGTTAACGCCTTGAAAGACCACGCTTATGACGATGAAACTATAAAATCTTTTATAGAGGACTGCGATAAGCGTATATACAGGGAGATTATTGAAACTCATGAGCAAAAAGAGCCCGTAAAGCCGTATTTACTGCGGTATCCTCTTGACGCAGACGATGAACTGCTTGCTGATGACGCATACTGCCAGCTTTACACCTTTTACGCTCTTTCACAGATAGATATTTTCAATGGCGAAATAGACAGATATACAAACAATATGATTTGCTACAATTCTGCGCTGTCAGATTTTAAAGCATATTACAACAGAACAAACAGACCTTTGGGCTCAAAAAGAATTATAACTGATTAAAGGCGGTGGCTTTGCTATGTCTTCGTATTTACCACAATTAAACCAAACCTCTAAATCTCAGATAATTCAGCAGGAATTTAGAGGTTATAACCATAACGACTATACAGACGACAACGAATTTTACGATGAAAAAAATATGACCTGCAACAGCTATCCTTATGCCTCGCCGAGACTGCTCAGAGGGGAATTTCTTGATAAAAACTCTAACGCTTTCGGCACTTATACATATAAAAACGGCAGCAAGGTTAAATGCAACGGTATTGCTTCAAAACAGGGCTTTTGCTTTGTTGAGGGCAACAGATTTTATTACAAAAGCAACGACGACAATATTTATCACGATATAGGCGAGGTTGATGATGGCGAAAAACAGTTTGTGTCCCTCGGCGCATATATCCTGATATTTCCAGATAAAAAATATTTCAACTCAGTTATGTATCTTCATTATGACGATGAGGAATGGCTTGAGGCGCACGGGTTAGAAAAGAGCGCCTACTTCGGAAGCCTTGAAGCTGATAAAACATTTGCAGGGCTCGGTGTACGCCTTAATATGTGCAATGTTTACGGCGAAGATTATGAGTTCGACTATATTCAGGAGAATATGCCTGACATTGATGAGGACAAGGTTACAAACGGAGCAATGTGGCTTGATATTTCCTCATCCCCCGCAAAAATGATGCAGTACAGCGAAATATACAGCGGGTGGCTTGAGATAACATCAAATTATATTAAGATTACCGTTAATTCAGATATAACGACAGACTTCAAAAACTGGGACGGTATAACGCTCAGCGGTTTTCCTGATTCACTTGCAGATTTTAACAGCGCTTCAGTCTTATATATAACCGGCAAAAACGATGACGGCACTTCCTATTTTGTTGTGCCGGGAATATTAAAACCGCAGACGGTGATAGCGGACAATATTATTTACGATGCTTCTGAAAACAATAAATCAAACTCGATTTATTATTACTACACGCTTTATCACAAAACTATCACACAGACGGATGAAAACGGCAAAAAGAAAGTAACTAACAGTTATTACAGTGACGCTGAGTACCAAAACTGCGTGTATTCGTACACCGAGGAAGAACCGGAATTCGGGGAATCGGTATCAGAAGAAACGACTGAAGAAACTCTCACAAAGCCGAGCGTTTCAATGCAGCGAAAAGTGCCCGATATGGATTATATTGCCGAGCTTGATAACAGGCTTTGGGGCTGCTCAAATGAAAACCACGAGATATACGCAAGCAAGCCGGGCGACCCGTTTAACTTCAACTATTTTTTAGGTGGGGCAAGCGATTCTTATGTTTTGACTGTGGGAAGTGATGGAGATTTCACGGGCTGTATTGCTCATTTGGGATATATGCTTTTTTTCAAGGAAAACATAATCCATAAAATCTACGGCACTAAGCCAAGCAATTTCCAGCTTACAAGCGTGGCTGTAAGAGGCGTTGAAAAAGGCAGCAGTAAAAGTCTTTGCATAGTTAACGAAACTCTTTTTTACAAGAGCGAAACGGGAATTATGATGTATCAGGGCTCGCTGCCTGAATGTATAAGCGATGAGCTTGGAAATGAAAGATATTTTAATGCGGTGGCGGGTGCCTGCTCCAATAAATATTATATCTCTATGCAGGACGCAGTCGGAGAATGGCACTTGTTTTCTTATGATACGGCTTTCGGTTTATGGCACAAAGAGGATAATACAAGATTTATATTTACCCTTACTCTTCCCGATAATCTCTACTATATAGACGGCAATTACTGTATGAAGAGTATTTTAAACTCAAATGACAGCTTTACGGTGAAAAGGCTTGTTTCACCCGGAGATTTGCAGGGCGGAAGTGCTGAATATGAGGAAATCGAATATCACATAATTCCCGAAAAGCAGTTTGAGTGGTTTATGGAGACCGGTGATTTGTATTCGGGAAGCATTGACAGCAAATACATTTCTAAGCTCAGGCTTATGCTTGCTGTAAGCAAAAACACTCATATTGATATTTATATCAAATATGACAATGAGCAGTGGAAATGGATTTGTTCAAAAAGCTACCGCTATACGGGAACAAACAGGGATACGCACAATATTCCGATAATGACAAGGCGAAGCAAGCGAATGAAAATTAAAATCACAGGTTCAGGCGCTTGTCTTATTCAAGCGATTGCTATGAGCGTTGAGCAGGGGAGTGAATTATAATGGCTGATTTGATTAACTTTACGCTTCCGGAACTGAACGGAGAGATAGACGAAAAAACAATAAAACAAATAAAAAATTATCTTTATCAGTTAACAGAGCAGATGAAATTCTATCTCAATAATATTGATTCAGATAATTTTACTCAGGACTATACACGAAAGCTCAGTGAAATGATAACGGAAGCGAGCACAAATGCAGATAATGCCTATACTAAACAGCTTATAGACCGTTACCGTAGGCAGTTTCAGAAAGAGCTTGAATACAGCGCCGAGCTTATTACGGGAAACAAGGGCGGTTATATAGTTCTTCACGATTCAGACGGAGATACTTTTCCCGATGAAATACTGATTATGGATACAAGTGATATTGCTACCGCCCAGAAAATTTGGCGTTGGAATAAAAACGGTTTGATGTTTCAAAACAAAGCAACGGGCGCTGCAGCCGAAGTTGCTCTGACTATGGAGGGCAAAATCAATGCTAATATGATTACAACAGGGGTTTTGCAGGGCATTCGTATTGAAGCGGCTGAGGGAAGTATCGGCGGCTGGGACATTACGGAAGACGGAATAAAAACGAAATGGACAATGCCTTCGCCTGACGGCAGTACGCAGGTAAATTACACTTTGTCCCTAAACGCAGAAAATAATTCAAGTGATAATGTGATTGAGCTTACTGACGGCACAAACCGTTATCCGTTCAGAATTAAAAGAGACGGTACGGCTGATTTTGGTGATTTGGGAGTTAATAACATTACCGTTGCAGGAGATTTCACCTGCCTTGGAAATATGAATTTTGCATATTCAGGCAGATTGATTTGGAGCGGAGCTTACTATATGAATCAAAATCAGAGGATAAATCTGAAAGCTCCTGATTTAGCAAGCGACAGTCACATTCTTTATGTCAACGGCGATTTTGAACAAACAGCCATTATAAATTTTGACGGCGGTAAAGTTGAGGAAAACGCTCTTGCCGGACGCACGGTAGTAATAAATAACGAAAATTATATCGTCAATTCAAATACCGCTTCAAGCATTACCTTGAACGAAAAAATAACCGTTTCTGACAATACTGAAATACAGCCTGATGACGGCTCTTATTTGTTAAGCAATCAAATGTTCGGATTGGCGCTCGTTTTCGCTCTTTATGAAAGCGGAAGTGTTATAAAAAACTTTTATCATGTTGAATATTTTCATAAATGTATGATTTACAACACGGTTAACTATGTTATGACAAACCACGCTTTCTCAAGGTGGTCAAGTAAAATTCTAACAATAACTAATGACCAGATTATCGGAAATGAAAATAATCAGAAAGATACTACAACAGTAGGCGGTATTACTTACAACAATATGCAGTGGGTGTTGACAGCCGTATACGGAATATAAAAGGGGGAAATATTATGGCAACAAGCGCACAAAAAAATGTAATAAACAAAACCGAAGATTTAATGGACGAGTATAAAAATAAAAGCGGCAGTTCTTTAAACAAATATAATGCGGCATATGATTCATACAAAAACTTGGTTAATCAGGGATATAAACCAAGCTCTAAGGTGAACAATTATGAGGCACAGCGCAATGAAGCTTTGAAAAGAGCTGAGGCAATGGGTGAGTTCAGCTATGACAGCCAGTATAAAGATAAAATAGAGGGACTTTTGGACAGTGCGGAAAATATGAAATTCAATTTCAATTACAGCTTAACTGACGACCCTGCTTATCAGACTTACAGAGATGAATATGTCCATAACGGACAAATGGCAGCGCAAAACGCTGCTGCTGAAGCTGCCGCTCAGACGGGAGGCTATGGCTCAACGGCGGCTTCTTCGGCGTCACAGCAGGCATATAACGAATCACTCACACAGCTTAACAGCGTTGTTCCAGAACTTTACGATTCTGCATATCAAAAGCAGTGGAATGAATTTTCATTTGAGAGAGATACTCTTCAACAGCTCGCAAGCGCATATCAGTCACTTGATCAGCAGGGATACGAGCAGGCACTTGCCACTTGGCAAAATAATTTCAACCAGTACATTACACTTGCTCAGCAATATAATTCCGCTTATCAGTATCTTGACAGCGCAGAAAGACAGCAGTACGAAACAAAGCTTGACGGTTACTATAATATGCTTGTAAGTGCACAGCAGCAGTATTCAACCGATGTCGGAGCTTATCTTGATGCAGTAGGTGCTTGGTCAGGTGCAGTAACAGACGCGGCTAACTATGATTTAAATGCCGCTCAGCTTGCTGAAACCAAACGACATAACAAAGCAACTGAAGCAGCGGCAAAAGCTTCAACTAAGTCTTCAAAAAGTGTAAAGTCATATGCAAACTCTGAAAAAGTATCAGATTTTACAAAAACAGTTTTGACATCAAGCGAGTTTTCTAAAAACAGAAAAAAAGGTTTTTATGGTAATTATTCAAGTTATAACGATTATGTAGCCACTATGATAAATAACTGGCTTGATTTGAATAAAATAACGACTGCCGATGCAGCTTATCTAATGGATTATTACAATTTAAACTAATTGAAACTCAAGGTGATTTATTATGACTTATGAACAGAAAATCAAAGATTTGAAAAAAAGAATAAATTCTGATGAATATGAAGAAAATTCAGAATACTTGGTTTCTCAGTCAAGTGTAGATAGTGTTAGAGAAAGACTCGCAGCTGTTCGTAAAAAGTATTCAGAAGAAACTAAGACGAAAAATAAAAATTTGTCAGCAAGTAATCAAACGGCTCAAACAGCTACAAAGTCTACAACAGATAATTCACAAAACCAGCAGAAAGACTACACACTCACAGCTAAAAATTATGAGCAGCAAAAAGAAGAGCTCAAACAGGAAAAGAAAGACGCCTGGGATAATCGTGTTACAACTTGGTTCAAAAAAGTGGGCACTCAGCTCAATCCCTATGCTACCGACAGCGAAAAAGAATTAGCAGATACAAATTATGATACTGCTAAGGAAACACATAAAACATTAGCTGATGATTATGATACCCTGAAAGAAAATAAATGGACCAGTACACAAGAGGAAAACGCAAAAATTATCGCTTCAAGCCCTGAGATTCAGGAGCTTGTTGAACAAGCCCGCAATGCGAAAATTATTGCAGATGCATCGCAGTCAAACGCCAATTATTACCAGTCTTTTTCTGATACTGGCAGTGTTGCTAATAATCTTGCCACCCAGCAACAACAAAAAGAGTACCAGTCTGCCTATAATACATACAGTTCTCTTATAAACGAAATAAATGCGCTTGGTTATGACGGAGAAAGTCTTGTGGATACATACACAAGGCAAAAAAACCTTGAGGAAACTGAACAGTTTGAGGAAGAGATTTCAAAGTTTTCCGATGAACATCCTGTTTTGGCATCAGGCACTTATGTGGCTTTAAATTCTGCTCAAACTTCGGCATTACCGTCAATGATCGAAAACGGTATAAATGCACTTATTAATGATGAGTATATACCTATTGATGTTAACTCAGGTGAATTCGGTGCAACTAATATAAGAGATACGATTGCTGAAACTACATCTTCTAATATAGAAGATTATGTCAAATCAAAAACTGATAATGATTTTTTGGCAAATGCGTCAAGCTTCCTTTATCAGACTGGACTTTCAATGGGTGATTTTGTATCACTTGCTGCACTCCCTAAATCAGCTTCTTTAGCGATTATGGGTTCAAGTGCTGCTGCAAGCACAGCTAAAGATGCCACAGAGCGTGGATTATCTGCGGATAATGCTTTGGCAACTGCAACTGCTGCTGCCGCTGCCGAAATATTCTTTGAAAAATACAGCCTTGAAGGATTGCAGGCACTTAAAGCTACAGGAAAAGGCGGAATAAAAAATGCTGTCAAAGATGTTTTGAAACAGAGTTTTACGGAAGGTTCGGAAGAATTCTTTACGGATGTAAGTAATGCTATTTCTGACCAAATAATAAACGGTGATGATTCTGCTTTGTCTCAGCAGTATCAGAGGCTAATTGACGACAAAATATCTCCTGAAGAGGCTAAAAAGCAGGTGGCTACTGATTTTGCAAAGCAAATAGGGTTGTCGTTTTTAGGCGGTGCAATTTCAGGCGGTGTTTTGGGAAGCGGAGCGTCAGCAGTGAGAAATGCGGAGATCAACTCTTCTTACCGTTCTGAGGGAAATGCTATTAAAAATATGGGTGATGAAGCAGTTAATGCCGTTATCAACGAAGGTCTTTCGCAAAATGCTGCTTCACCGGCATACAAGGCAGCAGCTGAGCTAATTGCAAACAGCGAAATTGACAGCCATACAGGGGATATAGTTGACAGCAGCAGGCTTTCAAGCAGAAAGCTCGGCCAGCTTCAGGAAATGAATGTTAAAGCCAATGATGTTGCACGATTCACCGAGGCAGTGGCTAATGAAGATAATGCAAACAGCCTTGTAAAAACCTTTGAAAAAATTACTGAAGGAAAAAATATATCCTCAAAAGCTGCAAATGAAATTCTCAATAACGAGGCGGCAAGGACCGCTCTTTCCGAGCTTACAGATATAGATACTTTAACAGATTCCTATGACGGCAAGAATCTGCTTGATGAAACTTCAAATATATACCGTGCATCATCAGCAAATACATTTTCTTCTGCTGTGTCGCCATTTAGCAGTGAACGAGCAAGACGCTACATAAATAAAAATCTGTCTCTTCGCAATACAGACAGCAGTTCGCTTGATGCGGAAAGTGCACCTGCTTCTTATGGCAATGACACAGTTAATAAAAACATTACATATTCGGACAGAAGCTCTGATACCGTAACGGGAATTAACAGAGTTGAAAAAGGGCATGTTTATCTCAATACCTCAAGCGGAAAAGTTGTTGAAGCGCAGGATGTTGATTTTGAGGATAAAAGCGCATCTGACTTGTATAACAGTGCAAAGGCTTATGATTCGCAGACGGCAAAAGCTTATGTTTTTGGTTATAGGGATAACGGTTACAGCGGAAATGTGTATGATTACAATACCGGTTTCAATACAGTATATCGTGCGCAGACAAAGGGCTATTCTTTTGAAGACGCCTACAACCTTGCCAAAGAGGAAAGCAATATAACACGGCTTCAGGCACAGCTTGCATACAATGCGGCGAAAAATGCCACTGCTCATCCTAAAAAAAGCGTCAACTTAAAAAACGGTAATAATTCTGAAGTAAATTCACAGTCTTCTAATATGGGCACTGAAAGCCTTTCTAAAGAAGTTAATAAGTCAAAGGCTGATAAGTTTAATAAAGTACTTCACGCAAAGAAAAAGCCCGGAGCAACTATTGTTTCCGAAAAGCCAACGAAATCACAGAGAGCAGAGGCGGAATTGATAGGTGAGCTTGCAAAGAGCGTAGGAAGAGAAGTTATTGTTGTTGACGATACTGAAGAGCTCGGTTATGCTCCTGCAAACGGTATGTATCTAAACGGAAAAATAGTACTTCCTCTCAATAATACAGGCGGAATGATGTCTGTTTATTTTGGTCACGAACTGTTCCACGATCTTAAAGTTACCTCACCTGTAAAGGCAAATGAACTTCAGGAATATATACTTGAAAGACTTAAAAGCAGAGCAGATTATGATTATGATGCACGCTTTGCAGACCTTGAAGATAAATATGGGGATAGCCTTAAAGGAAAAACGGCAGAGCAAAAGAAAAGCGTTATTGACGAAGAAATCGCCGCTAACGCTTGTTTCACTGTGCTTTCAAATGAGAAAAACTTTACCGCCCTTGTGCAGCAGAATAGAAGCCTTGCGCAAAAGGTGCGTGACTTCTTTGCCGATTTCGTTGAGAAAATCAAAAATGCACTTGCACGCCTTGCAAAGAACAACGCGGAATACAGAGCGCTCCAAAACGATACCGAAACAAAAGAAAAAATCCTTGCTATGTTCAACAAGGCGCTTGAAAGTTCGCAAAATAATAATACTGCCGAAAACAGCAGTGCCAAATATGCATTAAAAGAACCCTTTAACAATGATTATGATTTTTCTAAGAATATAGAGAAAGTATCTAAAATGGCATCTGTTACAGACCTCAAAGGGGACGAGTTTGCAAAAGGCAGTGTTGATCTTATCACACAGGTTACTAACTATTTTAAAAGCATAGGTAATAAAGTAGACAGCAAATATGGCACTATTATACTTAACAGAACAGGCGTTAAATCTTCGGTTTCGCATGGTATAGGAAGAAATAAAGCCATTGCTTTTAAAGCCGTTCCTAATGTTATTGAGCAAGGTGAAATAATCGACTATCAAAATAATTATAAAGGCAGAAAATACGATACTGCCGTTTTTGCCGCACCGATTAACATTAATAACAGTTCTTATTATGTAGCAGTTGTAGTAAATGTAAATAAAAACAGTAACGAATATTATTTACATGAAGTTGCAATACAAAATAAAAAAGAAGACGAAACATTGTTCAAGACTGGGAATAGCAAGAATGCGACACCCAGCAATGCTTCATCTTCTATATATAGTTTACTCAATAAACTGCAAAATGTCAATAATGATGATTTCGATTCAGATGAAAATGTCAAGTTTTCACTTAAAGATCCAGTTGAAGAAACAAAAGATTTGATAGCGGTTCATAACATTTCAGAATCAAATCTGTTAAAATCTCTTGACCTCGGCGGATTTCCAATGCCGTCAATAGCCGTTATGAGAGCTCAGCAGGCGGACGCTAACGCTGATTACGGTGATATTTCCGTTGTGTTTAATAGAGATACTATTGATCCCGAAGTGAACAGCCAAAACAAAGTTTACGGCAGTGATGCGTGGACACCGAGATTTCCGACAATTGAATATGAAATTGATTATGATCAGGCTTCTAACATATATAGCAGGGCGCACGAACTGAGCAAAACAAAAGCAGCGTTCACAAAAGCGGTATCGCTGCACCCTGATAATATTGAGGATTCAGTAAATCGTTTAGGCATTGAGCGTTATATTGAAAACTTAATGAATGATTACACATTAAAACAACTCTATTTGCTTGAACATGGCGGACAACCGGTGGAAATGCAGCAACGAGAAGAGCGCACTGAGGTCTCTGAAGCATACGCGGCTTTATATGATTATCTGCTTGACGCAATACCTGATTATCATTATGTTTTTCCGTTTCAGTGGAATAAAACCTATGGCGCAGCATTCGATCAGGCTTATACAGATTACTATCGAAATAATTTTGGCTTTACTGAAGAACAGGCGGAAAACGTTTTAAAAAATATGAATACTGCTGAGAAGAAATCAATGATGAGCGCGGCGCAAAATTACAAGGAAAACGGCAGAGTAACGGTAACTGTATCAGATGATACTAAAGCCACCGAAGCGCTTATTGACAGCAAAATAGATCGATCCGATTTTGAAAACTGGGTAGACGATACTTTTTCCGGTATCATAAAAAGGCAGGGTATACGCAATAATGTTGAACCGTACACAAGTTCCGGCAACAGCAGAAGTTTTTCTGAATTACACTATGAAGTTACTCTTGAAAATCTTGTTAGGCAGATGAAAACACAGGGCAACGGCGAAGGTGCATTTTTCTCCGGGCTTGGCATATGGGGAGTAGCCGCAAAAAATTACGGTACGATTGAAGCGTTAAAATCTGATTCGGTCAGATTGCAAAATCTGTCTGACGAAGAATACAGCGAAATCAAACAAGGCTTTGGAGAGCGATTAACAGAAATTTCAAACAGCCTTGACAGTCGGTATAAGTCTGATAACCCATTTATCGAGGAAGACAATAAAATGACGAATATCATTGATGCGCTCCGTTCTTCAAAGACCAAATCAGGTGTTTTGCGTTATCTTAATGAGTACTTCACAAACGCAAGTGAAAGTACCGTTGATGACCTGCTTGACCTTGTTGCCGATATAGGCAATATGCCAACGCAGTATTTTGAAGCAAAACCGCAAAGAGCCGTTCGCTTTAATGAGGTCGCTTACGTTGTCATACCTGATAATGCAAGCCAGGAACTCAAATCAAAACTTAACGAAAACGGTATAAGATATGAAGAATATGCTGCCGGCAATGAACAAAGCCGCGTTGATGTTCTTAATTCGCTTGATGATGTCAAATTCTCTATGAAAGAAGAGGATAACACCAGCGTTTTTGAGGATAACGAGGAACTTGCAGAAAGCGCGGAAGATGTTAAGAATATGCTGCGCCTTGTTTCAACTGAAAACAACGAACTGCGCAAAGCATTTGATATTCGCACCGTCCGTCAGGCAGACGACAGCAGCGTTGCCAAGGTTGCCGCTTATCTCAGAAAGCAGTATGACAGCACTTATAAGAAATCAGATCTTGTATCTAATCTTGCCGGGCTGTATAACTACATAACGAACGCGGGCGTGGATATTGATAATGAATATATATGGCGTACAGCAAAAGACATTTCGTCAAATATACTTGCAAACACTCACTTTAAAGATACAACGATGTATGATGACAGCAAAAAACTTCGTGATTATATTCGCTCTCAGACTATATTGGTGTCAGATTCAGTTAAAAATGATATTACAGACTATAATGCGTTTAGAAAACGCAATTTTGGCAGAATGAGGCTGAGTAGTGACAGCGGTATTCCGCTTGACACAATCTACAGCGAATTATCAGCTGAAAACCCTGAGTTTTTCCCTTCTAATGCAGTTCTTAGTGAGCAGCTTGAAAACATAGAAAACTTTTTCGTTTCTACTGCTCCCGTTTATTATAACGGTGCTGAAATGATGGCAGAGAGCGAGGGCTTGTCCCTTGATGAGTATACAAATATTGTTGCTGCTGATATTTTTAATCAGTATTTTGATGTCCCAGAGGTTAAGTCCTATGTTTCTGAAACTCACAGAAAGGAAATGCAGAAGCTTAAGGATGAATACGAGTTAGAGATAAGTGATATGCGTAATCTCTACCGCCAGAGATATGAAGAACGGCTCATTGACATACGCAGAGAAAATGAAAGCCGACTTGCGGATTTGAAAAATAAAAATGATGCTGCATTGCAGAAAATGAAAGAAAAAAATCTTGAAACTATCGCAAAGCAAAAGGCTCATTTTAAGGATGTAAGCAAGCGCGCTACTCAGCGCAGACAGGCTTCAAAAATCAGAGAATCTATACGCCGTAATTTGCAAAAAATAGCACGCCTCGGTGCACAGCCAGATAAAAAGAAACATATTCCAAATTCAATTATCGATTCAGTAAAGGCGTTTGCAGATGCTATAACCCTTGATGACACCAAGAAGGACCAGAAAATAAAGGACAGGCTTGCTATGTTCAGAGCTTCTTTTGAGGATATCTCTTCGAAACAGGCTGATTCTGAATATTATGAAATGGCCGAACTTTATAACAATTTCATTAAGGATGAAATTCTTGGACTTCAAAACACTGTTGGCGACAAAACACTCAAGCAACTTTCAATTTCAGAACTTGAAAGAATAGACAAGCTTGTAAAGATTACATCGAAAACCATAAGTAATATGAACAAGGTCTTTCTCAAGGAACGAAACGCTACCATAGAGCAGTATGTCGGCAATGTGGAGCGTGAGCTTGCACCGATGAAAAAAGAGAAAATCTTTGATAATTCTATTACTTCTTTGATGTTCAATTCAATGAAGCCGGAATACTTTTTCCAGTACATTGGAAGCGATACAATGCTTGAACTGTATCACGATTTGAGAAATGGAGAGGATGTATGGGCGGTTGATATTTCTGAGGCAAGAAACAAAGCTCTTGAACTCAGAAAAAAATACGGCTGGCAAAATTGGGATAATAAAGAAAAGCGTAAGTTCAAAACCGCATACGGCGAAATTGAGCTAACACTCCAAGAAAGGCTCGGTATATATGCCAACAGCCTTGGAGAACACACTAAGAATCATTTGCTCGGCGGCGGATTTAAATATCAGAAGCCCGATATAAAAGACGTTAAAAAATATTTGCCACATAAAAATGACAACAGTTCTCATCGTTTGAGTGAAAATGATCTATCAGAAATTATCGCTTCGCTTTCGAATGAACAAACATCTTATGTTCGTGATATGATAAAATACCTTTCCGATGTAATGGGAGCAAAAGGTAATGAGATAACTCGTGTTCTTTATAATATTGAACTTTTTACCGAGAAAATGTACTATCCGGCAAAAGTTGATAGTGAATCACGGCACCAAAGTTCAAAGGAAATAACCAGCGATAAAAAAATTAAGAATGCAGGGTTTACAAATTCAGCAATTCAAAATGCAAAGCAACCTGTTATACTTATGAACTTTGACGATGTTTGGGCCTCTCATGTTGACGAAATGGCAAAATATCATGCTTTTGTGTTACCTCTTGAAAATATCGACAGAGTATATAATTCTTATGAGGTTGACGAAAATAATAAGTATACTTCAATCAAAGAAAAAATAAGAGATGCTTTTGGCAGTAAAGCCATTATGTATATTGATGATTTGATCAAGGACATTAATGGGGGAGTAGTTCAGGAAGCCGGAACAGATATTTTGAGTAGCCTAACTTCTAAATTCAAAAAAAATGCAGTTTTTGCTTCTGCTTCTGTTGCTATACAGCAGCCTTCTGCAATTGCAAGAGCATTGAGTGAGATTGATGTAAAATATCTTGCCAAAACAACTGGTACTGGATACAGCAGAAAAGCTTATGCTGAAATGAAAAAATACGCTCCGGTTGCACTTGTAAAGGAAATGGGTTATTTTGATACCAATATGGCTCAAAGCACGATTGATTATCTTAACAGCAACAACTATGAAAGTGTCGTAGATAAATTAAAAGCCTTTGTTAAAGACGGTTCTTATAGGGATGAAGCCATGTCATTCTTTGCTACAAAGGGCGATGAGTTTACTTGGACGCATATATGGAACGCAGTTAAGGAGGAAACAAAAGCAAAGCACCCTGAATTAAACAATAATTCAGAGCAGTTTTTCAAAAAGGTCGCTGAAAGGTTTACAGAGGTCATTTCTAAAACACAGGTTTATGATTCTGTGTTTTCCCGCTCAGGACTAATGCGCTCAAGGGATAATGCGGTTAAAAATGCTATGGCATTCATGGCAGAGCCTACAACTTCTCTTAACATGCTTGCAAATGCAATAGTTCAGACTAAGCGTGGCCGTATGAGTAAGAGTCGTGCTACGAAAGTTTTTGCGAGCTTAGTTGCTTCTTCAGCACTAAATGCAATACTGCAATCGGTAGTAACAGCTGCAAGAGCAGACGACGATGATAAGGAGTGGGCTGAAATATATCTGGCTCAGCTTATTCCTAATTTTATAGACAATTTGAATCCGATTAATCAAATTGCTTTTGTCAAAGATATTTTCAATATATTCAGTGGTTACGATGTTGCAAGATCTGATATGAATTTGTTTTCTGATTTATATCAAGCTGTAAAAAAACTGAATAATGATAATGTTACTTTAAGTGAAAAAATAACTGGTTTGTCAGGTGCGATAGCGGCATTCTTTGGTATTCCTGTTAAAAATGTTACACGCGATGTAAAAGCAGCGTTTAATATTGCAGAAGATTTGTTTGATGATACACAGTTTTCAGCATCTGATGCCTACGATATGTTTAAGGAAGAAATGAACTCTGCTTTCGGATTTGAGTTGTTTAATAGCGATTTAGATAAGGCTATAAAGGCTGTGGAAAAAGGCGATACGGAGACATATGAAAAGTATGCAGATGAAGTTTATGCTACTGATGATGCCTATGATTTGCTTTATGAAGTTCTTAAGAAATATGGCTATAACTCTTCACAGTATAGACAGGCGGAAAACAGGTGCGTTGAAATTAAGCAGGAAAACGGAACTGAAAATCCTAATCCTAAAAACTCAATGAAAAATAAAGCTCTTAAAGAATATGCTGAGTTGAAGAAAAACGGCACATACAAAGAGGCGGAAGAAGCACGCCAGAGATGTATTAAACTATATGGCTCAATGGAAGATGTTCAAAAAGCGCTTAACAAACTTGAAGAATAGTAATAACGCCGAGAGAGGGGAGAAATCCCCTCTCTTTTTTTGCTACTATCTCATATGAGAGGTGTTAAAAATGCGCGAAATTAATATAGATATAGCAAATCTTCAGCCTGAATATGAATGCGGGTTCTGCGGCGAAGCTAATGCTTCAAAGCTGTTAATAGATATTAAAAGTATTAATAGTGGAGCTTCTTTTTTTACTGCCGTTTTTAAAAACGGATATTCTGAATTGATGTGCAGTGAAAAATTTAACGCTGATGATGTTGAAGACAACATTATTGAGCTTATGCTTTACAACCAGCTTACAAAAACGCAAAAAGAAATTCTTGTAATAGAAGCGTATCATACCGATGAAAACGGAGATATTACTTTGCTGTGTAAATCTCCCGTTGTGAATCTTGTATTTCATGGCAGTATTTCGTCTGATGATGCGGTCAAATTTGATGAGGATATTCAAGGGCTATACAAGGAATTGTTTTATTTGGAGCAGGATGTTAAAGATAGCTTGCAAAGTATGAATGAGCAGGCAACGATTGTTTCAAAAGCCACTGAACAGGCAAACAAAGCTACTGAAAATGCAAATCTTGCCACTGAAAAAGCAATCCAAACATCTGTTGACTTAATTGAAGCAAAGAATAACGGCGAATTTAACGGCAGAGACGGGACGGACGGCAAGGATGGTGCTCCCGGACCTCAGGGCGAGCCAGGACCTCAAGGCCCACAGGGCGAAACGGGTCCGCAAGGCGAACAGGGCCCGAAAGGAGAACCGGGGCCGCAAGGACCGCAGGGCGAACAAGGTCCAATGGGGCCTCAAGGACCACAAGGTGAACAGGGGCCACCCGGAGAAGATTATGTTTTAACCGAACAGGACAAGAAGGATATTGCAAAACTTGTAAATGTTCCACCCGAAAAAATAATTAAGATAGCGGATATTATTACGACTGAGGAGATAGCATCGTTTGAAACTGATATAGATATTGATAGGAATTCATTTTCGGTAAACAATTTGTTGATTATTCTAAAAGCAAAAGCAACCTCAAGTAACCCAGGAAAAAATAGCTGGAGACTTTACTGTAATAATAATTTCGATAATGCTATAACAGGAATAAAATATAACAATGTCTATTCAAATACTGATGATTATTCAAGCATTGCAATAATCAAAAGGCTTGATAGTGATAGCCATTACTCGGAGTGGTCAGGTTCTAAAGGATTCACAGACGAAATTCTGCTGAGTACTCCTAGCGAAAGTGGAAGAAAATTTAAAACTATTAAAACAAATCAACCTTATTATCATGTTTTAATTCGTTGCGAAATAACTGGACCAGTTCTCGGAGTGGGTTCTGAAATTAAAATTTGGGGGTGGTAAGTTATATGTTTAAAATGGTAAATGGTAATTATGTCACAATGACACAGGAAGATATTGAAAAATCAAAAGAACAAGATAAACAGGAGCCGGAAAAACCACTCAGTGATATTGACATTCTCAAACAACAGGTTACAGACTTACAACTTGCAATGACAGAAATATATGAGGAGGGGATTTTGAATGGATAGAATTTATTATGCTTTAATTCAAAAAGGTTTAAAAATTTTTGATGAAGTGCCTAATGAATTAAAAGAAAAAGTTAAATCGCTTCTTGTAGAAGGGGGTGGCTAAATTGGAATGGACGGCAGTAACTGTAATCATTGCGATAGTTGGACTTATAGGAACGGTAGCAGTTCCATTGACCAAAAACACTAAAGCAATGACACAACTCAGTGAGCGCATTAATCATCTTGTATACAGAATGGAGCAGGATGAGAACGACCTCATAGAGTTTAAAAATAAGGCGGCGGACAGGCATAAGAAAATTTTCGACCGCCTTGATGATGATCAAAAAAAACTAATCAATCATGAGGGCAGAATCACCGCCCTCGAAATGAAGGGAGAAAAATAATGAACAATATTAACTGGAAAGTAAGATTGCAGAACGGCGCATGGTGGATGGGTGTGATTTCTACAGCGTTAATAGCTATATTTACCGTACTCGATATGTGCAACATACCTATGTCTGTATCGGTAGAAGAAGCTATTAATGTAGCAAGATTGGTTCTTGCAGTGCCTGCGGCAATAGGCGTTATTACTGACCCTACTACACCAGGTGTTGGAGATACTGCCAAAGCCACAGAAGAACAGCAGGAATAAAGAAAGTGAGGGATAATAATGGAACTGAAAGATACCGTTGCATTAATGCAAAGTGAAGATTACAAGGAAAGGTTTATTGCCGAATATTGGCAGGCAAAAATAAGGTACGATAAACTCGATGATATGACCGTTAAATATGAGGCGGGTACTCTCTCTTTTACTCCGAACTGCTCTCTTGAATTACTTAAACAGCAGAAGATGCATTTAGGCAATTACATAAGAACACTTAAAATTAGAGCAGAAATTGAAAATATCGAGTTGGATTCTGTAATTACAAATACCACAACAGAAAGCGAGGAATGATTATGGGCAACAAAGAATTTATTGAGTTGATAACCAAAGAAACAGTTAAATATACAAACGAGCATATTGACAAAACCGATAAAACCGCAATTACAGAAAATGATGTGTTTATAGTTTGGAGTTGCAAAACACTTCAAAACCATAAAGCGTTAGTTAGTACAACCGTATCAGACGGCATGTATTATGAGTTTACATATAATGGCGACAAGAAGGAACTTTATATGGATGCTTATAAAAAGTGGGAAAACAAATGTATTAATGTGAAGGAGTGATTTTATGGCTAAATGGAGAAGTCCTTTTAAGGCAACATCAAGAGAAACATGTGCGTTTAAGAAGAAAGGCAGTTGGGCTGCAGGTTATCATACAGGTGTAGACCGTGTATGCGATAGCAATACAGCTCTTGTAGCTCCTTGCGATTGTACAGTTAAAAGAAATGAGTACAGCGACAGCTATGGCAACTTTGTTGTGTTGCTCTCAAATGACGGAAAATCAATTCTCATGGCACACATGAAGTCAAAGAGTTCTTTGAAAGTCGGAGCTAAAATAGCTTCAGGCACCTCGATAGGAACCATGGGTAACACTGGCAATTCAAGCGGCACACATTTGCACATTGAGATTCAGAATTCTAAAACATGGGCATATAACAAGAATTTGCTTAACCCAAATGATTACATTGATTGGAATTGCTTTTCCAACTCTTCGCCTGCTTCAACAGGTTCTTTTGTTTCAGCTAAAAAGTGGCAGAACGGAACGACAAAAGAAACGGTGTTCAAGCTTAACAATTTGACCGATGATATCGGCTATCTTTCAGCCAAAGAATCTGCCGAATGCTATGGCAAAAAAGGTAACGGCTATATCATTGTTTATGACCTTGACGGAACAAATAAGCATAAAGCGGGATTTGTTGAGTATGCAGGCGGCGTAAGTTCAGTTCCTTCAGGTGGAAAAACTTATAAAAACGGTTCTTCATCCGAGACTGTTTATGCCGATACAGCAAAGAAAACCGTTATCGGTTCGCTCGATAAATATGAAAGCTGTGTGTGCCTTGGCAAGGTAGACGGCATGTACCTTGTTGTTTATGAAGTTAACGGCACAAGCAACTATAAATGCGGCTTTGTAGTTTATAGCGGCGGAGTAAAATAAATCAAAGCAATATAAGCCCCAGGTTTTTACCGGGGGCTTAATTTTATGTGCATTAGTGTGCAATAGCTGTGCAATAGAATTTTAGTTTTAAACAGTTTAAAAAGGCAATATAAAATTCAAATTAATTAAAAATGGCTTAAATACTAATGATATTACTGCTTTGAACAAAAGAAAAAGCAGGTCTTATGACCTGCTTGGTGGTTGCGGGGACAGGACTCGAACCTGCGACCTCCGGGTTATGAGCCCGACGAGCTTCCAACTGCTCTACCCCGCGATGTTAAATTTTTGAGGGCTGTTATCATTCTGCCCTTGCGGTACAAATATAATAAACCATTTCGCTGAAAAATGCAAGAGTTTTTTTGTATTTTTTTCAAACAATATTTGTGGCGGTGATTTTATGAAAAAATTATTTGATTATTCTATAGCGCTTGCAGCGGAAATAGTTGAAAACGGCGGCGAGATTTCAAGGGCTGAGGAAACCGTGGAAAGAATATGCAAAAAGGCGGGAGGAAGAAATATAAATGTATTTATTATACCGTCTCTTATAACCGCTTCAGCCGAGTTTGACGGAGAACGAGTTCATGCCATAAGGCGCATTTATAAATCAGAACTCAATCTAGGAAAACTTGAAGATACAAATAACTTATCACGCAAAATCTGCGGAGAGAAAACTCAAACGGGCGCCATTGATTATAATTATCCGAAATGGCTCAGATTATTCTGCACGGTGCTTGCAACAGCTTCGTTTTGTATTTATTTCGGCGGGAGCATTACAGACGCACTGCTGTCAGGCTTCATAGGAATAATTGTAGGCTCTATATCTTATAAAAAAACTCAGTTCAATATTTTTTCAAAAACGCTTATTGAAGCAGGGATAGGCGCTGCGCTCGCTTTTCTTTTTTATCTTGTGGGTGTAAACTGCCATCCCGATAAAATAATGACGGGTACAATTATGCTTTTAATTCCAGGTATGAGCATAGGACTTTCAATGCGTGATATGATGAGCGGAAATCTTATAGCAGGAATACTCCAGCTTATCGAAGCGCTAATTGTAGCATTTGCAATAGTAATAGCTTATGCAGGAGCAATGCTGATATTTAAGAGTGGTTATCATGCTTGAAGTTATAACTTGCGTTTTGGGCACATTAGGATTTTGCGTAATATTAAATGTATCTAAAAGAAAGCTGTTTTATTCTGTATTCGGCGGTCTTATTTCGTCTGTACTGCTTGTGCTTCTCACTAATCTCGGCGCAGGCACATTTGAGGCTGTTTTTATCTCAATGCTTGTAATAAGCGTTTACAGCGAGGCACTGTCGAGAATTACTAAAACTCCTGCAAATATTATATTGCTTCCTGCGTCAATTCCTCTTCTGCCGGGGGGAAGCCTTTATTATATGATGAGTTTTCTCGTTCATTTTGACAGAGAAAATTTCGTTTTTTACGCAAAAGAAACTGCGCTTACGGGTCTTGGAATAGCCCTCGGCGCAGTAGTAATATCAATTATTGTAAAAATTATTAATTCCCGCAAAAAACAGGTTTAACATATAAAACTGTAATGATTTTTCAGTCGTGCCTAGTGTCGTCCTCAAAGCATTCGCAGAATCTTGCGGCAAAAGACGGCTCTTCGTCTGCGGCGTAAAGATGTGAAACATCGCCGAATCCGAGACAACGAAACTGTGCAATGCCTTTTTCTCTCTCCTCTGTAACTATTGTTGTAACGGAGGAGGGTAAAGCTACAAAATTATGCCAAAGCGGCATGGGGGATATACCGAATATTCTGCTGAGTATTGCACATTCAACTGCAAAGTGGCAGAAAAATACTATTGTTTTATGATTTGAGTCAGTAACCTTGTAATGTCTGCCCTCACGCACATAACCGTGCTCGGCTAAAAAATCATCAATGCCTTTGCAAACAACTTTGTATTCCTTTTTTACATTGAGCGTTGACATAGTCTTTGTTTTTAACCAATTTTCAGCGGAATAATAGTCGTCAATTTCCGTCCAGTAAGAAGGCAGTCTGTCCCAGCAGGAGGATATGCCTTTTTTTGTTATAATCTTTCCTCGAAATTCTGTAAGCCACGGCAATACTTCCGCTTCTATACCTGTTTTGTCAAGCGTGTATTTTGCTGTCAGCTTTGCCCTGCCGAGAGGGGAAACATATATTTCGTCCATTTGAATTTTGCTCATACGCCTTGCAAGAAGTTCAGCTTCTACTCTTCCTTTTTCGGTAAGAGAATCGTGAACATAGTCAGGTTCAGCGTGCCTGCAAAAAATTATTTTCATATTTCATCACCGAGATAATATTATCATATTAGTATATATTTTGCAATCGGTATATTTAATGAATAATGGTCAAAACCACCAAAAGACGGCTTATTATTCAATAAACTTTATGGACTTTTACAAGACGATGTGCTAAAATAACTTGTATTAATATTTTTAGGGGTAAAATATGGCAGAAAAGACAATTAATGAAAAACGCTATGTAGGCGTGCGTGAAAATCTTGCCTACGGCTTTGCAAACGCAGGGCAATGTTTCGGATACAACCTTTTTGCAGGCGGTTATCTTTCGCTTTTCTTTGTTAAGGTTTTCGGAATTCCCGAACAAGCCGTGGCAACAATGATTTTAATTCTCGGAATATGGGATACTATCAATGACCCGCTTATGGGCGCTATTGTTGATAAAACAAGAAGCCGTTTCGGAAAACTCAGACCATATCTTTTAATTGTTCCTATACCGCTGTCTATAACAACTATTTTGGTTTTTGCTGGACCTGAAATTCTTTCAGATGTAAAAAGCACAACAATCAAAATAGTATATATGTACATATCCTATTTTATGTGGGAGTTCTTCTATACGCTCGGTGATATTCCTTTCTGGGGTATGAGTACGGCTATTTCTCCCTCGCCGTTAGACAGAACGAGAGCAATTTCCACCGCACGATTAATTTCAAGCGTGCTCGGAAACCTTTCAACCACCTTGCTTGTAATAATGATGGATTTTACAAATCAGGGTGTATGGGGAATTTCTCTTTCTCAGGATTTCCTTATTCTTGCTTTAATTGCAGGAACAATAGGCACGGGGTTGTTTTCTCTTGCAGGTCTGAAAACTAAGGAAAGAGTTGTTCAGACAATAAAAGAGCCTTCAATAATTGAGGGCTTCAAAGTAATGTTCCGCAACAAACCGCTTATGCTTATAATTGCAGGTAATGTTATCGGAACGCTCAGCGGTCTTGCTAGTGTTTTTCAAACATACTATTACTCCGAAGTGCTTGACCTAAACTCAGCCGTTTTGTGGATAAATCTTCCGGGCTCGATATTCGGATTTTTGACTTATCTGCTTATTCCGAAGTTAAAGAAAAAGTTTGACAATAAACAGATAGTAATGCTCAATGTCATCAGCCGTTTTGTTGTGGGTACATTGGTATTTGTTCTCGGTCTCAAATTCTATTCATCAAATATAGTTGTAATATCAATACTTCTTATGATTCAGAATTTTGTATTCAGCTTCTTTAATACAATCAATATGGTTATCCCCACAGAGATGATTGGAGATACGATTGATTATATGGAATGGAAAACGGGCGAGAGAAACGAGGGAGTCAGCTTCTCCGTTCTTACATTTGTAAATAAGCTAACAGGCTCTGTTTCAACCTCTCTCGGCACGGCGCTTTTGCCTGTTATCGGGCTCAGCTTTGTAAGTCAGCCCGACGGCACTCAGCTTACAGTTAAAGGCGATAATACAGACTTTTATATCTGGGCGTTATTCACCGCCGTTCCTTATGTGCTCGGTCTTTTGACACTTGTGCCGTATGCGTTTTATGACCTCACGGGTAATAAACTCAAGACAATAAGAGATGAAATCGCTGTAAGGCGAGAGGAGATTGCCCTCGAAGTGAGCAGCGGAGGTATTGAAAATGAGTAACAGATGTCCTAAATGCAATGAAAAATTAAGCCCGTTTTATATGAAGCAGACCTGCCCCAAATGCGGTGTTAATCTTATGTATTATAAGCTTGACGAAAGGCTTGAGGCGGACGCTAAACAGGCAGAAAAAGAGGTTAGGGAAGTCTGGCTTTTAATACGAAAGCTTGATAAAGCAAAAATCGTAGAGAAGATTTGTAAAAAGCAGAACAAACCCTTGCCGTGGGAAGATACGGACGAATAACAGTACTATAAAGAAGAAAGCCCTGAAGCAGAAGCTTCAGGGCTAGTGTGTTTTATAAGTGTATTTTTATTTTTTAAGCTCTTTTTTTCCTAAGTCAACAAGTCTTACAATAACAGGGCCGAGCACAAGGTTTACAACAAGTTCAAATACGAAGTTGAGACCTACAAGACCCGTAATCATATAAGCGCCTGCTGATTCAAAGCCGAGACCAGAAGCCCATTCGTTGATAGTGGGCATAAAGAATACAAGACAGCCGAGAAGGAATACTCCTGTGTTAACAACAGGGCAGATAAATGCCGCCGCAATTGTTGCCACATATCTGTTCTTTTTCTCAATAAGCTTGTAAACGGCTCCTGCAGCAAGACCTGCAAGTGTACCTTTGAGTAAAACGGTAACGATTGTACCGAATACATCAACAGTCAGAAAAGCCGCAGCGTCGCCAGAAATAAGTACTGTAACGCCGAAAACAAGACCGAGCCATGCTCCTGCTCCGATTCCGTAAAGAGCTGTTCCAACAACTATCGGAATGAGAACGAGGGAAACTGAAAACTGTCCGAATTTGATTGCGCTTCCGATTAACTGAAGCACAACAACGATTGCCGTGAAAAGAGCAATACCTACAAGTTTTTTTGTGTTTTTGTTCATATTCATTTTTCCTTTCTGCTACTGCTCCTAAAGTCCTGCCCTAAAACACCAAAAGGCTGACTTCGGGAAAACTTTTATTCCCTGCGGATGCAATGCGGCTATATTATAATATGCTTTATTTCATTTTGCAAGACCTTTCATATAACAAGCGTGATTTAAATATATATTGTATGGTGAAGATGGTTTAATATTTTTACTGTCTCTTATACACATCTGACGCTGCCGACG
>ERZ1027012.108-NODE-108-length-39474-cov-7.855171_pt1 | contig 39474 bp, 38 predicted proteins | sample MGYA00519447_ERZ1027012 | MGnify/ENA primary metagenome ERZ1027012 (study PRJEB26926, sample SAMN06164700) | human gut metagenome | biome: ENVO:00009003; feature: ENVO:2100002; material: ENVO:00002003 | host: Homo sapiens | place: USA | collected 2012 ... | reverse complement strand
CTTATCGTCGGCAGCGTCAGATGTGTATAAGAGACAGATTTTAATGTGATTTACAAATATACAATTTTATGCTATATTACTATAAAGTTTATATTGAGGAAAAAATATGGATAACGATTTAAAGGTAGCCATAGGCACGGACGCTTTTCCGCCTACCACAGACGGCATAAGCAATGTTGCTCAAAGCTACGCTAAAATTTTAAACGAAAAATTTTGCAAGGCGGTTGTTGTTACGCCTAAAAACCCAAATCAGCAGGATAAAAAATACAACTACGAAATATACAGATACAAAAGCTGGTGGGTTCCTTCGAAAGAGGGTTACAGCATAGGCTGGCCTTTTAAAAAACAGCTCAGCTATGACATTATTAACAAAGGCTTTGATTTGCTTCACAGCCACGCACCGCTTGCCACTAGTTATTATTTTAGACTTGTAAACAGAGTTAAGCGTATTCCAACAGTTTTGACATACCATACAAAATACGAATATGACATTGACAGAAGAGTGCCCACAAAAGCGGCTAAAGATTTTGCAAAGCACTTTATTCTTAACAACATCAACAGTGCAGATGAAGTTTGGGTAACAAGCGAGGGCACGGCAGACAGTCTGCGTAAATTAGGATACACGGGCGAATATGTTGTTATGCCAAACGGCTGTGATATGCCTAAAAAAGATGTTGAAGAATCTGTTATTAATTCATTAAAAGCTCAGCACAATATTCCGAGCAATGTTCCCGTATTTATTTACACAGGGCGTATGATTTGGTACAAGAATATAAAGCTTATTCTTGAGGCTTGCAAAATGCTTAAGGAATGTGGAAAAGATTACCGTCTTATAATGATTGGTTTCGGCGCTGACGAAAATAAGATTAAACGCTATTATAAAAACCTTGGCATTGCGGACAAAATCGTTTGGACAAAAAAGATTCTTGACCGTCAAAAAATTCAAAATTATTACGCAGTTGCGGATATACTGCTTTTCCCGTCAACCTTTGACACAAACGGACTTGTAGTCAGAGAGGCGGCTTCATGCGCAACGCCGTCTTTACTCATTAGAAACTCCTGCGCCGCAGAGGGTATTGAAGACGGTGTAAACGGGTTCTTGTGCGAGGAAAGCACTCAAAGCATTTATGAAACCCTGCTAAGAATAATGGACAAAAGGGAAATGATTAAAGAGGTTGGCTTAAACGCAAGAAACGATATTTATATAAGCTGGGACGAAGCCGTTGAAAAAGCATATAACCGTTACAAAATCGTTATTGAAAACTTTTATAAAGACGGCAAAGACAAAGAAATTTATAAATACTGAGAAAAAAGGTCTGTGAAACCGATGATTTCACAGACCTTAATTTTTTATTATTTCATTTTTGATATTTCCTCAATAAAGGAAGATGTTGAATCAAACGCCTTATAAACTGATGCGAAGCGCACATATGCAACCTCGTCTATCTCTCTGAGTTTTTCCATTATAAGCTCGCCTATTCTAACGCTTGTAACCTCTCTGTCGGTAGCGCTTTGAAGAGTTGCTTCAATCTCGGAAATAGCATTTTCAAGCTCAGTTGATGTAACAGGTCTTTTTTCGCACGCTCTGAGCATACCTTTTAAAACCTTTGTACGATCAAACACCTCACGGCTTTTATCCTTTTTGATAACGATGATGGGCACATCCTCTATAACCTCATAAGTTGTAAAACGCTTACCGCATTCCACACACTCACGGCGGCGGCGGATACGCTCGTTTTCATCTGTAGGTCTTGAATCTATAACCTTACTTTCTTCACAACCGCAAAAAGGACATTTCATAACAAAAAAACCTCCGGAAAATTTTAACAAATCGTATTATACCACAAGATATAGAGAAATGCAAGTGTTTTCACTTTACACCAATATATAGATTTATTTTTCTTTTTTCAGAGAATTTGCCTTGTTGTTGTATAAGAACATCCAAACAGCCATTGAGCAGATAACAATATAACCCACAAACGACAACAAATCGGGCACATCGCCGAATACGAAGAAGCCGACTATTGCCGCAAACACAACCTGAGAATAATCGTATACGGAGATTTCTCTGCTTGGCGCATGAGTATATGCGGCTGTGATTGAAAACTGACCGCCTGCCGCACAAACGCCTGCCATAAGCAGCATTATCCACTGTGTTGCAGTCATATAATGATAATCTAAAATCAAATAAGGCGCCGTAACGATACAGGAAAATACGGAGAAAAACAACACAATAAGTTTACCGTTTTCGCCTTTTATGCCGAGCCAACGAACGCAGGTATACGCAGCGCCTGCACACAGTCCTCCGAAAAATCCTGCAAATGAAGCCAAAAGATTTTCGTTTGCAAATGTAGGCTTAATTATAAATAACGCACCTATAAACGCCACGGTAATAGCTATTGCCTGTTTGGGTTTTACCTTTTCTTTAATGAAAACTGCTGAAAATATTAGTGCGAAAAACGGGCTCATTTTATTTAGCATTGATGCGTCTGAAAGTTCCAGTTTATCAATCGCATAAAAATTGCCAAAAACACCCGCAAGTCCTGCAACAGAACGGATGATAAGATACTTCATACTTCCCTTTTGCGGCTTGAAACTCTCCTTTGCTTTCACGAGAGCAATAAACGCAAAAATCATTGCCACAAAATTTCTGAAAAATACCTTTTGCATTGTCGGCAAATCACCCGAAAGCCTTACAAAAGTATTCATACCCGTAAAACACAGGGCTGACAAAAGTATATATATAACACCGAGTTTTTTATTGCTTAATTTATTTGCCATATTTCACCTTTAAAAACCGAAAACAAGGGGCGAATTTAAAACTCGCCCCTTTCTTTGAATCTATTAAATTATTCTCCGAGAAGTTTTTCAACAGCTGCAAGACAAGTACATATGCAAAGAAGTTCAGCTGCGATATTAAGCTCATCAACAGGAGGATAAGTGGGAGCAATACGAATATTGCGGTTGTTGGGGTCTTTGCCGTAAGGATAAGTTGCGCCGACAGTAGTAAGAGTTACGCCTGCCTCCTTGCAAAGTTCGCCAACTCTTTTAGCGCATCCGTCCATTACATCAAGGCTGATAAAGTAACCGCCCTTGGGGTTAACCCACTTTGCAATACCTTTTCCGCCGAGCTCATTTTCAAGATGGCGGATAACAATATCAAACTTAGGCTTGATTATTGCAGCGTGCTTTTTCATATGCTCAAGAATGCCGTTTGCGTCATGGAAAAATTCAACATGACGGTGCTGGTTCATCTTATCGTAGCTGATTGTCTGAGCATTAAGACGCTTTTTGATTGCGGCAATATTATTATCGCTTGCGATTATTGCGGAAACACCTGCTCCGGGGAATGTGATTTTAGAAGTTGAGCAAACCTCAATAACCATATCCTCATTTGAATATTCAGGAAGAACATCAAATATATTGAGAAGCACATCGCCGTCCTCAACAAGGTCATGAACACAATAAGCGTTGTCCCAGATGATTCTGAAATCCTTAGCCGCAGGCTTAAGAGCTGCAATTCTGCGAACAACATCATCAGTGTAAGTAATACCCTGAGGATTTGAGTATTTAGGAACACAGAACATACCCTTTACTGCGGGGTCTTTTACAAGTTCCTCAATAGCATCCATATCGGGGCCGTTTTCAGTCATCTCAACATTTATCATTTCAATTCCGAATGACTCAAGAATTGTGAAGTGGCGGTCATAACCTGGAACAGGGCAAAGGAATTTAACCTTATCAAGCTTGCACCACGGAGTATCGCCTGCGCCGAAAAACATACACTGTGCAATATAATCATACATAAGAGTAAGGCTTGCGTTAGGACCTACGATAACATTTTCAGGTTTAACACCCATAAGGTCTGCAAAAAGCTTTTTACAGCTCGGAATACCGTCAAGCATACCGTAGTTTCTCAAGTCAACGCCGTCAGAAATGAAATCTTTAACATCGTTTATACCTGCTGAAAGGTCGAGCTGGTCAGAGCCCGGTTTACCCCTGCTCATATCAAGCTTAAGACCCATTGCTTTGAAATCGTTGTAGCGGCTTTGAAGAGCGGCTTTTTCAGCTAAAAGCTCTTCCCTGCTCATCTGCCCGTAAAGTTTTGACATAATAAAACAACCTTTCATTTGAAATTACTGTGTTATTTTACCACTTTCAGGCTTTCTTTTCAATGTAAAAACTCATAAGAAAACACCTGTCGGGGCGCATAAAACTATAAAAAATGTAAAATAAACGCCTCAGCACGCCGCCGATTCTATAAACCACTTTGTTTCTTCAAGGAAAAGATAGGTATTTAACCCTCTTATTGAGCAGGTATATCTTATTCCTGCTCCTCCGCTTTTAAGCGATGCGGCAGGTCTTATGTCGCTCACACGGTCTATTTCGTATTTCTCATCGTCAAGCTTTATCATAAACGGCACAATTTTGCCGTCAAGGTCGAATTTTGCAAGCACTTCTACATATTTTTTCATTTTTATGCTCCTTCGTTATTTTTATATTCTTTGAAATATCCCACGGGGTGAATAGTATGGTCATCGTGCGGATTAAACCTGCTAAGCCCCGTATCTGCAAGCAGAGACGCTCTCTGTACGGCATAATTTCCGTATCTGCGCCGTATCTCGTCAACAGCACGCTCGATTTTTTCAAGTTTCTCGTGTTTTTCAACGGTGCCCCTCATATCAAACTGCATAATATCATCCCCGAAATCGGAAACCGAAACACCTATGCTTCGTATGGGGTTAAGCCAGTTATAGTTTTCAATGAAAAGAGCCATTGCCGCCGCCGTTATTTCCGAGGAAATGTCTGTATGGGTTTTCAAGGTCTTTTGCCTTGTGAAACTTTTTAAATTACAGTCACGCACGGAAATCGTAACCGTTTTTCCTTTAACGCCCTGCTCTCTTAGCCGCCTTGCAACACTTTCGGAAAGGACGGTGAAAACGGTTTTAACATCTTCGTTATTCACCATATCCCGTGGTGTTGTAGTTGAATTTCCCACACTTTTTACCGCCTGTTCATCATCCATTCTGCTGACGGGCGCAGTGTCATTTCCGTTTGCAAAATTATATAGTATATCTCCGTTTTTGCCGAACACACACCGCAGAAACGACTGCTCGCTTTGTGCAAGCTCACCTATTGTATAAATGCCGTATGAATTCAATTTCCTTGTGGTGGCAGGGCCCACGAAAAGCAAATCTGAGCACGGTCTTTCCCACACTATTTTCTTATAATTTTCTTTGGTAATGACCGTTACGGCGTCGGGCTTTTTGTAATCAGAGCCGAATTTGGCAAACACCTTATTCCACGAAACGCCTATACTGACTGTTATGCCGAGTTCAAATTTTATCCGCTCCCGTATTTCGTTTGCAATTTCCTCTCCGCTTCTTCGGCTGCCTGTTACATCAACCCAGTTTTCATCAAGCCCGAAAGGCTCAATATATTCCGAATAATCACTGTAAATCTGCCTTGCCATTTTTGAAAAACGCACATATAGAGGAAAATTAGGCGGAACGATAACAAGGTCGGGGCATTTCTGCTGAGCCTTCCACAAGGGCTCTCCAGTTGAAACGCCGTACTTTGCGGCAATTTCGTTTTTGGTTAAAATTATCCCGTGGCGTTCTTCCCTGCTTCCGCCTACAGCTACGGGTTTATCCCTTATCTCGGGATTGTGCAGACATTCAACCGAAGCGTAAAATTTATTGCAGTCTATATGAAGTATCGTTCTTTCCACCGCTCGCACCTCTGTATCGAACATTTGTTCCATTATACATCAAAAATTTCAAAAAGTCAATTTTTAAGGCAAAAAATAATTAAGAAAATTATGACAGTCCCACTGCCGCTTGACTATCATAAATAAATAAATTATACTTAATACAAACAACTTGAAAGGTACTATATTATGGCGATTTGCGATATAGCAGGGCTTAAAGTAAATATTAAAAATATATGTGGAAGAACTGAAAAACAGTCCGTTGCCTATTACAGCGAAAATCAAAGCGAGGATCAGCATATAGACATCACGATTGATGTTACAAAAGAGCGTGTTGAAGCCGCTATGGCAGAACATCCCGAACTCAACAGCGACGACTGGGAATATATGCTCACGGGGCAGGATTTTTACACCGAACTTATTGATTTTAACGGAATACTGCTTCACTCCTCCTGCGTTGCAGTTGACGGTATGGCTTACGCATTTTCGGCAGACAGCGGAACGGGAAAATCTACGCACACACAATTGTGGCTGAAGCATTTCGGCGACAGAGCGCATATTCTTAATGACGATAAACCCGCAATAAGAATTATAGACGGAAAAGTTTATGCCTGCGGAACACCGTGGAGCGGAAAATACGATTATTCAACTCCTGAAATTCTTCCTCTTGCTGGAATATGTTTTCTTGAAAGAAGCGAAACAAACCACATAAAAAAGGCGGACACTTCAAAAGCGATATACAATATATTCTCACAGACGGTCAGAAAGCTTGGGGCGGCTAAAATGGAAAAACTGTTCGGAGTGCTTGACAAGATATTTGCCGCGACAGAGATTTACGAACTCGGATGCAATATCAGCGACGAAGCTGTTTTAACATCATATAACGCAATGAAGCCGAAAGACGATACAAAAGCCACAGAGGTATAAGTATATGGGCGGTATAATATTTGAAGCTGTTTTAATTATAATATTTATTGTAATTTCAGCAGTATTATTGAGCGGACACGGAGCATTTCTTATTTCAGGCTACAACACCTCATCTAAAAAGGACAGAGAAAAATATGATGAGAAAAAGCTTTGCCATGCAACGGGTGTGCTCACTCTGCTCATCACAGTAATGCTCTTTGTACTCACCGTACTTTCAGCGCTTACGGAAAACGGCAAGTTAGCTGAAAATGATATGATACCCTTTGCAATCGTTTTTGTAGGGGTGATTATCATAGGTGTGATTTTTATGATTTATTACACAAACACCCACTGCTTCAAAAAGTGAATAAAACAACAAAAAAGCTCTGCGCCTTGTTCGGCGCAGAGCTTTAATTTTTATTTAAAGTACATATAGTACTGGCATTTTATCATTCCGTTATAGAGTTTACGGCGTTTGTCAGCTTTTTTTCCGAAGCATTTTTCAAACTCCTCATCGGGAGAAATTATACCGTAACTCCAGCCGTTTTTCGGAGTGAATTTCTGACCCATAATTCTGTAAATTCTTTCAGCCTCTTTAATGTCGAGCATACGCTCACCGTAAGGCGGATTTGTTACAAGAGTACCTTTATCTGTTTTAGGCGCAAATTTTGAAATATCGCAAACAGAGAGCCTCATAAAGTTATCGACGCCTGCTCTTTTGGCATTTGCGAGAGTGAGGTCTACTGCACGGCGGTCTATATCACTGCCGAAAGCGACAAAATCCGTATCTGTTTTAACAAGTGAACGGCTGCGCTCTTTTTCTTCTTTCCAAACACCGCTGTCAAAAAGCCCCCATCTTTGAGCCTCAAAATTCCTGTTTATTCCCGGGGCAATGTTGTGCGCCAATAAAGCGCCCTCAATAAGAAGAGTACCGCTGCCGCAAAACGGGTCATACATAGTGTGATAATGGCGCAGTTTTGAAAGCGAGCACATCGCCGCCGCAAGCGTTTCTTTTATAGGTGCGTCATTCGCTTCGGGTCTGTATCCCCTTTTATGGAGTCCCATTCCCGAAGTGTCGAGCATCACCGTAACATCATCCTTTATTATAGAAAACTGAATTTGATGAACAGGGCCGCTCTCCTCAAACCAGTTGAGGTTATAATCTTCTTTAAGACTTTCAACAACCGCCTTTTTGATTATCTTCTGACAGTCGGGGACAGAATGAAGCTGAGAATTAAGGCTGTAACCTTTTACGGGGAAAGTGTCCTGCGAACCGATAAAATCGCTCCAGTTAATGAGCTTTACCCTGTCAAAAAGTTCTGAAAAAGTTACGGCTTTAAACCTGTCCATAACTATGAGAATTCTCTCTGAAAACCTGCTGTTTATATTTGCTCTTGCAAGGATATTTTCATTACCCTCAAAAAACACTCTTCCGTTTTCAGCCTCAACATTTTCGGCGCCCAAAAATTTGAGTTCCTGCGCAACAAGCCCCTCTGTTCCGAGAAGGCAAGGCGCCGTCATATACAAATACATATTTTTATCCTTCCGCCCTTTGAATTAAACATGGGCATTAAAACGATTTTAGATTTCCTTTGAAGCATGGCGTGTAACATGACAGCCGATATTCACTGCCACGGGAAGACCTGCAATGTGAGTGGGATAAGTTTCAATATTAACTGCAAGCGCGGTTGTATCGCCGCCGAAACCCTGCGGACCGATATTGAGTTTGTTAATCTGAGAAAGCATATCTTTTTCCATATCGGCATAAAACTCTACCGAATTTCTAACCGAAACGCTGCGGCAAAGCGCTTTTTTTGCAAGAATTGCGCTGTACTCAAAATCGCCGCCGATACCAACGCCTACAACAACGGGAGGGCAGGGATTTGAGCCTGCTTTTTTAACGGTATCAACAACGAAACCAATTATATCTTCCCTTTTTGCGCTTGGAGTAAACATTTTGAGTGCGCTCATATTTTCACTGCCGAAGCCTTTGGGTGCAGCAGTGATTTTTATTTTATCGCCTGCAACTATCCTTGTGTGAATAACTGCAGGGGTGTTATCGTTAGTATTAACTCTGTCATAAAATGGGTCTCTTACAACAGATTTACGAAGCAAACCATCTGTATATCCCTGAGATACGCCTTTATTTACTGCGTCCTCAAAACAGTCTCCGCTGATATGAACATCCTGACCGATTTCTGCAAATATAACAGCCATTCCCGTATCCTGACAAACGGGAATATCAAGTTCACAAGCGGCGTCAATATTTGCTTCAAGGTCTGACAGCACAGACTTAGCGGTTTCATTTTTTTCACAGCCTTTTGAGCAGGTGATGCAATTAACCAAATCATCAGGCAGAATTTTATTTGCATTTATAACAAGCTCTCTGACAGTTTTAGTTATAAGCTCTGAACTAATCTCTCTCATTTCAAACTCCTCTGTTAAACCTACTGATTTAACACATTTTGTACTTATATTTTCAAAAAAACAAGCCGAGAAAATCTCGGCTTATATTATATATTAATTACTGCCTGCAATATCATAGAAAACAATTTCGTCTGATTTCACATAGCCTTTTTCACGGGCTTTCTGCTCGATATACTCGTCCTTATCCTCAGAATCAAGGATTTCCTCAAGAGCCTGATTTTCCTCTTCCTGCTCTGCAAGCTGAGCGGAATAATCAGCCTCCTGCTTTTTAAGGCGGCTTATATCAGCATACTGAGAAACAATACCCGCACTGCAGAATATAACAAGAACAACAAGCGGCACTGCCACAGCAGCTATTTTAAATTTTCTGTTTTTCATCAAACTCTTTAAAGCTTTCATTTTCACTACCCGCTTTTGACTTCTTTCGTAAAGGTTTTTTGCTTAACATAAAGACATTATAATACACTTTCTTTAAACTTTGCAATACTTTTTTAAAAAATTTAAATTCTTTTTTAAGCAATGAGCGAATTAAAGCCGCTGTTTTAACCGACGGAGTTTTTGTGAGCCTAAACACCGTAAATATATAAATCAGCAAACCTGTAAAATATGCTGTAAAGTATATTGCCCTTACAGTGCCGTTATTAAATGCCAAAAGCACAGTAAAAAACACAAGTGAAAAAACGGCGAAAAACAGCAAATCAAAAATGAAAACCGCAATTTTATTCGGGAAAAGGCAGCGGAAAAAGCGGGAAATGTCGTAAATAACACCCATTAAAAAGCCTGAGAGCAAAAACTGCAATACAATTTCAGGCACTGAAAATACGCTTGAAAATATTTTTTTCAGCTGAAGTTTTACTGCTGTAAACTATAGCTGTAACCTCTCCGCTGACTTCAAGCACTCCGCTGTTCAAATTGAGTTCCTGAACATTAAGTCCTGTTCCGCTAACGCTCAGGCAGCCGTAATCAGTATAAGCCGTTACGCTTTCCTCATCAAACGAACCAACATCCGTTACGCCCGTTATTTTAAGACCGCTTCTGTTTTCAAGATGAAGGCTGTGCGCCTTTTTTATTCTGTCGTCCATTATATCAATCACCGTTAAAATATATGAACGGCGAAAGTAAAAAATAACCTTAACGGCATTAAATGATTTTATACATTTTTGAGGCGTCCTCTTTGAGAGCGTGCTCGCTTACTTCAAGCACCTCGTATTTTTTTGGGCTCTGACCCATATTTACCGTAATTACATCGCCCGTTTTAACGTCATAAGAGGCTCTTTGAACTTTTCCGTTTACCTCTATTCTGCCTGCGTCGCAAGCCTCATTTGCAACGGTGCGCCTTTTTATTATTCTTGAAACCTTTAAATATTTATCAAGTCTCATAATATCACCCTGTTTAATTTATAGAAAGAGCAAGCCGCCCGAGGGCAACCCTGCGGGCGGCTTTAAAATTAAAGCAATTTATACAAAACTTATTTAACAGCGTTCTTGAGAGCTGCGCCTGCTTTGAAAGACGGAACCTTTGATTCGGGGATTGAGATAGCTTCGCCTGTGCGGGGGTTCTTACCTGTGCGAGCTGCACGAGTCTTAACCTCGAATGTACCGAAACCAACGAGAGCAACCTTATCTCCGTCAGCAAGAGCTTCTGTGATAGAATCCATTACAGCCTTTACTGCTTCTTCTGCGTCTTTCTTTGAAAGTTCTGCTTTTGTAGCAACTGCTGCTACGAGTTCTGTTTTGTTCATTTAATTTTCCTCCGTTTTTGCCTTTTTGGCTTGAATTATCTTTGCTTCGTCCCAAAGCTTATCAAGCTCTTCAATAGTTGAGGCTTTCATATCTATGCCGCGTTCCTCAGCAAGTTTTTCTACAAGAATATACCGTTCCATAAACTTGTCAGTTGCGCCTGTAAGCGCCTCTTCGCTGTCAACATCAATAAATCTTGCCACATTGACGCACGAAAAAAGAACATCGCCGAATTCATCCTCAATATCGGCTTTAACGCCTGAAGACAAAGCAATTTTTAACTCATTAATCTCTTCTGCAAGCTTATCAAGGGCGCCTTCTTTATCACGCCAGTCAAAGCCTGCCTTCGCTGCCTTTTGCTGAATTTTCTGCGCACGCATAAGCGCCGGAAATTCACGCGGTACTTTAAGCATAGACTCGCTTTGCTTTTTCATACCTTTTGTTTTTAACTTGATTTCGTCCCATCTGTCAAGCGCTTCTTTGCTGTTGGCAGCGGTTTTATCGCCGAACACATGGGGATGACGAACTACGAGTTTACGGCAAATATCGTTCGCCACATCGTTGAAATCGAACACCCCTTTTTCTCTCTCCATTTCGCAGTGGAGAGCGACCTGAAGCAAAACATCCCCGAGTTCTTCCTTAAGGCCTTTGCAATCATTTTTATTGATTGCCTCGATAACCTCATAGGTTTCTTCAATAAAGTTTTTCTTTATCGACTCGTGAGTTTGTTTTCTGTCCCAAGGGCAGCCGTCGGGAGCTCTGAGAGCGGTTACAAGACGAATAAGATCGTTAATATCATATTTGTCTTTAATTTTAAAATCAACCGCCACAAAAACACCCCTAATTCGATTAACTTGTTTACATAATAATACTATATAACATCATCAAAAGCAAGTATTCAAGCCAATTTTTTACAATGTTGTAAAGTTTTTAATTCCGAAAATTCTACTGTTTTTGACAAAATTGCAAGTATTGTAAAGCAAGATATATTAATAATACTTAATACGACAAATATTGAAATCGGACTTTTAAAATTGAAAAGAGAATTATATGTAAACACCGTGATAAAATATGAAGCCGCAGCACAGAATAACGGCTTACCAATTATCTTAAACAGAGAATATTTTACACCTGAATTTTTGGCGAGAACATACATATTCGCAACAAGAATAATCACATACGCAACAGAATCAGAAACGGCGGCGCCGTAAATGTTTATTCTGTAATCCGACACAAGAATAAAATTGAGCGCAACCCTGATTACTGCGGCAACAATAAAGGACGGAATACTTTTTGAAGCGCACCCTATTGATTGAACACAGAAAACAGACGCTCCCGAAAGACAGAATAAAATCATCGTAAAGCCGTAGAATCTAACAATATCCGTACAGCCGAGAACAATATCATAATTAGTATTTCCGTATAGAATCTCAAGCATATAGCGTGCGTTGAGAGAAAGAAAAAAGCCGCCTGCGAAAGCAACAATGGAAGTATATTTGAAAATGCTGTTTATAAGTGACGAAATATGCGCTTTGTCCCCCGAAGCGTAAGCAGATGTAATGGCAGGCACGGCAGCCACGCCGAGCGCCATTGTAAATCCCGGGACAAGATTTTTTAAATCGTGGGCAGATGAGAACAAGCCAAAAATATATGTGGGTATATCTGCATCCGAAGTATTGTTTATCTTTATACATTCTGCGTATGCCTGTTTGAGCATATTGACATCGCACGAAGAAAGACAATACTGCACAGACGAGTGGTCTACAAATTCAGAAATGCTTTGAATGAGAGTTGCGGCAATTATAGGAATACTGAAAGAAATGATTTCACGCATATTTTCATAAGTGTTACAGCCCTTTACAGGAGGATAAAGCTTTTTATATTTAACAGAAACATATGCGCTTGTATAAGCCAAACTTAAAAATGCGCCAACTGTTACTCCGCCGATAGCGGCGGCAGATGTCATGGGATAAATCATTGACAGCGCTTCTTCCTCAGAAGTGCAGAGTATACCCATAACAGCCGAAGTATCGAGGTATTCATTATACAGATAACTCATTGAAAGCTTAGCAAAAAGGAGCCCGAAAACCATTTTGAAAACAGCCTCAAGTACCTGACTTACCGAGGTGGGCACCATATTCATATGTCCCTCTGCAAACGCACGCTTTGAAGCCGCCATTGAAGAAAACAAGACGGTTGGAGCTAAAACAAGAATTGCAGGCGCACTTTTGTCTGACGAAATCAAAGCCGTATATGGCTTTGCCGCCACAAACATAAACACCATTCCCAAAACGCCGATAATAAAAAACAGCCTGCCTGATGCTTTTTTGAGAGCATAGATTTTAGCCTTGTTGCCCTGCTCTGAATATTTGCTTATAAGGTGGGTAAGCGCAACGGGAAATGCGCCCATAATAACGGCGTGAACAGGCATATAAAGATTATACGCAATATTAAAATATCCCCTGCCTGTTGCGCCGATATAAGATGTCAGCGGTATTTTATATATTGCGCTTATGACTTTTACTACAACTGAGGCAATCATTAGAAGCATTGCCGAATTTATGTATTTTTGCTTTAAATTATTCAAGACAATCACCAAAAAAGGCAGTGCCGATAAATTTGCACTGCCTGAATAATAGATATTTTAAACTGTCTTGCTTTTAAAAGTCTTTAAATTTATTCTTCGTTTTGAGTTTGCGAAGCGTTTTCGGGTGCGGGGGCATCCTTAACTCTATCCGTCTCTTCAAATTCAACCTCTATATGTTCTTTATCTTCAGAAACATGGGTTGAATTTTTATTGTCAACAGCATTTTGAAACGCACGGAAAAAGTCGCGCGCCTGAACAAGAATTGCGTCCCTTGCTTCCTTTGACGCTGTTTTAACCTCTTCCTTAAACTCTTCTGCTCCTTTTACAAATTCTTGAGCGTCTTTACTTTTAGCATCGTCAAGCTCTGCTTTAAGAACATCTATACGCTCTCTGTAAGCCGTAATATCGGCAACGCAAACAGCATACTCGTTTTCGTCTACCTCCTCGCCGAGATAGGCGCTGAACTGAAGTTTGCCAAAATTCTGGTATGCTTTTGCAAGCTTTGATTTTGCGTCCATATATTCAATTTTCTTTCTCGAAAGCTCAAGATAAAGAGAACCTTTTTTATTAAGTGTTTCCGCAACATTTTTAGTTTTTGAAAAAACATCTTCAAAATTAGACATTTTCGGAGCACCGCTTTCTGCTTTTGTCATAATTAACATCTCCCTGTGCTTTATGATGTTATTATATTACAAATAGAATATCATTTCAATACAAAAAGTAATATTTACAACAAATTAATATTTTCGTAAAAATTCCCTATTTTTTTCTTGCGAGAAATCATCTCGTCAAACCTGCCTATATATTCATATGGATATTTATAGTTATAAATGCGTTCAATTTTTCCGCTTTCGGGATTTTTAAGCCTTGTTACCGCTCCTGCGCCTGCGGCGAAAACGGTATGTGTTTCATCCATCATAAACACATTGTAAAGGCATTCTTTGCCCTCAACACACCAGCCCACATTTTCAAGATTGCCGAGAGACTTGCCCTGACGGTACATATAGTAAGGAACATAACCCGATTCAGTGAGCCTGTTTCTGCTGAATGCAACCATATCAAACGCCGTTTTCTTATCGCTTGAATCAAGCATTTCTCCCTCTGTTACAAGATATGAGCCGCTTTTCATGCAAAGCGTATGAACGGTTATACTCTCTGCATTCAGAGATAAAGCCGTTTCAATGCTGTTTTTAAAAGAATTTAAATTGTCCTTTTCAAGCCCCGCAATAAAATCCATATTGATATTGTCAAAACCGCAGTTTCGGGCAATATCAAACGCTTTAAGCGTACATTCGCTTGTGTGCCGCCTGCCGATAGCGTTCAAAACCTCATCATTAAAACTTTGGGGGTTTATGCTTATTCTTCCCACACCTGCTGATTTAAGAGTGTTCATTTTTTCAACTGTAACGGTATCTGGTCTGCCTGCTTCAACCGTATATTCACGCAGTGTAGAAAGGTCAAAATTCTTTTCAATAGCATTAAACAAAAGTGAAAGATTTTGAGGAGAAAGTGTAGTAGGTGTACCGCCGCCGAAATAAATTGTTTCAAGGCGGAGCGAAAGCGCCTTTGCGTATCTGCCTATCTCAGCAATTTCTTTCACAAGCAAAGCCACATAATCGTCAACAAGCTTTTGAGTTTTCTCAATGCTGTGTGAAACAAAAGAGCAGTATTTACATCTTGTAGGGCAGAAAGGAATTGATATGTAAAGAGAAAAACTGTCTTTTCGGGAGAGTGATATTATCTTGCTCTCATTTTCCGCAACTGTGCTTACAAGAGAAATCTTATCTTCTGACACAAGATATTTTTCTTTAAGAATGTTTTTCGCCGTATCCTCGCCGAATTTATCACAAAGGCTGTGAAAAAAGCGTGCAGGTCTTACGCCGTATAAAATACCCCATGGATATTCAATTTGCATAATCTCGGAAATCACACGGTAAAAAAGAACGGACAGAACATTCTGCCTGTCCGAGTTTTCATCAATTTCCGAGACAGCGCATTTATATCTGTCATATACAAACGCCTCAACTATCGCTTCTTTTTCAGTAATCTCCGTATAAACGGTTATTCTGTCTTTCTCCTGCGGCATTTCATTTACCATTTTTATTTTTTCCGAGGGAAAGAAAATCTCCGCAAGGTTTTCCATATCATAGCCGTAACCGTGATTTTTATTAACAATTATCATAATAACTTATCTCATATAAGGATTGTGTTGTTTTTCAAATGCAATGGTGGTTTCTCTTTCGTGACCGGGATACACTTTAAGAGAACCGTCAAGAGTTGCAAGGCGTTTTAAGCTCTGCATAATTTCAGATGCCGAACCTCCTGGAAAATCAGTTCTTCCGCAGGAGCAGAAAAACAGAGTGTCGCCCGTAAAAATCTTATCGTCAACAATATAGCATACTCCGCCTTTTGTATGTCCCGGAGTTAAAAGCACTTTGATTTTTGAATCGCCGAGAGTTATTTCAGAGCCTTCCCCCACTGTTATATCAGCGGTTGTATTCTCCTGCATAACTCCGCAGAAAGCGGCAAGACTGTCACGGGATGAAGAGAGCATTGAAGCGTCTTCTTCACTTATAACAACCTTTGCGCCGTACTTTTCGCTGATTTTCTTAACTCCGCCGATATGGTCGAAATGACCATGGGTAAGGAGTATATATTCAAGGTCTGCGTCTCCGATAAAGGACTGCATTTTTTCAGAAGCGTCCGTGCAATCAATAAGAGCAGATTTACCGCTTGTTTCGTCTGTTAGCAAGTAGCAGTTGTTGGCAAGATCGCCGAGAATTATAGATTTTACGCTTGTCATTATTTTAATTCCTCGCTGTTAAGTATAATGGTTACGGGTCCGTCATTTATTAATGGCACCTGCATATCCGCACCGAATGAGCCTGTCTGCACATGGGATATACCAAGTTCGCCGAGTTTCTTTACAAAGTATTCGTAAAGTCTGTTCGCCTCGTCAGGCGGCGCAGAAGCAATAAAGCTTGGGCGTCTGCCGTGTGAGCAGTCTGCGCAAAGTGTAAACTGTGATATAACAAGCATCTGCGCACCCGTATCAAGTGATGACAGATTCATTTTGCCGTTTTCATCTTCAAAAATACGAAGATTAACAGTTTTTGCGGCAAGCTTATCAGCGTCCGCCTCAGTATCACCCTGCATAACGCCGAGCAAAATCATAAAGCCTTTGTCACAGCTTCCTATAATTTCTCCGTCTACCTCAACGCTTGCTTTTGTAACACGCTGTATTACTGCTTTCATAAAATTCAACAGCCTTTCCGACTGCAAAATCTTAAACATAACGAGCGCCCTGCGCAGTCTGACAGGGCGTCGTACAGGCAGTTATATTACACGCCTGTTCTCTCTATATGGTATACACCGTCTATTTTTCTTATTACCTTAACAATATTATCAAGGTGTTCCTTGCTGTTTACCGCAACCGTCATTGTTGTTAGGCAGTTGCCGTCATTGATAGGTCTTGCGTTGATTGAATGAATTTTAACATGCATATTCATAAGTGTTTTTGTTATATCAAGAACAACGCCGTCCCTGTCAATTGCGTAAACATCAAGGGTTGATTTTGATTCGATTTTAACGCTGTCATCCCAATGCGCTTTTATCCAGCGTTCGGGTTCTGCGCAGTGCTCCAAGTCCTCGGGGACATTTGAGCAGTTTCTTTTATGGATTGAAAGTCCGTGACCTCTTGTGATAAAGCCTACAATTTCCTCGCCGGGAAGCGGTGAACAGCACCTTGCCATTTTAATAAGGCAGTTATCTATTCCCTCAACAATTACGCCGTAGCCCGAAGATGAAGTTTTACGAGGCTTATCTATTATATTAGGCGGAGCCTTTTCAGGCTCTTTTTCTTTCCAGTTTCTGTTGTATTCGTCTTTAATACCGGGCATAAGACGGTTGATTTGAATACCGCCGTAACCGACAGCAGCGTAAAATTCATCAATCTCCGAAAAATGCTGTCTTTCAGAGATTTTTTTGATAAATTCATCATACTGCTCACCGTCAAGCCTTATGAAGTTTCTGCGAAGCTCACGCTCAACGGTTGTTTTACCCTCTTCAATATTTTCCTCACGCTTTTCTTTCTTAAACCACGCTCGGATTTTACTTCTTGCCTCACCTGTTTTAACTATGGACAACCAGTCTCTGCTTGGTCCCTTGCCCTGCTGATTGGATGTGAGTACTTCTATTCTTTCGCCCGTTTTGATTTTATAATCGAGCGGCACTATTCTGCCATCCACCTTTGCGCCTACCATTTTATTGCCGACGGCGGAATGGATAGCATAAGCAAAGTCTATTACGGTTGAGCCTACGGGCAGGCTTTTAATATCGCCTTTTGGAGTGAAAACATAGACCTCTTCAATAGAAAGGTCACCTTTTATACTTGCAACAAGGTCTTCAGCTGTATCTGTTTCCTCTCCTGTTTCAATCATTCTGTGAATCCAGGAAAGTTTATCGTCAAGGCTGTCTTTTCCGCCTCTGCCGAGTTTGTATTTCCAGTGAGCGGCGATACCGTATTCAGCCGTGCGGTGCATTTCCCATGTTCTTATCTGAATTTCAAACGGTATACCGTCATTGGAAAGCACGGTTGTATGAAGCGACTGATACATATTCGGCTTCGGGGTTGAAATATAATCCTTAAATCTACCTGGTATGGGTTTAAACATATCGTGGACTATTCCGAGAGCGTTATAACAGTCTATCATAGAATCAACTATAATACGCACCGCGTAAATATCGTAAATTTCCTCAAAGGACTTGCCTTTAATATATACTTTTCTGAAAATACCGTGAACGGATTTTACCCTTGAGGTTATCGTGGCATTTTTCATTACAGGCGTAATTCTGTCTGTAATCTGCTGTTTTATATCGTTTAAAAACTTCTCGCCCTCTTCCTTTTTCATTGAAAGAGAGTTTTCTATTTCTTTATATGCAATGGGGTCAAGATAGCGTACGGACAAATCCTCAAGTTCGTCTTTAATAGCCCTGATACCGAGACGGTGAGCAATAGGAGCATAAATCTCAAGAGTTTCAAGGCTCTTTTCACGCTGTTTGTAATCGGGCATAAACTGCAGGGTACGCATATTATGCAATCTGTCCGCAAGTTTAATAATGATAACTCTTACATCCTTGTTCATTGCAATGAACATTTTACGGATATTTTCCGCCTGCACCTCCTCACGGGTAGAAAGCGGAATTTTACCGAGCTTTGTTACACCGTCAACAAGCAGTGCAACTTCATCGCCGAAATGCTCTGCGATATAATCGAGGTTATATTCTGTATCCTCAACAACATCGTGCAGAAGTGCGGCAATAATACATTCATTATCCATTCCGAGCTTGAAAAGAATCTGCGCAACCGCAACAGGGTGCATGATATAAGGCTCGCCCGACCTGCGCTTTTGGTTTTTATGCGCGTCATGTGCAAGCTCGTATGCTTTTTTAATTTTGGCTGCGTCATACTGACTGTTTTGCTCTACCTTTTCATAAAAAGCGGCAAATCCGTCGTCAAAATTACTCAAGATTAAGTCTTCCTTTCAAGTACTGAATAATTTTTGTTTCTTCAAGTTTCACTTTATTTTCAATCTGAGAAAGCACTATTGCGCCGTCATCATATGTTATAAGACCGCTTTGAAGAAATGCTTTGATTGAAAACATCATTTGACCGTAGGTTACCCCGTTAAGGTCAAAATATAAGTCATCCGACTGTGTAAAGCGGTTTTTTCGTTTTTTTATCTGCTTATACACCTCGGCACATACTCCCCTGTTTGGATAAACATTGGGGCTGTTGTTTTTGTCGAGGTTGAAAAGTTCATACTCTTCCTTTTCGAAAAAATACTTATTTTCGTCAACGCCGTGCTTTCTTATATCAACCGCCTGAACGGAAAGATATTCCCTGCCGTTATAAGGGTTGACAGAGATTTTAACTGCGGCGTCAATTACATCGCCAACGGCAAACGGGAATTTCTCAGGCGGAGTGGAGAATTTGACAATTCTTATTTTCCTGCCTTTTTTCTCGCACTCTATTCTGATATGCTTGCCGTTACCCATGGGATTGACAGAAGAAACAGTAAGTCCCATAAGGGCGAAAACTGCTCTTTTATTCCCCTCGCCGTAAGGCTCAAGCACAGACAGGCTGTGCGCAAGTTCCAAATTGAGATAAAACGGTGAGATTTTAATATCTATATCAACGCACTGAGACGGCATAATCGGATAGTTTTCAGCGGCATATTGATTAATAAGCTTTCTGAATTCTTCTATTTTATCAGCTTCAAGGCTTAAGCCTGCCGCTTTGGGATGACCGCCGAAATGAGTGAGAAGTTCTGAACAATAGGCAATTGCGCTGTTAATATTAAAGCCGTCAACGCTTCTTGCCGAACCTCTGCCGATACCGTTTTCGTCAACTCCTATTATTATAACAGGTTTTGAAAAATGCTCAAGCACTCTTGCGGCAACTATTCCGACAACGCCCTGGTGATAACCCTCGCCGTCAATAACGATTACCCTATCGGCTGACAAAGAAGGCTTTTCGGAAATACGGCGCATTACATCTTCAAAAATATCGTTTTCAAATTTCTGTCTGCGTGTATTGTTAGCATTAAGTTCCTGTGCCTTTTCTGCCGCTTCGTCTTCATCTTCGCAAACTAAAAGTTCAAACGCTTTAAATGCGCTGTCTATTCTGCCCGTTGCGTTTATTCTAGGGCATATAGTAAATGCGGCGTCAACTGAAGAAATAATTTTTTCACCGCATCCTGCTGCTTCTTTGAGAGCATTTATACCTATTCTTGCGCCGCTGTTTATAAGTCTGAGACCTGCTCTTACAATACATCTGTTCTCATCGGTAAGTGGCATTACATCGGCTATTGTGCCGAGTGCGGCAAGGTCCGCAAAGCGTTCGAGCATATCATCGCTGTCGCCGTAAAGGGCGCACGCAAGTTTGAAAGCAACGCCTACTCCCGCAAAATCAGTAAACGGAAGTTCACCGTCCTGCCTGTGTGGATTTACAACTGCCTCTGCCCTTGGAAGAACATCGGGAACGGAATGGTGGTCTGTAACAACAAGTTCCATACCGAGAGAATAGATATATTCCGCCTCTTCAACAGCTGAAATACCGTTATCAACTGTCACAATAAGCTTTGTGCCGTTTTCGCTCAGTTTTTTAACAGCGTCTTTATTAAGACCGTAGCCCTCTGTTTCTCTTGAGGGAATATAACAGTCAACATCCGCGCCCATATCTCTGAACAGAGAATAAAGGAGCGCGGTTGATGTTACCCCATCGCAGTCATAATCGCCGTAGACCGTTATTTTTTCGCCGTAATCTATTGCTGTTTCAATTCTGTTTACTGCTTTATCCATATCGAGAATTTCAAACGGGTCTGACAGCTTGGCGCTTTTTGAAAGGAAATCAGAGACTTCAAGTTCGTCATCTATTCCCCTTGCAACCAAAAGATAAGACACAAACGGGTCAATATTAAATTTTTCACTGAGTGCGGAGGCTTTATCTTTATCTGCCTCTGCAATATTCCATTTTTTATAAGACATTATGAATTTTTATCTACCTGGTGAAATTTTTTGAGATTGCCTCTTTTAGCGGCTCTTTTTTCAAGTTCTTTTTCGATGTCCTCGGGGGTGATTCCCTGATAAGCCATCATAACAAGTATATGGTAAATGAGATCCGTTATTTCGTAAACGGTCTCCTCATTATCGTTGTTTTTAGCGGCGATAACTGTCTCTGTGCACTCCTCGCCTACTTTTTTAAGTATCTTGTCTATACCCTGCTCAAAAAGATAAGCAGTGTAAGAGCCCTCTGCCTTTTCGTTTTTTCTGTCTATTATAACATCATATTCGTTTTTGATTAAATCCATTTTATTCACCCTGAAATTCTTTTATTTTATTGAAAAAACAGCTGTGATTGCCCGTATGGCACGCCGCACCCGTCTGAACAACTTTGATTAGAAGCGTATCATCGTCACAATCGCCGTAAATGGAAACTATTTTTTGAAGATGGCCGCTTGTTGCGCCCTTATTCCAAAGTTTCTGCCTGCTTCTTGACCAAAACCAAGTATAACCTGTTTCAAGAGTTTTTTGAAGAGATTCCCTGTTCATATAGGCAAGCATAAGCACTTCGCCTGTTGAATCTTCCTGTACAACGGCGGGAATCAAATCAGACTTTACAAAATATTTATCAAGATTCATCTTTGCATACCTCAATAGCTTCTTTAAGATTCAGCGTGCCGCTGTAAAGGCTTTTGCCGCAAATTGCGCCGTAAAGCCCCTCTTTTTTCAGATTTTTAATATCATTTATATCAGTAACGCCGCCCGAAGCAATTATATCACAAGAAACTGCATCGTTGATTTCACAAAGCTGTGAAATATTCGGTCCGCTCAAAGTGCCGTCCTTTGAAATATCGGTGAAAATGATGGTTTTTACGCCCTTATCTTCCATACGGCGGGCAAGTTCAGTAAAGTATACATCGGACTTTTCTGTCCAGCCCTCTGTTGCAACATAGCCGTTTGAAGCGTCTATTCCGACAGCGATTTTCTCGCCGAATTCCTTAACCGCCTCTTCAACAAGAGATGGATTTTTGAGTGCGACAGAACCGAGTATTACCCTGGAAATATCGTTATTGATATAAAAATCAATATCGTTCATAGTTCTTATTCCGCCGCCGAGTTCTACTTTAAGCCCTGTTTCCTTGGCTACGGCAAGGAATATATCTGAATTTACTCTTTCTTTCTTTAGAGAGCCGTCAAGGTCTACCATATGTATCCACTTTGCACCGTCAAGCGCAAAGCTGTGAGCAGTTTGGAGAGCGTCCTCTGCAACCTTTGAAGCTGTTGAAAATTCGCCTTTATAGAGGCGCACGGGTTTTCCGCCCATTATATCTATTGCGGGAAAAATAATCATAAACTAATGCCTTTCCGCCCGCCGAAACAAGCGGACAAGTAGGTTAATAAATACTTAAATCAATGTGCCCTTTGTTGAAAGCACGCCGCCCTGAGTTTTGGCACAAGCGGCTTTCATAGCGTGGGCAAACGCCTTGAATATAGCCTCAATCTCGTGGTGAGAATTTTTGCCGTAAAGCACATTTATGTGAAGAGTAATTCCTGCGTTTACTGCAAATGCACGGAAAAATTCTTCCGTACAGCAGGTTTCATATTCACCGCAGAATTCCTCGTTAAAATCAGCATTAAATACAAGATACGGTCTGTTTGAAATATCAAGAGAGCAAAAGGCAAGGCTTTCATCCATAGGAATATAAAAAGAACCGTAACGGTTGATAGAACCCATATCGCCAAGCGCTTTTTTAAACGCACTTCCGAGGGCGATTCCCGTATCCTCAACAGTGTGGTGCGTATCAACTTCAAGGTCGCCCTTAACTTTTACATTAAGACCGAAACCGCCGTGAACGCCGAACGCCGTGAGCATATGATCAAAAAAGCCGATACCCGTATTAACCTTTACCTCGCCGCCGTCAAGGCAGAGAGATATTTCAATATCGGTTTCCTTTGTTTTTCTTTTAACTTCAGCACTTCTCATATCAATATTCCTTTCAAAACGGCTTTAAGCCGCATTTGCTGTTTCATAATCCTGCGCATTATCAAATTCGGTTATAACTTCGAGCGTTTCTCCGTTTCCGACAAAAGTTATATTTCCGTATTCGTCTGTTCTGTAAACATCTGCGCCTGAACTTTCCCACCGTTCAACAACTTCGCCGTTCGGGTGGCCGTAAGAATTTTCGCCGCATTCGATAATGGCAAAATCCGCGTCAACCCTGTTTACAAAATTTTCCGAGGACGATGTTGAAGAACCGTGATGCCCCACCTTTATTACATCTGCGCTGACATCGCCTGAAAGCTCATTTTCAACAAGTGTTTCAGCATCACCCATAAACATAAAAGAGTTTTCGCCGTACTCTATTCTGAGGACGGCGGAAAAATTATTTTCTTCACTGTAAGAAGATGATACGGGAGCGATAAAATAAACGCTCAAATCTTCACTGTCAATAATACTAACTCCGCTTTTCGCTCTGAGAACTTTGCAGTTTTCGTCATATACCGTTTGAAGAAAATTTCCGTAATAATCAGATTCAGACGAAGCATCCGGCATATAGACATTTTGCACTTCAAAAGCGTCAAGCACGGCGCAAAGGCCGCCGATATGGTCTGAATGAGGATGGGTTGCAACAAGATATGTTATTTCATCATACCCTATTGCACTTATATTTTCAACAACCCTGTCACCCATAACGCTTTCTCCGCCGTCAATCAAAATCGTTTCGCCATTAGGAAGCTGAACAAACTCGCAGTCTCCCTGACCGACATCGAGAAAATGCACCGAAATCTCGCCATCATCAGCTTTTTGGAGAGTTTTCTCAGTATTCTCTTCTATATTTTCAGGCAGTGAAACGGGAAGTGAACAAGAAGTAAGTAAAAGCGTTACCGCTGATATTATGGCAACAGATGAAAGTATCCGTTTTAACGGGCGCATCAAAATCTTACCTTAATACTGTTAGCGTGAGCGGTAAGCCCCTCTGTTTCGGCAAGCGTTACAATTTCGTCCTTTGCCTTTCTGAGTTCTTCTTCTGTATAGTAAATAAAAGATGATTTTTTAATAAAGCTGTCAACAGAAAGCGGGCTGAAAAATCTTGCAGTACCGCTTGTGGGAAGAACATGGTTGGGGCCTGCATAATAATCTCCGAGTGGTTCGGGAGACCAGTTTCCGAGGAAAACAGAGCCTGCGTTATCAATCATGCCTACATATTTGAGCGGTTCTTCAACGCAAAGTTCAAGATGCTCGGGAGCAAGCTCGTTTGCAAAATTGATGGCCTGCTTCAAATTTTCGCAGACAATAATTTCGCCGTAGTCATCAAGAGAGCGCTCAATTATTTCCTGACGCTCAAGATATTTAATCTGTCTTTCAATCTCTTTAGCAGTTGCCCTTGCAATGGTTTCAGAAGTTGTGAGCAATATTGCAGACGCCATTTTATCGTGCTCTGCCTGGCTCATAAGGTCAGCCGCAAGGAATGCAGGCTTCGCCGTTTTATCAGCTACGATAAGAATTTCAGACGGTCCTGCAACCATATCAATATCAACAACGCCGTAAAGAAGCTTTTTAGCTGTTGCAACAAAGATATTGCCGGGCCCAACGATTTTATCAACCTTAGGTATTTTTTCTGTTCCGTAAGCGAGAGCTGCTACTGCCTGCGCACCGCCGCAAAGGAACACCTTATCAACGCCTGCAACTGCCGCCGCGGCCATAATATATGGATTTGGGTTTCCGTCCTTTCCGGGCGGAGTTACCATAATAATTTCCTTAACTCCTGCTATTTTTGCAGGAACTGCGTTCATAAGAACTGAACTTGGATAAGCCGCAGTGCCGCCGGGAACATAAATTCCGACACGAGCAAGACCTCTTATTCTCTGCCCCATTATAACGCCGTTTTCATTAGTAGTCATCCAGCTCTGCTGAGCCTGACGAAGATGAAAATCGTAAATATTATTTTTTGCGTTTGTTATTGCGGTTTTGAACTCCTCGTCAACTTCATCATAATAAGCTGAAAGTTCTTCCTTAGTTATGACGGTTTTCTTGGGAACGCTCCCGTCAAAGCGTACTGTATATTCTCTTACGGCTTCGTCGCCGCCCTCTTTAACGCCCTGAATGATTGAGGACACGATTTCAACAATTTTGCTGTCAGTCTCCCCGCTTCTCTTTTTAAGACTTTCAATAAGGGCATATTCGGTTTTTCCGTTAGCCTTTGTTATTTTCATATATTAAACCTCTTTTACACTTTACTCGCAAGTTCCAAATCAGAAAGAAAGCTTTCAATTTCTGCCTTGCGAAGCTTCATTGAAGCCATATTTACAATAACCCTTGCGGAAATCGGCAAAATCTCCTCAACAACTTCAAGCCCGTTTTCCTTTAAGGTTGAACCTGTTTCAACAATATCCACAATGCCGTCCGCAAGTCCGAGAAGAGGAGCAAGCTCAACACTGCCCTCAATTTTGATAATATCTACATCCATACCCTTGGATTTAAAAAACTCTTTGGCAACCTTTGGATATTTTGAAGCCACGGTTTTTCTTTTATATCCTGAAAAGAAATCAGTTCCCTTAGGGCAGGCAAGCGCAAAACGGCACTTGCCGATATTTAGGTCTATAACCTCATAAAAAGCACTGCCGTGTTCAACGATAGTGTCTTTGCCGACAATTCCTATGTCGCACACGCCGTGCTCAACATAAGTAATAACATCGGGGGCTTTTGAAAGCACCGCCTCATATTTATCAACAGGGAGAATAAGCCTTCTGCCCTTATTTTCAAGCTCAGTTGTATCGAGCCCCATTTTCTGGAAAAGTTTAATTGATGACTTTTCAAGTCTGCCCTTTGTAAGAGCAATTCTCATAGGTCTCTCAACATTGATAACCTCGCGCATAACATCGCAAAGCGCATTTACATCAACTGCAAATCCGATAGCAGGAGCGTCCATTCCGAATTCGGAAATGAGATTGTCATAACGGCCGCCTGAAAGAATAGTAACTCCCGAGCCCTCAGCATAACCTCTGAAGATAACACCCGTATAATAATTTGAACGGTTGGCAAATCCAAGGTCAATCATAACATTATCGCCGAAACCGAGCTCGCAAAGCTTTTCAAAAACTGTTTTGAGATAATCAAGAGCGGCGTCAGATTTTTCATCGGAATAAAGCTTTTTAGCGTCCTCAAGCACCTCTATGCCGCCGAAAAGACGGGGCAAGCGATGGAGCGCTCTTGTTTGCGGAGTATCACCGAAAGCATCAAGCATATCGCCGAGAGCCGCATAGTTTTTGCTCTCCATAAGCGCACATATATCCGCCCTTTGATTAGAAGTGAGATTCATTGAATCAAGAACGGAATTGATAAATCCTGCGTGACCGATTTCAAAAGAAAAAGATGCAAGATTTGAACGGCGAAGCGCTTCTATTGCCATTGTAAGCACTTCAAGGTCAGCCTCTCTTGAACCGTCGCCGATAAGCTCAATACCGCTTTGCGGAATTTCATCAGCATTGCCTGCATAAGACTTGCTGCGTACAAAAATATTCTGATTATAATAAAGCCTTACGGGAAAATCCTCTTTTGAAAGGCGTGTTGCAACAAGCCTTGCGATAGGCATTGTATTATCGGGACGGAGCACGGTTGTTCTGCCGTAATTATCCGTCAGCTTATACATAATATCCGACTCCATGCCCGAATTGCCGTTTTCAAAAACATCAATATATTCGATTGCAGGGGTTATTACCTTGCGGTATGAATTTTCCTTATAGAGCGCAGAAAGGGTTGATTCTATCTTTTTTCTGTCATCGCTTTCCTCAAAAAGGAAATCTCGTGCGCCCTGCGGCGTTATTTTTGAGTATCTTTTCATATCTATTCTCCGTTTTGTTATACTTTAGCGTGCTAATGTGCTAATATGCTACCATATTAAACTGTTTTTGTCAACTAAGAATTAAAAACCAAACAAAGAAATCTGATTACTGTCAGGCAAATTGCCGAGCGCGCCGCACTGTTTGAGAGAATCAACAACGCTCTGTCCGATATGAGCCCTTGCCATAAGGTCGTCACACGAAATGAAATCGCCTGCGCCGTCATTTACTGCAGCGGCAATCTGCTTTGCAGCGTTTTCACCTATTCCGTCTATTGCCGAGAAAGGAAGTCTGATTTTTCCGTCTTCAATTTTATAAACACGCCAGTCGGATTTATACAAATCCACGGGGAGAAATTCAATTCCTCTGCTGAGCATTTCAATAACTATCTGAAGAATAACATATGTATCGCTTTCTTTGGCGGTTATTGTGCCATTTTCTTTATGCTGTTTAATCTCTGTCATTCTTCTCTTTACAGCTTCCTTGCCGGCAACTGCCGCAACGGCGTCAAGGTCTCCGCCTCGAACGGTGAAGAATGCGCTGTAATACTCTACAGGATAATAAATTTTATACCAGCCAAGTCGCAAAGCCGCAATAACATAAGCGGCGGCGTGAGCCTTGGGGAACATGTATTTAATCTTATAGCAGGAATCTATATACCACTGCTCCACGCCTATTTCTTTCATTTTATCCTCATAAGGCGGAAGCTCTTTCGGCGCTTTACCTTTACGGGTATATTCCATAATCTTAAAGCAGTCTTTCTTGGTAAGCGGTGATTCCTTACCCGTTCTTTTCTCGTAATCCTCTGCTTTATGGATAAGATATGTCATAATACCGTCACGGCATCCGATAACCTCGGAAATTGAGCATATACCGTTATGGATAAGCTCCTGTGCGTTTCCGAGCCATACATCCGTACCGTGTGACAGACCTGAAATCTGAAGCAGGTCTGAGAATGTTTTGGGCTGCGCCTCAACAAGCATACCGATAACGAAAGGCGTTCCCATTTCGGGGATTGAAAGCGTACTCGTTGGGCAGTCTATATCCTCAGGAGTAACGCCTATCGGCTCTGTTGAAGTTATCATCTGATAAAGCTTGGGGTCGCAGATATCAACCTTCATAACGGGGATACCCGTTGCGTCCTCAAGGAATTTATAAAGCGTGGGAACATCGTGTCCGAGTTCGTCAAGTTTAAGAAGCGTATCGTGAAGTGCGTTTTTAAAGTCGAAATGGGTTGTTAGCGTACCCTTTGATGCGTCATCGGAGGGATACTGAACGGGAGTGAAGTCCTCAACCTCATATTCACTCGGGACAACTACCATTCCGCCGGGGTGCTGACCCGTTGTTCTCTTAATACCCGTACAGCCGACTGTAAGCCTGTCCTCTTCCGCACGGGAAACTTTAAGTCCTCTCTCTTCAAGATACTTTTTAACATAACCGTAAGCCGTTTTATCAGCAACGGTTGCCATAGTACCCGCCTTGAACACATGGGTCTTACCGAAAAGTTCTTCCGTAAACCTGTGTGACTGTGACTGGAAGTCACCGCTGAAATTAAGGTCGATATCAGGCTCTTTATCGCCGTCAAAGCCGAGGAATGTTTCAAACGGGATTTCGTGGCCGTCTCTGTCCATAGGAGTTCCGCAATCGGGGCAGTTTTTAGGCGGCAGGTCAAAACCTGAGCCAACAGAACCGTCCGTTATAAACTCGCTGTGCTTACAATTCGGGCACACATAGTGCGGCGCAAGCGGGTTAACCTCTGAAATGCCGCCGAGGTGCGCTACAAGTGAAGAGCCTACAGAACCTCTTGAGCCAACAAGATAGCCGTGTTCCTCTGAGTTTTGAACAAGTCTTTTTGCTATTACATACAAAACGGCATAGCCGTGCTTTATGATTGAATCAAGCTCTTTTTGAAGACGGGGGCCAACCTCATCGGGTACGGGGTCGCCGTATTTTTCCTTTGCGTTTTTCCAGCAGGTCTCCGTGAGTTCTTCCTCAGCGCCGTCAATATGCGGCTGGAAAGTTCCTGGAGGAATGGGCACAACATCATCGTCAATCATATCGGCAATGGCGTTAGGGTTATAAATAACAAATTCTTTTGCCCTGTCCCCTGCCCAAGCAAAGTCCTCAAGCATTTCATTTGTTGTTTTGAAATAAAGCGGCGCCTGATTATCTGCGTCATCAAAACCTTTTGACGCCATAATGATAGCGCGGAATTTTGCGTCCTTTTCATCGAGGAAATGAACATCTCCCGTAGCGACAGTCATTTTACCGAGCCTGTCCGCAGACGCAATAATTCTTTTATTTATATTTATAAGGTCTTCCTCGGTGTTAACACGCCAGTAGACATTCTTTTTTTCTTCGCCTTTTTTATTTACAAAATATTCTTCACTGCCTGTGCGAAGCATAAACTCATTGTTTCCGTTTGGCTGAATTTCAAGATAATCATAAAAGGAAGCGATTTTATCGAGTTCATCATCATCGGCACCGTTTAAAATTGCCTGATAAACTTCGCCCTGCTCACAGGCAGAGCCGATAATAATACCGTTTCTGTGCTCCATAAGAGCTGATTTCGGAATAAGCGGTCTTGACTTGTAATATTTAATATTACTTGCCGAAATATGCTTATAAAGCACCTTTCTGCCCTCAAGATTTTTAATGAGAAATATGATGTGATAACGCTTAAAGTCCTTTAACTTCATATTCATAAAGTCGGGGTACTTTTCGTCATTAACAAGATAACCCTCCATACCGCAGATAAGCTTTATGCCTGCTCTTTTAGCTGCTCCGTTAGCCTCAGGCAACGCCTGAACAACACCGTGGTCGGTAACAGCTATTGCCTTATGCCCCCATTTTGCTGCTCTTTGAACGAGCGAAGTGGGAGAAGAAATACCATCCATAGTAGAAAGCGATGTATGAAGATGAAGCTCTACTCTTTTTTCTGGAGCAGTATCTTCTTTTTCAGCTTTCAGAACGGTTGCCATTCCTACGGGACGGAGCACATATTCGTTTGCAAAATTATCAAACTGATATGTTCCGCTGATTAAGAGCGTTTTAGCCTTTTCCATCTTTTCAATAACGGAATCAATAACGGCGTTTGAATCAAACATTTTAACCGTTATTGAAGAAGTGTAGTCCGTTATATCAAAGGAGAAGATTTTGTTTCCTCCCCTTTTTGTTTCCTTAGCCTCGTATTTGAGCAAATCGCCCCATACCGTTACAAAACCGTCGTCACTTTTAACTTCACTTATCGGCTTCGGCTTTTCCTTAACATTTTTTCCGAATATATTTCTCTTTGTATCTATGTAAATCGGCAGTCCGTCAAGCAGTGTATGTGTAATATTTTTATTTTCTTCTGCTTCATTATGCTCTTTTTCTTCCGCCTTTTGAGCGGCAAGCTGAGCATAAGCTTTTCTTACCTCTTTTTCAATATCATATTTTTCAGTGCTGACAAAAGAAACCTTGCAGTCTATTCCGAACAAATCAAAAATCACGGCTTCAATATCATCGCCGACCTTTTGATTCTGTAAAATTTCAACGCCGCCTTTTTTGAGTGAAACAGTTAAATTGCCCTTTTCAAGTTCTACATCTGCGCCGTCAAAAAATCCGTTTGCCGCAGGATTCTTCTTTTTTACAAATTTAACAATGCTGGGAAAATATGAATTTTCGTAAAGCTCACCAGTATACCTCGGCTTGATTGTTACCTTTTTTAAATTCATTCTGCCCGCAATGGTTGTCTGTGCGCTTTCAAAAACAGAATAATCAACAAGCTCATCAAGTGAGAGCACGATAAAAAGCTCTCTGCTGTCTTTTCTTACTACAAAGCGTTCAATTCTTCCTGCCGCAAGCGTGGTAAGCTGAAAATTATCAACATAATCTGAAAAATAGTCCTGAAATAAGTTCATTATAATTTATCTATCTCTTTCATCAATTCGTCTAGCAGTTCACTTTCGGGAACTTTGCGGAGAATTTCTCCTTTTTTGAAAATAAGACCGTTTCCGTCACCGCCGGCAATGCCTATATCGGCTTCCTTAGCTTCGCCCGGTCCGTTTACTATACAGCCCATAACTGCAACCTTTATCGGCTTTTTGCAGTCTTTAAGGCGTTCTTCAACCTGCTTTGCAAGCCCTATCAAATCAATTCTTGTTCTGCCGCAGGTGGGGCAGGAAATAAGATAAGGGCAGTCCTTTTTAAGTCCTATTGCCTTTAAAATATCAAATGCCGCAAATACCTCTTTTACAGGTGTGTCGGAAAGGCTTACTCTGATAGTATCGCCTATGCCTCTTGTGAGCAGAGAGCCGATACCGATTGAGGACTTGATTATTCCCATACGCTCAGTGCCAGCCTCAGTTACACCGAGGTGAAGCGGATATTCGCACTGCTGAGCGGCAAGTTCGTAAGCGGCAATCATTGTGTTTACATCTGATGATTTTATCGAAATAACAATATTGTCAAAATCAAATTTCTCAAGAAGTGAAGCGTGGTAAAGCGCAGACTCAACCATTGCCTGCGGTGTCGGAGAGCCGTATTTTTCAAGAATATGCTTTTCAAGGCTTCCGCTGTTTACGCCGATTCTGATGGGTATTTCTTTTCGCCTGCAAATATCGGCAACTGCTTTAACCCTTGACTCATCGCCGATATTTCCCGGGTTAATTCTGATTTTGTCTATTCCTCTTTCAGCCGCACCGATTGCAAGTCTGTAATCAAAATGAATATCCGCAACAAGCGGAACATCAACAGCCTTTTTAATAGGCTCTATCAAAGCGAGTGCATCCTCGTTGGGGATTGCAAAGCGGATAACCTGACAGCCTGCCGCCGCAAGCTCCTTAGCCTGCTCCACAGAACCGTCAATATCAGTTGACGGAACATTGAGCATTGACTGAACAAGAATAGGCGAATCGCCGCCAATATATGTGTTTTTAAGTTTTATTTTTTTGCATTTTCTTCGGTTAATCATAAAATCACCTACTTAAAATAATTTCGTTATATCTGAAAAAGTAACAAATACCATAAGTCCGAGAAGGATTATAAGCCCTGCGGCATTTATAACATACTCCCACTTTGAGGGCAGTTTTTTTCTGAATATACCCTCGCCGAGAAGCAGGAAAAATCTCCAGCCGTCAAGGGCAGGAATCGGGAATAGATTGAAAAGCCCGATATTTATTGTAAGAAGCGCCATTATCCGCAAAACTGATGTGAGACTTGTTTTTACGGCGGATGAAACAACCGAAACGGCGCCGACAGGTCCGCTCAAATCGGTTACGCCGTATCTGCCAACAAGCAAATCGTGAACGGACAGGAACACCATTCTTGCAAACGAAACAAAAACTTCAGCACTGTTTTTCAGCACTCCGCCGACAGTTTTATCTACTCCGAGGAGCCAGAAATCCATTGAAATATACTGATTTCCCTCATACTCCTCTGTTGCGAATGTGACATCGAGTTTGACATCTTTGCCGTCTCTTTCAACTATCATCTCAACAGTATCATCAACTGAGCGTGAAAGACCTGTGCTGATGTCTGTTGAAGTGAAAATGCGCATACCGTCAATGCTCTTGATTTTGTCACCCGTTTGAAGTCCGCTGTTATAACTTGGAGCGTTATCTTCAAATTTGGCAACCGTTGTTGTGCCTATGAGGTCCTGACTTGATACAATACAAACTACTATCAAAAAGCCAAGCAAAAGATTCATAAGCGCACCTGCTACTATTACAAGCATTCGTGCAGGAACACTTTTTTTAGAAAAAGAGCCTTCGTTATCGGAATCCTCTTCCTCGCCCTCCATAGTGCAGTAACCGCCGAACAAAATCCAGCGCAGAGAATATTTTGTTTCGCCTTTAGTGAATGAAAATATTTTAGGCCCCATTCCTATTGAAAATTCATTGACCTTTATTTTCATTAGGCGAGCCGCCAAAAAGTGGCCGCCCTCGTGCACTAAGATTATTAATTCAAAAAATAAAATTGCAATTATTATCGGATAAACCGTTTGCCATATTGAACTAATACTCACTCAATCGCCTCTTAATTATTTATAGTTTGCAATGACATAATCCCTTGCCGCTCTATCTGTTTCAAGAACATCTTCAAGGGTGAACGCCTTTTTATCAGGCGCTTTAAGCATAGCCTCTTCATTAAGATATGCAATATCTGTAAATTTAATTTCGCCTTTAAGAAAAAGTTTTACACTCTCTTCATTCGCGCCGTTTGCCGCAGCAGGATGAAGTCCGCCCATTTCAATAGCCTTTTTGCAGACATTGATACATTTGAAAGTCTCATAATCAGGCTCAAAGAATGTAAGTTTTCCGTACTCAGCAAGGGACAGCGGCTCAACAGGGCTCGGCTCACGCTCAGGATAAGTGAGCGCATACTGAATCGGTATTCTCATATCGGGCACACCGAGCTGAGCAATCATAGAATTATCCTGATAAACTATTGCAGAATGAACAACAGATTCACGATGGATAACTATTTCAATATCCTCGTTGGGCATATCGAAAAGCCATTTTGCCTCAATAAATTCAAGTCCCTTATTCATCATTGTGGCAGAATCTATGGTAATTTTAGCGCCCATATTCCAGTTGGGATGTTTAAGAGCATCCGCCGCAGTAACATTTTCAAGCTCAGAAAGCTTTTTACCAAAAAACGGGCCGCCAGAAGCTGTGAGAATTATTTTCTTGATTGCCTCTTTTCGGGGACTGCCCTGCATTGCCTGGAATATTGCAGAATGCTCGCTGTCAACAGGAAGAATGGAAACACCGTTTTCCTTCGCAAGGTTTGTTACAAGGTGACCGCCTGCAACGAGTGTTTCCTTATTTGCGAGTGCAATCGTCTTTTTAGCCTTTATTGCTTCAAGTGTTGGCTGCAGCCCTATCATACCAACAACAGAGTTTAAAACGGTATCTGCACCGTCATAAACAGCACACTCGATAAGACCGTCCATACCGCTTACAACTTTAGCCGAAGTATCTGCAATTCTTGAACGCAAATTTTTTGCGGCTTCCTCGTTCATCATACAAACAAGCTCAGGTTTAAATTCACGCACCTGATTTTCGATAATATCAACGCTTGAATTAGCAGTAAGACATTTTACATTGTAACCGTGCATACGGCATACATCGAGCGACTGTGTGCCGATAGAACCTGTTGAACCTAGAATAGAAATATTTTTCATAAATTTCACCTCTTAGGTAAATGCGATAAGTGCAATGGCATATGTAACGGGGAGAGTGAACAAAACAGAATCAAATCTATCCATAACTCCGCCGTGACCGGGGAATATCTTTCCGAAATCCTTTACACCGAAATTTCTTTTGAGAACAGACGCGCTCAAATCGCCCATCATTCCGAAGAATGATACGGGAACGGAACAAACAAGCAATACTGTTGCGCCTACAGAATCAATCTGAGCGTTTGCAAAATGATTATAAAGCACAAAAGCAACGGCATTTAAAATGAGTGAAAAAGCAATACCGCACGCAGCGCCCTCTATTGTTTTTTTAGGGCTGATATTCGGGCTCATCTTATGCTTTCCGAACGCCATTCCTCCGAGCTGAGCACCTACATCTGTACCGAGAGCACAGATAAGTGCGAAGAAAATGAGATAGATGCCGAACTGCTCATTAACAAACATATCACGAAGTCTTACGAAAACTGAAAATCCGTAAGGTACAATAACGCTTGCAAAAACCGCAACGGCAACATGCTCAAATTTAGTATGCGAATAACCCTTGAGCATTGCAAGAAGAAAAACGATTACTATTGCGATTATGTAAACCGTATTCGGAACTTTTCCGATTATTGAGCCCCATATTTCCGAGGAAACAACAGGCTCAAGCACTGACGGACTTGCAAAAAACGGGAAAACAGCAGCTATCGCCGCTCCGACAACTGTTATAAATTTATTTGTAATATTAGCGCATTTCATAATTTCCCACGCTGCAACGCCGCTCAAAAATGCGATAACGGCAACAAAAAGCGGGGTATTTATCTGCCACACAACAAGCGCTAAAAGCAGAAGAAGGCAAAAAGCCGTTATAAGTCTTTGTTTCATAATTATCCTCCGAACCTGCGGTTGCGTTTTTCAAAAGCTGTGAGCGCCTGATACAGGTCTTTTTCCGTAAAATCGGGCCACAGTACATCGCTGTACCAAAACTCGCTGTATGCCGCCTGCCAAAGCAGGAAATTTGAAAGTCTTTCCTCTCCGCTCGGGCGGATAATGAGGTCACAATCGGGCGAAGTATAAACCGCAGAGCTTATATCGTCCTCTGTAATCTCTTTTTTACCTGAAGCTATAAGACGATTTACCGCAGAAACGATTTCCTGTCTTCCGCCGTAATTAACGGCAAGATTTATCAAAGTACCCGTTCTGCTTTCTGTTTCGTGCTCCGCCTCGTCCATAAGTTTGAGCAGAGAATCACTCATACCCTCTCTTTCGCCTACAAAATGAATTTTCATATTTCCGCTTGCTTCCATATCGGCTTTTGCATCAAGCAGATAATCTCTGAAAAGGCGCATAAGCGCGTCTACTTCCTCCTGCGGGCGTTTCCAGTTTTCAGTTGAAAAAGCATAAAAAGTTACTTCTTTTATTCCGAGAGCGGCGCATTCCTTTGAGATTTTCTTGAACACTTCGGCTCCGGCTTTATGACCCATAGTTCTTGGCAAGCCTCGTTTCTTTGCCCATCTTCCGTTTCCGTCCATAATTATTCCTATATGGTTGGGCAACACAGAAAACTCGGGTCTTTGAACATCTTTTTTTCCGAAAACAGCCATATTCATTCTCCTTTAAAAATGACAGAACGGCGGAGAAAAATCCCCGCCTCCTAAAATGTTAAATTGAAAGTATTTCCTGCTCTTTTTTCTTTTCCATTTCGTCTGTCTGCTTAACATAACCGTCTGTTATGTCCTGAAGCTTCTTTTCGCCGTCTTTGAGGTCATCCTCAGTTATCTCGCTGTTTTTCTTGAGCTTTTTGATTTCGTCCATAGCATCACGGCGAACATTTCTGATTGCAACTTTAGCTTCCTCGCCTCTTTTTGCAATGTCCTTAACAAGCTCTTTACGGCGTTCCTCTGTAAGAGGCGGGAATGAAAGGCGGATAACTTTTCCGTCATTAGAGGGGTTAATACCGATATCTGATGTGTTGATAGCCTTTTCAATATCTTTTAAAGTTGAAGCATCCCAAGGCTGAATCATAAGTGTTCTAGGCTCAGGTACGCTGACAGCTGCCATCTGGTTAATCGGTGTGGGAGTTCCGTAGTAATCTACAAGCACTCTGTCAAGTATTGCGGGGTTAGCTCTGCCCGCTCTGATTGCCTTATAGTCTCTTTCAAGACAATCAAGGCATTTTTCCATTTTCTCTTTAGTTCTGTTAAATACGGTTTCCATATCAATTTACCTTTCCGCCCGCTTATTTATTCCCGAAATCCGAGGCGGGCTGAGAGTCTTTACGGGAATATATATGAATTAAATAATCAGTTGTGAACAGTTGTGCCGATATTTTCGCCCTTGAGCACTCTGATAATATTATCAGGGTCGTCAAGATTAAATACGATTATAGACATATCGTTGTCTTTGCAAAGTGAAAACGCAGTTGAATCCATAACTTTCAAATCTCTGTTTATAACTTCTTTGAATGTTACAAAATCATATTTTACAGCATCTTCATATTTATTCGGGTCTTTATCAAATACGCCGTCAACATTTGTTGCTTTAAGAAGTGCATCTGCGTTCATTTCAACGCTGCGAAGAGCGGCAGCAGTATCGGTTGAGAAGAACGGTGAACCTGTTCCGCAGCCGAAAATAACAATTCTGCCCTTTTCAAGGTGGCGGGTTGCTCTGCCTCTGATATAAGGCTCAGCAATCTGGCGCATTTCAATAGCAGTCTGAACACGGACATTTGCACCAAGCTGTTCAAGCGCGTCACAAAGAGCAAGCGCATTCATTGCTGTTGCAAGCATACCGATATGGTCTGCTCTTGCTCTGTCCATACCCTCGCTTGAGCGGCCTCTCCAAAAGTTTCCTCCGCCTACTACGATTGCGATTTCAACACCCATATCCGCAGCCGCCTTAACAGACTTGCAGATTTTAACAACGGTGTCATTATCTATGCCTGTCCCCTTAGCTCCGGCAAGCACTTCACCGGAAAGCTTGAGCAACACTCTTTTATAACAAGTACTCATATAGTAACCTCCATTTTGTTATTTATATATTAATATAATTTTTAATCAAAGTAAATAGTTAAACAAAAAAAGGCAGTAAAAATTTACTGCCTTTTCATTGTTAATAATTACCGATAATGATAGTGTAATCTCTCATATTGATAATTCCGTTATTATCCGCATCATAGCGATAGCCGTTTGTAACATCCGCTGTGTATGAATTCATATAAAGCTCAAAACCAAGCTTTACGGTTGACTGAAGAACATCGTCATATTCATCACATCGAGTACAGTTATAAGTAATCGTCATACCCACCGTACCTTTATTTATCTCACTGAATACAAAATGATGTCCTAGCGGTTCAAGAGTGATTTCAGATGTTTCGCCACAAACCGTGCATACAGCGTTCGCTGTTCCCGCTTCAGTGCAGGTTGCAGGTTTTGTTATAACGGCATTTTCTGTATCAAGATTATGACCGCTTGCAGGCAGTTCTACTTCAACAAAAGTATTACATCTGCTGCAGGTTCCGCTTGAAGTACCCGCTGTTGTGCAGGTTGGCTCAACAGTTATCTGATAATCTTCTGATGAAGAAATATTATGTCCCAAAGCAGGGATTTCATATGTGTTTGCCGCCGTACAGCGTGAACACTGCATAGCTCCTGTTCCCGCTTCAGTACAGGTTGGAGCAGCTAATATTTTTTCAACGCTGTAGTCATGGCCGAGCGATAAAATAGGAATTGAATATGAATTTGAGCACTTTGAACAGGTATATGTTGTCTGACCCGTTTCGGTGCAAGTGGGTTCTTTAGTTACAACGCCGTCATCATATGAATGGCCTGTCGCCTGAACCGTCTGTGTTTCTGTATATCCGCAGACTGTGCATTTTTTCTCAATACTGCCGTTTGTAATGCAGGTAACCTGGGAAACTACATCCTCTGTATAAAATCCTTCTAACCATTCGTTATGAATGCACTCTGTTCTCTCGTTGGAACATACTGAACATTTATAGGTGTTATAGGTATGGCCGTCATCAGTTGTATTTGTTGAAACAAGCGTTTCAGTGTGTCCGGTAGCAGGAAGTGTTACAGTAACAGTTTGATTACAAATAGTGCAAACGCCCGTTTTACTTCCGTCTGTTGTGCAGGTAGGCTCTGTGATAGAAGTGTAATTTTCTACATTGTGTTCTTCTCTGTATGGGAGGGAATATTTTTTCTCACCGCAGATTGAACAGGTTGTTGTTTTAATTCCAAGTTTTGTGCAAGTAGCTGTAGTTGTTTCGGTATAATAGCCCTTAACCCATTCGTTATGAGTTGCAACTGTATTTTCGGCCTGACAGCGTGAGCAAGCCTGATACTCATAATAATGTCCGTCAACAGCAGTATTGTCCTGTGACTCAATAGTAACAAAATCATGGCCAAGAGCGGGAATTTCCTCAGTTTTTATGATTGCTCCGCATTCAGAACAAACAATATTTTTCTTTCCTGCAATATCACAAGTTGCCTCTTGAATAACATCATCATAAGTATTGTCGTGGGCGCACGGGTCTATTGAAATAAATGTATAACCCTTTTCTTCCGCATAGGTCTGAGTAGTAGATTTGGAATGACCGTAAAATACCAAACTCTGCTGGCTTCCGTTAAACGGATCCTCACCAACAATACCATTAAAAGTACATTCGCTGTTATATACATAGGCTTTTGTAAGACTGAAATTATTTGCAAAAGCTCTTGTGTTAATTGCCGTTACATTCTCCGGAATTTCAACAGTAGTAAGTGAATTTCCGTAAAAACTCCACGCACTTACAGTATTAATATTTTCATTCCATACAATATTCTTAACTCCTGAGGAGTGAAAAGCATAAGCGCCTGTTGCAGTAAGTCCTGCGCCGTAAGTAACAGTTTCAAGGTCAGGGCAATTTGCGAAAGAAAAACCTGCTTCAACCCCTAAATTAGTACTGCCAAGACTTGTCAAGCTGTCAGGAAAAGTAATGCTTGTAAGTCCTGTTGTATCAAAAGCGTGCTGACGAATTGCCTGAAGATTTTCTGGCAAATCAATATGCGTAAGTTTAGGGCACTCTGAAAAAGCATAATCTTTAATTGTTTTAAGTGTGCTCGGCAAAGATACATTTTCAAGCACCGCCATTTGATAAAAGGCTCTGTCGCCTATCTCAGTAATTCCCTCTTCAATAACAAGAGTTGTACAGCTTCCCCTGTAAGAATACCACGGAACTCTGTTAAGTACTGTTACGCCATAATCCTTAATAGCGCCCGTTCCGTAAATGCGCAGGGTATTTGACGATTCGTCATAAGTAAATTTTGCGTTACCGCTTGTGCTGCAGCTTCCGCTCGTAGCGGCTAACACATTAGTTTGAGGAAAATTCAAACCGAAAACAGAAACCACGAACAATGTAACACACATAATTATTGCAACTAATCTTTTTTTCATAACAGCATAGCCTTTCCAAATTTTATACAAATTAAATATATCACAAACGAACCATTTTGTAAATATATTACAACAATTATATCTGTCTCTTATACACATCTC
>ERZ1027012.90-NODE-90-length-45150-cov-34.331921_pt1 | contig 45150 bp, 57 predicted proteins | sample MGYA00519447_ERZ1027012 | MGnify/ENA primary metagenome ERZ1027012 (study PRJEB26926, sample SAMN06164700) | human gut metagenome | biome: ENVO:00009003; feature: ENVO:2100002; material: ENVO:00002003 | host: Homo sapiens | place: USA | collected 2012 ... | reverse complement strand
GATAATCAGTCTGGGACCACGGTCCCACTCGTATTGTTGGTCGGATAATCAGTCTGGGACCACGGTCCCACTTGTATTGTCGATCAGATTATCAGCGTGAGACTACAATTCCATTAATGCCTGTCAAGAACAACTATTGACATATCGTTTCAACCCGTAGAACGGAGTAGTCTCGGCGTGCGGCTGTATGGCTACTGTGTCCAGCTTATCCACAGCATTTTTCGCACGGTTCTGTGGACAAAATACCTGGTTACCCAGGCCGCATGTAAGAGGAGAATTCTCATGCAAAACTGGTGCGCCACCGAATGTATTTTTCTGCCGAACTGGCAAAGATTGCTGAGATTAAACGACAGGCCAGTGGTGCAGTCACACCGTTTTATCGCCGCGCCACAGATGAAGGTATTCAGCTGTTTGTGGTCGGAAGTGCCGGACTTCTGCTGACCACTGAAGATATCCGCTCTGAACAGTGCCACGGACTGAAGGCTGCCGGACGTGGTGTTGTATCGCCGGAGAATATCGCGTTCACCCGCTGGCTGATGCACCTGCAGAACGGTGTGCTACTGGATGAGCAAAACTGCCTGAAGCTGCATGAGCTCTGGCTGCAGAGTGGTACTGGACAGTGTCGCTGGGAAGGATTACCGGATGATGCCAGGGAAACCATCACCGTGCATTTCACCGCAAAAAGAGGTGACTGGTGTGGCTTCTGGACTAACGAGAATGTATCGGTGTGGTGGAACCGTCTGTGTGACAACGTACTGGCGGAAAAACTATGCCGTTTGACCTGTTGACGGTTCTGCACACCCGCCTGGATGTTGAAGTGAAGGGCTTTAACGGTGGTGTTCTGAAAGATGTCCCCTCTGCATATCACTGGTATGCAGAACAGGGCTGTGATTTCTGTGGCTGGCAGTTGTATTAGCGTGGAGAGCTCGTTGATGTGCTGTGGGGGAAACTTGAATGGTCTTCCCCGACAGATGACGATGAACTGCCGGAAGTCACCGGACCTGCGTGGATAGTCGACAATGTGGCGCATTATGGCGGATGAAGTATGACGGAGACGGGCGGACAACCGCCCGTTTCTTTTCCGGTAAAGGATGTCGCCGGGCTCCTCTTTTTACTGCGCCGGCTGACGCGGCGCGGCATAAACGCTGCCTGTGGTCAGTGTCCCGCGTCCGGCCGGGCACGGGACGGGCGCTTTTACCGCTCCCGGCTGGCGTCGGTGACAGTGTACGCCAGCCCGTCACCCTTTTCTGATGAACGCCCTTCAAGCCGCTTTCGCGGCATAGCCTTGCCGTTAAACAGACGACGGCTGCGGTATTCCACGGTCGGCCTGACCCGTTACCGGACGCGGGACACTGACCACAGGCAGCGGGGAACGGGCACCACAGGGGGGGCCTCCCTGTGCCCTCTGTAAGAGAAGGTGTGCTGTTATGTCCCGTTTTATCCTCGGCAACTGCATCGATGTTATGGAGCGTATCCCTGATAACGCTATTGATTTCATCCTCACTGACCCGCCGTATCTCGTCGATTTCCGTGACCGTTCCGGGCGCACCATCGCCGGCGATAAAACCGATAAATGGCTGCAACCGGCCTGTAATGAAATGTACCGCGTACTCAAAAAAGATGCACTGATGGTGAGCTTCTATGGCTGGAACCGCGTCGATCGCTTTGTGTCCGCCTGGAAAAATGCGGGATTCAGCGTGGTTGGCCACCTGGTCTTCACCAAAAACTACACATCCAAATCTGCGTATGTCGCGTACCGTCACGAATGCGCTTATATCCTGGCAAAAGGACGTCCGGCGCTGCCTCAGAAGCCATTGCCCGACGTGCTGGGCTGGAAATATTCAGGCAACCGCCATCACCCGACGGAAAAGCCCGTTACCAGCCTGCAACCGCTGATTGAGAGCTTCACACACCCGAACGCGATTGTGCTGGACCCGTTTGCAGGCAGCGGCTCAACCTGCGTCGCCGCCCTCCAGTCCGGACGCCGGTATATCGGTATCGAACTGCTTGAGCAGTATCACCGTGCCGGACAGCAACGCCTTGCCGCCGTGCAGTGGGCCATGCAGCAGGGGGCCGCAAATGATGACTGGTTTATGCCGGAGACTGCGTAAATGAACTATGCCGGACATGAAAAACTTCGCGTCGAAGTGGCGGAGGTGGCCAATGCCATGTGCGACCTGCGTACATCCATGAATGAGATGGAGCGGCGGTACAGCTTTAATGCTGACACCCTGCCGGAACGTCTGGTGCGTCAGACGTTGTTTCGCACAAACCGCCTCCTGATGGAGGCATATACCGACATTCTGGAACTGGATTCCTGCTTCAAAGATTGAGAAGGAGACGAGTATGTACGGAACATGCGAAACACTCTGCCGGGAGCTGGCAGCGCAGTATCCGGGAGACACGCCGCTGATGCTGGTTGTCTGGTCCCCGGAAGAGATTCAGCCCCTCGCTGACGGAATGGATATTTCCCTGTCCGATCATGAAATCAGGACTGTCCTGGCGCGCCTGGAGGACATCCCGGAAGACCAGCGGATTGAGCCCGGGATTTCTTCCGCCGCGGCGATGGAGATTATCAGCAACGTGAGCGAAAACCGCCAGGTGACCGTCCCTGCTGAACTGCTGGAGATCCTGACTCAGATCGCTGAACAGGCACTGTGGAAACGAGAATGGGCCGCCCGGGATCACGGTTTCCCCCTTCCGGAATACGTCACCCGCCGACAGACGATGGTTGATCAGGCCCGCAGCCTGCTGAAAAACAACACACACGAAAACGACTGATGTTATCGCCGCCTCCGGGCGGCGATTCAGGGAGACCATGAATCATGAACAAAACGCTGAATGCACTGGTTTGTCGTCACGCCCGTAACCTGCTGCTGGCGCAGGGCTGGCCGGAAGAGACGGATATTGAACAACTGAACCTGCACTATCCGGGCTGGATCAGCATTTATGTGCGGCTGGATGCGCCCCGGCTGGCGACGTTACTCGTTAACCGCCACGATGGCGTGCTGCCGCAGTACTTGGCCTCCGCCATTCAGAAACTGACCGGAACCGGAGCGGAACTTGTTCTGTCCGGCAGCCAGTGGCAGGCGCTGCCGGTACTTCCGGCAGACGGAACGCAGGTGTCCTTCCAGTATGCCGGTGAGTGGCTGGCAGAAGACGAAATCAGGGCTGTACTTGCGGCGGTGCGCGATGCAATACGAAGCATCTGTTACCAGGTGGCAGAAGATACGCGGCGTATCCGGGCGGCGCTGACCACCACCGGTCAGACATTGCTGACCCGCCAGACGCGCCGCTTTCGTCTGGTCGTGAAGGAAAGCGATTACCCCTGCTGGCTTGATGAAGATGACGAAAATCTGCCCGTGGTGCTCGATGCCATCCTGAACCGTGGCGCACGTTTTTCGTCGGTGTAAATGTACCTGGTCAGTGAGTGTGTGGAACATATCCTGGCCAGTGGCCTGGTCTGCGATGTGCTGCGTATACCGGATGAACCGCCCTGCCGCTGGTTTGACAGGGATATTCTGCGGGAGGTGGTCCTGGAGGCACGGGATGAAATCCGCAGCATGGCGGATGCCCTGGCAAAAATCAGGGGCTGATGATGGCGGGGAAATCCCCGCCTTTTTCCTGCCGGTCCCCGGACAGAGCACAAAGGAAGTCGCCGGCGGCTCCGCTTTACCCTGCCATGCGGGGCATGGCCTTGTGGGATTTCAGTTATGTGGCCTCAGCGTCGTGTGCGGGCTGTGCCGTGCCTCCATCTTAGCCGGGCTGGCAGGGATGCAAGGGTACGCTTCGCCGCTGCGGTCACCCGGTCCCTCCTTCCCGTCTGCCGTGATTTTCCGGTCGTTCACCCGCTCAAATTTCGCGGTCTCACCCTCCAACTCCCGTCAGCCGTGTGCGTCAGGCTGCGGCTTCCCTTGCGCCCTGTGCATCCCCGCCTTATCGCCGGGCTTTTATGGAGGCACGGCACCGCCCGGTGTCGCGGAATATGTGAACAACGGAGGAAAACATCATGCAATATGCGAAACCTGTCACTCTGAACGTTGAAGAGTGCGACCGTTTGTCTTTTCTGCCTTACCTGTTTGGCCAGGATTTTCTGTATGCCGAAGCGTCTGTATACGCGCTGGCGAAACAAATGATGCCGGAATATCAGGGAGGTTTCTGGCACTTCATCCGCCTGCCGGACGGTGGTGGCTACATGATGCCGGATGGCGACCGTTTCCACATGGTGAACGGTGCAAACTGGTTTGACCGTACCGTGAGTGCTGATGCCGCAGGCATCATTCTGACTTCCCTTGTGATTAACCGCCAGTTATGGCTGTACCACGACAGTGGGGATGCAGGACTGACCCAGCTTTACCGGATGCGCGATGCGCAGTTGTGGAGCCACATCGAATTTCACCCTGAATGCAACGCGATTTACGCGGCACTGGACTGATTAACGGACGGGGCGGCAATACCGCCCCTGTAAAGGAGACGAGAACATGTACTGTACTGTTAAAGAAATTATCCGCGATGTACTGGATACAGACGTGCCGGACAGTGAATGCGTTTTTGCCGTGGTGCTGACCCGTGGGGATGTGCGCCATATGGCTCAGGACTGGAACCTGTCAGACGATGAGCTGGAAACCGTCATGCAGCGGCTGGACGATGCCTTTGAATATGGTGCGGATGTCAGCATTGTTCATGACGTTGTCCGTGGACTGATGGAGGAAAAGCACGTAAACCGTCTTGTAACAGTCCCTGCGGTGCTGCTGGAAAAAGTGATGGTGATGGCTGGTAGTGAAATTTATCGCCTCCATGCTGTCGGGAGCGAGAACGGGGGCGACGGTGACGCATTCGTCAGGGAAGAACGTGAGATTATGCGGGTGATGCGTCAGGTGCTGGACGGGGAGAACGGGTAATGAATATCAGTACGGAAACCCGCGAAATTCTGCGTAATTACAAGGCCGTGATTAATGCGCGGCGTCGTGAAATGGGGCAGAAACCGCTCACCACCGCGCAGATTGTTGATGAAGTCTGCGATTTTGTGGTGAATCAGCAGGCTGTGTTCCTGGGCGGTCACTACATCCTGCAGGGTAACAGAAACAGGTGATACAGGGGCAGGCGGTGGAGGCCGCCTGTCAGCCCGCGCGAAAACCCCTGGCAGGCCGACGCCTGCCGGAAGGGAAGCGGGCCACGCTGACGCGTCGCCCATTACCCTTCCCGTTTGTGATGTGTCCGGAATGTTTTTTTCTGATGCTATTTTTCTGTGGTTACTGTTGTTCTTCTTCCTGTTCTTTCCGTTTCTCTTCTGTTTGTGGCTTTCCCGGGCGTCCCCCTGGCGGGCTTCCATCCCTGACGCAAAACCCCGGGTTTGCAGCGACCGGAACGGTCGCGCCACCCTTGTCGCGCCGTGACCTGCGCTCCCGACATCCCGGCAAAAGGCTGCCGGGATGTAATGGGCAACGCCGTTTCGCGCATGCGCTCTCCGTCGTTGCAGCGGGTCCCTGCTCATTGTCTGCCGGGTGCCACACACCCGTATGAGTCCCTGTCGCCGGGGGCTGATACAGCCACAACCTGCCGCACTGACTGTCCAGGGTAAATGAACAGCCCACAAAATTTTTTACTCAAAACCCGGTAAAAAATTTTGCGTTCTGCCCAGGACAGGTGCGTCAGGCCGTGGCAGTGATGCACCTTGCGGCGAAGGTTCTCAAACGGGTGATGTTCTTTAAAAATCAGGATTTATTTCAGGCTCCGGCAATACGCATCTATTTGTTCTGTCAGTCATCCAGCTGGCAGGTAATGAGAACGCAGGAACAGAAGGAGGAAAACACCGGAAAGCGTCAGATGCAGATATGAAAAAAGCAGGTCAGGGACCTGCTTTTTTCACGCCGTAGAAATCGCCGCAATCGATTTTCACAGCTTCACTAACCTGTGTCATAAGGAGTTTCATTTATGACAGTAAGTATTATTTCACCTTCCGCAGCGGCTGTAAAGCCCCACCGTCATCCCCGTTTCAGACGCGAAGACATCCCCGCGCCGGAAATTGACCCCGCGCTGAAAGCATTCGGGCGACACATAGCCCGGAGTTTTCACCGGGGGCGTGGTGTACACATCCCCGCCATAAAAAACACGGCCTTCGGGCAGGTGCTCCGCACACTCGAACTGAAACTCGCTTTTAACTGATGAGGTGAGCCGCCCCGCGAGGGGCGGCAACAGACGGAAGGAGAATATTTTATGACATTAGCAGCAATCACCATGACCGCCCCGGAAGCCGCCAGCCTGGTGCAGATGTACCGCGCGACCTACTCACCGGATGATAACAAACTGCGCCTGTATGCCACGTCATGTCTTGACCCGGAGACGTATAAAAAAGTGCGTGATGCCGGTTTTCGCTGGGCACCCAAACAGGCGCTGTTTGTGGCGCCAGCCTGGACACCGGGCCGGGAAGACGTGCTCCTCTTACTTGCCGGAGATATTGAGGATGAAGACAGTACGCTCGCTGAACGTCAGGAAGCTCGGGCGGAGCGGTTTACCGGATACAGCGGAAAGCGGGCCAGTGAATCCGCACAGGCACTTGATGAAGTGGAAAGACTGGCCGCGATGATCCCGCCCGGTCAGCCCATTCTTGTGGGGCATCACAGCGAACGCCGCGCTCGGCATTGCTTCACACGAAGTATAAAGAACGTCCGGATGTTCTCTGGTGTCGTATCAAAAAAATCGAAGCTGATTTGCGCAAGGCTGAAAAGACCATCGCACGGTCGCAGAAATATCTGACGATGTGGCGGGCTGAATCTCAGCTCTTTGTGACACCTGCCCCGGTCTGTGATCGCCTGGTGACGCTGGCGGAGAGCAGCAACCATGATCACATTCTGGAGCCCTCTGCCGGCACCGGAGCCATACTGCGGGCGATTCGGGATACCGCGCCGGGGGCCATGTGTGATGCGGTGGAGATCAACAGCGGGCTGGTCCGGTATCTGCGGGAAAATTTTAACGGTGTCAGGGTACAGTGCGGTGACTTCATGGAATGGCAGCCGGTGCAGTATTACAGCCGGATTATCATGAATCCGCCGTTCAGTCACGGGCAGGATATCCGGCATATCCTGCGGGCCTTTTCCCTGTTGCGTCCGGGGGCGTGCTGGTTGCCGTCTGTCTCAACGGGCCACGCCAGCAGGAGAAGCTGTTACCGTTTTCTGACGTCCGCGAGGAGCTGCCGCGCGGCACGTTTGCTTATACCGATGTCCCGACGATGATTATTCGTTTGCGTGCCTGATGACACAGGGCTGGCGGGAGGATAAATGCCCGTCTGCCCGCGCCGGGAAAAGACCGCGCGCCGGTGGCGCTGAAAGGGGCCGCGCTCACGCGCCGCCCCTTTCATTACGCGGACGTTCTGCTGTGGGCTTCTGTCTTTTCAGACCTGTCATTTGTCTGTTACTGATGATGTTGTTGTTCCTGCTACTGCTACTGCTACTGTTCTTCTTTTTTCTGCTGCTCTGATTACTGTCTGTTTTGTTGTTCTCCTGCTTATGCCTTTTCCGGGCGTCCCCCTGGCAGGGAGGGCTGTCGTGAACGGAGCCAGCGAAGCTGTCTCCGCCCTGGCGGGCTTCCATCCCTGACGCGAAACCCTGGCTTGCAGCGACCGTTCCGGTCGCGCCGTGGCCTGCGCTCCTGGCATCCCGGCAAAAGGCCGCCGGGATGTAAGGGGCAACGCCGTTTCGCAAACCGCGCTTCACGTCGTTGCGGCGGGTCCCGAAACTCAAAAGATGATGGGGGCTGAAAACCAGAGAGAGGAGAAAGCAGGATGAGTACCCGAAATATCCACGTTAACACCGCGTCGTACACGCTTCTTGTTGCCGGGAAGAAAAAAAACACCGGGGAAGAGTGGGACGTCCTGGAATTCAGCAGCCTGACTGAGCTGAAAAAATATCGCAAAAGCCACCCGGAAAAGATGGCCTTCAGCTATAGCTACGCGCTCAGCCGGGGTGTGGATACGCAGTTCCGCCATATCAACATTGCGGAAGTCGATCACTTCAAACAGTTCCTGCGTCAGATTAAGCGTGCCGGCCTCGATATCCGGGCGATCTGCTGACCGGATGTGATGAATATTCCTCCTGATTGTTGCAATCTTGTTAATGGTGACCGGGGGGGGATGATATTAAGCGGAAAAATTTTTTATTAAATTTATTCTTTCATAAAGGAGTAGCTGTTATGCGATTAGCTTCCCGTTTTGGTCGGTATAATTCCATCCGCCGTGAACGTCCTTTAACGGATGATGAATTAATGCAGTTCGTGCCTTCGGTATTTTCCGGTGATAAACATGAGTCCCGGAGTGAACGTTATACGTATATTCCAACAATCAATATCATCAATAAGTTACGTGATGAAGGTTTCCGCCATTCTTTGCCTGTCAGAGTCGGGTTCGTGATTTGGGACGTCGCGAATACAGTAAACATATGTTACGTCTTCGCAGGGAAGGGCATATTAACGGGCAGGAAGTTCCTGAAATTATCCTGCTTAATTCACATGATGGTTCATCCAGTTATCAGATGATCCCCGGAATTTTCCGTTTTGTCTGCACAAATGGCCTGGTGTGCGGAAATAATTTTGGCGAAATCCGCGTTCCACATAAAGGTGATATTGTCGGGCAGGTTATCGAGGAAGCGTATGAAGTACTCGGTATCTTTGATAAGGTCACTGATAATATGGAGGCGATGAAAGAAATTCATCTTAACAGTGACGAGCAACATTTATTTGGCAGAGCTGTACTGATGGTCAGGTATGAAGGTGAAAATAAAACGCCAGTGACGCCTGAACAGATAATTACTCCCCGTCGTCGGGAGGATAAACAGAACGATCTCTGGACAACCTAGCAGCGGGTTCAGGAGAATATGATAAAAGGTGGATTATCGGGGCGAAGTGCCTCCGGGAAAAATACCAGGACAAGAGCCATTACAGGTATTGATGGTGATATAAGAATCAACAAGGCGTTATGGGTGATTGCCGAACAGTTCAGAAAGTGGAAGTCATGATAATATAAGTAAAGCCCCGAAAAATTTTCGGGGCTTTACTTATATTATCATTCTTCGGCATCGCTGTGTCGTCTGATATACCTCAATTTCATCAACTGGCTTTCCGGTTGTCTGTAAATATTGTGCCCGCGAAAAATGGTCTGGCAGGAGGCTGCGCAGTTACCGGGTATATATAAGATGGGTTCCCGCTTCGCGGGGCTTCGGCCAGTCAGTATTGTCACTCATATGATATTTTTGTGTGTGGCCTTCCATGCCGATTTTGCGGCATAACCGGTATCTGACAATGTCTGTAAGATTAATTGTTCTGCACGCTGTTAATTTCCGGAAGTGATTTCTTCGTGGCCGGAATCCGGATACCTTTACTGCTTTTTATCCCGGTATAAATCCGGTAAACATCTGATGCGTAGGCAAGACGTCTCTGGTTCTGGCGTTCGGTCTTCCTGAATCCGGCATTGTATGCACCAACGGCCTCCCAGGAGACGCCCCATTTTTTAAAGGCTATTGCCAGATAATAAGCACCGGTATAAATGTTCATGCAGGGATCTGTTGTCAGATGTTCCGGCTTAATTCCATAGCGGGCCAGTTCGTTAAAATGCTGGGAATCTACCTGCATCAGTCCGCTGCCATATCCCGTTACCGGATTAATACCGATGGCATTAACCCGGTAACGGGATTCTTTCCATGATATTGCTCTCAGTAAATCAGGATCTATTTTGTAATCCCGGCCTGCAAGATCAAAGCAATCAGTGGCATGGCAGATCTCATTTATAAACATCAGGCAGATGGCTAACATCCATTTTTTCATTTTTCCACCTCTGGTGACTTTATCCGTAAATAATTTAACCCACTCCACAAAAAGGCTCAACAGGTTGGTGGTTCTCACCACCAAAAGCACCACACCCCACGCAAAAACAAGTTTTTGCTGATTTGTTTTTTAAATCATTAGTTTATGTTCTAAATAATGTATTTTAATTTATTTTACATTATTAAATAGGGTCGTTGACGACCCTATAGCGACCCTATGACGCCCCTTGTTAGGGGCAGTGCTGACAATTTTCATGAAAAACATTTGGATATATTAGGGCCGCCCCTAGCAGCGCCGTGCGTTTTTTTATAGTATGCCCCTAGGGGCGCTGCTAGAGGTGCTCTTCTTTTTTCAGACCATACTATGAGTAGATGAAATAAAACTCTTATTTCAGAATCTAAAAGGTACTGTCTTATGGCCAGAGTAAATCTGTATATCAGTAATGAGGTTCATGAAAAAATTAACATGATTGTTGAAAAGCGTCGTCAGGAGGGAGCAAGAGATAAAGATATAAGCCTTTCAGGAACTGCTTCAATGCTTCTTGAATTAGGGCTCCGTGTATATGACGCTCAGATGGAGCGTAAAGAGTCTGCATTTAACCAGACAGAGTTTAATAAACTTCTTCTTGAATGTGTTGTAAAAACACAGTCAACGGTGGCAAAGATTTTAGGTATTGAGTCTCTCAGTCCTCATGTATCCGGAAACCCGAAGTTTGAATATGCCAGTATGGTTGACGATATCAGAGAGAAAGTGTCTGTTGAGATGGACCGGTTTTTCCCAAAAAATGATGATGAATAAATGAAAATGAAGTTTGAGTTGGTTCAAATATAAGAATTTTTATGATTCAAAAAGATGACAATACGTCAGATAATTAGTATATTAATTATGTGGTTAATACCACGTTAAAAATTGAAACTGAAAATCGCCGATGCAGGGAGCTGTAACTCCCTGCATCGACTGTCCATAGAATCCTTAGTGGAGGTTCCTATGTGTGCGCTGGATCGTAGAGAAAGGCCACTTAACAGTCAATCTGTAAATAAATACATCCTTAACGTTCAGAATATCTACAGAAATTCTCCCGTTCCGGTTTGTGTCCGTAACAAAAACCGGAAAATCCTTTATGCCAATGGGGCTTTTATTGAACTCTTTTCCAGAGAAGATAAACCTTTATCCGGAGAGAGTTATATACGTCTGCAGGTTGAAATTTTTCTTTCATCACTTGAACTGGAATGCCAGGCTCTTGGACATGGCTCTGCATTTTGTCGTCGTTTTAATTTTCATGGCGAAATCTATCAGATAAGGATGGAGAATGTTTCTTTTTATAATGACGAATCTGTTGTTTTATGGCAAATTAATCCGTTTCCTGATTATCCATTTTTTGCGTTAAATCAGAGTGTAAGTAATACAAATACTTCTGGTCAATTAACGATATGGAATGATCTTTCTCCAGGAACATTGGTTGTTTTCTCTTTTTATATGCTGGGTGTTGGTCACGCAACAATTGCCAGGGAATTGGGTATTACAGACAGAGCATCTGAGGATCGAATTAAACCAGTTAAACGGAAAATAAAAGAGTTTTTTGAACACTTTGATTTATTCAGAGTGTCATGTATCTATAAAGGAGAAATAGATTCTCTATTAAGTATAATTCGTGAATTTTATGGCGTTAAATAAATGTTAAATAAGGCACGCCAATTTTGGCGTGTTTTTTTTCGACGATTTCTGTGCAATCATAATTTTATTAGTCGGGAAACAGAGGTGAATTTAGTGAGGAGGCGTAACGCGAGAGGCGGTATAAGCAGAACGGTCTCGGTGTATCTCGATGAAGATACAAATAACCGACTTATTAAGGCCAAAGATCGTAGTGGAAGAAGTAAAACGATAGAAGTCCAGATCCGTCTCAGAGATCATCTGAAACGGTTTCCTGATTTCTATAACGAAGAAATATTCAGGGAGGTGACCGAAGAGAGCGAGTCAACATTTAAAGAACTTTAGTTTTTATCTATCAATATTAAACAGAGGAATCATATGGACGCCGTTTTAAGTGTTCAGGGTGCTTCTGCGCCCGTCAAAAAGAAATCGTTTTTTTCCAAATTCACTCGCCTGAATATGCTTCGCCTGGCTCGCGCTGTGATCCCGGCTGCTGTTCTGATGATGTTCTTCCCGCAGCTGGCGATGGCCGCCGGCAGCAGTGGTCAGGACCTGATGGCAAGCGGTAACACCACGGTTAAGGCGACCTTCGGTAAGGACTCCAGTGTTGTTAAATGGGTTGTTCTGGCTGAAGTTCTGGTCGGTGCTGTCATGTACATGATGACCAAAAACGTCAAGTTCCTGGCCGGTTTTGCCATCATCTCTGTATTTATTGCTGTGGGTATGGCCGTCGTTGGCCTCTGACAGGAAATAAAACGATGTCGGGAGACGAGAATAAACTTAAGAAATATCGTTTCCCGGAAACACTGACCAACCAGAGCCGCTGGTTTGGCCTGCCACTGGATGAACTGATCCCCGCAGCAATCTGTATTGGCTGGGGTATCACAACATCGAAATATCTGTTCGGTATTGGTGCAGCGGTTCTGGTTTATTTCGGGATTAAAAAACTGAAAAAAGGGCGGGGCAGTTCCTGGTTACGTGACCTGATTTACTGGTATATGCCAACAGCCCTGCTGCGCGGTATTTTTCATAATGTTCCCGATTCGTGTTTCCGGCAGTGGATTAAATAGAACTGATACCAGGATTGTTATATGGAACACGGTGCCCGTTTAAGTACCAGTCGTGTAATGGCCATCGCCTTTATATTTATGTCAGTGCTTATTGTTCTCAGCCTCTCTGTTAACGTCATTCAGGGGGTGAATAACTACCGTCTTCAGAATGAGCAACGCACTGCCGTGACGCCAATGGCATTTAATGCCCCCTTTGCCGTGTCACAGAACAGTGCCGACGCCTCTTATTTACAGCAGATGACGCTGTCATTTATTGCCCTCCGTCTGAATGTTTCATCAGAAACCGTCGATGCCTCACATCAGGCGCTTCTGCAATATATCCGCCCGGGCGCACAGAACCAGATGAAAGTTATTCTGGCTGAAGAAGCGAAGCGTATTAAAAACGATAACGTGAACTCAGCCTTTTTCCAGACCAGTGTTCGTGTCTGGCCTCAGTATGGCCGTGTGGAAATTCGTGGTGTGCTTAAAACCTGGATTGGTGATTCAAAACCTTTCACTGATATCAAACATTACATCCTTATTCTGAAGCGGGAAAACGGGGTGACCTGGCTGGATAATTTCGGGGAAACAGACGATGAGAAAAAATAATACGGCAATAATATTCGGCGGCCTGTTTTTTTCCTGCAGCGTGATGGCCGGAACAGGTACGCTGGCTCCCACCGTGGTGCCGATGGTGAACGGTGGTCAGGCCAGTATTGCCATCAGTAATACCAGCCCGAATCTGTTTACCGTTCCCGGTGACCGGATTATCGCCGTGAACAGTCTGGATGGTGCCCTGACCAATAATGAGCAGACCGCCTCCGGCGGTTTGGTGGTGGCCACAGTCAACAAAAAGCCCTTTACCTTCATTCTGGAAACAGAACGTGGTCTTAACCTTTCCATTCAGGCCGTTCCCCGTGAAGGTGCGGGGCGTACCATTCAGCTGGTCAGTGACCTGCGCGGAACCGGAGAAGAAGCCGGTGCGTGGGAAACGTCCACGCCTTACGAATCCCTGCTTGTGACCATCAGCCAGGCTGTCCGTGGCGGAAAATTCCCCGCAGGCTGGTATCAGGTTCCTGCGACAAAAGAAACCCTGCAGGCCCCGGCGGGGCTGTCTTCAGTGGCAGATGCCGTATGGACGGGGAATCACCTGAAGATGGTCCGCTTTGCCGTGGAAAATAAAACGCTGTCTGCCCTGAGTATCCGGGAAAGTGACTTCTGGCAGCCGGGAACCCGTGCCGTGATGTTCAGCCAGCCTGCAAGCCAGTTACTGGCGGGTGCGCGCATGGATGTGTATGTCATCCGTGACGGGGAGGGCAACTGATGGCCAGTATCAACACTATTGTGAAACGCAAGCAGTACCTGTGGCTGGGGATTGTGGTTGTCGGTGCAGCCTCCGCGATTGGTGGTGCACTGTATCTGTCTGATGTGGACATGTCCGGTAACGGTGAGGCAGTGACTGAACAGGAGCCGGTGCCGGATATGACCGGTGTGGTGGATACGACCTTTGATGACAAGGTGCGTCAGCATGCCACCACAGAGATGCAGGTGACGGCAGCGCAGATGCAGAAGCAGTATGAGGAAATCCGTCGTGAACTGGATGTCCTGAACAAACAGCGCGGTGATGACCAGCGTCGTATTGAAAAGCTGGGACAGGACAATGCTGCCCTGGCAGAGCAGGTGAAAGCCCTGGGTGCAAATCCTGTCACCGCGACCGGAGAGCCAGTACCGCAGACGCCAGCCTCACCGCCCGGCCCGGAAGGCGAACCACAGCCAGGAAACACACCCGTATCTTTCCCGCCGCAGGGCAGCGTTGCTGTTCCACCGCCGACGGCGTTTTATCCAGGTAATGGTGTCACGCCACCACCGCAGGTGACGTACCAGTCTGTGCCGGTACCGAACCGGATACAGCGTAAGGTGTTTACCCGTAATGAGGGAAAACAGGGATCATCGCTGCCGTACATTCCGTCAGGAAGTTTTGCGAAAGCCATGCTGATTGAAGGGGCGGATGCCAATGCCTCTGTCACCGGTAATGAATCCACGGTGCCGATGCAGCTGCGTATCACCGGCCTGGTGGAAATGCCGAACAGCAAGACGTATGACGCAACGGGATGTTTTGTGGGTCTGGAAGCCTGGGGGGATGTGTCCAGTGAGCGTGCCATTGTACGCACCCGCAATATCAGCTGCCTGAAGGACGGCAAAACTATTGATATGCCGATTAAGGGGCATGTCAGCTTCCGGGGTAAAAACGGTATCAAGGGCGAAGTGGTGATGCGTAACGGCAAAATCCTCGGCTGGGCATGGGGCGCGGGATTTGTTGACGGTATCGGTCAGGGAATGGAGCGCGCCTCCCAGCCGGCTGTCGGGCTGGGTGCCACCGCTGCTTACGGGGCCGGCGATGTCCTTAAAATGGGTATCGGTGGCGGCGCATCGAAAGCCGCACAGACGCTCAGTGACTACTACATCAAACGTGCCGAACAGTATCACCCGGTGATACCGATTGGTGCGGGCAACGAAGTGACTGTGGTGTTCCACGACGGCTTCCAGCTGAAAACTGTAGAAGAGATGGCGCTGGAGCGCACGCAGAACAGAGCAGAAGAAGACAATCCGGAAAGTCCGGTTCCTGTTCCGCCATCAGCTGAAAGTCATCTTAACGGCTTTAATACTGACCAGATGCTGAAGCAGCTGGGCAACCTGAATCCGCAGCAGTTTATGTCCGGCAGCCAGGGAGGGGGCAACGATGGCAAATAATATGTCGTCCCGTCAGGCGTGCCATGCCGCCCGGTATGTTGTCGCCCGGGTTCTGCGAGGACTGTTCTGGTGTCTGAAGTACACCGTCATTCTGCCACTGGCCACAATGGCCCTGATGGCTCTGTTTGTTTTATGGAAGGACAACACCACGCCGGGGAAATTACTGGTTAAGGAGATTAACTTCGTAAGACAAACAGCACCTGCCGGACAGTTCCCGGTCAGTGAATGCTGGTTTTCTTCCTCTGATTCTTCAGGCAGATCAGAAATACAGGATATCTGCCATTACCGCGCGGCTGATGCTGCAGATTATGTCAGGGAAACTGACCGGTCACTGATGCAACTGGTCACCGCATTATGGGCAACACTGGCACTGATGTATGTCTCACTGGCAGCGATCACCGGGAAATATCCGGTGCTGCCCGGAAAAATGAAATGTATCCGGGTGGTAACCGCAGATGAACGTCTGACGGAAGTTTATACGGAAGATGCTTCCCTGCTGGAAAAAATCAGGAAATGCCCTGTTTATTTTTCTGATGACAGAACAAACAGAAACAACGGAGATAAAAATGAACATGTGTAATATTAATGTTATTACTGCCCGCGCTGTGCCGAATAAAAGCGTATCAGATGATTTTATACATGCTGTTCTCAGTAACTGCACCACAAAAATAGTACTTCCTGCACCGGAGAAATTCGGTTCTGAGTCATTGCCGGACAATTTTAATATGACTGCTGTCGGTGTGATGAAGAATTCAGAAATATAAGGAACCCTTCGATGAATAAGCTGGTTTCTGATGGCAGCGTCAAAAAAATAAATTATCCGGTGCTGTATGAGTCCGGAATAACACCTCCGTTATGTGAAGTCAGTGCACCAGAACCTGATGCGGGGGGAAAACGCATTGTGGCATATGTTTATAAATCATCACGGAGTACGGTTTTTGAAAATCCTGACATTGTAAAAACCTGTACGGTCAGGGATTTGAAGAAGGATTTTGTGAACTGCGATGAGAAAGGTGAGGGACAATGAAACAGATTTCTTTCTTTATTCCTCTGCTGGGGACCTTATTACTTTCCGGCTGTGCCGGAACCAGTACGGAATTTGAGTGTAACGCCACCACATCCGATACCTGTATGACGATGGAGCAGGCCAATGAGAAGGCCAAAAAACTGGAGCAGTCCTCAGAAGCAAAGCCGGTTGCGGCATCACTGCCGCGCCTGGCTGAAGGGAACTTCCGGACAATGCCGGTGCAGACCGTCACCGCGACCACTCCGTCCGGCAGCAGACCTGCGGTGACAGCACATCCGGAGCAGAAACTGCTGGCACCTCGCCCGCTGTTTACCGCTGCCCGGGAAGTGAAAACGGTTGTTCCGGTCAGTTCAGTTACGCCGGTAACACCTCCTCGTCCGCTAAGAACGGGTGAGCAGACGGCAGCATTATGGATAGCGCCTTATATTGATAACCAGGATGTTTATCATCAGCCATCCAGCGTGTTTTTTGTTATTAAACCGTCTGCGTGGGGAAAACCACGTATTAATTAACTGGCCCTGAAGTTGTATATCAGCCGGCAATGCCGGCGGGCTTTCTGTATTCAAAATCTGCCTGTAAAACGAGTGCCCTGTGCGTGAAAAGGGATGGGCGGTAGCGTGTCAGAACATGTCGGGAGGAATATTCCGTGAGTGATGAAGCCGATGAAGCATATTCAGTGACAGAACAACTGACCATGACAGGAATAAACCGGATACGCCAGAAAATAAATGCTCATGGTATTCCTGTTTATCTCTGTGAAGCATGCGGAAATCCTATTCCGGAAGCCCGGCGGAAAATATTTCCCGGTGTGACGTTGTGCGTTGAATGTCAGGCGTATCAGGAAAGACAGAGAAAACATTATGCATAAGTCAGTCGCAGAACATAGTGATTTAATTCCGGATGAACATGAGTGGATATTCAGAAAACAGAAATCTTTGTATATGCGCCGGGAAATGGCGCGTTAATTACAGGTATTCCCTTCATGGCTACCGCATTTCTCGCTTTATTTTTCAACTAAGGAATTCATGTGAATAACCCACTTGAGGCCGTCACTCAGGCGGTTAACTCCCTCGTCACAGCACTGAAACTGCCTGACGAATCCGCAAAGGCCAATGAAGTTCTGGGCGAAATGAGCTTCCCGCAGTTCAGCCGTCTGCTGCCGTACCGTGATTACAACCAGGAATCCGGTCTGTTCATGAATGACACCACGATGGGCTTTATGCTGGAAGCCATCCCCATCAATGGGGCGAATGAGTCCATTGTGGAGGCCCTCGATCACATGCTGCGCACCAAACTGCCGCGCGGTATTCCGTTGTGTATCCATCTGATGTCCAGTCAGCTGGTTGGTGACAGGATTGAATACGGGCTGCGTGAGTTCTCCTGGTCAGGTGAACAGGCTGAACGGTTTAACGCCATTACCCGGGCCTATTATATGAAAGCGGCAGCGACACAGTTTCCGCTGCCGGAGGGGATGAATCTGCCCCTGACCCTGCGCCATTACCGGGTGTTTATCTCGTACTGTTCTCCTTCGAAGAAAAAAAGCCGGGCCGACATTCTGGAAATGGAAAACCTGGTGAAAATCATCCGGGCGTCGTTACAGGGGGCCAGTATCACCACACAGACGGTGGATGCACAGGCCTTTATCGATATTGTCGGGGAGATGATTAACCATAACCCGGACTCCCTGTACCCGAAAAGACGTCAGCTGGACCCGTATTCTGATCTGAATTATCAGTGTGTGGAGGACAGTTTTGATCTGAAAGTCCGGGCTGATTACCTGACGCTGGGCCTGCGTGAGAACGGCAGGAACAGCACGGCCCGCATCCTGAATTTCCATCTGGCCCGTAACCCGGAAATCGCCTTCCTGTGGAACGTGGCCGACAACTACAGCAACCTGCTGAACCCGGAACTGTCCATCTCCTGTCCGTTCATCCTGACGCTGACTCTGGTGGTGGAAGACCAGGTGAAAACCCACAGCGAAGCCAACCTGAAGTACATGGACCTGGAGAAAAAGTCGAAGACCTCCTATGCCAAATGGTTTCCGTCCGTGGAGAAAGAGGCGAAGGAGTGGGGGGAACTGCGTCAGCGGCTGGGCTCCGGTCAGTCCTCCGTGGTGTCCTACTTCCTCAACATCACAGCATTCTGCAAGGACAATAATGAAACGGCGCTGGAAGTGGAGCAGGACATCCTGAACAGCTTTCGTAAAAACGGTTTTGAGCTGATTTCACCGCGCTTTAACCACATGCGCAATTTCCTGACCTGCCTGCCCTTTATGGCCGGGAAAGGGCTGTTTAAACAGCTGAAAGAGGCCGGAGTGGTTCAGCGCGCAGAGAGCTTTAATGTTGCCAACCTGATGCCGTTAGTGGCGGATAACCCCCTGACACCGGCAGGTCTGCTGGCACCCACCTACCGTAACCAGCTGGCGTTTATCGATATTTTCTTCCGGGGGATGAATAACACCAACTACAACATGGCGGTCTGTGGCACCTCCGGGGCCGGTAAAACCGGGCTGATACAGCCACTTATCCGCAGCGTGCTGGACTCTGGAGGCTTTGCCGTGGTGTTCGACATGGGGGATGGATACAAGTCCCTGTGTGAGAACATGGGCGGGGTGTATCTGGACGGTGAAACCCTGCGTTTTAACCCGTTTGCGAACATCACCGATATTGACCAGTCAGCGGAGCGTGTCCGTGACCAGTTGTCAGTGATGGCCAGCCCCAACGGTAACCTGGATGAAGTGCATGAAGGTCTGCTGTTGCAGGCGGTCAGAGCCTCCTGGCTGGCCAAAGAGAACAGAGCACGTATTGATGACGTGGTGGATTTCCTGAAAAACGCCAGTGACAGCGAGCAGTATGCCGAGTCACCGACTATCCGCAGCCGTCTGGACGAAATGATTGTGCTGCTTGACCAGTACACTGCCAACGGCACTTACGGCCAGTATTTTAACTCTGATGAGCCGTCCCTGCGGGATGACGTAAAAATGGTGGTGCTGGAGCTGGGCGGACTGGAAGACCGTCCGTCACTGCTGGTTGCGGTGATGTTCTCCCTGATTATCTACATCGAGAACAGGATGTACCGCACGCCGCGTAACCTCAAGAAACTGAACGTTATTGATGAAGGCTGGCGTCTGCTGGACTTCAAAAATCACAAGGTCGGTGAATTTATTGAGAAAGGCTACCGTACGGCCCGCCGTCATACCGGTGCCTATATCACCATCACACAGAACATCGTCGACTTTGACTCTGATAAGGCCTCCAGTGCTGCCCGCGCGGCATGGGGTAACTCCTCCTACAAAATTATCCTCAAACAGAGTGCGAAGGAGTTCGCGAAATACAACCAACTGTATCCGGACCAGTTCCTGCCACTGCAGCGCGACATGATTGGTAAGTTTGGTGCGGCCAAAGACCAGTGGTTCAGTTCCTTCCTGCTGCAGGTGGAAAACCATTCCTCCTGGCACCGTCTGTTTGTGGACCCGTTAAGCCGCGCTATGTACAGCTCTGACGGCCCGGATTTTGAGTTTGTGCAGCAGAAGCGTAAAGAGGGGCTGAGTATTCATGAGGCAGTGTGGCAGCTGGCGTGGAAGAAGTCAGGGCCGGAAATGGCTTCGCTGGAAGCCTGGCTGGAAGAACATGAGAAATACAGGAGTGTGGCATGAGTTCAACGCAGAAACCCGCCGACGTCACGGCAGAACGACGCAGCCACTGGTGGTGGACGGTGCCGGGATGCCTGGCAATGGTGTTACTGAACGCAGCCGTCAGTTACGGCATTGTCAGACTGAACGCACCGGTGACTGTCGCCTTCAACATGAAACAGACCGTGGATGCGTTTTTTGACAGCGCCAGTCAGAAACAACTGTCAGAAGCGCAGTCAAAAGCCCTTTCAGCGCGTTTTAACACGGCACTGGAAGCCAGCCTGCAGGCGTGGCAGCAGAAACACCACGCGGTCATTCTGGTGTCGCCTGCTGTGGTACAGGGGGCACCGGATATCACCCGGGAAATCCAGCAGGATATTGCTCGGCGAATGAGGGCGGAACCATGAGATGCCGGGGGCTGATTGCCCTGCTGATATGGGGGCAGAGTGTGGCCGCCGCCGATCTTGGTACCTGGGGCGATCTGTGGCCGGTAAAGGAGCCGGACATGCTGACGGTGATCATGCAGCGCCTGACGGCACTGGAGCAGTCCGGTGAGATGGGCCGGAAAATGGATGCCTTTAAGGAGCGGGTGATCCGCAACAGTCTGCGGCCCCCTGCCGTGCCCGGTATCGGACGCACGGAGAAATACGGCAGCCGGTTGTTTGACCCGTCCGTCAGACTGGCTGCGGATATCCGGGATAACGAAGGGCGGGTGTTTGCCCGTCAGGGTGAAGTGATGAATCCGCTGCAGTATGTTCCTTTTAACCAGACGCTGTATTTCATCAATGGCGATGATCCGGCGCAGGTGGCCTGGATGAAACGCCAGACGCCGCCCACACTGGAGAGCAAAATTATCCTCGTGCAGGGCAGTATCCCGGAGATGCAGAAGTCTCTGGACAGCCGTGTTTACTTTGACCAGAACGGTGTGCTCTGCCAGCGCCTCGGCATTGATCAGGTCCCGGCACGGGTGAGCGCCGTTCCCGGCGATCGCTTCCTGAAGGTGGAATTTATTCCGGCAGAGGAGGGCAGAAAATGAAGCGAAGGCTGTGGCTGCTGATGTTATTCCTTTTCGCCGGTCGTGTCCCTGCGGCGTCTGCGGATTCTGCCTGTGAGGGGCGTTTTGTAAACCCGATCACAGATATCTGCTGGAGCTGTATTTTCCCGCTCTCGCTGGGCAGTATCAAAGTCAGTCAGGGTAAGGTCCCCGACACGGCGAACCCGTCGATGCCCATTCAGATTTGTCCGGCACCGCCGCCGCTGTTCAGGCGTATCGGGCTGGCCATTGGTTACTGGGAGCCGATGGCGTTGACGGACGTCACCCGGTCACCGGGATGCATGGTGAACCTGGGCTTCAGCCTGCCGGCTTTTGGTAAAACGGCACAGGGAACGGCGAAAAAGGATGAGAAGCAGGTAAATGGGGCGTTCTATCACGTTCACTGGTACAAATACCCGCTGACGTACTGGCTGAACATCATCACATCGCTGGGCTGTCTGGAAGGTGGTGACCTGGTTATCGCTTATCTTTCTGAAATCGACCCCACCTGGACGGACAGCAGCCTGACCACCATTCTCAATCCGGAAGCTGTCATCTTTTCCAATCCGATAGCACAGGGAGCCTGCGCAGCAGATGCGATTGCCAGCGCCTTTAATATGCCTCTCGATGTTCTGTTCTGGTGTGCCGGTTCGCAGGGAAGTATGTACCCGTTCAATGGCTGGGTGAGTAATGAGTCCAGTCCGTTGCAGTCCTCCCTGCTGGTCAGTGAACGCATGGCGTTCAAGCTGCACCGTCAGGGCATGATTATGGAAACCATCGGGAAAAATAACGCCGTCTGTAATGAATATCCGTCCCCAATCCTGCCCAAAGAACGCTGGCGTTACCAGATGGTGAATATGTATCCGGACAGCGGGCAGTGCCACCCGTTCGGGCGCAGCGTGACCCGCTGGGAAACCGGGAAAAATCCGCCCAACACAAAGAAAAACTTCGGCTACCTGATGTGGCGTAAACGTAACTGTGTCTTCCTGTGAGGTGAATGATGAAGCTGAGTATGAAATCTCTGGCAGCACTGCTGATGATGCTGAACGGGGCGGTTATGGCGTCAGAAAACGTGAACACTCCTGAAAACCGCCAGTTCCTGAAGCAGCAGGAAAATTTAAGCAGACAACTGCGTGAAAAACCTGACCATCAGCTGAAAGCCTGGGCGGAGAAACAGGTGCTGGAAAACCCCCTTCAGCGTTCAGATAACCATTTCCTGGATGAGCTGGTTCGTAAACAGCAGGCTTCGCAGGACGGGAAACCCCGGCAGGGTGCTCTGTATTTTGTGTCGTTTTCCATTCCCGAAGAGGGGCTGAAACGAATGCTGGGCGAAACCCGGCACTACGGTATTCCGGCCACACTGCGGGGCATGGTGAACAATGACCTGAAGACCACCGCTGAAGCTGTGTTGTCCCTGGTGAAAGACGGCGCGACTGATGGTGTTCAGATCGACCCGACGCTGTTTTCACAGTACGGCATTCGCACTGTACCGGCACTGGTGGTGTTCTGCAGTCAGGGATACGACATCATCCGGGGAAACCTGCGGGTCGGCCAGGCGCTGGAGAAAGTGGCCGCCACGGGTGACTGCCGGCAGGTGGCTCATGATTTACTGGCAGGGAAAGGAGATTCCGGGAAATGAAACGTATTTTACCTCTGATACTGGCTCTGGTTGCCGGCATGGCACAGGCTGACAGCAACAGTGATTACCGGGCCGGTTCTGATTTTGCTCACCAGATCAAAGGGCAGGGAAGCAGCAGTATTCAGGGCTTTAAGCCACAGGAGAGTATCCCCGGCTATAACGCGAATCCGGACGAGACAAAATATTACGGTGGCGTGACTGCCGGCGGGGATGGCGGCCTGAAAAATGACGGCACCACGGAATGGGCGACCGGTGAAACCGGAAAAACCATTACAGAGTCATTCATGAACAAGCCGAAAGACATTCTTTCACCGGATGCACCGTTTATCCAGACCGGCAGGGATGTGGTGAACCGGGCTGACAGCATTGTGGGAAACACCGGGCAGCAGTGCAGTGCGCAGGAGATTAGCAGGAGTGAATACACGAATTACACCTGTGAGCGGGATTTACAGGTGGAGCAGTACTGCACACGAACTGCCCGTATGGAGCTGCAGGGGAGTACCACATGGGAAACCCGGACGCTGGAGTATGAAATGAGTCAGCTACCTGCACGTGAAGTGAATGGTCAGTATGTTGTCTCCATTACCTCTCCCGTTACCGGTGAAATTGTCGATGCGCATTACAGCTGGAGTCGTACTTACCTGCAGAAGAGTGTACCTATGACAATTACAGTACTGGGAACCCCACTGAGCTGGAATGCCAAATACTCAGCAGATGCCTCATTTACACCAGTACAGAAAACACTGACTGCCGGTGTGGCTTTTACGTCATCTCACCCCGTCCGGATCGGGAATACAAAATTCAAACGTCATACGGCAATGAAGCTGCGTCTGGTTGTCAGGGTAAAAAAAGCCTCGTACACCCCGTATGTTGTCTGGTCTGAAAGCTGCCCGTTCAGCAAGGAGCTGGGGAAACTGACAAAAACAGAATGTACGGAGGCTGGCGGGAACAGGACGCTGGTGAAAGACGGTCAGTCATACAGCATGTACCAGAGCTGCTGGGCATACCGGGACACGTATGTCACGCAGTCAGCAGACAAGGGAACCTGTCAGACCTACACCGACAATCCTGCCTGTACCCTGGTGTCACACCAGTGTGCCTTTTACTCCGAAGAAGGTGCCTGTCTGCATGAATATGCCACGTACTCCTGTGAGTCAAAAACATCCGGGAAAGTGATGGTCTGTGGGGGAGACGTCTTCTGTCTCGATGGCGAATGCGATAAGGCTCAGAGCGGGCAGAGTAATGATTTTGCCGAAGCCGTTTCTCAGCTGGCGGCACTGGCCGCAGCAGGTAAGGATGTTGCGGCGCTGAACGGGGTGGATGTCCGTGCTTTCACCGGTCAGGCGAAATTTTGTAAGAAGGCTGCAGCCGGATACAGCAACTGCTGTAAGGACAGCGGCTGGGGACAGGATATCGGGCTGGCCAAATGCAGCAGTGATGAAAAGGCCCTGGCTAAAGCAAAATCAAACAAACTGACCGTCAGCGTCGGGGAGTTCTGTTCGAAGAAAGTGCTGGGTGTCTGTCTGGAGAAAAAACGCAGCTACTGTCAGTTTGATTCGAAGCTGGCGCAGATAGTCCAGCAGCAGGGGCGCAACGATCAGTTGCGTATCAGTTTTGGTAGTGCGAAGCATCCTGACTGTCGGGGGATTACGGTTGATGAGCTGCAGAAAATTCAGTTCAACAGACTGGATTTCACTAACTTCTACGAAGACCTGATGAATAACCAGAAAATCCCGGACAGTGGCGTTCTGACGCAGAAAGTGAAAGAGCAGATTGCTGACCAGCTGAAACAGGCAGGACAGTAAGGTATGGGAAATAACCGGGGGAAATGATGAAAGTCATATTCACGTCGAACCGTTTTATTGATTTTCTTATCCGGCTTTTGATTACAGCGATTGTCATTTCTCCGGTAATTATCTGGTCGTGGGATACGGTAAAAGAAACCACGGCAGACGGGATGCTTGCCGCTGCTTTCGTTATCCTTTACTCCGGTGTGCTCCTGTTTATTCTGTATTTTTGTTTTTCTGCCCTGACTGACCTGCAGAAACCTGATGAAAGAAAAAGTGATGAAAGGAATGAAGATGAATAAAGCATTACTGCCACTGTTACTCTGCTGCTTTATTTTTCCGGCGTCAGGAAAAGATGCAGGCTGGCAGTGGTATAACGAGAAAATAAATCCGAAGGAAAAAGAAAATAAACCTGTACCTGCAGCCCCCCGTCAGGAACCGGATATTATGCAGAAACTGGCCGCACTGCAGACGGCAACAAAGCGGGCGCTGTACGAAGCCATTCTGTATCCCGGCGTGGATAATTTTGTGAAATATTTCCGGCTGCAAAATTACTGGACTCAGCAGGCCGGGCTTTTCACCATGAGCGCCAGAAAGGCCATGCTGGCACATCCTGAACTGGACTATAACCTGCAGTACAGCCATTACAACGGCACGGTACGGAACCAGCTGGCAGCAGACCAGGCGCAGCAGCGACAGGCTATTGCGAAACTGGCTGAACACTACGGCATCATGTTTTTTTACCGGGGGCAGGACCCCATCGACGGGCAACTGGCGCAGGTCATTAATGGCTTCCGGGATACGTATGGTCTGAGTGTTATTCCCGTTTCCGTGGATGGCGTGATTAATCCGCTGTTGCCGGATTCCCGGACTGACCAGGGGCAGGCGCAGCGCCTCGGCGTGAAATATTTCCCGGCCATGATGCTGGTTGACCCGAAACAGGGCAGTGTTCGCCCGTTATCATACGGCTTTATTTCGCAGGACGACCTGGCAAAACAGTTCCTGAACGTTTCTGAAGATTTTAAACCCAATTTTTAATCGCGGATTTGATTTATGAGTGAAGATTATTTGGAAATGTTTACAGGTGTTGTTCTGTTAATATTTGTCATTATTGCCGGTTATTTCTTTTCTGAGCGTAATGACAGGAAAATGTTTCTCCTGAGCTCACTGGTTTTCCTTGTTATTAATATCGCGTGTTTATATGTGCTTACCGCCAGTCTCTGGTTTCTGTGTGGTGCAATTATGAGTCAGGGCGCAGCACTGGTTGTTTCAATAGTTGCGGCCGCATTACCGGACGTTACGAGCTTCGACAGGTTCAGAAGAATATTTATCTGTATTATGTTGTCATCGGTATGGTCCGGAGTGATGTGGTTTTTTATAAGGGGGCTTATGACAGGCTAAGTCATATAAAACGGTCATAAAAACCATACAAAATAATGAGGTTGATTACTGAAGACCATATGATAAACCATACCGCAATCCAGTGGCTTCTGAATAGCTCACAAAAATAAATATAGATAATTGAAAATAACCATAATACAACGATGCCTGCTGCGATACTTAATAAACTTATTACAAGATAGTCAGGGAAGGCATTGACCGGTAATGAATGTGATGCTGCATATATCAGCGCAATAATTGCCGCATTTCCCAGTAACGACTCTCTTATTATGTTTCTGATTGTTTCCAGTTTTTCTTTAAAAGATCGCTTTTCCATTTGTACCTCTGATTAATATCACACAAACGCGAATATTACAGACATGAATACTCTCATGTAAATAATAACCGGAGTTTAACATGATAAGTAAACGCAGATTCTCTTTACCCCGACTTGATATTACGGGAATGTGGGTATTTTCCCTGGGTGTCTGGTTTCATATCGTCGCCCGTCTTGTTTACAGCAAACCCTGGATGGCTTTTTTTCTGGCGGAGCTGATTGCGGCCATCCTTGTGCTGTTCGGCGCATACCAGGTGCTGGATGCATGGATTGCCCGTGTCAGCCGGGAAGAGCGTGAGGCACTGGAAGCCAGGCAACAGGCCATGATGGCAGAGCAGCAGGAGGGCGGACATGTCTCTCACTAAATTACTGCCGGTCATTTTGTTGATGATGGTCACAGGTGTGCAGGCCTCCACCCGGGATGAAATTGAACGACTCTGGAATCCGCAGGGCATGGCCGCGCAGCCTGCACAACCGGCAGCAGGCACGTCAGCCAGGACAGAAAAGCCGGCCCCCCGCTGGTTCCGCCTCAGCAACGGCAGGCAGGTTAACCTGGCCGACTGGAAGGTGGTGCTGTTTATGCAGGGGCATTGCCCTTACTGTCACCAGTTTGACCCGGTACTGAAACAGCTGGCACAGCAGTATGGCTTTTCCGTTTTTTCCTACACCCTGGATGGTCAGGGAGATACCGCCTTTCCGGAGGCATTGCCGGTGCCACCGGACGTGATGCAGACCTTCTTCCCGAATATCCCGGTGGCCACACCGACCACCTTCCTGGTCAACGTCAACACGCTGGAGGCATTACCGCTTTTACAGGGGGCAACGGATGCCGCCGGTTTTATGGCGCGGATGGATACCGTTCTGCAGATGTACGGAGGGAAAAAAGGTGCGAAATAAGCAGGTGGTGCTACTCATTGCCGGAATATCCGGCATCTCGACGGGAATAATCGTCAGCCTGAATATCCCCTTTATCCGTCAGGGGCTTTTTTATCCCGCCAGCCCTGTAGAAATTGTTGTTTCGCTGTGTCTTACCTTTTCTGTTTCTGTTGTGTTTTTTGTGGGGGCAATTGTGGGATGGATTTCGGTGTCTGAAATATATTACAGCCGCATGACCGGTCTGAATGAATCATCGGAAATATCAGAGGGAACTTATAATGAGAGAAAATAAAAATAATCCTGAACTCAAAATCAGAAGTACAGAACAAGATTATAAATACATTTCCAGAATTACTGACAGGTATGCTGGATTGTCTCTGGTATTCCTGACTGCCGGAATTGTTTTATGGACAGTTATGAATATTATTTTTGATGCCTGTATTGATTCGTGGAAAGCGGACCCGGAATTAAATAATTCGATTTATATGTGGAATATCCTGATGTATGCCATTCCGTGTACGTTATGGGCGCTGGCATCCGGTTTTTTTGTTGCGGGTTATCTGCTGCCTTTATGTGCATTATCAGGCAGAAATATCATGATATTCCTGCTGAAACGCCGTATGCGCCGGGAGAACACATTAAGGGAGGGCAGCAATAATGTTTCGCATTAAGCCTCTTTTTATTCTTTGTGCCGCCTTACTGACAGTGACGCCTGCAGCGTCAGCGGATGTGAACAGCGACATGAATCAGTTCTTTAACAAGCTGGGCTTCGCTTCCAATACCACACAGCCGGGCGTCTGGCAGGGGCAGGCCGCCGGCTATGCTTACGGTGGCTCCCTGTATGCCCGTACTCAGGTCAAAAATGTTCAGCTGATTTCCATGACGCTGCCGGATATCAATGCCGGATGTGGCGGCATCGACGCCTATCTCGGCTCGTTCAGTTTTATTAATGGCGAGCAGTTGCAGCGTTTTGTTAAGCAGATTATGAGCAATGCTGCCGGTTACTTTTTTGACCTTGCCCTGCAGACAACGGTGCCGGAAATTAAAACCGCAAAAGACTTCCTGCAGAAAATGGCAAGCGACATTAACAGTATGAACCTCAGTTCCTGCCAGGCGGCGCAGGGGATTATTGGCGGGCTTTTCCCCCGGACGCAGGTGTCCCAGCAAAAAGTCTGTCAGGACATTGCCGGTGAGAGCAATATTTTTGCTGACTGGGCTGCTTCCCGGCAGGGATGTACCGTTGGCGGGAAATCTGACAGCGTCAGGGATAAAGCCAGCGACAAGGATAAGGAGCGGGTGACCAAAAACATTAACATCATGTGGAATGCGCTTTCCAAAAACAGAATGTTTGACGGCAACAAAGAGCTGAAAGAGTTTGTGATGACGCTGACCGGCTCACTGGTGTTTGGTCCCAACGGCGAAATCACACCGCTGTCGGCCAGAACCACTGACCGCTCAATTATCCGGGCCATGATGGAAGGCGGCACAGCAAAAATTTATCACTGCAACGATTCTGATAAATGCCTGAAAGTGGTGGCAGACACACCGGTGACCATCAGCCGGGATAATGCACTGAAGTCTCAGATTACTAAACTTCTGGCCAGCATTCAGAACAAGGCGGTCAGTGACACGCCTCTGGATGACAAGGAAAAGGGCTTTATTTCCAGTACCACCATCCCCGTCTTCAAATACCTGGTTGACCCGCAGATGCTCGGTGTTTCCAACAGCATGATTTACCAGCTGACGGACTATATCGGTTACGACATCCTGCTGCAGTACATTCAGGAGCTGATACAGCAGGCCCGGGCGATGGTGGCCACGGGAAATTATGACGAAGCGGTTATCGGGCATATTAACGACAACATGAATGATGCCACCCGGCAGATTGCGGCGTTTCAGTCACAGGTGCAGGTACAGCAGGATGCGCTGCTGGTTGTCGATCGTCAGATGAGCTACATGCGTCAGCAGCTTTCCGCCCGCATGCTCAGTCGTTACCAGAACAACTATCACTTCGGAGGGAGCACGCTGTGAATGAAGTTTATGTGATTGCCGGTGGTGAGTGGTTGCGGAATAACCTGAATGCCATTGCCGCCTTTATGGGGACCCGGACGTGGGATTCCATTGAAAAAATTGCGCTCACATTGTCTGTTCTCGCGGTGGCCGTAATGTGGGTACAGCGGCACAACGTGATGGATTTGCTGGGCTGGGTGGCCGTGTTTGTGCTTATCAGCCTGCTGGTTAATGTCCGCACATCGGTGCAGATTATTGATAACAGTGACCTGGTCAAAGTTCACCGGGTGGATAATGTGCCGGTCGGTCTGGCGATGCCACTTTCACTGACGACCCGTATCGGGCATGCAATGGTGGCCAGTTACGAGATGATCTTCACGCAACCGGACAGTGTCACCTACAGCAAAACGGGGATGCTGTTTGGCGCAGAAATGGTATCAAAAAGCACCGACTTTTTATCCCGGAATCCGGAAATCGCCAATCTTTTCCAGGATTATGTGCAGAACTGCGTGATGGGGGATATTTACCTGAACCACAAATACACGCTGGAGGAGCTGATGGCCTCCGCTGATCCCTACACGCTGATTTTTTCCCGCCCCAGCCCGCTGCGGGGCGTTTATGACAGCAATAATAATTTCGTAACCTGTAAGGACGCGTCGGTTTCGCTGAAAGACAAGCTGAATCTGGACACACAGAGTGGCGGAAAAACCTGGCATTATTATGCCCAGCAGCTATTTGGTGGACGCCCTGATCCGAACCTGTTGTTCAGTACGCTGATTGGCGACAGTTACAGTTACTTCTATGGCTCAAGTAAATCAGCCAGCCAGATCATCCGTCAGAATGTTACCATCAATGCGCTGAAGGAGGGGATCACCAGTTATGCCGCCCGTAATGGTGATTCGGCCAGCCTGGTGAATCTGGCCACCACCTCATCGATGGAGAAGCAACGTCTGGCACATGTCTCCATCGGCCATGTAGCGATGCGGACACTGCCCATGACGCAGACCATCCTGACGGGGATCGCCATTGGTATTTTCCCGCTCCTGGTACTGGCGGCTGTCTTCAATAAACTGACGCTGTCCGTCCTGAAAGGCTATGTGTTTGCCCTGATGTGGCTGCAGTCATGGCCAATGTTGTACGCCATTCTGAACAGTGCCATGACATTTTATGCGAAGCAGAATGGTGCACCGGTGGTGCTTTCGGAAATTTCACAGATACAGCTGAAATACTCCGATCTGGCCTCCACTGCCGGATATCTTTCCATGATGATCCCGCCATTATCCTGGATGATGGTCAGGGGACTCGGGGCCGGATTTTCCAGTGTGTACAGCCATTTCGCTTCCTCTGCTATCAGCCCGACTGCCAGTGCGGCAGGCAGTGTGGTTGACGGTAATTACTCCTACGGCAACATGCAGACGGAAAACGTGAACGGCTTCAGCTGGAGCACCAACAGCACTACGTCGTTTGGTCAGATGATGTACCAGACCGGCAGTGGCGCAACTGCCACACAGACCCGTGACGGTAATATGGTGATGGATGCGAGCGGGGCGATGTCCCGGTTACCGGTCGGCATCAATACAACGCGTCAGATTGCGGCGGCACAACAGGAAATGGCCCGGGAGGCGTCGAACAGAGCCGAAAGCGCCCTGCATGGGTTCAGCAGCAGTATTGCCAGTGCCTGGAACTCGCTCAGTCAGTTTGGTTCTAACCGGGGGAGCAGTGATTCTGTCACCGGTGGTGCTGACAGCACGATGAGCGCACAGGACTCCATGATGGCCAGCCGAATGCGCAGCGCAGTGGAAAGCTATGCGAAGGCGCATAATATCAGTAATGAGCAGGCAACAAGAGAACTGGCATCAAGAAGCACGAGAGGTTCTGCCGGAATGTATGGGGATGTTCATGCTGGATGGCAGTTTGAGCCGAAGTTTATGGGTGTTGGCGGAGGTATGGGAGGAAAAGTTGGCGGAAGAGCTAGCATTGACTGGAGCGATGATGATACTCATGAGGCCAGCAGTGGTTCGCGAGCCAGTCATGATGCCCGCCATGATATCGATGCTAAAGCCAGTAAGGACTTTAAAGAGGCCAGCGATTACTTTACCAGTCGCAAAGTCAGTGAATCCGGAAGCCATACTGACAATAATGCCGATTCCCGCGTGGACCAGTTGTCTGCAGCCCTGAACTCAGCGAAACAGAGTTACGACCAGTACACGACGAATATGACCCGCAGCCATGAATATGCTGAAATGGCATCCCGTACTGAAAGCATGAGTGGGCAGATGAGTGAAGACCTGTCGCAACAGTTTGCACAGTATGTGATGAAACACGCGCCGCAGGATGCAGAAGCTATTCTGACAAACACCAGTTCACCGGAGATTGCAGAACGCCGTCGGGCGATGGCATGGTCTTTTGTGCAAGAACAGGTACAACCTGGTGTTGATAATGCCTGGCGTGAATCCCGTGGCGATATTGGTAAAGGAATGGAGAGCGTACCTTCGGGTGGTGGCAGCCAGGATATTATTGCTGACCATCAGGGGCATCAGGCCATTATTGATCAAAGAACACAGGACAGTAATATCCGTAATGATGTAAAACATCAGGTTGATAATATGGTCACAGAATATAAAGGGAATATAGGTGATACTCAGAACAGCATACATGGCGAGGAAAATATTGTAAGAGGACAGTATTCTGAACTGCAGAATCACCATAAAACAGAAGCATTATCTCAGAATAATAAATATAATGAAGAGCGAGAAAGTCAAAAGATAATACCTGAGCCATCAGGAGAGACTGTGAAAAAAATGATTGATGGTAAAAAGGAACGACTGAAGGGGCCATTATGATCACTCACTATGATATAAAAATGGAGACACAGAAACTAAAGGATGTACTCTCTGTAGAGGGGGTTAATATCCCGCCATTATTACAGGTCATAAAGCCAGGGGGGTATGTGTTTTTATGGGTTTTATTATGGCCAACATTTCTTCGTTTGCTGGCAGATAAAGTTGATATCCGAGATGCCGGATTTGATATATGTTTTAGTGGCGTAATGGGTTTTATCCTTTTTGTTGCCATTACTAATGGAATGATGTTGTATCTTGCTATCCCTGAAAAATTCAGAGATGAGTCGAAAGTTATATCTTTTATGTATGATAAGAACAAAACTTATATCTTGTCATTTTTAATTGCTTTTTCAATGGTTTCATTTGCCCATACACTCTTATATGAGTTTTTATTAATTGCTTTGTTTATAATCTTTTTCTTTATTTATGCTATAGACATAAATCGTTATAATCTCTCAGCTATAGCCTCAGTAATAGGGCTGTTCAAAAAAGAGTCTGTTAGTTAAAAGGATATTTTGGATGAAAACAAAAAAATTGATGATGGTTGCACTGGTCAGTTCCTCTCTGGCCCTTTCAGGGTGTGGTGCGATGAGCACAGCAATCAAGAAGCGTAACCTTGAGGTGAAGACCCAGATGAGTGAGACGATCTGGCTTGAACCCGCCAGCGAACGCACGGTATTTCTGCAGATCAAAAACACGTCTGATAAAGACATGAGTGGGCTGCAGGGCAAAATTGCTGATGCTGTGAAAGCAAAAGGGTATCAGGTGGTGACTTCTCCGGATAAAGCCTACTACTGGATTCAGGCGAATGTGCTGAAGGCCGATAAGATGGATCTGCGGGAGTCTCAGGGATGGCTGAACCGTGGTTATGAAGGCGCAGCTGTTGGTGCAGCGTTAGGTGCCGGTATTACCGGATATAATTCCAATTCTGCCGGTGCCACACTCGGTGTGGGCCTTGCTGCTGGTCTGGTGGGTATGGCTGCAGATGCGATGGTGGAAGATGTGAACTATACCATGATCACGGATGTGCAGATTGCAGAGCGTACTAAGACAACGGTGACAACGGATAATGTTGCCGCCCTGCGTCAGGGCACATCAGGTGCGAAAATTCAGACCAGTACTGAAACAGGTAACCAGCATAAATATCAGACCCGTGTGGTCTCCAGTGCGAACAAGGTTAACCTGAAATTTGAAGAGGCGAAGCCTGTTCTCGAAGACCAGCTGGCCAAATCAATCGCAAATATTCTCTGATTATCTTCCGGAGGCTGGTCTGACCGGCCTCCTGACTGACGCCTCGCTTTGCTCGTTGTCCAACGCCGGGGAGAAATAAAATAAATTTTATTTCTCCCCGGCGTTTCCGAAATAAATATGAAAACACTGAGCGGTTGTGCAAATTCTTTGTGCGACCGTGAAGTGTTGCCGGCGAAGCCGGAATTTAACGGTTATTAATCTTTTCATCATTAATAATCAGTCCGGCTGACTTTTTTTCTTCGGAATATCATCATGAGTTTTAACGCAAAGGATATGACCCAGGGCGGTCAGATTGCGTCCATGCGTATCCGCATGTTCAGCCAGATCGCCAATATCATGCTTTACTGCCTGTTTATTTTTTTCTGGATACTCGTTGGTCTGGTTTTATGGGTAAAAATAAGCTGGCAGACGTTTGTGAACGGCTGTATTTACTGGTGGTGTACCACGCTGGAAGGCATGCGGGATTTAATCAAGTCCCAGCCGGTATATGAGATCCAGTATTACGGCAAAACCTTCCGGATGAATGCTGCTCAGGTACTGCATGATAAATATATGATCTGGTGCGGAGAGCAGCTATGGTCCGCATTCGTTCTGGCCACAGTTGTGGCACTGGTTATTTGCCTGATTACCTTCTTTGTTGTCTCCTGGATTCTGGGGCGTCAGGGTAAACAACAGAGCGAAAATGAAGTCACAGGTGGTCGTCAGCTGACAGACAATCCGAAAGACGTTGCCCGGATGCTGAAAAAAGACGGCAAGGACTCCGATATACGGATTGGCGACCTGCCGATTATCCGGGATTCCGAAATCCAGAACTTCTGTCTGCACGGCACGGTCGGGGCCGGTAAGTCGGAAGTTATCCGTCGTCTGGCCAACTACGCCCGTCAGCGTGGAGATATGGTGGTGATTTATGACCGTTCAGGGGAATTTGTTAAAAGTTACTATGATCCCTCCATCGATAAAATCCTGAATCCGCTGGATGCCCGCTGTGCCGCCTGGGATTTGTGGAAGGAGTGCCTGACACAGCCGGATTTTGATAATACCGCGAACACGCTGATCCCGATGGGCACAAAAGAGGACCCGTTCTGGCAGGGGTCAGGACGTACCATTTTTGCGGAAGCGGCGTACCTGATGCGTAATGACCCCAACCGCAGCTACAGCAAACTGGTGGACACACTGCTTTCCATCAAAATCGAAAAACTGCGTACCTTCCTGCGTAATTCACCGGCGGCCAACCTGGTGGAAGAGAAAATTGAGAAAACGGCGATTTCCATCCGTGCTGTGCTGACCAACTACGTGAAAGCCATCCGTTACCTGCAGGGGATTGAGCATAACGGTGAGTCTTTTACCATCCGTGACTGGATGCGTGGTGTCCGGGAAGATCAGAAAAACGGCTGGCTGTTTATTTCGTCGAATGCCGACACCCATGCCTCCCTGAAGCCGGTGATCTCCATGTGGCTGTCCATTGCCATTCGTGGTCTGCTGGCAATGGGAGAAAACCGTAACCGTCGTGTGTGGTTTTTCTGTGATGAGTTACCCACGTTACACAAACTGCCGGACCTGGTGGAGATCCTGCCGGAAGCCCGTAAGTTCGGTGGCTGTTATGTGTTTGGTATCCAGTCCTATGCCCAGCTGGAAGATATCTACGGTGAGAAAGCGGCTGCCTCGCTGTTTGACGTCATGAACACCCGTGCCTTTTTCCGTTCTCCCAGCCATAAGATTGCAGAGTTCGCTGCCGGTGAAATTGGTGAGAAAGAGCACCTGAAAGCCAGCGAGCAGTATTCCTATGGTGCTGATCCGGTACGTGACGGGGTATCGACCGGTAAGGATATGGAGCGCCAGACGCTGGTCAGTTATTCCGACATTCAGTCTCTGCCGGATCTGACCTGTTATGTCACCCTGCCCGGACCGTATCCGGCAGTAAAACTCTCTCTGAAATATCAGACACGACCGAAGGTCGCTCCGGAGTTTATTCCGCGTGACATCAACCCGGAAATGGAGAACCGTCTGAGTGCCGTACTTGCCGCAAGGGAAGCAGAAGGTCGTCAGATGGCCAGCCTCTTCGAACCGGATGTCCCGGAGGTTGTTTCCGGAGAAGACGTAACTCAGGCTGAACAGCCGCAACAGCCGCAACAGCCGCAACAGCCGCAACAGCCGCAACAGCCGCAACAGCCGGTGTCTCCTGCCATCAACGATAAGAAGTCAGATTCAGGTGTGAATGTTCCGGCAGGGGGGAGCGAGCAGGAGCTGAAAATGAAACCGGAAGAAGAGATGGAACAGCAACTGCCACCCGGGATCAGTGAATCCGGTGAAGTGGTGGATATGGCCGCTTATGAGGCATGGCAACAGGAAAATCATCCGGACATCCAGCAGCAGATGCAGCGTCGTGAAGAGGTGAACATTAATGTGCACCGGGAGCGCGGGGAGGATGTTGAGCCGGGAGATGATTTCTGATGAACAGGTCAACTCCAGTCTTCAATTCTCAGGCCGCCCACACGTTCAAATTCCCGGGTGTTATTAGTCACAATAATCAGTCCCCGACTGCGGGCATGACCTGCGATCATTTGATCAAATGGCCCGACAGGGCGTCCCTGACGGGCAAGTTCTGCTCTTATCTGGCCGGTGTGTGTGGCAGCAGCAGCGTCGTAATCCAGAACGTCAATGCGGGAAACAAATCCCTCGATCACAGCGAGATTACGTTCAGGCATCTGGCTTTTTTCTGCACCATATATCAGCTCCATCAGAGTGACCGAACTGATGCACATTCTCCCCTGGTTCAGGTTAAAACGTTCCCTGACACTGGCGGGTTTGTTCTTTATCGTAAAAATGCAGATGTTGGTATCGAGCATAAACTTCAGCATCAGAATGACTCCCTTTCCTGCATACCAGGCTGTTCCCTGTTATCCATAAAATCAGCGCTGACACTGTTTCCGTCGAACCATTCGTCCCATGTCTCTCCGGCAGGCGTAATGATTCGGGTTCGTCCGACAGCAATCACTTCAACGCGTTTTACGTTTTCCGGCAATGCAACCGCTTTTGGCAGTCTGACCGCCTGGCTGCGGTTGCTGAGAAATACGGTGGTTTCCATTATTTGCCTCCTTATGTGGATATGTCTTGTGTATATCCATTGTGGGATTGATGCCGGGATATGTCAAAGGGATATACGTTTATGATGAGTATTGCGCAGGTCAGATCGGCCGGAAGTGCCGGGAACTATTATACCGACAAGGATAATTACTATGTGCTGGGCAGCATGGGAGAACGCTGGGCCGGCCAGGGGGCTGAACAACTGGGGCTGCAGGGCAGTGTCGATAAGGATGTCTTTACCCGCCTTCTGGAGGGCAGGTTGCCAGACGGGGCGGATTTAAGCCGCATGCAGGATGGCCGTAACAGGCATCGTCCCGGCTACGACCTGACCTTTTCCGCTCCCAAAAGTGTCTCCATGATGGCCATGCTCGGGGGGGACAAACGTCTTATTGAAGCACATAACCAGGCCGTGGATTTTGCTGTCCGTCAGGTGGAGGCACTGGCCTCCACACGGGTGATGACGGACGGACAGTCAGAAACGGTGCTGACCGGTAATCTGGTGATGGCACTGTTTAACCACGACACCAGTCGCGATCAGGAACCACAGTTACACACGCATGCGGTGGTGGCTAATGTCACGCAGCATAACGGCGAATGGAAGACACTGAGCAGTGACAAAGTGGGGAAAACGGGGTTCATTGAGAATGTGTACGCTAATCAGATTGCCTTTGGCAGGCTCTACCGGGAAAAACTGAAAGAGCAGGTTGAGGCGCTGGGCTATGAAACTGAAGTGGTCGGTAAGCACGGTATGTGGGAAATGCCGGGCGTACCGGTGGAGGCCTTTTCCGGACGCTCGCAGACTATCCGGGAGGCCGTCGGGGAGGACGCCTCGTTGAAATCCCGGGATGTGGCGGCACTGGATACGCGAAAATCCAAACAGCACGTCGATCCTGAAGTCAGAATGGCTGAATGGATGCAGACGCTGAAGGAAACCGGGTTCGACATCCGGGCGTATCGTGACGCGGCGGATCAACGGGCGGAGACCCGCACGCAGGCGCCCGGGCCTGCTTCACCGGACGGGCCGGATGTGCAGCAGGCGGTGACACAGGCGATTGCCGGATTAAGTGAACGCAAAGTGCAGTTTACGTACACGGACGTGCTGGCCAGAACGGTCGGCATACTGCCGCCGGAAAATGGTGTGATTGAACGGGCACGCGCCGGTATCGATGAGGCCATCAGCCGTGAGCAGCTTATCCCCCTCGATCGTGAGAAGGGGCTGTTCACGTCCGGGATTCATGTGCTCGATGAGCTGTCAGTCCGGGCACTCAGTCGTGACATCATGAAACAGAACCGGGTGACCGTACATCCGGAGAAAAGTGTCCCCCGGACGGCCGGTTACAGCGATGCCGTCAGTGTTCTGGCACAGGATCGCCCGTCGCTGGCCATTGTGTCCGGGCAGGGCGGTGCAGCCGGGCAGCGTGAGCGGGTGGCTGAACTGGTCATGATGGCCCGGGAGCAGGGGCGGGAGGTGCAGATTATCGCTGCTGACCGTCGTTCGCAGATGAACCTGAAGCAGGATGAACGGCTGTCCGGTGAGCTGATAACCGGACGTCGTCAGCTGCTGGAAGGCATGGCTTTCACGCCGGGCAGTACCGTTATCGTTGACCAGGGCGAAAAACTCTCCCTGAAAGAGACGTTAACCCTGCTGGACGGTGCCGCACGTCATAACGTACAGGTCCTGATAACCAACAGCGGGCAGCGAACCGGTACAGGCAGTGCGCTGATGGCCATGAAGGATGCCGGGGTGAACACATATCGCTGGCAGGGGGGAGAACAGCGACCGACCACCATCATCAGTGAATCAGACCGTAATGTCCGCTATGCCCGGCTGGCAGGAGATTTTGCGGCCAGTGTGAAAGCCGGAGAAGAGAGCGTGGCACAGGTCAGCGGGGTACGGGAACAGACCATACTGACACAGGCCATTCGCAGTGAGCTGAAAACACAGGGCGTGCTCGGACACCCGGAGGTAACCATGACCGCCCTGTCACCGGTCTGGCTGGACAGCCGGAGCCGTTATCTGCGGGATATGTACCGTCCGGGGATGGTGATGGAGCAGTGGAACCCGGAGACACGCAGTCATGACCGCTATGTTATCGACCGGGTGACGGCGCAGAGTCACAGCCTGACCCTGCGGGATGAGCAGGGCGAAACGCAGGTGGTGCGTATTTCCTCCCTGGACAGCAGCTGGTCGCTGTTCCGGCCGGAAAAAATGCCGGTGGCAGACGGCGAGCGTCTGAGGGTGACAGGGAAAATTCCCGGACTCCGCGTATCCGGCGGTGACCGTCTGCAGGTGGCATCCGTCAGTGAAGATGCGATGACGGTTGTTGTGCCGGGACGGGCTGAACCGGCCACCCTGCCTGTGAGCGATTCACCGTTCACGGCACTGAAGCTGGAGAACGGCTGGGTGGAAACGCCCGGGCATTCCGTCAGTGACAGTGCGAAGGTTTTTGCCTCCGTCACACAGATGGCAATGGACAACGCCACCCTGAACGGTCTGGCCCGCAGCGGTCGTGATGTCCGGCTGTATTCATCGCTGGATGAAACCCGTACTGCGGAAAAACTTGCCCGCCATCCTTCCTTTACGGTGGTTTCTGAGCAGATAAAGGCGCGTGCCGGTGAGACATTGCTGGAAACCGCTATCAGTCTGCAGAAAGCAGGGCTTCACACGCCGGCACAGCAGGCCATTCATCTGGCCCTTCCTGTGCTGGAAAGTAAAAACCTGGCCTTCAGCATGGTGGACCTGCTGACAGAGGCGAAGTCGTTTGCTGCAGAAGGAACCAGTTTTACTGAACTGGGAGGGGAAATCAATGCGCAGATAAAACGCGGTGATTTACTGTATGTGGATGTGGCAAAAGGCTATGGCACAGGCCTGCTGGTTTCCCGTGCGTCGTATGAGGCAGAAAAGAGCATTCTTCGCCATATTCTCGAAGGTAAGGAGGCGGTCACGCCGCTGATGGAGAGAGTACCTGGCGAACTCATGGAGAAACTGACATCAGGACAGCGTGCCGCTACCCGCATGATACTGGAAACGTCCGACCGTTTCACGGTGGTGCAGGGCTATGCCGGTGTGGGTAAGACCACACAGTTCCGGGCGGTGATGTCAGCCGTGAACATGCTGCCGGAGAGTGAACGTCCCCGTGTCGTGGGGCTGGGGCCCACGCACCGTGCGGTCGGTGAGATGCGCAGCGCCGGCGTGGATGCACAGACGCTGGCGTCCTTTCTGCATGACACGCAGCTGCTGCAGCGCAGCGGAGAAACGCCGAATTTCAGCAACACGCTGTTCCTGCTCGATGAGAGCTCTATGGTGGGCAATACCGACATGGCACGGGCATACGCCCTGATTGCGGCCGGTGGCGGTCGTGCCGTGGCCAGTGGTGACACGGACCAGTTGCAGGCCATCGCGCCCGGTCAGCCTTTCCGTCTCCAGCAGACGCGCAGTGCTGCCGATGTGGCCATCATGAAGGAGATTGTGCGCCAGACGCCGGAGCTGCGGGAGGCGGTATACAGCCTGATTAACCGGGATGTGGAAAGGGCACTGTCCGGGCTTGAGAGTGTGAAACCGTCTCAGGTGCCACGTCAGGAGGGCGCATGGGTACCGGAGCACTCCGTGACGGAGTTCAGTCACAGCCAGGAAGCGAAACTGGCAGAAGCGCAGCAGAAGGCGATGCTGAAAGGTGAGGCTTTTCCGGATATTCCCATGACACTGTATGAAGCCATTGTCCGCGATTATACCGGCAGGACGCCGGAAGCACGGGAGCAGACGCTGATTGTCACGCATCTGAATGAGGACCGGCGCGTACTGAACAGCATGATTCATGATGCACGGGAAAAGGCCGGTGAGCTGGGAAAAGAGCAGGTCATGGTGCCTGTCCTGAACACAGCGAATATACGCGACGGGGAGTTGCGTCGTCTCTCCACCTGGGAGACACATCGGGACGCACTTGCCCTGGTGGATAATGTGTATCACCGGATTGCCGGTATCAGCAAGGATGACGGGCTGATAACCCTGCAGGATGCGGAAGGTAACACGCGGCTGATTTCGCCCCGGGAGGCGGTGGCTGAAGGCGTCACACTGTACACTCCGGACACCATCCGGGTGGGAACCGGTGACCGGATGCGCTTCACGAAGAGTGACCGGGAGCGCGGTTATGTGGCCAACAGCGTCTGGACGGTGACAGCGGTTTCCGGTGACAGTGTCACGCTGTCGGACGGACAGCAGACCCGGGTGATTCGCCCCGGTCAGGAGCGGGCAGAGCAACATATTGACCTGGCCTATGCCATCACCGCCCACGGTGCGCAGGGGGCAAGTGAAACCTTTGCCATTGCGCTTGAAGGCACGGAAGGTAACCGGAAACAGATGGCCGGCTTTGAGTCAGCCTACGTGGCCCTGTCGCGTATGAAGCAGCATGTGCAGGTGTATACCGATAACCGTCAGGGCTGGACGGATGCCATTAACAATGCCGTACAGAAAGGAACTGCCCACGATGTGCTGGAGCCGAAATCGGACCGGGAGGTCATGAATGCAGAGCGGCTGTTCAGTACGGCGCGGGAGCTGCGGGACGTGGTGGCCGGCCGTGCCGTTCTCCGTCAGGCAGGGCTGGTCGGGGGAGACAGTCCTGCACGGTTTATTGCACCCGGGCGCAAATATCCGCAGCCGTATGTGGCACTGCCGGCTTTTGACCGTAACGGCAAGTCAGCTGGTATCTGGCTGAACCCGCTGACCACGGATGACGGAAACGGGCTGCGGGGCTTCAGTGGTGAAGGCCGGGTGAAAGGCAGCGGGGATGCGCAGTTCGTGGCCCTGCAGGGCAGCCGTAACGGAGAGAGCCTGCTGGCTGATAATATGCAGGATGGTGTCCGGATTGCCCGTGATAATCCTGACAGCGGTGTGGTGGTAAGAATCGCCGGTGAAGGTCGTCCGTGGAATCCCGGTACCATCACCGGTGGTCGCGTGTGGGGGGATATCCCGGACAACAGCGTTCAGCCGGGAGCCGGAAATGGCGAACCGGTCACGGCAGAGGTACTGGCACAGCGGCAGGCTGAAGAGGCCATCCGCCGTGAAACGGAACGCCGTGCGGATGAAATTGTCCGTAAAGTGGCAGAGAACAAACCTGACCTGCCGGACGGCAAAACAGAGCAGGCTGTCAGGGATATTGCCGGGCTGGAGCGTGACCGGTCTGCCATATCTGAACGGGAAGCCGCGCTGCCGGAGAGTGTACTGCGTGAACCACAACGGGTGCGGGAAGCGGTCCGGGAGGTTGCCCGGGAAAATCTGCTGCAGGAGCGACTGCAGCAGATGGAGCGGGATATGGTTCGTGACCTGCAGAAAGAGAAAACCCTGGGCGGAGACTGACACAGGAAGATAAACGCTGATGACAACGGATAACACGAACACAACACGTAATGATTCACTGGCTGCCCGGACCGATACCTGGTTGCAGTCGTTGCTGCTCTGGTCACCCGGACAGCGGGATATCATCAAAACGGTGGCACTGGTGCTGATGGTTCTGGACCATGCAAACCGCATTCTGCATCTGGACCAGTCGTGGATGTTTCTGGTCGGGCGTGGGGCCTTTCCGCTGTTTGCCCTGGTGTGGGGGCTGAATCTGTCCCGTCATACGCATATCCGGCAGGAGGCCATTAACCGGCTGTGGGGATGGGCGGTGATTGCCCAGTTCGCATATTATCTGGCCGGCTTTCCCTGGTATGAGGGGAATATCCTGTTTGCCTTTGCAGTTGCGGCACAGGTGCTGACATGGTGTGAAACGCGCACCTGGTGGCGTTCCGCAGAGACCATGTTGCTTCTGGCAATGTGGTTGCCTTTCTCCGGCACCAGTTACGGCATTGCCGGGCTGCTGATGCTGGCAGTCAGCCACAGGCTGTACCGGGCGGAAGACAGAATGGAACGTCTGGCGCTGGTCGCCTGCCTGCTGGCTGTTATTCCGGCGCTTAACCTTGCCACCAGTGATGCAGCGGCGGTGGCCGGCCTTGTGATGACGGTGCTGACCGTTGGTCTGGTGTCGTGTGCAGGAAAATCATTACCCCGTTTCTGGCCCGGGGATTTTTTCCCGACGTTCTATGCCTGTCATCTGGCTGTGCTGGGCGTTCTGGCGCTGTGACGGGTGTGGTATCTTTGGCCGCAAGAGGATGATTCGTCAGAGGCAGAACACAGCATGACAGAGCAGAAGCGACCGGTACTGACACTGAAGCGGAAAACGGAAGGAGAGACGCCTGTCCGCAGCCGGAAAACCATCATCAATGTCACCACGCCACCAAAATGGAAGGTGAAAAAGCAGAAGCTGGCGGAGAAAGCGGCCCGGGAAGCTGAGCTGGCGGTAAAAAAAGCGCAGGCCAGACAGGCACTGTCCATTTATCTGAACCTACCCACGCTGGATGAGGCCGTGAATACCCTGAAACCCTGGTGGCCGGGATTATTTGACGGTGACACCCCCCGGCTTCTGGCCTGCGGTATCCGTGCCGTGTTACTGGAAGACGTGGCGCAGCGGAATATCCCGCTCTCGCATAAAAAACTGCGCAGGGCGCTGAAGGCCATCACCCGTTCAGAAAGCTATCTGTGTGCCATGAAAGCCGGTGCCTGCCGGTATGACACGGAAGGGTATGTGACGGAGCATATTTCTCAGGAGGAGGAAGTGTATGCGGCAGAGCGTTTGGCGAAAATCCGCCGCCAGAACCGGATAAAAGCAGAACTTCAGGCCGTGCTTGATGAGAAATAAAAAAACCTCCCTCAGAGAGAGGAGGCAGGGAAATAAGGCTTAAAAGGAAATAACTTCCGTACCCGAAAGGAAGCCAATTCAGTAGATTATTTAACACCATAATACTGACGGGTTAAAGAGGAGTGATAAAGATGAATGGATTCAGAAACAGTTCACGGAACGGTCAGGTCTGGCGCTGGCAGCGTGCCGGAAGCCGGGCCGTTATTCTGGAGGTCAGTGGACGCTGGATGGAAGCGGCAGAAGGATGGCGACGGGCTGCCTGTGTTGCGCCCCGGACAGACTGGCAGCAGTTTGCCCGAAAAAGGGCTGAACACTGCTACCGGCGCTGCCGGGGAAGGGTGTAACGAAAAAGCAGCCTTCATTACTCCAGGAGTCAGAAGGCTGAAAGGAGTTTATGAGATTTGCTTTTTTAATATCCGGTCGGGCAGTATGACCGGCCAGTTCTGAGTAGCACAGAGTTTTTTCCGTATTAAGTCGCGATTTTATATTTTGTGATTAATGTCACGAAATAACGTCTTATTCAATGTGCGCTGCAATATTCAGGATTGCCTGAAATACCGGTGTACAGGTGCCATTTATTTGTTATGGATAATAATATGAGGAAATATATTCTACTGGGATTATTTATTTTTTCATGGTCGGTATTGTCTGCAGATGTTCACGGGCAGATTTATGCACCAGACGGAATGAATGTTAATTAGTTTATGAATACAACAGAGGCTGATCAGCAATCACCGGAACATCGTAGCTGACGCGTTCGCAATGCTCAGTTGTCCCCCCCGGAAACGGGAAAAAGTAAGTTTTCCCCCGCTCCCGGCGTTTTTGTAACAAAAACAGGCAAATGGGGGTAATAGTCAGCAACAGGGAATGTGGTATTATCGCGGCGGGTGTCTGAGCCTTTCTGGTTCAGGCAAGACGCAGGTACCAGAAATGCGAAGACCCCACTCGTTAATCCATTAACTCGTGAGGTCTGCATGAAGTACCTTAACACTACTGATTGTAGCCTCTTCTTTGCAGAGAGGTCAAAGTTTATGACGAAATATGCCCTTATCGGGTTGCTCGCCGTGTGCGCTACGGTGTTGTGTTTTTCACTGATATTCAGGGAACGGTTATGTGAGCTGAATATTCACAGAGGAAATACAGTGGTGCAGGTAACTCTGGCCTACGAAGCACGGAAGTAAGCTGCCGGGCGGGGACGGAAGTCCCCGCTTTCCGGAAGTGTGAGGTATTTCAGGGGCAGACACCCGACATGCCAGAAACAGCCGGTCCCGCCCGGGGCCGGCACCCAGGTTCAGGCATTTCCAGCTTTTCAGTCATTTCATTATCAAAATCACATTAAACGGTCGTAATCAGACATGATTTGTGCGCCAACACAGATCATTGTCACAATTCTCAAGTCGCTGATTTCAAAAAACTGTAGTATCCTCTGCGAAACGATCCCTGTTTAAGTATTGAGGAGGCGAGATGTCGCAGACAGAAAATGCAGTGACTTCCTCATCAGGTAACAAGCGTGCATACCGGAAAGGTAACCCTGTTCCGGCCAGAGAGAGGCAAAGGGCTTCTCTAGCTCGTAGAAGCAACACTCATAAGGCTTTTCATGCGGTTATCCAGGCCCGGTTAAAAGACAGGCTGAGTGAACTGGCAGATGAGGAAGGTATTACCCAGGCGCAGATGCTTGAAAAACTGATTGAATCAGAGCTGAAACGCAGAGCGACTTTGTAAATATTCACATTCTTGCTTATCTCAGGCGTGAGTGATAGATTGCTGATCGTTTAAGGAATTTTGTGGCTGGCCACGCCATAAGGTGGCAGGGAACTGGTTCTGATGTGGATTTACAGGAGCCAGAAAAGCAAAAACCCCGATAATCTTCATCTAGTTTGGCGACGAGGAGAAGATTACCGGGGCCCCATAAAACCGCATAGCCAACAATTCAGCTATGCGGGGAGTATAGTTATATGCCCGGAAAAGTTCAAGACTTCTTTCTGTGCTCACTCCACCTGCGCATTGTAAGTGCAGGATGGTGTGGCTGAAAGATACATCTCACAAAGACACTGGAGTCAGCTTCCTCCCGAAGAGCAAATCCGTTTCTGGGAAGACTATGAAGCGGGAAGGGCGACCACTTTCCTGGTTGAACCGGAAAGGAAGCGCACAAAGCGTCGTCGTGGTGAGCACTCCACTAAACCCAAATGCGAAAATCCGACCTGGTATCGTCCTGCGCGCTATAAGGCGCTGAGCGGGCAGCTCGGGCACGCCTA
>ERZ1027012.84-NODE-84-length-46759-cov-9.477518_pt1 | contig 46759 bp, 41 predicted proteins | sample MGYA00519447_ERZ1027012 | MGnify/ENA primary metagenome ERZ1027012 (study PRJEB26926, sample SAMN06164700) | human gut metagenome | biome: ENVO:00009003; feature: ENVO:2100002; material: ENVO:00002003 | host: Homo sapiens | place: USA | collected 2012 ... | reverse complement strand
GTTGACAAATATTTGTTTTTAAAGTATTATTCTATTGAAATATTAGAATATAATTAAAATTCGCAAGGAGGACTGTCAGTTTTGAATCTTGACGAAAACATTCAGAAAACTCTGAATTTGCTATTAAAAAAATGGAAATTTCTCGTCTGTTTTGCGGTGGCAGGCGTTCTTATTGCTTGCGCAATAACTTATCAATTCACAACTCTCACTTATACTTCGTCCATAGAATTTCTTGCATATGCTTATGATTCCAATCAGGAACTTTTAGACAGCAGCGCTGCTGCTCAATCCCAAAACGGTATTGACCAACAGGCGAGCGAAACAAGCAAAATGAACTATGCAATGAAAATGCTTGACACATATATTCATCTTTTCTCAACCAATCAGTTTAATCAGGACATTGCAGATGAGCTGAACAAAACCTATGGCACTGATTATTCGGCATCTTTCATAGCAAACAGCGTTGTTATTCAAAAGGTTGAAAACACAGCCATTTTCTCATTTACGGTTACTACTACCGACGCTGATTTAAGCTATCATATCGCCCTTTCAATAGAAAAATGCGTTCCCCAAAAAATGAATGAAACAAATTCAGGTCTTGTTCGTGCTTCTGTTCAGGACGAGCCTATAAAAGCGCCTTTGGCAGAGAGCAAGGGATATCCTAAAAAAGCTTTGATTGGCGCAGTTGCAGGCCTTGTTTTGGCAGCTTTGATTGTTATTTTCAAAGATTTGATTGATATTAGAATTAAAGGCAGCGACGATTTGCAGGATAAATATGACATTCCTGTTCTCGGAACAGTGCCGGAGTTCATTTTAACTCCTCAGAAAACGAAAGCGGGGGATAAAAAATAATGGCTAAAAAGAAAAATCAGACTACAAAAGAAGCCCGCATATTATTAAAAGATGCATCAATAGACCCCTCACAGAAATTCAGAATCGAAGAGTCTTATAAATCAATAAGAACAAACATTATGCTTTCCGTAATGAAAAAGGGATGTAAAACAATAGTTGTGTCATCTTCTGCCCCAGGCGAAGGAAAGACAACAACAACAGTTAACCTTGCAATTACGATGGCAGAGGCAGACCAGCGAGTTTTACTCATTGACTGTGACCTTAGAAAACCTAAAGTACATCACTATTTTTCAATACCAAATGCTCCGGGACTTACAAATTATCTTGGAGCAGCGGTTAACAGCAGCAATACAAAAAATGTTGATTTATTCAGCATTATACACAAAACTGAGTTTGAAAATTTGTCAGTTATCACATCAGGTTCAATTCCTCCGAATCCTGCAGAAATTCTCGGCTCAGAGCCTATGAAAGAATTTCTTGAAGAGGTTTCTCAGAATTTTGACTATATTATCATAGACTCAACGCCCATCAATGTTGTTTCCGACGCATTGCCGATAATTCGTGAGTCTGACGGTGTTGTGCTTGTTGTGCGTTCATATTCTTCTACACATCCCGAACTTCAGAAAACACTTAATTCACTCAAGTTTATTGATGCAAAAATTCTTGGTTTCGTAGTCAACTATGAAGAGAGAAAATCCTCAAGATACGGCGGTTTTTATAGTAAGTACGGCTACGGAGAATACAATTATTATTAATAAATGAGCTAATAAAATAGATGGCAGGAGGGGTTTTAATGATAATCAATAATTTAATTGAAACACACAGCCATATTCTGCCCGGCATTGACGACGGCTCAAAAAATGTTGAAATGAGCCTTGAAATGATCTCTGCGCTTGAAAGGCAGGGTGCAACCAAGATTATTGCCACGCCTCATTATTACAGCGATTCCATTTCACTGAGCGATTTTATTGCTAAAAGGGACGCCTCCTTTAATAAACTTTCAGATTCCCTTAGCGATTCAGCCCCGAAAATTTTAGCCGGGGCAGAGGTGTATATAACAAAATACTTATTCTCAAATGACGATTTATCTCCTATCTGCATAGGAAATACAAGATATGCGCTTATTGAACATTCCTTTGCAGAGGAATTTGAAGAAAAAGCGTTCAACCGACTTTTATGCCTTATTGAAGATCACTCTATCACGCCTATTCTTGCTCATATTGAGAGATATAAGGCTTTAATGGAACACCCCAAAAGGCTTGATATTCTGCTTGACGCAGGATGTCTTACACAGGTTAATGTAAGTTCTTTTGCTTCTTCACGCCGCTCAGTGAAAAAGAAACTTTTCAAATTTCTTGAGAGCGGAAGAATTACGCTTATAGGTTCAGACTGTCATAATACAGACACTCGCCTTCCCGAATACTCAGACGGAGTAAAGGAGATAATTTCAAAATACGGACAAAGCGCAATAGACACTCTTGTTGAAAACGCAAACAGAATGTTCGGCGAATAAAATCTTAAAATGCAAACACGGCATGACTGAAATCAAGTCACGCCGTGTTTTTTTAATTATCAATGTGGAAAATAAGATTTCCTTCTTTAAATGTTTTCAGAACCTTAATTTCTCTTATCTTCGTTTTGTCTGTTTCAAGCGGATTTTCTGAAAGCACAACAAAATCTGCTTTTTTGCCTTCCGAAATACTGCCTTTATCGTTTTCCTCGCCATACTGATAAGCCGCATTTAAGGTAACTGCTTTCAGTGCGTCATATATTGAAACACACTCTTCTTTGCCTAAAGCAACGCCGTTTTTCGTTATCCTGTTTACGGCGCACCATATTGTTTCGAGCATATCAGGCTCGATTACGGGCGAATCTTGATGGAATGTATACACTATTCCTTTATTCTGCGCAGATGCGGCTGGGCTGATAACTTCCGCCCTTTTCTTGCCGAAATTTTCTATATGAACATCGCCCCAATGGTACACATGGGCTACAAAGAATGACAGAATAACGCCGAGTTCAAACGCCTTTTGAAGCTGGTCTATTCCTATAAGCTGGGCGTGAATCATTACTGGGCGCAAATCTTTTAAATTCGAATGCTTTTTCTCTGCGATTTCAAGGCAGCGTAAAAACTGCCCTGCCGCAGCGTCCCCGTTGCAGTGAGCGATTATCTGTAAATTTTCCCTTGCCGCCGTTTCAAAAGCGAATATGACATCTTCGTCATCCATAGTGGGATAGCCGAAATAATCTTCAGTACCTTTATACGGTGTTCTCATCCAAGCTGTTTTGCCCTGAGGGGAACCGTCAAGAAACATTTTAAGCCCGCCGATTTTAAATCTTTTATCATACTTGCCCATATTTTCAGAAAACACAGTTTTCGTCTTTTGAATATCGGGAACAGATGAATACGCAACTATATCGCAGTTTAGTATATCACGCTTTAAAAGCTCGCTGAAAATAGGGAACATATCCTCAACAAACATACCGTCCTGAATAGTGGTTATACCGTAAGACGCATATTTTTTCTGTGCCTGAGAAAAGGCGCACATAATTTCTTCAATATTCGGCATAGGAATTTTTTTCAGATATTCAAAAAAGGCGTTCTCCTCCATATATCCGTTAAGCTTTCCGCCTTCCTTGCCGATTTTTCCGCCTTTTGGAGAAGGCGTATTCTCAGATACTCCCAGCTCTTTAAGCCCAAGGGAATTAATAAGCCCCATATGCCCCGATTTGTGCTGAATTACAAGAGGATTTTCAGGCGCAATTTCATCAAGAACGGACAAAGGCGGATTTTTCTTTTCGGGCATAAGATTATTGTCATAATCACGGGCGTTTATCCACACAGATTTAGGAATATTGTTTTCCTTAATATAGTTATTAACTCTTTCTTTGATTTCCCCTGCGCTTTTACAGCCGTTAAGCGACACTTGAAGAAGCGCAAAGGCTGTCTGCGTAAAATGGCTGTGAGGGTCGATAAAAGACGGCATTAGAGTATTTTCGCCGAGATTTATTACCTCGCAATCGGGAAATTCGCTTTTGATTTCCTCAGCCTGTCCGACTTTAAGCACAACGCCGTTTTCGACAAGAACGGCATTCGGCGCAGATTTGCCGTCAGGCTGAGCATTTTCCATAGTGATTATATTTTTACACAAAAAAAGTTTTTTCATATCGCACCTCGTCAGAATAATATTAATATTATTCGCTTACAGAGATATTTAATGCACATATATGCAAAACCCGCCTGACTTTCGCAAGGCGGGCATTTTTTACATTATGAGTTCTTTTACTATTCCCATCATTTCTCTTGTATAGAATGTCAGAAAAGTATAAAAAGACGAGTTACTACACTTGGAATGAAAGTTGAGTCCGAGTTTATCGCAGATTAGCTTTGCCCTGTACTCATGAAATTCATTTGTTACAACAACAATATCCTTTGAAAGCCCCTCGTTTTCAATTATTTCAAGTGAAAATTCAAGGTTTTCCTGCGTGTTTGTTGAATTATCCTCTTTATAAAGGCGGTCTTTGCTTATCCCCATTTCAACAAGCACATTTTCCATACACTGCGCTTCGCTGATACCTTCGTCAGGTCCCTGTCCGCCCGAAAGTACGGCAACTGCGTTTTCGTTTTCATTTAAATATTCTGCCGCGGCGGCACAGCGGTCATATAGATATTTGCTGGGCTGAGTTCCGTTTACCTTACAGCCGAGAACAACAACCGTTTGTGCACCGCTGTCTGTTTTATAGTTGGCATAGCGAGCCATATTGACGGAGAGGGGCGCAACCACAATTATCAGCGCTCCCAAAACGCAAAAGCCTGCAATTTTTAGCCCTGACGGCATTTTATCAAGAAAAACCGCAAACACAAAAAGCGCCACGGAAAAGGCAACGCCCACGGCATTTCCTATATTAAAAATACCCGATACAAGCGGCGCAAGATACCACAACAGCAAAAAAACTGCGCAAATCAATAAAAAAATCTTCAAATAATTTAATCCTTTACCTGATTTTACCATAAACCTTAACCCCTGCAAAAATTATTGCGGCGATGATAAGGAGCATAATCACAACAGTAAACTCTCCGTAACGGGAAAGTTCTACAATTCTTGCAACAAAAGACAGCGGAAAAGGCAGGCACAACAAAGAGAGCAGTGCTCCCTTATTTTTGGTTTCGGCAATGACCTCTGCTTTAGTATATGCCACCGAAAGCCGAGTTACTCCAACGGCAAATACAAGCCCTGCGCCCACAAGCGCAACGAGTGAAACGGCAGCGAACATTATTTCCCAATGGGTATAAAAAAGAATATTGAACGCCCAGATACAGTAAAGTTCTGTAACCGTTCCGAGAAGAAGTGAAAAAACGGCGAGGAACAGAGAAATCACATAAGCTATTTTAAAGAAATTGAGAATGCTTTTTTTATCATACTCTTTCTCTTTTTTATGTTCGTGTGTTTTTTCATCTGTTTTCAAAACGGCAGTTTGAGCTTTCTCACCGTTTAAAAGCTCATCTACCGTAACTCCGAGAGCCTTTGCTATTTCGGGAAGGAGCGTTACATCGGGATACCCGTCCCCCTTCTCCCATTTTGAAACCGTTCTGTTGCTCACATTTAAGATTTCTGCGAGCCGTGCCTGTGTATAACCTTTTTCCTTTCGCAGCGAGCAAATGAAATTGCCCGTCTTGCGTGACTCCATACAATCACCTCACAAAAATCTTAACAAACGCCCCGCATTACGGCAACGAACCGAACGGGGAAAAAGTCCACGGAGCGTGGAATATGGTGGATTTTAGTCTATTTTACAGATTTCGTCAATTTTTTTGAGTTCTTCGGCTGTAAATTCAACACAATCGAGCGCTTTTATATTGTCGATAATCTGTTCGGGCTTTGACGCACCGATTAGAACGCTTGTGACAACGCCGTCTTTCAAAACCCAACTGAGCGCCATCTGCGCAAGGCTCTGACCTCTCTCTTCAGCAAGTTCATTGAGCGCTTTTATCTGAGAAAGCTTTTCATCTGTAAGCACATCTGCTTTGAGGTACCTACCGTCTTTCTTGATACGGCTGTCCTCGGGTATGCCGTTAATATATCTGTCCGTAAGAGTTCCCTGTGCAAGAGGACTGAATGCGATAATGCCCTTGCCGAGAATATCAGATGTTTTTTTAAGACCGTTTTTCTCAATAGTGCGGTCAAATATTGAATATCTGTTTTGATTGATTATAAACGGGCACTTTAAATCCTTGAGAATTGCACAGGCTTTATCGAGCGTTTTTCCGTCATAATTTGAAAGACCGACATAAAGTGCCTTTCCGCTTCTGACAATTTGCGAAAGTGCGCCCATTGTTTCCTCAAGCGGAGTTTCAGGGTCCATTCTGTGATGATAAAAAATATCAACATAATCGAGCCCCATTCTTTTTAGGCTTTGGTCAAGGCTTGCGATAAGATATTTTCTGCTTCCCCAGTTGCCGTAAGGCCCTGCCCACATATCGTAGCCCGCTTTTGTGCTGATTATGAGTTCATCCCTGTAAGGGGCAAGATATTCACGCATAATTCTGCCGAAATTCTTTTCTGCGCTTCCGTATTCGGGGCCGTAATTGTTTGCAAGGTCAAAATGAGTTATACCGTTGTCAAACGCTGTAAAGCACAAGGCTTTCATATTTTCAAAGGGGGCTGTGTCGCCGAAATTATGCCACAAACCGAGCGAAACACCGGGAAGTTTAAGTCCGCTTTTACCACAGCGAAAATATTTCATATCATCATATCTTTTTTCATTAGCTTTATACATAAATTTTACCTCCGCACCGATATTCAACTTCATTGTAGCATAAAAAAGCGCGCCCGTAAACAATACGAACGCGCTTAATTTGTAACAAATATATTACCGAAATATATAATTTATATGTAATTTAGACCTGTGTTTCGCCTGCAAATGATTTGAGCATGGCAATTTCTCGTGCATAGCCGTCAAGTTCATTAGGGGTTTCAAGATACATAGGCAAATCCTTGAGATATTTATTATTTACAATTTTCTCAAAGGCTTCGGAGCCTATATTGCCATCGCCGATTTTTTCATGCCTGTCCTTATGCGAGGAAAAAGGATTTTTGCTGTCGTTGATATGAAGCGCTTTAAGGCGGTCAATGCCTATAATTCTGTCAAACTCCTCCAAAACGCCGTCAAGGTTGTTGACAATATCATATCCGCCGTCAAAAACATGGCAGGTATCAAGGCAAACTCCGAGCTTATCTGAAAGTTCAACTGAACTGATAATGCTTTTAAGTTCTTCAAAGGTTTTTCCTACCTCTGAGCCTTTTCCAGCCATTGTTTCAAGCAACACGGTAGTTGTCATATCCTCAAAAAGAACCTTATTAAGAGCGTCTGCAATAAGCTCTATTCCCTTTTCTTCGCCCTGCCCTGTATGTGAGCCGGGGTGGAAATTATAAAGCATATTCGGCGTATATTCCATACGCTTTAAATCGTCCGCAAAAGTTTCTACGGCAAAACGCCTTGTGTCTTCATTAGCCGAACAGCAGTTGAGCGTATACGGCGCATGGGCAAGAATAATATTAACGCCTGCCTTTTTACTTTCTTCAAGAAAACGGGCAACATCGGTTTCATCTATATCCTTTGCCTTGCCGCCACGGGGATTTCTTGTAAAAAACTGAAAAGTGTTTGCACCGATAGAAAGTGCCTGAGAAAGCATATTACAATATCCTTTTGACGCGCTTAAATGTGCTCCTATAATCATTTCACTGCGCTCTCTTTCTTTTCATCAAGCTGTTCCTTTGCAATATCCTCTTCCGCCTTGCCGCTCATAATATATTCAAGCAAATCGGCAACACAGCCGTGGTTGCAGTGGCACGCCTGGAATTTGCAAATCTCGTGGATAGGCTTAGGCGCCTGCCCTGCGCAAGCGGGAAGACCGACTGTTTTAAGCATATCCCAGTCGTTATAATAATCGCCGATTGCGGCAACATGGCTTTTTTCTATATGAAGCTTATCTGCAAGCTTCATAATGCCAACGCCCTTATGAGTATCCTTTTGAAGCATTTCAAGGCTCCAGAGAGACGAAGCCATAAAATTAGCGTCAGGATTTTCATTTTTATTTATGTATTTCTGAAGCTCGTTTATAGTTAACGGATTAGACCAGAATATAACTTTCATCCAGCCCTCTTCAGGCACTTGGTCAATAGTTGTAACCTCATAGTGGGATTTATCAAAATGCATCTGCCCTCTTGAAAGCAGACCGCTTTTAACTATGTAAACATGATCGTCAAAGAAAATGCCTATATCCACTCTATGACCGAAATCATTGAATAGCTGGCTGATTTCCTTTACAAACGCCCTGCCCTTGGGGCCGATTGTCTGTCTCCAAACCATCTTGTGCTGTTTAAAATCATAAATACCTGCTCCGTTTAAAACAACGGCAGGCTGGTTTGGTGTAATTCTGTCGTAATTTCTTTTAAGGCTTGATACAAGTCTGCCCGAAGCGAGAGTAAAATTACCGCCGAGTTCTGTAAACTCTTTAATTGCATCGTAATTTCTTTTAGGCAGTTTTCTTATTTTATTATTAAGTGTTCCGTCAATATCTGAAACAACAAGCCAGTTTTCGAAGGTTTTGCTCATTCCTGCGCCTCCTTTTCTATATATAAAACAGCAATAATCTATCACCGTAATTTTCAATTTTTTTCAAGTTTATTTAAAAATTGTGTAAAATATTCGGGAAGCGGACTTTCAAATTCAAGCCACTCGCCCGTTATAGGATGCACGAAACCGATATGTTTTGCGTGCAGACACTGACCCGAAAGACCTTTTACAGGCTTTTTAGGCCCGTAGACCTCATCCCCTGCTATCGGGTGGCCTACATAGGAGAGATGCACCCTAATCTGATGTGTTCTTCCCGTTTCAAGGGTACACCTTAAATGGGTAAAACTGCCGTATCTTTTAAGCACCTTAAAATGCGTTACAGCGTTTTTTGAATTTTTATATGTAACCGCCATTTTCTTTCTGTCTTTAGGATTTCTGCCTATCGGCTGATTGACGGTGAACTCGTCTTCTTTAATATTTCCGTGCGCCACACATTCATAGGCACGCTCAAACGAATGAGCTTTTATCTGCTCTGCAAGACCTGCGTGCGCCCTGTCATTCTTTGCTACTATCAAAAGTCCCGATGTATCTTTATCTATTCTATGCACTATTCCCGGGCGCAAAACTCCGTTTATTCCGCTGAGTGAATCCTTGCAGTGGTACAAGAGAGCATTTACAAGCGTACCCGTGTAATTTCCTGCCGCAGGGTGAACTACCATTCCCTTTGGCTTATTAACAACAAGCAAATCGTCATCCTCATAAACAATATCAAGAGGGATATTTTCAGGCTTGGCGTCAAGCTCCTCAGGCTCGGGAACAACAACGGTTATCTTATCATTCTCACGCAGTTTATAGTTTTTAGAAACTTCTTTTCCGTTTACCTGCACGCCGCCTTTTTCTATTACAGAGGCAACGGCGGAACGGGACATAGATGATGAATTTTCGCTTATATATTTATCTATTCTGTCTCCTGCCGAATCTGAGGACACCGTAAAAATGAGAAAATCACTCACGGCTTTTTTCCTCCTTTTTAAATATATCGGCAACAAGATACGCTATCAAAACAACCGCTCCGAGCGTAACGGCGCAATCAGCAATATTGAAAATGGCAAAATCAATAAACACAGGCTCGATAAAATCAATTACATAGCCGTAAAAAGCCCTGTCTATCAAATTGCCGAAACCGCCTGCCACAACAACGCCAAGGCTCCAATAAAGCCAAAGAGATTTACAGCGGTCTGAAAACATATACCACAAAACGCCGATACACACAACAAGAGTGAGCGCAACGAAAACCCACCTTGCGCCGCTGAACATTGAAAAAGCCATACCCGTGTTTTCGGCATAATGGAACTGAACAACATTTTTTATAAATGTAACAGGCTCGCCGCCTTTTAAAAAGCTGACGGCAAAATATTTAGTTATCTGGTCAAACGCAACTATGAGTATTATCATAACAGCGCACCATATATGCTTTTTTCTGTGCATAAAAACCTCCGCCAGATATCGGCAAGCAAAATTAAAAATCGGAATAATACGCAACAAGAGGGGTAGACATTCTGCCCCTCTTAAATGCGTGTTTTAAATTATAAATTCATTTCTGCAAGAACCTGTGCGCAATGCTCGCAAAGTTCAGGATGATTTTCGTCTTTTCCTACTGTTTCGGAGAATTTCCAGCAACGCTCGCATTTTGCACCGTGAGCCTTTGCTACTGAAACGGAAAGTCCCTCAACTTCACCCTTGAACGCCTGTTCGTCTGAAACAACGGTTACAGCTGATGTGATGAAGATTTCTGCGAGTGCAGACTCGGAAGCTTTAAGGAAATCATAAAGCTCGCCGCTTGCTCCGAGAACTACCTCAGCCTCGAGTGACTTACCAATCGTCTTTTCGTTTCTTGCAATTTCAAGAGCTTTCTGAACATCTACTCTGACTGCATGAATCTTTTCCCATTTCTCCATAAATGCTTCGTCAGCTTCAATGAATTTAGCTTCGGGAATATCGTTCATAAGCGGAAATTCGGGATTTCTCGATGAATCGTGAGGCATAAACTTCCAGATTTCATCCGCAGTAAACGCAAGAATAGGAGTGAGCAAAAGGGTGAGTGAATCAAGTATTTTATAAAGAACAGTCTGTGCCGCACGGCGTGTTGCCGAGGTCTTAACAGAGGTATAAAGTCTGTCTTTAAGAACATCGAAATAGAAGTTACTCATATCAACAATGCAGAAATTGTGAATTGCGTGAGCAGCAGTGTGATATTCGTAAGTTTCATAGCCCTTTCTTGCAACTTCGATAAGTTCATCGAGTTTCATAAGAGCATACTTGTCAAGCTCTTCAAGCTCGCTGTTATCAACCATATCCTTATCGGGGTCGAAATCATAAAGGTTGCCGAGACAGAAACGGGCTGTGTTTCTGATTTTTCTGTAATTATCTGAAAGCTGTTTAAGAATTTCAGGGCTGATACGGATATCTGCGTGATAATCGGAAGATGCAACCCAGAGACGGAGAACATCTGCGCCGTACTGCTTGATAACATCCTGCGGTGCAATACCGTTTCCGAGTGATTTAGACATCTTTCTGCCCTCGCCGTCAACAGTCCAGCCGTGGGTGATAATCTGTCTGTAAGGAGCGCCGCTTCCGCCTGCAACTGCTGTTAACAGTGATGACTGGAACCAGCCTCTGTACTGGTCTGCGCCCTCAAGATAAACATCTGCGGGACGGCTGAGATAATCACGGTTTTTAAGAACAGCCGCATGAGATGAGCCTGAGTCAAACCATACATCCATAATATCGGTTTCTTTTTCAAAGCCGTGCGCCTTGCCGCAGTGGGGGCATTTGAAGCCTTCGGGGAGGAAGTATTCAGCGTCATGAGCATACCAAGCGTCTGAGCCCTCTTTGCCGAATATTTCGGAAACCTTCATCATAACATCGTTGTCGATAATCTCTTTACCGCATTCTTTACAGTAAACAACGGGAATTGGAACGCCCCATTTTCTCTGACGGGAAATACACCAGTCTGCACGCTCTCTAACCATTGACTGAAGTCTGTCCTTACCCCATTTAGGATACCACTCAACTTCTTCTGAAGCCTTGATTGCGTCCTCTTTGAAATCATCAACAGAACAGAACCACTGAGAGGTTGCTCTGAAGATAACAGGCTTATGACATCTCCAGCAGTGAGGATACTGGTGAATAATTTTCTGAAGAGCAAAGAGATTGCCGTGCTCTTCAAGATACTGAGCGATGGGCTTGTTTGCTTCTTCAGTTGTAAGACCTGCAAACATACCTGCTTCTTCTGTAAGCCTGCCCTTTGCGTCAACGGGAACAACAACGGGGATTTCAGGATAGTTTTTGCATACAACAAAGTCCTCAACACCGTGTCCGGGAGCAGTATGAACGCAGCCTGTACCGCTTTCAAGAGTTACATGGTCGCCGACAATTACAAGAGATGTTCTGTCCATAAACGGGTGCTGGCATTTCATATATTCAAGCTCGCTGCCCATGATTGTGCCTACAGTTTCATAATCTGTAACGCCTCTTGCCTCCATAGCAGAAGCTGCAAGCTCTGTTGCCATTACATAATATTCGTCTCCGCTCTTGATAAGTGAATATTCAAATTCAGGACCTACGCAGATAGCAACGTTTGCGGGAAGTGTCCAAGTGGTTGTTGTCCAGATAACGAAATATGTTTTGCTGAGGTCTGCGCCCATTGCAGAGAGCTTTCCGAGGTCATCCGTAACATTGAATTTTACATAGATTGAATGGCAGGGGTCCTCGCCGTATTCAATTTCAGCTTCAGCAAGAGCGGTGTTACAATCGGGGCACCAATAAACAGGTTTAAGTCCCTTATAGATATAGCCCTTTGTTGCCATTGAAGCGAAAACTTTTATCTGCTCTGCTTCAAAATCCTTAGTAAGAGTAATATAAGGATTATCCCACTCGCCGATAACGCCGAGACGCTTGAAGCTTTCACGCTGAATATCTACAAAACCGAGAGCGGTATCGCGGCAGATTTTGCGAAGCTCAAGGTCTGAAATATCTGACTCTGCGGAAATGTGAGCTTCTTTTCTCGCCTTAAGCTCGGTGGGAAGTCCATGAGTATCCCAGCCGGGAACATAGGGAGACTTGAAGCCTGTCATATTCTTATATCTTACAATGAAATCCTTTAAGATTTTATTGAGCGCATGACCGATATGAATATCGCCGTTTGCGTACGGAGGGCCGTCGTGCAAAACGAAAAGCGGTTTGCCGTCGTTATGCTCCATAAGCTTTTCATACTGTTTTGTTTCATACCAGCCTTTAAGAATTTCCGGCTCACGCTGGGGAAGCGAAGCACGCATCGGAAATTCTGTTTTCATCATATTTAATGTATATTTATAATCCATCGTTATCCTCAACCTTTTGTCTGTTATTTTTTATTATTTCTTTTTCTTTTTGAAAAAGCCGTGAAATTTAGAACTGTCCTCATCGTCCTCGTCATCATCGGGAGGAATAAGGCTTATTTTTTCGTTAGTTCTTTTCTCCTCTGTTTTTACATGGAAGAAATCCTCAAACGGAAGATGTTCCTCTTCGCTGTCACTTTCCATTTCAGGCTCTTCTGAAATCTCCTCAGCAGTCTGTGAGTCCTGAGTTACGCTGTCCTGAGAAAAAGCGTCAATAGCGGATGAAACATCGGGAATCTCCTCAAAATCATCATCGTTGTCGGAAATTTCCTCAAGCTCGTATTCAACCTCTTCTTCCTCGGTTTCGGGCTCTTCGATGTCTGCGCTGAGCTGAGTATCGTCTTCTTTTTCTTCCTCAGTCTCTTCTTCATCGTTTGCCTCAAATTCATCTTTGATTTCAGGCTCTTCATCTTCATCGGTTTCGTCTGAAATCTCTGTTTCTTCTGAGGTTTCTTCTGTTTCCTGCTCTGTTTCAAGCTCATCTATCTGTGACTGAGCTTCGTCTATTGCTTCCTGTGTTTCGGAAATTTCATTTTCAATCTCTTCAACGCTGTCAAATTCAGGAATCTGCATCATACTTTCAAGCTTTTCAAGCTGTGCCTCATAAAGAGAAACAAGCTGAGCCTTGAATGTATCTGCTTCCGATTTAAGGTTTTGAGTTAAGCTCTCGTAATGCTCTTTCTCTGTTTTTGCTGTGTCGAGAAGATTCTGAGCAATAGATTTTGATTCTTTAAGAAGCTCGGCAGCGTCAGCCTTTGCGTCTGCAAGCTCTTTATCAGCCTTTGTCTGCGCTTCGTCTATAATTGCGCTTGCCGCCTCTGTTTTCTCCTTAGTGAGAGTTGCGGCATATTCACGAGCCTCTGAAATTATTTTTTCTGCTTTTTCCTTTGCGTCAAGAACGGTGTTCTGAACTGTCTGCGCACTTTCGGAAAGAAGGGCGTTTGCCTTTTCCTGCGCTTCCTTTGTTACCTTATCGGCTGCTTTCTGCGCAGTGAGAAGCGTTGCAGAAATTGACTCTTCCTCAGCTCTGTACTCCTCTATTTTAGAGGCAAGGATTTCCATTTTTCTGTAAAGCTCTTTATTTTCGTCATAAATCGCTTTAAAAGATTCCTCTATCTCGGCGATAAAAGCGTTTGTTTCATCAATATCATAGCCGTGAGAAGCGGTGGAAAGCACCTTATCCTTAATCTGGCTTGGTGTAATCATATTATATTCTCCCCTTTTTTTATCAATACATAATCATGCCGTTATTTTCAAGTTCGTCAATGAGGTCTCCCATAACATCAACATTGTACGGTGTGATAATGTATGTGCTGTTTGCAACTCTTTTAATCTGCCCGTTGTTTGCGTAGGCAACGCCGCTGAGGAAATCAAGCAGTCTGCGTGCAACATCTCTGTTTGTTGACTCAAGATTGAGCACAACTGTTCTTTTCTCGTTGAGATTGTCGCCTATTTCGGCAGCCTCTTCAAACCTTTCGGGTTTAACGAGCACAACCTGAAGCTGTGCTGTTGTGTGAATATTCACAACCTTGTCTGACTCAGCCCTTGTGCGGTGAATCTTTTCAGGTCTTTCCTCTCTCGGAACACGAGTGCTCTTATGCTTTTCACGCCTCGGCGGTGCAGGCATAGGATAAGACTGCTTTTCTTCATAAAAATCATCGAAATCATCATCGTCGTTTTCTTTGATGATTTCAGTAAATTTATCTAACAAACCCATTTGTTAATCCTCCTTAAAAATACTTTCTGGCGCCGAATATTGCGGAGCCTACTCTTACTATATTTGAACCCTCGGCAATGGCGGCTTCAAAATCACCGCTCATTCCCATAGAGAGAATTTCCATATCTATATTATCTATTTTTTTATCTTTAATGTCAATGAAAGATTGGCGCAGCTGAGCAAAATATCCGCGAGCCTCGTCCTGCGTTTCGCAAACGGGCGGAATAGTCATAAGTCCCTTTATTTTTATATTGGGAAGCTCTGCGATTTCATAAAGAGAATCTGAAAGCTGTTCAAGATAAATACCGCTCTTGCTCTCCTCTTTTCCTATATTGACCTCTGCAAGGCAGTTGACTGTAACGCCTCTGAGAGCCGCAACCCTTGAAATCTCCTTTGTAAGCTTCACCGAGGAAACTGATTCAATCATATCAACCTCGCCCACAATCTGGCGCACCTTGTTTGTCTGCAAATGGCCTATAAGGTGGCGTTCAACGCCGGAAAGATTTAAATCGTCCTTTTTACCGAGGTATTCCTGAACTCGGTTTTCGCCGATAAGGTCTGCCCCCAGCTCAATAGCCTTGTTTATATAAGGCGGTTCAACGGTTTTTGTTACACACATAAGACGAACATCATTTTCACTCCTGCCCGCTTTTACTGCGCACTCCTTAACCGTGTTTAATATTCTGAGATAATTTTCCTCAACGGATTTCATCCTGTTTTCATCAAGTATATACTTTTCCATCGTGAAGCTCCTTTCCCTGAATAATTATTTCATCGTAGATTTTGATACCGTTGTCGTATATAGTTAAATCTATCGTCGAGGCATCAGCATCTCCGTTTTTCTCCTGCTCCTCTGCTTTTTTCTTGGCTTCTTCTTTGTCCTGCGCCGTGTAATATTTGAGCAGCACATAGTTTCCGCCGTCATAAAGAACCTCTGTATAACGCCATTCAACAACGGAGCCTACAAGTGCATAAACACCCTTTTGACCGTTTTCGTTAACGTGAACCGCAGAAGACGGCATTTTAATACCCGTATAGCTGTTAATCCTTAGCTCAATATCGGCAAGCCGCATTGAAGCCACATCGGAATTCATATCATCGCACATAAGCACAAGCACCGTTGTTTCGGCAGAAAGTTCAGGCTCTGCACCTGTAACAATTTCGCAGGAATAAACTCTGTCCGTACCCGAAACGGCAACATCAATATAATCTCCGTTTTCAAGACCCGTAACAGCGTCTGCACTGACTGAAGCACAGAAATACCAGTCAAAACTTGTTATGATTTTTCCTATACCCTGAGTTTCAGCAGGAGTTTTCGCCTGCTCAATCCACTGGCTGAGCGTTTCGGAATCAAGGGTTTCAACTTTGCTGTAATCAAACGCTGATTCAAGCCCGTCTGAATAGGTTGAGAAAATGCCGGACGAATCCGCATTTATATATCCAACAGGCTTTGCGGACGAAACATCCACAGCCTGCATTTGACTTTCAACATCTTTCATAACGGTTGAAAAATCTATTTGTTTTCCAACGAGTATCTGACGGCGTGTGAATTTATCGTTAAGCTCTGAAGAATAATCCTGAGCCGTTTCGATTTGCGAATAGTCCACCGCTCTTATGTATTCGTTTATATTCTGTAAAATATCCTTATCAAGCGATTCTACATCTGTGGCTTGTCCGACAGCTTGACTTTCCATATTTGCATAATATTTAAGTTCGCTTTCAAGCTCCGCATATTGTGAATAAGCCTGAGCGCTCTCAGCAGAGGAAAAGACCTTTGCAATCTCTCCTCCGTTTTTAACCTTTTCACAGTCTGAAACACTTGCAACGGTAACGGCATTCTTATCAGAGGTTACGGTATGTTCATCCCTAACCACAAGCGCGTTTGTGTTTATCGTGTCATAAACAGTAGAGATAACGGCAGTTTGAAGCTTAAGTCCCGAATTAAAAATGCCGTAAAGCTCTGCCACAACATAAGCGACGATAAGCAGTATTACGAATATCATTGCAATTCGCTGTTTGCCGTCTTTTGTGAGCCGTCTACGATTCGGTTTTGATTTCTTACTTTCCTGCATATAAAAATTCCTTGCTCATATTAACCGCCGTGTCAATAAGCTGCTGCGGCGAAAGTTCGTCCGCATACAGCAAGGCGGCGTCGTTTCTGCGTTTAAACCAAGTAATCTGTCTTTTAGCGTATCGGCGTGTTTCCATTTTGAGATTTTCAAGTGCGTCTTCAAGGCTTACCTCGCCGCTGAAATACGGTGCAAGCTCTTTATGCCCTATTGCCTGCGCCGCTGTTTTGGCAGGAAGACCAAGCGACTGCCTTGCCTCTTCAACAAGCCCTGCCTCAACCATTTTGTCTACTCTTTCGTTTATTCGGGAATAAAGTTTCTGCCTGTCCTTAAATCCGATTACGAAATACAGCGTTTCATACGGATTTTCTCCAAGCTTTGAATTTTCATCCTGAAAGCTTTTTGTTTTTCCCGTGGTGTAAATTATTTCAAGCGCGCGTACAACACGCTTTTTGTTGTTTTTATGTATCTTCAGCGCCGCCTGACTGTCCGCTTTCAAAAGTTCTTCGTAAAGGTCATCCTCGCTTCTCTCCATAAGCGACTGCCTGAGCGCCTCATCAGTCTGCGCTTCGGTAAAGGTTATGTTGTTAACAAAGCTGTCTATAAACAGCCCCGTACCACCTGCTATTACGGGAACATTCCCTCTTTTCGTTATCTCCTGCACCTTTTTCTTTGCAAGATTGCAGAAATCGGAAACGGAAAAAGAATTTTCCCTATCAAGAAATTCAACAAGATGATGGGGCACGCCCTGCATTTCCTCTTTAGTGGGGGCGGCGGTGGCAATGCTCATACCCTTGTATACCTGCATTGAATCGGCGGATATTACCTCGCCCGAAACAGCTTTTGCTATTTCAACTGCAAGACTTGTTTTTCCGCTTGCGGTAGGCCCTGCAACAACTATCAGTTTTGTTTTTTCCATATTCGTCACTGAATTCTTCCAAACTGTTTTTCAAGCTCGTATCTTGAAATTTTAATCATAACGGGTCTGCCGTGGGGGCAGTACATAATATCGGGCATTGAAAGGAGTTTTTTAACAAAAAGCTCTCTCTCCTGCGGTGTGGTGTAATCTCCGCCCTTTACCGCCGAGCGGCAGGATGCTGAATGGAATATCCAGTCCATTTTATCAGGCTCAATATCCGTTTTATGCTCTAAAAGTTTCTGGGCGATTTCTATTATCAGGTCTTTGACATCACAGCCGTCAAGCAATGCGGGGGTTTCCCTTACAATAACGCTTTTTGAGCCGAAATCCTCAGCGGAAAATCCGCACTTTGAAAGCAAATCAAGATTTGAAATTATCGCTTCGTACTCATCGGGAGCAAGCGACACAGCAACGGGGGCAAGAAGCATTTGGGATGCAATGCCCTCGCTCTTAACCTGCTGTTTAAAGCGCTCAAAATTCATTCTCTCGTGAGCGGCGTGCTTGTCGATATAATAAAGGCTGTTTTCCATTTCTACGATTATGTAAGTTCTAAACGCCTCACCCACAACCGTGAAATCGGGAGCGGCGTTTTCCTCTTCAACAATGCCCTGCGCCTGTTTAACTTCATCCTGTGAAGCTGTTTCAACCTGCGGTTCATCGTCAGCCTTTTCAAAAACGGGAGCAATTTTAAAATTTTCACTTTCCGCTTGTTTTTCAGGCTCTTTTTCAGGCAGGATTTCTGCAACTGTAACGGGCTGTTTTTCATGCTCTTTTTTCTTATCTGAAAAATCTATGCTGACAACGGTTGTATGCTCGTTATCCTCAACCGTTTCCTCGCTTGAGAAAACGCTTTTTGCGGAAATTTTATAATCAGCAGGATTGCCGTAGCTGTCCGCCCTTTTGTGCGGCTGTGCGTTATACTGAGTTGAAGACGATACACGCCAGCCGTTCTGCTTTGCCTCCCCGAATTTAAGCTGAGACGGTTTTTCGGGTTTTACGAAATAATCTTTTTTTGTTTGTGTATTAACTGTGCCCTGAGCGAAAAACTGCTGTCCTGCGCCCATGGAACCCTCTTTAACGGAATTTTTAGTTTCCACGGCGGTTTTAACACCGTAATATATCAAATCGAAAACGGGGCGTTCATTTACAAAGCGCACCTCTGTTTTTGCAGGGTGAACATTTACATCCACCGCTTTCGTATCCATTTCAATATTGAGAACGCAGGCGGGATACCTGCCAACCATAATTAAATTTTTATAAGCCTGCTCAAGCGCCGCCATTGCGGTTACGCTTTTTACAAGCCTGCCGTTTATGAAAAAGAACTGCATTGCACGGCTTTTGCGTGACTGATGAGGTCTGCTGACATAACCGCTGACACGCATTGAATTATATTCATAATCAACGGGAATGAGCGTATCTGACAGCTCCGAGCCGAACACGGAATAAACGGCGCTTTTTAAATCCGAATTTCCCGAGGTAACAAGAACCTGCTTGCCCTCTCTTATAAACCTTACGGAAATTTCAGGGTGGGAAATCGCTATGCGCTCAACAACGCCCTGAACGGCATTCCCCTCTGTAACATCCTTTTTAAGGAATTTCATTCTTGCCGGCACATTGAAGAAAATATCACGCACAACAACCGTTGTGCCCTCGGGGCAGCCCGCTTCCGAAAAGTCTATCTCTTCACCGCCTGCAATTTCATATCTTGTTCCCGTTTCCTCGCCCCTCGCTCTTGTGAGAAGCTCCACCTTTGAAACGGCGGCGATGGACGCCATAGCCTCGCCCCTGAAACCGAGTGTTGCAATTGAATTGAGGTCCTCGCCCGTTGATATTTTAGATGTTGCGTGTGAAATGAATACCTTTTTAACATCATCTGCCGCAATTCCGCAGCCGTCATCCGTTATTCTGATATATGTTGTTCCGCCGTTTTTAATTTCAAGCGTGATGTGCTTTGCGCCTGCGTCTATTGAATTTTCAATCATTTCCTTAACAACGCTCATGGGGCGCTCAACAACCTCGCCTGCGGCGATAAGGCTGTAAACCTCTTTGGGCAGTATATTGATTTTAGGCATTCATCTCACCTCTTTCTTAAAGTTCTTCTGCTTTTTTCTTTAAATCATAAAGCGTTTGCATAGCCTCAATGGGCGTCAGCGTGTTTATATCGGTAGCCTTGAGAATTTCAAGTATTTCGTTCTTGCCGTTTGCAGAGAAGTTATACTGAATTTCCTCTTCTTCCTCCTCAACGCTGTTTTCCGCTTTGAAATCTATATCAATTTTACAGCTTTCAAGTTCTTTCAAAATCACCTTTGCACGCTTTACCACGCTGTCGGGCACGCCTGCAAGCTTTGCGACTTCGATACCGAAGCTTTCGTCCGCTCCGCCCCTGACAATTCTGCGCAGGAATGTTATATCGTCGCCCCTCTTTTTAACTGCTATTGAATAGTTGCTGACACCGTCTAGCATACCCTCCATAGCTGTGAGTTCGTGATAATGAGTTGCGAAAAGCGTTTTTGCGCCGAGCGTTTTCTTTTTGCATACAAATTCAAGTACCGCTCTTGCGATACTCATACCGTCAAAGGTTGAAGTACCTCTGCCGATTTCGTCAAGAATAATAAGGCTGTTTTGAGTTGCGTTTTTGAGAATTGCGGCAACCTCGCTCATCTCCACCATAAAGGTTGAGCGGCCTGACGCAAGGTCATCTGACGCACCCACACGGGTGAATATTGCATCCACAATTCCTATCTCTGCCGAGCGCGCAGGCACAAATGAGCCAACCTGAGCGAGCAGGACAATCAGCGCAATCTGGCGCATATATGTTGATTTACCTGCCATATTGGGGCCCGTGATAATCATACAGCGGTTATCGTCCTTATTGAGAGAAGTATCGTTCGGAACAAATATTCCGCCGTTCATAAGCGCCTCTACAACAGGATGTCTGCCGTCTTTTATATCAATAACGCCGTTGTTGTTGATGTGGGGGCAAACATAGTTATTTGTCACTGCCACTTCGGCAAGGCTTGCAAGAGTATCAAGCATTGCAAGCGCCTTTGCGGTTTTCTGTATTCTGACAACCTCTGCCGAAACTTCGTTTCTGACTTTGCAGAAAACTTCATATTCAAGAGCAATAACTCTGTCCTTTGCTCCGAGTATCTTGCCCTCAAGGTCTTTAAGTTCCTGCGTTATATATCTTTCGCAGTTTGTGAGCGTCTGTTTTCTTATGTAAGTATCGGGCACCATATCTTTGTAGGAATTGGTAACTTCAATATAATAGCCGAACACTCTGTTGTAGCCGACTTTTAATTTCGGTATTCCCGTTTCCTCTCTCTGGCGTGCCTCTATTGAAGCGATTATTGATGCGCCGTCATTTATAATTGATTTAAGCTCGTCTATCTCGGCATTATAGCCGTCCTTTATCATTCCGCCCTCTCTGACGGTGAACGGAGGCTCGTCCGAAATAGCGGTTTCAATTAACTCTTTAACATCCGTGAGCAAATCTATATTTGAGTTTATTTCTTTTAAAAGCGCTGTTGAAGCATCTGAAACAAGCGCCTTGATTTCGGGAAGCTTTTCAAGAGTTGCCTGAAGTGATTTGAGTTCCTTTGCGTTTGCTGTTGAATAGGCAATTCTTGTCATCAGTCTTTCAATATCGCTTATACCGATAAGCGCAGACCTTACTTTATCCCTCATCTCAGGTCTGTCAAAAAGTTCGCCGACTGCGTTCTGCCTTTTTGAAATGAGCGAAACGGACATAAGCGGTCTTTCAATCCAGTTTCTTATCATTCGCTTGCCCATTGCGGTTTTGGTTTTATCAATAACCCACAAGAGAGAGTGTTTTTTATCGCCCGTCATCATTGACTTTGTAAGCTCAAGATTGCGCCTTGCGCTCATATCGAGCTTCATATATTCCTCATTGTCAAAGTAATCAATATCGGCGGGAGTTTCAATTTCGTCTTTTTTCTGAACGGTTTTAAGATAATCTATAACCGCTCCGAGAGCACAGACAACAACCCTGCTGCTGCCGAGTGAAAGAGAAGATATTTCCTCTTTTTTCAGCGTTTCAAGAATTAAGTTTGTGCATTCCTCAAAATCAAACTTTTCATCATCAAGAAGCTGTACTTTAGTGCCGAGGCGTGTTTTTATGAAATCAGCCACCTGCTGAAAATCAAGCGCAGAGGAATTTACAAGCACCTCTCTGGGCTGATATGCTGAAAGCTTGTCTATAATCTGCTCCTGTGCGTTTTCGTCCTTAATTGAGGTAAGGTGAAATTCCGCAGTTGAAACATCGGCAAAGCAAAGCCCTGTTTCTTTTTCATTTCGGCATATACAGCAAAGATAATTGTTTACCGCATCGTCTAGCATACTGCCCCCAATAACGGTGCCGGGAGTTATGATTCTTACGACATCTCTTTTTACAAGCCCTTTAACAAGCTTTGGGTCTTCAAGCTGTTCGCATATAGCAACCTTGTAGCCCCTGTTTACAAGCTTTGCGATGTAATTATCCGCCGAGTGAAACGGAACGCCGCACATAGGAGCACGCTCCTCCTGACCGCAGTCCCTGCCCGTAAGCACAAGATCAAGCTCCTCAGAGGCGATTTTTGCATCGTCAAAAAACATCTCGTAAAAATCACCGAGGCGGAAAAACAACAGCATATCGGGATATTGACTTTTTATTTCAAAATACTGCTCCATCATAGGAGACAAGCCTTTCTCCTTTTTGCCTGCCATTATTTTTCCTCCTCTTTAATTCTTAAAAATCTTTTAGTTTAATGTGATTTCGTTTTATTCTGCTGAATTAGTGGCAGCCACCGCAGGTTGAGCAGTTGTGAGTGCAAGACTCATCGGGAATTTCGCAAGTTTCGGGGTCCTGACCGTCAAAGAAAAGACCGATCATCTGGCTGATATACTGAGCCATTTCTTCCATCTGTGAAGCGGCAGCAGTATAAGCTTCCATGTTTTCGTTTTTCATAATCTCTTCGTAAAGAGTTTCATACTGCTTCTGAAGGTCTGCAATTCTGTCCTTATCAGCCTCATCGCCCTTGCCTGCTTCCTGCTGATATTTGAGAGAAAGAAGCTGCATTTCCTGCATCTGCTGCTGAAGTGACTCGTCTGCGTCATTCTTTGCAGCTGCAGCCTGAAGCGCCTCAAAACGGGGGTCCTTCTGGATTTCTTTTCCGAGTTCACGAAGTGCTGTTTCCAAATTCATTGTTTTTAATTCCTTTCTTTTAAGGCTTTTGCCTTTGTTTTTAATTAATTTGTTCTCACTGTGCAAGTTCGCCTTTGAGAACATAAGTCAGCGGTTCCGTAACTTTAAGGTTTTGGAATGTACCTATAAGATTTTCGCCGCCTTCAAATTCTATAATCAAATTACCGTCCGTTCTGGCGGCAACATAATTATCACCGAGTTTGCCCTTTGAATAAACAAAGCATTTAAAGGTTTTGCCCTTATACTTTTTCATATTCTCTGCGGAAATTTTTTCCTGCAAATCAGTAAGTTCCTTAAACCACTTTCCCTTTTCCTCTGCTGAAATCGGGTCTGCCATTTTTTCGGCTGGAGTACCCTTTCTCGGAGAGAAAATGAAAGTGAAGAGCGAGGTGAATTTCACCTCTTCAACAAGAGAGAGTGTGTCTTTAAACTCTTCATAAGTTTCACCCGGGAAGCCTACGATTATATCCGAGGTTATGGAAAGCTCGTCCCCCATAAGTTCCTTGGCGTAATTTATGAGTTCAAGATATTTTTCTCTTGTATATTTTCTGTTCATCTCTTTGAGCACCCTGTTGTTTCCGCTCTGAAACGGCAGATGAAGATGCTTAGCAACTTTTTTGCACTGCGCCATTGTTTCAAGCAGTTCCCTTGTGCAGTCCTTTGGGTGGCTCGTCATAAAACGAATACGGAAATCTCCGTCAATATCGTTTATCATTCTGAGAAGCTGTGAAAAGTTCACCTGCGGGCAAAGGTCTTTTCCGTAGGAATTTACATTCTGTCCGAGAAGTGTAATTTCCTTATACCCTGCCTCAACAAGTTCTCTTGCCTCTTTGACAATTGCGTCTGCCTCTCTGCTTCTCTCCCTGCCTCTTACATACGGTACTATGCAGTAAGAACAGAAATTATTGCAGCCGTACATAATGGGTATCCAAGCTTTTTTATCGCTGTCCCTCAAAACGGGAACACCCTCTGCGATTGCGCCGTCAGTATCGGGCAGTTCAAAAACTCTTTTCTTTCTTGTGAGCGTCTGATAAAGAAGCTGAGGAAGTTTATAAACAACATGAGTTCCGAAAACAAGGTCTACAAACGAAAAACTCTTTTTGATTTTATCCGCAACATACTGCTGCTGCATCATACAGCCGCAGCACGCAATAACAACGCCGGGGTTGTTGTGCTTATAAGATTTGAGCATTCCTATATTTCCGAACACCCTGTCCTGAGCGTGCTCACGGATTGCGCAGGTGTTAAATATTATAAGCTGTGCCTGCATTCTGTCATCCGTAAAGCCGTAGCCCATTTCCCTGAGCATTCCCTTTATATGTTCACTGTCCGCAACATTTTGCTGACAGCCGTAAGTTACAACGCACGCAAGAGGCTTTTCGGCATATCTTTTTTCCACAACTGATTTTACCTTGCCGCAAAAGCCCTTTTGAATAAGTAGCTCCTCGGCGCTTATCACAGCCGTTTTTCTGCCGTTATTTTCCATATTTCTGCGCCTCCCTGCTATGATTTTTTCGCATAAAAATACACTTTCCCATAATTATTTTAATTATATCAAACGGCGCAGTCATATTCAATAATTATTTATTAATTTACTTAAAATATAATATATTATATAGAGAACGGTTGCAAACGGTTTATATTTTTGTTAAAATCATTGTAAAAACGAGGTGATTATATGCTTAACAAAAGAGGGGCGGGAGTCCTTTTTCATATAAGCTCCGTGCCGGGTGATTTCGGCGTGGGTGTTTTTGATGAAAATGTTTTGCATTTTATAGATAAAATAAGCGAAATGGGCTTTACATACTGGCAGGTTTTGCCGTTCAACCCGATTGACGGTGCAAACAGCCCGTACTGCTCGCCGAGCGCTTTTGCAGGGAATTATCTTTTCATAAACCCGAGAGGACTGCTCAAAGACGGACTTGTAAGCGAAGCAGATGTTGAAGAAAATATCTATCACGGCACTCCGTACACAGCCGATTATTCTTTTGCGGCTGAAAAAAGGCTTGAGCTGCTGAAAAAGGCTTTTTTGAATGTTGACAAAGCGCTTGCCGAAAAAATAAAACAGTTTGAAATTGAAAACCCGTGGCTTACCGACTATGCCGTTTATATGGCGGCAAAAGAAAAAAACGGCGGTCTGCCGTGGTGGAAATGGAGCAAAAACGAAGCAAAATATTTCTCCTGCATTGAAAATATTTATTCATATGAGGAAAGTGCGGCGTTTTGGAAATTTGTTCAGTACATATTTTTCACACAATGGTTTGAAATCAAAAAATACGCAAATGAAAAAGGTATTGCCGTTATAGGCGATATGCCCATTTATGTGGCGATGGACAGCGTTGATGTGTGGGCAGACCTTTCACTGTTTAAAATAGATAAAAAAACGCTGACGGCAAAGAAAGTTGCAGGCGTGCCGCCCGATTATTTCAGCGAGGACGGACAGCTTTGGGGCAACCCGATTTACGATTGGAAAGCTATGAAAAGTGACGGCTACCGTTGGTGGATTTCTCGCATTGAGCACGCTCTAAAAGTATACGATGTTGTTAGAATAGACCATTTCAGGGCGTTTGCAAGCTACTGGGAGGTTAACGCAGATTCCGACACCGCTAAAAACGGAGAGTGGAAAAAAGGCCCCGGAATGGACCTCTTTAACGAGGTATTTAAAGTAAAGAAAAACGCTCCCATAATTGCCGAGGACCTTGGAATTTTCGGCGAAGATGTTGTTGAACTGCTCAAAGACACGGGATTCCCCGGAATGAAAGTTGTTCAGTTTGGTTTTGACCCTGATTCCGATTCAAGCCATCTTCCTCATAACGCAGTTCAAAACAGCATAAACTATGTTGGCACACACGACAACAACACGCTTCTCGGCTGGCTTTGGGAAGCAAATGAAAGAGAGCGTCGTTTCGCCCTTGATTACTGCGGGTTTAAGGGCGACAACTGGGGCGAGGGCGGATACAGAAGTCCGTCTTGCCGCAGTATTATAGAGAGTGTTTGGAAAAGCGCTTCAAATGTGGCGATAATAGCCTTTCAGGATATGTGCGGTTTTGGCGCAGACGCAAGAATGAATATACCAGGCGTGCCCGAAAAGAACTGGCGTTTTCGCACCACCGCAGAAACGGTAGACAGCATAGACAGCGATTATTTCAGGCATATAAGCGCTTTATACCGCAGAATGTATCCCGTTTTTGAAAAGTGATAAAAAATTTAATTAAATATTGTCAACAAGAAAACTCCTGCATAGAATGATATGAAGTTAGCTTCAAATATTCTGAAAAGGAGTTTTTTTATGGCAAACAATCCCATTATTGACGCAGGCGACAAAAGAATTAAAGAAGCCGTTTGCATCGACACAAAAAGGATTTACGACAGCTGCGTTTCAAAGGATTGCCTCGAGGATTTAAGAGTTACATTTTTTTCAAGAAGCCAAAGGCTTATAGACGAGGCAGTTACGGTTAAATGCCGTGAGTGTGAGCTTGCGTGCGTATCAATAGATGTTGAAGAAGTTCCCTTCAACAGAGGATATTACGGCGTTGACATCACATTTTATTTCCGCCTTGAATTTGATACTTATTCAGCACCCTGCACCACTCCTGAAGTTGCGGTAGGCTATGCTCAGTTCACAAAGAAATGCATTCTTTACGGCTCAGACGGCAGAGTTAAGATTTTCACATCAAGCCCGTCCTACGACCTGAGCGACTGCCCCGAAGCACCGCAGTATTCAAATCCGACCTGCAAAGTTCAGGCTGTTGACCCCGTTATTCTTTCCTGCGATGTTGTAGACCTCTGCGACTGCTGTATTCCCCTTTGCACATCTTTCCCGCAGTGTGTTCTCAGAAATTCACAGGACACTGTTCCCAGCGCAGGCGCAGCTAAAGCAGTTCTTGTAACGCTCGGTCTTTTCAGCATTGTTCAGATGCAGAGAGATGTTCAGATTCTCATTCCCGCTTATGATTACTGCATTCCGCAGAGAGAATGCGAGTGCAACACTCAGAATCCTTGCGACACATTCCAGAACATCGACTTCCCCGTTGATGAGTTCTTCCCTCCCGAAAAGGAAAACAACTGTGGCTGCGGCTGTTGTGACAAGGAAGAAAAGTGCGACGACTGACCAATCATCAGCAATAATTCTGATTAAGGGCGAAAAAACGCCTGACAAAAAAAGCGCGGCTTCTTCGGAAGCTGCGCTTTCTTTTTGAATCATTAAAACAACAAACCGCCGTGCACAAAGCACAGCGGTTTTGCAATTTTTATCACTCTTTTTCAAGTTTTGCGAAATTAGCCATAAGCTTTTTGGTGCCTGCTTTATCAAAGGCGATTTCAAGCAGAACATCGTTGCCCATAGGCGTTGAGGAAAGAACAACTCCCGTTCCGAAAGTCTTGTGACGAACGGTATCTCCCACGGAGAAGTTTTGAGCCGAACCTGTTGATACCGCTCCGCCTACCTGACCGAATTTGCGTGCCGCAGAAGAATTCTGAGTATGAGCGGCAGTTGAAAATGAGCCTCTTGTATATGCTCCTCTCGGGGTAAACGGCTCAACAGTTACATCGTTTGTCACGCTTACGGGGATTTCTCTCAAAAAGCGTGACGCCATATTTCTGTTTGTTGTGCCGTAAAGCATACGGCGACGAGAGTTGAGAAGATAGAGTTTTTCCTTTGCTCTTGTAATTCCTACATAGGCAAGGCGGCGTTCCTCTTCCAAATCTTCATCGCTGTATACAGACTGATTGCCGGGGAATATTCCCTCTTCCATGCCTGGGATAAAGACAATAGGAAATTCAAGACCCTTTGCCGAATGAAGAGTCATAAGCACAACGGCGTCTTCGTCCTCGTTATAAGAATCAATATCGGACACAAGCGCAACATCCTCAAGGAATGCGGAGAGGTCGAACTCCTCGTCCTCTTCCTGATATTTAATAAACATTGATGAAAGTTCGTTTATGTTGTTTTTTCTGTCCTCAGCAGTTTCGGGGTCTTCGTCAAGATAATCAAAATACTTTGTTTCGTTCAGAATTTCCTGCAAAAGGTCTGAAAGCTTCATTCCGTTTTCAAGGCAATGCTGAAAATGAGTTATCATAGCTGTAAACGCTTTGAGCTTCTGCGCAGAACGCAGAGTTTTCTGAAATTCATCGCTCTTTTCGCACACCTCAAAAGCGGAAATTCCGAGACCTGTTGCTATTTCAAGCACATTTGCGAACATCGTTTCGCCTATCCCCCTCTTGGGAACATTAATAATTCTCTGAAGTCTTACATTATCAGACGGGTTATTGATTACGGCAAAATACGAAATAATATCCTTAATTTCCTTGCGGTCAAAGAATCTGTTTCCGCCTATTACCTTATGCGGAATACCGCTCTTTGCAAGCGTAATTTCTATGTTTCGTGACTGCGCATTCATACGGTAGAGAATTGCGTGGTCGCTCATTTTTCTGCCGTTTTTAACATTTTTTAGAATTTCCTGAGCTATGTATGAGGACTCCTCCGCCTCATCTTCAAGCGTGTTGAAAATGATTTTATCGCCTGCGCCCGCACTTGTCCAAAGGTTTTTGCCCTTGCGGTTTTTATTGTTTGAAATAACAGAGTTTGCGGCATCAAGAATGTTCTGAGTTGAGCGGTAATTCTGCTCAAGTCTTATAACCTGCGCATTTTTATACTGATTTTCAAATGAAAGAATGTTCTCTATAGTAGCGCCTCTGAAACGATAAATACTCTGGTCGTCATCACCCACTACGCAGATGTTTTCATAACCGCCTGCAAGCAGGGAAACAAGCACATACTGAGCGTGGGAAGTATCCTGATACTCGTCCACCATAACATATTTAAACTGCTTTTGATAAAGCTCTCTGACATCATCATTCTCACGAAGGAGTTTTACGGTATTGAATATAATATCGTCAAAATCCATTGCGTCGGATTTGAGCAATTCTTTCTGATAAAGCTCGTAACAATCGGCAATTTTAGCCTTTCTGAAATCATTTTGAGCAAAAGTTTTATATTCTTCCCAACCGATAAGGCTGTCCTTTGCGCCGCTGATTGCAGACAGGATTGATTTGTGATGAATGATTTTATCAGTTAAACCGAGCGACTTTTGGCAGTGTTTCATAACACGCTTTTGGTCGTCCGTATCATAAATTGTAAAATGGCCGCTGTAACCTATTCTGTCGCCAAAGCGTCTTAAAATTCTTGCACAGCAGGAATGGAAAGTATGCGCCCATATATCATTTGCCTCAGGGCCTATTGTTCTCACAAGTCTTTCTCTGATTTCGCCTGCGGCTTTGTTTGTAAAGGTTATTGCAAGCACCTGCCACGGCTGTGCAAGCCCCTCGCTAATAATATGCTGAACACGGTTTACAAGCACGGTTGTTTTGCCTGAGCCTGCTCCTGCAAGGATGAGAAGCGGACCCTCTGTACAGTCAACAGCCTTTTGCTGCATTTCATTTAACGCCATAAAACACCTCGTAATAAAAATACAAAAATTTAAATTTGAGCAGAAAAAAGGGCGCGTTTGCGCCCTTTTGAAATTTTATTGATTGCCGAAAATAATTCGGATAAATTTTTGACTTGAACTGAACAAGCCATATTATTTGCCGAGGAGTGTAAGAAGAACACCTGCGGCAACTGCTGAGCCGATAACGCCTGATACATTCGGACCCATAGCGTGCATAAGAAGGAAGTTGGTCGGATTTTCTCTCTGACCCTCTTTCTGGCTAACACGGGCAGCCATAGGAACAGCGGATACACCTGCTGAGCCGATGAGCGGATTAACTTTGCCCTTGGTAAGAATATACATAAGTTTACCAAAGAGAACACCGCCTGCTGTGCCAACTGAGAAAGCAACAAGACCGAGAATGATAATGAATACAGATTCCCACTTAAGGAAGCTCTGTGCGCTTGTTGTTGCACCAACAGAAAGACCGAGCATAATTGTAATGATGTTCATAAGCTCGTTTTGTGCAGCCTTTGCAATACGCTCTGTTCTGCCGCTCTCCTTAAGAAGGTTACCGAACATAAGCATACCAACAAGTGAAGCAGCATCTGGAAGAAGAAGTGAAACGATTACTGTTACCATGATGGGGAACAGAATTTTTTCAAGCTTTGAAACGGGACGAAGATTGCCCATTACAACGCTTCTTTCCTTTTTAGTTGTAAGAGCACGCATAATAGGCGGCTGAATAACGGGAACAAGCGCCATATACGAGTACGCCGCTACGGCGATAGTACCTAGCAAATGCGGCGCTAACTGTGAAGTTACGAAAATAGCGGTAGGACCGTCCGCGCCGCCGATGATAGCGATTGAACCTGCCTCCTGAGGAGTGAACTTGAGAAGAACAGCGCCGACATAGGTAAAGAAAATACCAAGCTGTGCAGCAGCACCGAGAATAAAGCTTGACGGGTTTGCGATAAGGGGTGAAAAGTCTGTCATAGCGCCGATTCCAAGGAAGATAAGCGGCGGATAAACACCTGCTTTTACACCGAAATAAAGGAAGTCAAGCAAACCTGGAGTACATACAGCGCCCGTAACAGGGTCTGTCATTCTGCCTGCAACAAGGTCTATAAATCCCTGCAAATCGTGATACTGAACCGCAAGATTTGCGCCCGGAATATTTGCAAGAAGCATACCGAATGCAATGGGAATCATAAGAAGCGGCTCAAAGCCTTTTTTGATACCGAGATACAGTAAAAAGAATGATACACAAATCATTATGAGATTGAGGTAACCGCCGTCTGCCGTAAAGAAATAAGCGTAGCCGCTGTCCCTCAATATATCGACAATAGCGCCCCAAACGCCTTGTAAAATTTCCACAATAAAGTCCTCCGTAAATACTAAATAATCAGAATGGTCTTACATTATCTGCAATAGCAGCTGAAGCCCACGGATTTCTTGAACGAACATTTTTAACTCTGATTGAACGAACGGTAAAGTTTGAATTGCCCTCGCTTGCCGTGATTGCCGCTGTAATTGCAGCAACAATTTCACCGCTTATACCGTTTTGAACAACGGGAGCGGGAGCTGCAGCAGGAGCAGCCTTGGGAGCCGGAGCCGGTGCGGGTGCAGCAGCCTTTTCTGCCTTAGCAGATTTTTTGCCGTGCTTAGCCGCATTTTCTGTTTTTGATACAGTTAAACCGAAAATTTTGAAAATGAAAATCAATAATATAAGCACAGCCATTACTATGCCGATGCCTGCAATAACAACCGTTGAAGTCAGAGTCCAGTCAACATAAGACTCTGCGGTAATGGGAGCTATTCCCTTAAGAATATCAAACATATTTTTCCTCCGTTACATTAAAATAATCGAAATTAGTAGTATTATAAAACAGTTGACCTTTATTTTCAACCGTAAATCTCAAAATTTATACATATTGTCAAAATTTTATCATAGAGCGCTAAATTTTATATAACTATTGATTTATTTTCAAAATCGTTTATAATATTATTAGCTATTTAATCAAAAAAACACAAACTGTTTACGAAAGGCATTCTTATGAAAAAGGAAACACTTATAATTGCAATTCTTGTTGCGCTTATAATTCTTTGGATAACCGAAACAATCGGAATGAAAAAAACATCAAGGCTTCTCAGCGGTGCAATTGACATCGGTTTTTCTCTTTTAAGATAGTTTTAAATTATAAATATTTTAATATAATTCCGCCTTACATACGGAATATTGCGCTTTGTATTAACAAAGACCCGAAAGTTTTTGCTTTCGGGTCTTTTTATTTTTATTATTGCTCTTCCAAAGACGCTATTACTCCCAGCACATTTTTATCAGATTCGAAAAATTTGCTGGAATTGAATTCAAACGGAATTTCCAAAATATCATCATTACTCATAGCGTAATTATAATAATTAACTCTCTGTTCGGGAGTCATTGCTTTGATTTTTTCTTTTTCTTCTTCGCTTATTTCATCGGAATACAAAGCAAAACTTATATAGCCCTTCGTATCAGGAACATTCACATCGTCATATCCCATTAGATAAGAAAAACTTTGAGTGTAGAGAAGTTCTTCGTCCGACTCTGCAAGTCTGTCCTGCATAAGCGCCTGCAAAACATCATCCCATTTATCCTCAGGAATATTGATAATATTTGCTGAATCAGATGTGTATGTGTCACCGTTATAATCTTCATAATATGAATACTCTTCATACTGAATAAAAGCTATATCATCACCATAGTTAAAAGGCTCAAGCTGACTGAGAGTCTCTTCACTTCTGATAAGATTAATATATTCCTGCATTACGCAATCAGCGTTGGCGTCATAACTTCTTTTAACAGTTGAGCCGTCTTTCAAATGATATACAAGCGTGCATAAGCAAACATTCATTTCTGAAGAAGTTTCAAAAATACCGTTTACGGCTGTGGACTGAATTATTGTGTTTTGCGAAACCATTTTCTTATGAAAATCAAGAATTTTATCTATATTCTGCGCATCCTTAAACTCAATAACAGTCGGTTCCTCTGCATATAATGAGCTGTCTAAAAGGCTGTAAAAGTCCATATAATAATAACTATATTCATTGCAAATATACTCAACGCTTTCAACTTCATCTTTTTCAGGCACATATGAAATATAGCCGTCATATGAAGGGATGAATACTGATGCGAAAAACAAAAGAGAAACTGCGCTGACTGCCCCGAATGTTATGGTGCTTTTTTTAGTGAATGCCTTTTTATAAAAAACGGCATTGTATATTATCATAAATACAAAAGCAACCATAAGCCCTACTACGGCATTTTTAATAAAACTGCCGTAAAATGCAGGGAGCATAAAGCCAGAAAGTATAAACACGGCAAGCACAATGCACGGAAAAACATCGCCTGCAAGACTTACCTGTGCACACTCCGCTTTTCTTTTCTTGAAAACAACAGTTCCTGCAATATAAAGAATAACGAGTTCAACAATTGCAAGAATAACTGAAGAATAATCGCCCGTTACAGTCTGTGAATAATTATAGAGAGGAGAAACAACGGGCGGCTGCGCGCTGTTTATTCTGATTCCCCAGATATTTCCTATTTTCTCAGCCGCACCGACTGCCGCAACAGCAGTTGAAACAAGCGCAATAAACGCAAGAAGAAAATACTGAATTTTTTTACCCGACGCAACAGCGCAAAGCGTAAACACCGCAAAAATGGCTAAAGATGAGCAAATGATAACAGCAAGCTGATTAAAAAACAAACTGCTGTTAATTACAAAATTAATATTTTCTGAGCCCGGGGCTTTAGATACAAAATAATATAACAGAAGCGGCACAGCCAAAATCACAACTGTTGAAATTGAGCCGAATATGAAGTTGGCATTGAAAATATCCATTCTGCTGACAGGGCGTGCAAAATAATAATCGCTTGCCTGTTTGCTGAATATTTCCGAATACATTCTTAATACCGCAATCAAATTATAAAGCGCTACGCCGAAAAACATGAAAACAGATAAGAGGAGAACAGACGATGTTAAATCAATGTCTCCCTGATCTTGCACATATGTAATATCATTTACAATATATGTATAAAGGCAAGCTATAAGAGCAATTACAAATGCCGCAGCCGCACCTGGAAAATGGCGTTTTGCGGTTTCGGCAAGCTGTATTCCCAATTTGCTTTTAGGCTTATATGAAGAATTTGTTGATGTCATAACCGACCGCCTCCATTTCACTGATAAATAATTCCTCCAGCGTGAGCGGCAGGGATTCATAGAACACGGGATTTTTAGAATTAATAACCGCTTCAATTTCTTCCCCTCTGCCCTTGACGGTCAGCTGGACAATTTTTCCCTGGCGGCTTTCTTTAACTATATTGAGTTCATTTCGTATACTGTTCAAGTCATCGTCATCCATAACAAACTGAACTTTGTAAACTCCGACAGATTCGCCGTCAATATCCTTTTCAAGCAGAATGCCGCCTCTGTGAAGTAAACCTATATGGTCGCAAAAGCCCTCAAGTTCACGCAGATTGTGGCTTGCGATAACTATTGTGGCATTCATTTCAGATACATATTCTATAAGTATTTTTTTAACGAGTTCTCTTATAACGGGGTCAAGTCCGTCAAATATTTCGTCAAACATTATAAATGCAGGATTATGAGAAAGCTCAAGAATTATAGCCGTTTGCCTTTGCATACCCTTACTCATTGTTGAAATTTTCTGATTAGGGTCGATAGGAAAAACAGACGAGAGAGAACAATAACGCTCTACGCTCCACTGAGGATATACCTTGGCGTAATGCGCCGCCATTGTATTCATTGAACTTCCGGGAAGAAAATACGGAAAATCGGATACAAAAGCTGTCTGTTCTTTTATTTTCACATTTTCAAACGGTTCTTCACCGTTCATCAGCACCTGTCCGCCGTCAGGCTGATACACGCCTGCAAGCACCCTTAAAAGCGTGCTTTTTCCCGCGCCGTTTGAACCTACAAGTCCGAAAACAGAACCGTCGGAAATATTAAAGGATATTCCGTCGAGCGCATTGAGCTCTCCGAAACGCTTAGTAAGCTGTTTAATCTCTATCATTTGAGGCCTCCCAAACGGTGTTTACAGTGCTTATAACATCTTCTTTTTCGATGCCGAAATTTTTGACCTCCTGAAGCGTGGCTTCAAGTTTTTTTGTCACCGCATCATGAATACCCGTTAAATCCGTTGCGCTTACAAAAGCGCCTTTACCGGCTACGGTATAAATAATGCCCCTCATTTCAAGCTCTTTATAGGCTTTTGAAACAGTGTTTGGATTTATACCCAACTCACAGGCTAAAGCCCTCACGGAAGGGAGAGGGCTGTCTTTTTCATATATACCTAAATTGATATATTTTATTATTGTTTTTTCAAGTTGAAGATAAATTGGTTCTCTGCTTCTGACATCTAATGAAAACATCAATACACCTACTATTCGTTATGGATTGCTTTTAGCGCACTTACCTTAACTGCGCGGCTTGCAGGAGAAGCACCTGAAATAATGCCTATCAGCGTTGCAAAGCCCACACCTAAAAGGGCAAGCCACAGCGGAACAGATGAAACTGTTACTTGGAGTTCCTCAGCCGCACCCATGTTGGATACAACCATTGTGGCTACAAAGTTTGCTAACAAAGAAACAACCCAGCTTATTATAACACCAATTGCGCCTCCAAGGAAGCCTATAATTCCCGCTTCGTACAAAAAAAGTGCTTTTATGTCCGAAATACTGCATCCTATAACCTTCATAACGCCTATTTCTTTTGTACGCTCGTATACTGCCATAACCATTGTATTGCTGATACCGAAAGCCGCAACGAACATGGAAACAGCACCAATTGCACCGAGAACAAGCTGAACAACCATCATTATCTTCTTAGTATATTCAAGGCTGTCCTGGTCTGAATAGCTTTGAAGTCCAACGGCGGTGAGTTTTTCCTGCACAGCTTTTATATTATTTATATCATCCACATAAACATAAATTTCAGAATAATCAGTGCTTATCTTCTGACCTTTATTGAGTTTGTTGTATTCGTTAATATATTTTTTTGCCGTGTCAATATCAATAAACGCCGAGTTTGAAACATCAATACCTGCCGCCGATTCGCTTTTTACGATTCCGCCCACTCTGAGTTTCTGGCTGTTCGTACTCGTTGCAGGCGCCTGATTTTCAGTATTGTTTACAACTGTGTTGATATAAAATGAATCTTTCATCAAATCAATTTCACAGTCCTGAATTTCATTGTTTTGGCCGATTTTATATTTAACGGAATTTCCCTGTCTGTCTACAAAAGCAATATTTGCTCTGTCGCCAAAGTATATTGTGTTATTTTTTGATGTGATTTGGGAATCTCCGTCAACAACCTTTATGCCAAGCTGTTCAAATTTATCAAAATCTACGCCTGTTACTTTGTAGCCTGAAAAGGAATACTGACCTCTTGTTATTTTTACATTCTGAGAGATATTGTATATGGGCACAACAGCTTTAACATGATTTAATTTTGAGATATATTCAACTGCGTTGTCATCAAGCGGTGGGGGTGTTTGCCCCTCATCTTTTACTGTATCATCAACCGGGATCATACTCTGCATAACGGTAATCTGATTTGCAGACGATGTGCTGAACTGCGAAGTTACCATATTGTTTATACCAACGCCGATTGAAACCATGATAACAATTGCACAGGTGCCGATAACAACGCCGATAACTGTTAATTTTGTTCTTGATTTCCTGTTTTTAAGGTTTTCAAGAGCCATGAAAAATATATCAGATTTCTTCATCGAATTCATCACTGCCCTTTCGTGATTTTTTCTTTTTGGAAACCTTAACGGCAACCGGAATAGCCACTGCCGCAATAACAACCACAACAACGGCGATTATAATAACTGCTGTATAATTCATTCCGCCGTTTTCAGTCTCATCCTGCTGTGTTTCCAAAGCCTCTGCGTAAGGGTCAAATTTTTCTTCAACAGTAACATTAAACTGTGTTTCAACAGTTTTTCTCTCAAAGTTTTCACTGTCATATTCAAGCACAAGTTTAAGCTGTTTTGCGCCGATTTCCTTGAATGTTACAGGCAGTGTGTAGTTACTTGAAAACTGCTCGCCTGCTTCTATATTGCCTACATAAGCGCTTGAAAGGAGCGTGCCTGCCTCGTCATAAAGTTTTACAGACGCAGTTGCTACTCTTGTACGGCCGCTGTTGATTACTGTAAATGCGCAGTCTGTTTCCTGGTCTACTGTAACGCTCTTTTCGGAGAGGTCTATAAGTCCGAACTCAACTCTGTCAGGCTGAACAACAGGTATGCTCATTGAAAGGTCGGCAGACTGTGAAACCCTCTGTCCGTTTTCGTAATATTCATAAGTAACCGTTGCGGTTATGGGATAAATGCCCGATGATTCGGCATTTGCGCAAAGGAAATTTTTGCTGATTGTAGTTGTCTTTCCTGCTGAAATAGTATCAACTACAACTGTATCAGTACCCTCTGCCACAACAAAAGCTTCGCCGCCCGAGAGTTTTACGATAACATTTTGAACTGCTGTTGTTTTTGATGTGTTTTTAATATTGAATTTAAGTTCAAAATTTTTCTGTGCCTCAATATTATCGCCCGAATATGAAAAATCGGATACTATAAGCTGAGGAGTGAGCGGCTGTGCCTGTGCCTGAGTGTTGTCACCGCCCGAAACTTTTACAGTATAATTAAATTCGGTACTTGCTGACACCTTTTCAGAATCATCAAAGTATTCATAAGTTGCAGAAACTGTTATAGGATAAACGCCGCTTTCAGCCGCATTGCAGTAAAAGCTTTTTGAAAAATTGTTTGAAGAATTTTTAGATATAGTGTCGGCATAAATAGTGTCTGAATCATTATTTACTGAGAACACTTCACCGCCCGCAAGACGGATGTTTACATTTCTTATATCTATCGTCTTGCTTGTGTTTTTAAGAGTGAATTTAAGTGTAAATGTTTCACCTGCAGAAACACTGCTTTTGCTTACTGAATACCCCGATGATATAAGCGACGGACTTAACGACTGTGAACCGCCCTCTGCCGCAAAAGCAGGAATTTGAATTGATAATATAAGTAATATAGCCAAAACTGCGGCTAAAAAATTCTTTTTGCTTTTCATAATTGTACCTTTCCCCCGCTGTTTTTCATTTCGCCCCGTGCGGGTAAGGGGCATTATTCTTATAATAGTTAATTTGTTATATCTGTTATTTCGCCGTCCATCATTCTTATAACGCAATCGGCATACTTTGCAACGCTTTCATCGTGAGTAACAAGCACCATTGTTTGATGATTTTCGTGCACAAGTTCTTTTATGAGATTCATAACCTGAGCTGTTGTTTTACTGTCAAGATTACCCGTGGGCTCATCCGCAAAAATAATTCTTGGATTTGACACGAACGCCCTTGCAATGCCAACTCTTTGCTGCTGTCCGCCGCTCATTTCGGCAGGTTTATGGTTCTTTCTGTTTTCAAGACCTACAAGCCTTAACATTTCAAGCGCCCGTTCTTCCCTTTCTTTCTTATCAACGCCCCTGAACATAAGCGGCATTGCCACATTTTCAAGCGCCGTCATTGACGGGATAAGATTGTAGGACTGAAAAACAAAGCCCGTGTATTTCTGTCTGAACGCAACAAGCTGTTTTTCATTCATTTCATCTATTCTGTGGCCGCCTATGATAATTTTTCCGCCGCTCGGTTTATCAAGCCCGGCAAGCATATTGAGCAGCGTGGACTTACCTGAGCCGGAAGTGCCTAAAACGGCACAAATATCACCCTTTTTAATTGAAAGATTTACGCCGTTAAGCGCATAGACTTTATCGGAGCCCAAAACAAATATTTTTTTAAGGTCTTCAGTTTGAATAAGAGCTTCATTCGTCTGCAATTTCATCCCTCCTTGTTGTATTTACTGTACTACAACACATAATACACTTCACACCATATTAATACCATATCAGTTGAAAAAAGTCAACATTTTTTCAAATTTTGTTTATAAATCACAAAAAGACAGCAATTCGACTGTGCAAATAGCCGAATGCTGCCTTTTATAGTGTATTAATTACTTTTAATTAAATAAGAGGAAGACAAATTTTAACCGCCTTAGGTTCAACCTTGAAAACAACTTCTGAATAGTCGAAGTTTTCGCCGTCACAGTTTCCTAAAAGACCTGATCCGTCAACAGACCAAATTCTGCCGCCCGTAAGATAGCCCATATGTATATACGGAGAAACCTCGGGAGTAGCCGTGCCCGCGCTGTATTTTGGAATAAGCGGTAATGCTTTAGCCACATTTATGGCATCTACGATACAATAATCCAAAAGTCCGTCATCGAGTTTGGAATTGGGAGCAGGACAAAAACCGCCGCCGTAATAGCTTGCGTTGCAGATTGCAAAAAGTGTGTAATCGGCAGGCTGAGCAGTCCATTTATATGGTCTGCCTGCATCGTCTAAGCAGTCAATCTCATAATTAATCTGATAATGCATTGACTGCAATATAGACGGAACAACGGCAATATTATAAGCCTGCTTGCCGAGGAATTTAACCTTTCCTGCAATTTTTCTGCCTATCGTTTCAACCTTTGTATCGAGACCGAAACTCATTACATTTATACATTTTTCACCGTTGTAATCAATAAGGTCTATGGGCATCAGCTTATATTTCGGTTTTCCGTTGTGAAGCCCGAACGCCTTAACAACATTAAGAGAATCTATTTTTTTAGTTCCGTAAATCTTTTTAGCAAAATCATTTCCCGTGCCAAGCGGAAGAATCATAAGCGGCGTATCAGTATGCGCTATTCCGTTTGCGATTTCGTGCACAGTGCCGTCACCGCCGCAGGATACGATAACACAGTCTTCGCCATACTCTGCGGCATACTTTGTAGCAAGTTCCTTGGCGTGACCTCTGTATTTCGTTTCCTCAATAATCATTTCATCATCTACAAGACGAAAAGATGACTGAACCTGGCGAAACAGCATCTGCCTGTTTTTATTTCCCGCTATCGGATTTTCAATAAATACATACTTCATTTCATCTATCTCTCTTCACTGCAAAATCAGATTACTCTTGTGCCGCCAACAGGACGGATAATAAGCACATGGCAGTTGCCCTCGCCGAAAATGCTCTCCATTGCCTTTTTATAATCTGCAAGGAGTTCATTCGGAACAAATGCCTGAATAGTGCCTGCAAAACCGCCGCCGTGAACACGGTAAGCACCCTTGCCCTTAAGCATATCCTCTGTTACGCAAAGCGCAAGGGAAAGTTTCTGCTCTGTGGGATTCTTGGGAGTATATACATTCTGATTATACATATAAGAGGAATAGCCGCTCTCTGTAATAATATCCTTAAATGTTTCAAAATTGCCTGTTTCAAGCGCTGAAACAGCGTTTTCAACTCTCATATTTTCCTTATAAAAATGGAACGCTCTGAGAATAGCTCTGTCGTTAACTTTATTTACAATAGACGGAAGCGCCTTTTTGAAATCAGCAAAATCAATTTCACGAAGCACTTTCTTTCCGAGCGCCTCTGCAACACTTTCCATTTCACCCCTTACAGCGGCATAATCGTCTGTAAGGTCGCTGTGGTTTCCGCCCGTATCAACAATGCAAAGAGAATGGCCGCTCTTTGAGAAATCAAAATCAACTTTTTTGATTTTCGGGTTTTCTGTTGATTCAAAATCAATAGTTACAAAAGTACCTACTGAAGACGCCATCTGGTCAAGAAGTCCGCACGGCTTGCCGAAGAAAACATTTTCAGCATACTGCGCAACCTTTGCAATATCAACTGCGCCGATAACGCCGTCATTGTAAAGATAAGAAACAGTTGTGCCGAGAAGCACCTCAAAAGCTGCGGAAGATGAAAGTCCGCTGCCGCCCATAACATCTGATGTTGTTACGGCGTCAAAGCCGCCTACTTTAAATCCCATTCCCTGAATTTTTGCAACAACGCCGCGAACCATTGCAGTTGAATGACCGAATTCGTTTTCATCGGGAAGAAGCTCTGAAATATCAACAACATTCATTGCGTGGCCTGATGACTTAACACGAACTGTATTGTCATCATTTTTAGCGCAAACTGCAATAGCATCAAGATTTATAGACGCAGCAAGCACCTTGCCGTTATTGTGGTCAGTATGGTTGCCGCAAACCTCTGTTCTGCCGGGGGCGGAGGTTACGATAACATCTCTGTCCTCGCCGAAAAGAGAAATAAATTCCTCAACAAGTTTTATGTAACGCGGTTTCTGCGCTTCAACCGCCTCGTCAGTTACATAAACTGCCTTCAATTTTTCGTCCGCTCTGCCTGAGGCAATCTCATTAATAAGTTCCTGTGGCTTCATAATTTTCTCCAATCCGTTCATTTAAGAACTATTTTATAAAACAATTTTATATTTTTCTTTTTGTGAATAAATCAGAAGAGTCTGATTCATCTGGCGTGATTTAATGCCGTAAAAGACATTGAAAACAAGGCTTGTTATGCCCGTAAACAAAACTATGATAAGCGCAAGTATAATAAATTCCCTTGAAAACGGGTTATAAAGTTCAGCGCCTATTCGTGTGTAAATAAATATTCTTGGGAAAAATCCGAGAACACTCAGACACACATAGTAAACAAAATCATAACGCATTGAGCCGTAAAGCTTTGACACCATTCCAAGCGGAATTGTGGGCACAAATCTTGATATGGCTAGAATGTACGGATTTCCCGAGCCTTTAAACTGCACCCAGTTTTTCAAAAATTTGGCACGCTTGATATTTAAAATCATCATTGCCCAGCCGCCGCCCATAAAGCGTCCCTCAGTATATTTTATAACAAAATACATTATAGAGCAAGCCACATTTATAACAAGCGCCGTTTGAAGTGAAAAAACCATACCCGCAATAACGCACAATACGCTTGTGGGGAGCGGAAGCTGGCATTTTGCAAACCACAGAGCAAAAACGCATATCAAAATTTCTATATGCGTATCAAGCCCCGCCACCGCTTTTTCAACATTTGAAAGCCAGTTTATTATAGCGTCAAACCTAACTTCAAGGCTTGCCTGATTATAAAGGCATATGCTTAAAAATATTACGCAGGTAAGCGTTACAAGCACAATGACTGTTGATATTAAATTTGTTTGATGCCGTTTGCTTTTTCGCAAGGGAGCACCCCCTGAAATTAATACTCGTGATAGTTTCCGAGGAAGTTGAAATCGGGCAGTTCGGAAGAAAGAGCGCACATAAGGTCAAGCGTTTTTTCATCTCTTATATTGCCCAAAAGGTCTGTGTAAAAATAATAGCTGAAATCGCCGTTTTCCATAGGTCTTGACTCAAGCTTTGTAAGGTTGAGCCCCGCCATTGAAAATCTGCCGAGCACTCTGTAAAGCGAGCCCGTTGTATGGGGAAGTGAGAAAATGAGCGAAATTTTATCAGCGTTTTTCTCTATAATCAGCTTTTTAGAAATTACAATAAATCTTGTTCTGTTATTACTGATATTCTGAATATTTGCTTTTATTATCTTTAAGCCGTATTTTTTTGCGGCGTCCGCAGAACAGATTACGCCCACATCTTTTCTGTCGCTGTCCGCAACAAACTTTGCCGCCGCTGCGGTATTTGTATAGTTTACGCCTGTGAAATCGAAATTTTTCAGAAATTCGGAGCACTGTGAAAGCGCCTGAGGATGGCTGTAAACATCATTTATATCTTCATAATTAGTATTATCTTTTGCGCAAAGGCAATGATTTACCTCAAGCGAATATGAGCCGACAACATAAAATCTGTATTTTATAATAAGGTCGTACGCCTCGTGAACAGAGCCAGCCGTTGAATTTTCAACGGGAATAACGCCGAACGGCGCCTCGCCCTTATTTACCGCCTCAAAAACATCCTCAAACATTTTATAATGCTTTATCTCTGCGTCACTAAACAGAGAAAGCGCTGTTTTATCAGCATAGCTTCCCTCTATTCCTGCGCAGGCAACAGTTGTTTTTTCTTTGAACACACTGCCGTCGGCAACTGATTTTTCAACAAGCTCACGAAGTTCTTTTCCGCCGCCGATTATCTTGTGCTGAAGCGCTCTTGAAGCATCCATTGTAGCGGCAAATACTGTTGCGATAGTGTCACCCTGCTCGCCGCATTTTTCCTGAACATCCTGAAGTATTTCCTTTTCCCTCTGCTCATTTAAAACGGGGATACCGTTTTTCACCTTATATTCTGCAACCTGCCTTGAAAGGTCCATTCTTTTGAGGAGCAGGGGTATAAGGCTGTCGTCTATCTCGTCTATCTCTTTTCTTAAATCAAGTAAATCCATTTATACATATATCCTTTTTACATCATCAAATCAAGCAGTGCAAGCGCTGTGACCGCTTCAACAACAGGTACTGCACGGGGCACAATGCAAGGGTCGTGTCTGCCCTGCACAACAAGGGTTTCATTTTCCATAGTTTCAAGATTTACACTGCTTTGCGCCGTGCCGATTGAAGCCGTGGGCTTTACGGCAACGGAGAAAACTATCGGTGCGCCCGAGGTCATACCGCCGAGCACTCCGCCGTTATTATTTGATTTCAGGGCAACTTTTCCATCCTTAATCTCATAAGCGTCATTAGCCTGACTGCCGAGCATATCGGCAAAGCCGAATCCTGCGCCGAACTGAACGCCCTTAACTGCGGGAATTGCGAAAAGCGCATATGAAAGTTTGCCCTCAACCGTTGAGAAGATATTTGAGCCTACTCCAACGGGCAAGCCGACTGCCGCACACTCGATAATTCCGCCGACAGAATCTGCTTTAAGGCGGGCATTTTCAATAACTGCACGCATTTCTATTTCCTTTTCCGTGCTGATAGTTGAAAAATAATCTGCGGACAGTTCCTCAAGCTGTTCGGCAGAAATATTATTTTTATCAAACGGAGTGTCGCACACCTCGCCGATTTTAAGAATGTGAGCGCCGATTGTAACACCCTTTTTCTTTAAAATCTGCTTTGCTACTGCGCCTGCGAAAACTATGGGCGCTGTAAGTCTGCCGCTGAAATGGCCGCCGCCCCTTATATCGTTGTTTCCGCCGTATTTTACATATGCCGGGTAATCACTGTGGCCCGGTCTAGGCACAAGCGCAACATTTTCATAGTCTGCGCTTTTAGTATTTGTATTTTGAATAATCATTGCAAGGGGTGCGCCCGTTGTTACTCCTTTGAGAACGCCGCTTAAAATATGCGGCTCGTCAGCCTCCTTGCGTGAAGTTGTGCTTCTGTCCCTGCCGGGGGCACGCCTTTTCATATCCTTTGAAATCTCATCCATATCAAGCTCAATGCCTGCAGGCAAGCCGTCTATAACACAGCCTATTGCCTCGCCGTGGCTTTCGCCGAAAACGGATATTTTTATTTTATCACCCATTACAGAGGACATTTGCTTTACCTCCAAGTCTGTTGTAATCTTCAAAAAACGCAGGGTATGATTTATTTATACTCTCAGCGTCCGTAATAACCGTTTTACCGTTTGCGAAAAGCGCCGCAACGGAAAACGCCATAACTATTCTGTGGTCATTATATCCGAGAAGCTCTGCGCCCCTTAATTCATCGGGCGGAGTGATAATCATTCCGTCCTGCATAACGGTAACGCCTGCTCCCATTTTTTCAAGATTTGAAGCTACAGCCTCAATCCTATCACATTCCTTATAGTGGAGCCTTTCTGCCCCTTTGATAACCGTTTTGCCCTTTACAAACGCCGCAGTAACTGCGATTGCAGGCACCATATCGGGAATATCCGTGCAGTCTATCTCTATTCCGCAGAGGTCGCCTTTTCTGCATCTTACGCTGTTATCCGCAACGGTTATCTCAGCACCGAAACGGCGCATAACATCAACAACGGCTTTATCGCCCTGTGTGGAATTCATATCAAGCCCTGTTATCGTGACATCGCCGCCGACAGCCGCCGCACTCATAAAAAATGCCGCCTGACTCCAGTCGCCCTCAACGGTGTAATCAAGAGTTTTAAATTTCTGATTACCTTTAATAAAATAGCCGTTTTCCGTCTCTTTTATATCTACGCCGTAATCGGCAAGGACTTTAACCGTCATATCAACATAAGGCTTTGATTCAAGCTTTGTAAGAAGGCGGATTTCGGAATCGCCGTCAAGTATCGGGAGAGAAAGAAGAAGCCCCGTGATATACTGCGAGCTTACATCGCCCCTGATTTCATAAACGCCGCTTTCAAGCTTTCCGCTTATTTTGAGCGGAAGTCCGCCGCCGCTTTCGCAGGAAACACCGTGCTTTGGCAAAAGTTCTAAATATTCGCCGAGCGGTCTTTCGGGAAGTCTGCCCGAACCCACAAAGGTTACGCTTTTTCCGAGCGCCGCCGCAAGGGGAATTGCAAAGCGCAGAGTTGAGCCGCTTTCAATGCAGTCAAGCATTTCCTCGCCGTTCCTAAGAGCATTAAGCACACTGAGCGTTGCTTTCATATCCTTAGAATCTATAATCGGATTAACAGTTCCGCCGCCTGCAAGAAACGAGCAGATAAGCGCCCTGTGCGCCGCCGATTTGCTCGGGGGCACGGCAACACTGCCGCACAGTTTTGAGTTTTCTAAAACCGCTGTTTTCATAAATTATCCTTTGCCGCAAAAGTTATTTCAAGCACCCGAACATTTCGGAAATTTCCGAAAACTGAGTGGGTCTTATAAAGCTTTCCCCTATTTCGGAAAGCATAATGAGTTTTACGCCCTTGCCCGTTCTTTTTTTATCGAACGCCATCTGGGCAACTATATCGTCAACATTATTTTCATCGTCTGTTTTAAGACCGTATTTTTTCAACACAGCGGCAATTCTGTCTGCCGTGCCTGCCTTTGTTATGCCGAGATTTTCGCCGACTGCGCTTATCATAACCATACCTATGCCGACAGCTTCGCCGTGCGATACTCCGCTGAAATTATGAAGCTTTTCTATTGCGTGACCTGCCGTATGACCGAAATTGAGAAGCGCTCTTTCGCCTGCTTCTTTTTCGTCACGCTCAACAACGCCTCTTTTTATATCAACACATTCAAAGATAATATCTTCAATGCAATCTGAAGCGTTTTCTTTTTCTATTTTGTCAAAAAGAGGGGCAGATTTTATACAGCCATATTTTATAACCTCGCCCATTCCGTCGCTGAAATAGTGGGGCGGTAATGTATTCAAAACATCTGCGTCAATCAGCACGAGTGACGGCTGATGAAACGCTCCGCAGAGGTTTTTGCCCTGCGGCAAATCAACTGCAGTTTTTCCGCCTACGGAAGAATCCACCTGAGACAAAAGGGTTGTGGGAATTTGAATATATTTAATACCACGAAGATAAACAGCAGCCGCAAAGCCTGCCATATCTCCGCACACACCGCCGCCGAGAGCGACAACGGCGTCATTTCTTGTAAGTTCGCTCTGAGCGAGAAATTCAACAATTTCAACAAGTGTTTTTGTGTTTTTTGAGCCTTCGCCTGCTTCAAAAACATATGAAACCGTTTCAAAACCTGATTTTTTAAGACTGTTTTCAACCGTTTCAAGATACAGAGGGGCAACATTACTGTCGCTTATCACGGCAATTTTTTCAGCCGAAACGGCATTTGCAACAAATTCGCCTGCTCGTGAAACAAGACCTCTTTCAATAAGAATTTCGTATCCTGCGCCTGCGTTAACATATAATTTTTTCATCAGCCGATTTCCTCTTTAATCTTATTTGCCTGTGCCATAAGGTCTTCAAGCGTCTGCGTGTCTTCTTTATCTATCGCCTTTTTAAACTTTTCAAGGTTTTGAACAAGGTCGTCAATCTCTCTGATGAGCGGCTCCTTGTTTGCAATGAAAAGCTCGCTCCACATTTCGCCGTTAATTCTCGCAACTCTTGAAACATCTCTGTATGAACCTGCGGAAAATCCCGTGTGCATAGGCGCAAGAGGGCTTAAAACATATGAACAAGCCAAAACATGCGCAATCTGCGATGTAAAGGCTATCATTTCATCGTGGTGCTCAGGAGTTGTTACAACCGTGCGGGCAAAACCCATTTCCTTTGCAAGTTCAATCAAAGTATCCGTTTTCGCCTTGGGAGCGTTTGTGGGGGTACAGATGAACGAAGCGTTGTCAAAAAGAGTGGGCAGACTGTTGTCATAACCCGAAACTTCTCGCCCTGCCATTGGGTGTGAGCCGATAAAAGTAAATTTAAAATCTTCTTTTTCAAGCTGACGGCAGATTTTAGTTTTGATACCGCAGCTGTCAGTAACGATTGAGCCGTCCTTAAATTCGTCCCTGTGTTCAAGAACAAAAGGTACAATCGCCTCTGTATAAAAGTTTACTATTGTTATATCTGCTTTGGGAATAAGCTCTGAAAGCTCGCCCGTTTCATCTATCGCTCCGTCAGACAGCGCTTTTTCGCACACAGATTTTGTTCTGTTCCAGCCCATTACATAGTGGTTTGTGTTCTTTTTAAGGGTTTTGGCGATACTTGCGCCTATAAGACCTAAGCCTGCAACTAAAATTTTCATTTGTTTAGCACTTTCATAAATACAAATTTAATCTATTATATAATAATATATAAATATTGATAAATCAA
>ERZ1027012.61-NODE-61-length-59269-cov-110.124970_pt1 | contig 59269 bp, 46 predicted proteins | sample MGYA00519447_ERZ1027012 | MGnify/ENA primary metagenome ERZ1027012 (study PRJEB26926, sample SAMN06164700) | human gut metagenome | biome: ENVO:00009003; feature: ENVO:2100002; material: ENVO:00002003 | host: Homo sapiens | place: USA | collected 2012 ... | reverse complement strand
CCTACTCGGTGCTCGGAACCGCTACGCTCTAAGGTTGGCGGACCATCAAAGGTCTACGCCATGGTTGTGCGGGATGGGACCGCCTTACTATAGCTTGCTGAGGTAGGGAATAGCAGTTTATAGTTTACAGTTAATAGTTTACGATTGATTTCGTGGTTATTTGCTGATAACTTGCAGATTTCTTGTTAATTGCTTGGTGGTTTCGAGAAAAAAGCGTATTTTTGGCGGCAGAAGGTGTTAGATATAGAAGGTATTGATTATGAGAAATATGAATAGAATGTCGGCGGAAGATATCGCTAAACTTGGATGAATTAAATAAAGCTGAGATAGAAGAGTTGGATGCCGCTATTGATAAATACAAGAATGTGGATACAAAGACTTTGTCTGAGTTATCTCATGATTCTGCTTGGTATGAGGCATGGGATAAGAATCATAATGCTGTCATGACCTCTCTGAATATTGCAAAAGCAGGTGATGCTTCTAATGAGTTTTTAGAGTATCTTCGGAACAGGAATTAGCGCTATAATCGTTTCAGAATGTTAAAAAAGAACGTTTTGTTGCTTAAAGATTTGCTTTTTCCAAGAGAAATCTTTATTTTTGCTTTAAAATGGAATTGTTATGAGCAAATATAGATTTAACATAAGCGATTATCATGCCATAGAAAATGCTGATATTCTGGTAGATGGAATAACAGTTTTGGCTGGACCTAATGGAAGTGGCAAAAGTACCATTTCCAAATGGTTGTATTATATGGTGGATGTTGCCACTAGATTCGATGAGTATGTAGGCAAGGGTGTAAATGATGAATTCAAACATAGTTTGCAGATTCTTGCACGTGCTATTCGAGAAATATGGGGGTATCGCAGTAGTAGAAGTGAAATCTTGACGTTATCGGCCAATATTGATGCTTTGAAAAAAGAAATTAATGTTGGAGCCGCTGTTGATGAGGTGGCTGAAAAATATAATTCTATAGTAGCCGAGTTTACAGAACAGGTAAGACCTGAGTTTCTTTCGGATGATGTATTTGTCTTAAGAAAGGTGAGGGTTATAAACTATTTAAAGCAATTAATTGAGGATTCTGATAACATTGAAACATTTGATAATTTTGAGAAGAAAATGTTTCAACAGACCGATAAGATGCTTGAAGATTGGGAAAAGCGACTTAGTATGCGCTCTATAAAAGACGTATATAGCTTTATTGAGGAGTATCTTCGTGAAGATGATGTAGCTCCTGAGTCGATGCAACTCTGGGAGGATGATGTCAATATAATCTCTGAGGAGAGTCTGGGTTCATTGTTTAACATAGAACGAGCTATTTATATTGATACTCCTATGGCACTGAATGCCAAAAACTTGGCAGACAATGTGTTCTTGCAGCGTCTTCATAGTAACATGACTCATTCTCTAGGTAGGACTTTGGATAAGTCAAAGATGCTTCTCTTGCGTATCGCTCGATTGCTTAATGGTAAAATCTCACAGAGTGATAGTCTTCTAGGCGAGACAGAACTCTATTACGAACGAAAAGATGAGCATCTTAAATTGCCTGTGGAAAAAATAGCTACTGGTATGAAGACTTTTGCTTATCTTTATCAGTTGATCAAGAATGGATATTTGGATGATAAAACTATCTTGATGATTGATGAACCTGAAGTTCATTTGCATCCGCAGTGGATTGTGGAATATGCCAGACTGCTAGTGTTGATACATAAGACATTGGGAACGAAACTGATTTTGGCTAGTCATGATCCTGACTTTATTGCTGCCATCAAGGCCATTGCCAAAAGAGAAGAGGTGTTGGAGGAGACAAACTTCTACATATCTTCCAGCGAAGAGCAAGAATGTTCTTATCGTTATAACTTTAAGTGGTTAGGTAAAGACATTGAGCCTATTTTCGAATCGTTTAACATAGCTTTGGAAAGGATTCAGCAGTATGGCGACACAGATATTTGACAATGATTTTCTTCATACTCATCCTATCTACCAGAATGTGCATTCCACCTTAGTGGATGTCTCGAACAGAGACTATGCTATGGCTCCTTTTGATAAAAGGATTGAATGCTTGGATATGGATGATTATGAGGCTCACTATATGCAAAATGGTGCTAATGATAGTACGATGGATGCTGTGATTGGTATAGCCAATTATGATAATAATCATAAGAGTGGCTCTAGTCTGCTGATGGTGGAATTGAGATTGGGATATCAGTCAGCCAAGAACATAACGGCATTGAGCTTAAATAATAAGGTTAAGCATACGATGACTCTTTTGAATGCAGCTGAATTTCCGATTTCACAGGATGCTGTTTTTATCTTTAAGGCAGATGTTTGTCAGCAAGCCAAACATAAGTTGGATGCTTTAGGTCATTCCAATACTTCTAGAAGAAGATGGATAGTGATGAGCCCCGATATCTTCGGAAAAGCTTATATCGCAAAAGAAGATATTCCGTATGTTCCATTGCATGACTATAAAGCAGTATTGGCAAACTTTTGTCGTTTGATAGATTCGCATCTTTGGGATGAAGTGGAAAAGGAGTTTGAAACTTGGGGAAGCAAAACATATAGCAGAATTTCTTACATAAGCCAAGAGCGTGAATTGCTGGAAGATATGCTGCGTAATGTTTGGATTAAAATTGAATCAGAGAAAGATAAAGTAGATACAGATACGTGGGATTATATCAGCCTTATCAAGGAGGATTACCCACATATACTTGGTTAGGGGTGCTTTTGCCCCACCTGTCCCTCACCTGCGGTTCTTTTGGGAAGTGTTTGAGTTGTGGGTGATAAGGGCTGATACAAATATGTTTGTATCAATGACTGCATATACCATTGCGTTCTTTTCTTAATCGTCTGACTTCTCTGATTTCTTCATTGATTTCATCAAGCGTGAGCTCTGGGGTTTCACCTCTTTCTGCTGGTTGTCCATACGGACTGTCATTGCTGTCTGTGCCATAAGTCCAAAATGTTTAATTAATAATCATTCTGACTGCAAATATACATCATTATGACGTAAAATATTGAGATAGTATTAATAATTTAATAAAGATCAATAGTTGAATGAATGATATAACTGCAATTTTCGCTTTTCTGAAGTGTTGCCTTGGATATAAGGGGAATATGAGCAGGATGATTGCTGGTATGAACTGGCATGAGCTGTATTCTTTTGCTTCTAAGCAAGCTCTGCTGGGGCTTTGCTTTGAGGGTATAGAGCGATTGGGGAAGGAGTACCCTGAGGAGTTGAAGCAGAACCCGATAGGGAGGGAACTGCTGATGACTTGGATGGGTAAGGCGCAACAGATTCGCAGGCAGAACATGAAGGTGAATGCTGTGGCTGGTAAGCTCTTCTCGATGCTGAGAGAGGATGGGTTGAGGTGCTGTGTCCTGAAAGGTCAGGGGACTGCCTTGATGTATCCGAATCCTTATTCACGTACTCCTGGAGATATTGATGTTTGGATTGATGCTAGTAGGGATAGGATTATGGAGTATACTCAAAAAAGTTTGAACTGGAAGATGATATCAGACTGCAGCATCTGGAGACTTCCTTGGATGGTGTGCCTGTGGAGTTGCATTTCTTTCCTTGCTCCATGAATAATCCTATCTATCATGCTAGGTTGCAGAAGTGGTTCAAACGGAATGCGGATTTGCAATGCTCAAATGTTGTTAAGCTGCCCGATGGGGCAGGGGATATTGCTATACCAACGACGGCATTTAATGTTGTTTATCAGCTGACGCATCTGTATCACCATTTCTTTGATGAAGGGATTGGAATGAGGCAAATCATTGATTATTTTCTTGTAGTCAATGATTTCTCAAAAAATGTATTTTTGAATAATAAATCTTCGAAAATCACCCCGTCCCTCTTTTTTGATAAAGCAAGCTGCACTCGGCAATTTGAAAGCGAGCTTTCATTGCACTCATTGGCATCGCTTTTTCCCCTTAAAGAGGGCTCCACCTCTCACCCCGACCCTCTCACCCTCAGGGAAGAGGGAGGAAACCGCCCTACTCGGTGCTGTGATCTTGATTTTTAAGTATCAGATTTGAGACAAAGGTTATAGTTATGTCCGTTTCATCAACAGTTTTTGGTTATCATGTTCAATATCTCTATACGTTGTATAGAATGATAGAGTCTGCTGATTCTAAAGAAGTATTCGTGCCCGAAGGAAGAGAAGATTTAGACATATATTTGAATGACCAAATTATCGAAACCATACAGGTGAAGTGTTATTCTGGGACAATCGTGTATTCTGATCTGTTTTCCAAGGGTAAATCTACTTCTTTGTTTTCTCGTGGTAAGGATAGTTTAGATGAAAATTCAAATGTAAAAATATCATTCGTGGCGGTTGGACATGGCAATGATAAAGGAGTGATTTCTGATAGATTGACGAAGGTGTCCTCTCTTGTAAAGTCGCTCAAAAAAGAGGAAACTCTTCATTTGGATTATGCTTCTTCCAAGGAGCTTGCTGCAAAAATATTATGGCAGTCTAAATCGCAAGGAGAGTTGGAAAATTATGTTGAATCTGTTTTAAAAAATCGATTTCCATCTATTGATCCTTTAATAGTAAAGGATTATTTGGTTCAGTGGATTTGTTATCTTGTGATAAATAAAAAGTCTGCTACTTATGATGATTTATGTTGTCAGGTAGGGCAGATTATTGAGTTTTCTGTGCGTCAAAAGGAATTCTTTACTCAATTTGGACTAACAGTAATTCCACTTTTTCAGTCCGTTAGTCAGGAAGACGTTAATTCTGGAATATCTTATTATCAAGGTATATCTGCTAAGGAAATACATATTGCCAAAAATTATGATGTTGTCAGAGAAGAAAAGTTGCAACAACTCTATGAGAAGCTGAAAGACAATAATCTTGTTTTCATAACGGGAGTCTCAGGTTCTGGCAAAAGTAGTTTAGCATATCGTTATTTGAAGATTTGTGGTACTCCTTTACGATACGAGATTAAATATGTAAATCGAAATAACATATCGCAGATCATTGCCACCATCAAAGATATTTCGAAAGGCTTGAAGAGTGAAGCTTTTGTTTATTTAGATGTGCTGCCATACGATACTTCATGGATTCAAGTGGTAAATGAAATAGAGGATACTCCTTTTGTTAAATGCTTAGTAACAATCCGGCAGGATGATTGGAATAGGTGTAAAAACAAGGTTAATGAGAAACTTCATTATTCTACTCTTGCTTTAGATTTAACCGAATCTGAAGCAAAGGATATATTTGATCATCTATGCGAAAGAGGATTGTGCCATATTGATATCTTTGAAGAGGCTTGGAATAATTCTGGACATCCTCAAACATTGCTTGAATATGTGTATTTCTTGACACATGGTGTTCCTCTAAGGGCAAGAATCTCTGAACAGATAGGAAGACTTGATCATGTAAATGCCTCCTTTCTTCAGTATATATCTGTCTCGAATGTCTTGCAGGGAAATATCTCTGTGAATGCCATTCGGAACTTGTGTCATCTTTCTCCAATGGACCTGTCTCGATGTATAGACCAAATGAAAGGTGAATTCTTTGAGTACAATGGTGAAGGATTTTCTGATGTTCACCCCATTAGGACTCATATCATAATTGAAGAGATATTTAGGAATTATAGAAATGGTTTAGAAGAAATTGGTATGGAATTATTTGAGCATATTAATGAAAACACAAGTCCTTTGTTTCTTATGGCCCTTATAGATGAAGGAAAATATACGCCTGATTCTCTTTTACGTGAATTGGAGGGTAAGAAGATAAACTCTATGCAAGCGTATATGGTGGCAAGAACATTGGTGTGGTGTGGAGTTAAACATTATATTGATAATAATCAAGCAGCGTTTGATTGGTTAAGGCAAACTGCGCCTCTTTGTTGGCAATACTTAGTGCCTGTTAACTTTACGGAAATCGAACTTGAGGAATCTGTAGAGAAATTGTTCGGAAGCCAAATAGGTCTTACGATGGATGATGTAAGGAAAAAATTTTCTTTGCAGACTGAGGTCTATTTCTATTTATGTAAATGGCTTGATAGTTCTATCTCTTTGGAAAAGCCTAAAGAGTGGCGTGACTATTTTTGGTTAGCAAAATTCTTAACGATATGTAATTTGCAGCTTTCTTATAAGCCAGAATTTGCTGATTTTAAGATGGATGCTAAGGTTCCTAATAATTTAGAAGAGATGGCAGATGTTCTTCTTGGTCTGAAACTGGCTGGTTATGATTCTGCCACATTTAATCAGCTGGAAGAAAACTTCGTTAAACAATTTCGCATCCAAAATAATATCTTGGAGTTTGATATTTGTGAAAATGAGGTTAAATGTCTTACTTTCTTAGACTATTTTACTGCAGGGAAACAATTTGAAAATGGAGATGGAGATATAATGCATCGCATTAATCTGCATCATATTGATTTGCTGAGAAAAGCATTTCCAAATGCAGATGTATATCATTCAGAGATCATAAAAGATGAGATTTTTGAAGATATAGATTTGACTTTTGAAAAGCATATTAGTAGAGAAAAGTTACCGCTTGATGATATGCAAGAGCCGCGCACAATGATGGTGCATTTGTATGAAAAAAGCTATGTTCTTCCTTCCAGAAAGGCTTATTGTGATCAATTGATAACTTTGCGTAAGCTATTTGTTGATGTAATAAAAGAATATTGGCAAGGCATTGATGACATTCATCGAGTTGGAAAGGCGTACAATGCCAAAATGGATCAAGTTTCTTATGATGTGTGTGATAAGATTTTAAATACTCACATAGAATTGCCTGCAACTGAAATAAATAGATTCGGATTAGGTTATGAAATTAACAAAAAGGAGAATGAAGACCAAAGTGCAAAAGATAATTTAAAGAAATTAAACTCCTTGTATTCTCATTATTCTACTGATTTGACAATCTTCTTCAGACAGTGTTACCAGCCTTCAGGTGGCTTCATCAATGATGTTCAAAGAATGACGATGATATTGCTGGATGCACAGGATAAGTTGAAAAAATTGCAAAGCTTATTTCATCAGGTTTTTGATGGTTATGTTGATGTCGTTGAGATCAAGCAACTTGATGAGAGAGAAAAACAGCAGATGACGTGCCTTATTGCAGTTTATAATTGGTTAGCTCAAAACCAGCCTTATATGTCTTGCAGGCAGTTATTAAAGCAGATAAAACCAAAGAAACTGACGGCTACTCAAACATCTGAAGTCAACAATGAGGTTATAGATAATCCGTCTCAAACTATAGTTGACTCTATTGAAGATTTGGAAAATCTTCGGAATATGCAATTGAGAGATATTTATAATAGATGCTCTCATCTTGATGACTTATCTATCCAAATCGTAGATAAGTATATAAAACGCTATGATGATACTATAGAGGGTAGGAGAAATTGTGTTTTATAGTTAACTGTATTTTGCTGCTATCGTCAAAATAGATAACGATAGGTTGGAAAGAAAAATAAAGTCCTTACTTAACTCTCTGCTATTGAAGAGAATGAAGCAGTTGGAAAACAATCAAAAGACAATATGAGGTTATCTTGTGATCCCAATGAAATCTTGTGGTATGCGATGAGTTCTCCTTTTCGTCGGGAGATGAAGGCCAAGGCACTCTTGGATGCTCACCATATAGAGAATTTTATCCCGATGAAGAAAAGACAGGAGATTCGGGATGGTGAAATCGTGACGTGGGAGGAGCCGGCTATCCACAACTTTGTCTTCGTGCATGACAGCTACAATGGCATTATGAAGGTGAAGAAGGGGCTGGACATCCTGCAGTTCATTCTAAATCCCTTGTCTCCGATCACAAAACTGTCTCGATCAAATTCAGCAGAAGTCCGAGACTCCTGCTGACTATGACCCGTCCCAAGGTATGACAGGAGAAGAACTACATAACTTTTGTAAATTCTTGTATTCGCAGATTCAGTCCAAGGATGAGGAGATAAGCCGCCTTACTGCCAATATTAAAGAGTTGACGGATGAGGTTCGATTGTCTCGTCTTCAACAGCAAACATACAATGATGAAAACAAGGCGGTAAGTGCCAGCCATTCTCATAAGTTGGATGTTGTGCTTCAGCAATTACAAGAAACCAGGCAAGAGCTTACTGATACAAAGAGAAAGCTGAAAACTGCTGAGACCCTGTTGGCAGATGCCAAAGAGAAGAACCGTCAGTTGGAAGCTGAACGAGAGAAGGATGCCAAGGAGCGTAAGGACTTGGAGAATGATATCGCTCATCGTAAGACCTATATGTGGTGTTTGGTAAATCGAAAGGGCTCGTTGTTCTTCGGTAGTGTTCAGGGTGCATTGAGATCGGCAATGTACAATACCTTTACCAGACTTGCAAGCAAGTCGGAGTCTCGTTCAGGCAATATTTCAAGGCTTTACTCAAAGCAGTGAAATCTGGTAGAACGGACTATGAGCTCCCTCAGCATGCTGCCTAAAGTTAAAGAATAAAAAATCGAAACTTTTTTTTAAAATCCAGGTACAGCTAACCCACTGATAAATTGTGGGCACGCTGTATTGGTGGTTTACAAAATAAGGAAATATGGAAAAAAATGATAAGGAACGACTTGATGTGATATGGAATAAAGGTCAAGTAGTTAAAGGCTACAATGAAAATTGTTATAGAAAGGATGCTTGTGGGGCATGGATGATTAGAGAAAAGTATGGAGATAGAACTTCCCCTTTTGGTTGGGAAATTGATCATATTTATCCTAAGTCAAAATTGTCAGAAAGCATAAGTGATGTTTCCTTGATAGATGATGTGAAAAATCTAAGACCTCTAAATTGGAAAAATAATGAATCTAAAGGTAATGATTATCCTTCTTATCAGGCTAAGATAACTTCTGATGGTAATAAAAATGTAGAAGGTGTATATGAATATACCGTCAATGAAGAAACACAAAAAATAATAGAACAACTTTTTAAAAGTAAGTTATGTTAAGTGATTTGAATACTATAGTACAATTCTTCTCTGCTCTTTATGTGACAATTGCTATAGATAATATGATGTTCAATCGCTTTTGGACTCCGGATGTCTTTGCTGTTGTGGAAAATGCCTTGAAAAAATTTGATTTCGCTTTGAGTACGCCAAAGCAGCAAGAACTTCTAAATGTAATAAAAAATAGGTCTGTTGAGATTGATACAAGCGCAAGAAGAGAAGGGGCTTTTTATCTTATGCTCTGTGTTTCTCTTTTGATATATTTTGCCTTTGAAGGATTGCTGTCAGAGACGAATCAATGTATATGTTGTTTTGTTATATTAATGGATATGGTAATGGTTTTTGGATTATATATTATAGGGGCTTTTGAATGGAAAAGATGGTGGGAAGTCTGGTTTAGGTACATATTTGCAGTGATAGCTGCATTTGTTTGGCTATATTTGACTTCTAACGCTTCTCTGAAAATTTTGAGCATGAAAGACTTTGCCATTTCTAAAAATGTATCTATTACTTTCTTGGCAAGAATATTGATAATTTTGGTGTTTCTTGTTCCCATAGTGATGCGTATTGTTATAAATTGGTTGTATTCGACTGTTTATGTCAAGTACTTGGATGTTCAGTTAACTGAAGAGTATGTTGCTTATCAAAATACGAAGAAAGCAATACGAAGCAAAAATAAGGACTTGTGTGATTTAAGATATGATGGAGTATATAAAGAAGTCTTCTTTTCTGCTGATAAATCACAAGATAATGTTGAGACAGTGCTAGTAAATAAGCTGTTGGATTACCTTTCTTTCGCATGTAAACCTGTTAGAGTATTAGAACTTTTGTGTTATAGATTTTCTGCTGATTATAGAAATGATAACAATAATGTTAGTAAAGGTAATGAGGAAGCTTCTTATGAATTACCAGAATGAGGTATGATATGTTGCATATTCTAATTTTGACCACTTTGATGTAATCGTGGGTAATCCGCCTTATGTCTGTGGTAGAAATATGGAGGATGATACCAGGTTGAAGACTAAATGGTATGAGGTATGTGATTCAGGTTCTACTGATTTATACATTCCTTTTTTCCAGATTGCTGTGGAGATGTTGAATGATGAGGGGAAGATAGGGTATATTACGATGAATTCTTTTCTGAAGAGTTTGAATGCTCGTAAGCTGAGGGCATTTTTCGTTGATAATCAGTTTGATATTCATATTGTTGATTTTCGGGGGTATCAAGTGTTTAAGGGTAAAAGTACTTATACCTGTTTGTTTTTCTTGGAAAAGGAAAAGAGCAAAGCTCTCCATTATAGTTGCGATGAGCAAGTGAAACTTACCAAGCGAATGCATTATGAGGACATACCTTGGAATTTGCTGGATGCAGGGAAAGGTTGGAACTTGAATCAGAATAAGGTGGCTAACAAGATTGAATCTGTTGGCATACCTTTGTTTGAGTTTTGCCAAACTCGCCATGGTATTGCGACATTGAGTAATAAGACTTATATATTCTTGCCCAACAAGGAAGATGATAAGTATTATTATCTAGAAAAAGAAGACGTGAGCTATCCCATAGAGAAGACTCTCTGTAAAGACATAGTGAATTCTAATAAATTGAATTCAGAAAAGGCTCTTGTTGATCTTGTTCATAAGGCTATATTTCCTTATGTGATTGACAAGAGTGGTAAGGCTGTTTTGATTAAAGAGGAGGTTATACAAGCAAAATATCCTTGTGCGTATTCATATCTGCAATCTCAAAGGGAAACATTGGATAAACGAGATAAAGGAAAGGTTGGGGATTATCCAGCATGGTATGCTTATGGTCGGACGCAATCGTTGGTAATGCCTGCAATCAAGATGTTTTTCCCGAAAATTGCTAATAAGCCATTAAACTGCGTTATTGTAGAAAATTCAAACTTGCTGTTATACAATGGTATGGCGTTCGTGGGTGATGATATGCGAAAGATGAAGATTTTGCAGAAGGTGTTGGAGTCTGATATTTTTTGGAACTATGTTGTAGCTAACAGTAAGCCTTACACATCAGGATATTATTCGCTGAATGGTTCAAACATCAAAAACTTTGGTGTTCCTAAGTTTACTAAAGCAGAAGAGGAAGAACTTCTTAGATTGGAAGACAAAGGAGCCGTTAATCAATGGCTATCGTCTTTCTATGAGTAAATATAGGGCATATTATTTGAAATATGATGATTTCCAATGTAAATACAAAAGAATTAGTCATTTTATTTGGTGGTTTGATAAAAAAGTCGTAACTTTGGAAATTATTATTTGTAAATAATGACAAGTATGGCAAACGACAATAATAACATACAGATTACTGATGAGTCGCAGATAGTTCTCTATCAGCCAAATGAAAGCATCTCTCTTCAAGTGAAGATTGATGCAAGCCATGATACTGTATGGCTTACTCAGCAGCAAATAGCTGACCTTTTCGGTACAAAACGACCAGCTATAACAAAGCATTTGAGAAATATCTTCAACAGTGGTGAACTTGACCAGAATTCAGTTAGTTCCATTTTGGAACATACTGCGGCTGATGGGAAAACCTATAAAACGCAGTTTTACAATCTTGATGCTATTATTTCTGTTGGCTATCGTGTAAATAGCATCAATGCTACGGCCTTTCGTAGATGGGCAACTCGTGTTTTAAATAATTATTTGTTAAAAGGTTATTCTGTTAACCAGCAACTATTGGCGATGCAGCGACAGTTTGATTCTCGATTGGAAGAGCATAGTCTGCGTATGACACGTATTGAAGATAAACAGGCAGCACAGCAGGAACAGCTTGACTTCTTTATTCGTACATCTACACCTCCTGCAGAAATGGTTTTCTTTGAGGGTGATTTCTATACTGCACGTGTGGCTTTGGAGAACTTGGTTCGTTCTGCATCCCATCGTGTTATAGTCATTGATGCATATGTATCAGCCTTGACTCTTGACTTTCTGAACATTAGAAAATCTGGAGTGGAAGCAATTATCTATACAGTAGGTGTCGGTCAGGGAATGCAACGATTGATGGAGGAGCATGATAGGTTGTTCCCTGATGCTCATATTGATATCAGAAAATGGAGTAAGGAGTCCCATGATCGTTGGCTTGTCATTGATGATACGCTTTATCATTGTGGTCATTCTTTAAACGCTAATGGTGGGCACAAAATCTCGGCAATAACAAGAATGGGTATATCGCCTGATGATATTCTTTCTGTTGTTGGCTAGTAACATTACCTGATGGATAGGGGAGATAATACGGAAGGAATTGGGCTGAGACAGCTTCTCGATTACTACTTTGTTGTTGTGAAGTGGCACACGGATCTCACAAATCTCACGGATTTGGCTGCGTTGCAGCGGGATTTGAAATAGTTGGGATTGTGGAAGTTTGCAGGGGCGGTGATGTATGTGCTGCATGAGGCATTGGGATTACCTGAGGAGAAGATGATAGCTCCGATGGATGAGAAGCGTGGGAGGTTGCTGTTGGCAGAGATACTGGATGGTGGTAACTTCGATAGACACTTTACGAAGTATGCTGGGTTTACGCATCAGAGTATGGGGAAGAAGTATTTCCTGAAGATATGGAGAAATATGCACTTCGTTCGATATTATCCTGGTGAGGCTCTTTGTGAACCATTGTTCCGTACTTGGCACTTTTTCTGGAGGCTAAAATATAAAAAATAAATTAATCAAATAATTAATTGAAATAACTCTGTTTATGTTTATCGAGATGCAGATAGGTAATCAGCTGGATGAGGATGACTATCTGCACTTCGATTATCAATCGATAATCATAATGAAGAAGAAAGTTTTTGTAAGCGATTGCTATGACCTACTACATTCTGGTCTGCTTCGAGAACAATCCGGAGCATCATGATGGTATCATCTCGGGTGCCCAGGATTCTATCGGTATCTGTGTTCCCGGTCTGGTGCGTCATTATTATGACAATAACTTCTGGCCGGAGAAGATAGAGAGTACGCAGGATGAGATGACCCTCCGTTTCCTGGAAGACCACCTGGTGATGATTCCGATGGAACCGAGAAGACCAGGATGCAGTGTGGTAGAAGGTAAGGAGCAGTCTCTTCTTCATGTGGGGCTTTGCCCATGGCATCCTCGAGGTGCTGAATCCGCATTTCCAGGAGTCGTTTCATATCAGCAAGGCGATGTCGGCCTTGACGCAGGCTGCTGTCTATGGTGCCTACTTTCTGATGGCGCTGCCTGCCGGATGGATTATCCGGAAGTGGGGTTACAGGAGGAGAGTGATAACAGGACTGGTTCTCTTCGGTATCGGTGCTCTGATGTTCATACCGGGAAGCAGAATCAACCTGTCGCAGTCGCTCAATGGTATCGGATGGATTGTAGGACCGCTGGTTGGCGGACAGCTTCTGTTCTCGGGTGTCAACATTGCCATTCCTCATGGCCTGGTGGGTATCTTCGTGCTTTCTGTGGCGCTGGTTCTGCTGGTCTGTGCCATCCTCACCTTTGTTGCTACATTGATTGTAGTGGTATGCAGCGGAACCTTAACTCTCATTGCGTTCTTCGCCCTGTATCAGAGCATCATGTTTCCGACTAACTTCTCGCTGGCATTGAGGGATGCGGGTACAAAGACCAAACTTGCCTCTTCATTGCTTATCATGACAATAGTGGGTGGAGCGGTTGCTCCGGTAATCATGGGGTATATTGCGGATACAACGGGCTGTATGGCGATTGCCTTTCTTATACCGCTAGTTTGTTATGGGGTGATTGGAGGGTATGCACTTTCGAATTGCTCTGTCTCTTCTTTGGCAAAGGAGTAGTTTTTTCGAAAACCTACCCGTCCTTCCTTACCCTTAAGGAAGGCTCCACCTCTCACCCCGACCCTCTCACCCTCAGGGAAGAGGGAGGAAACCGCTCCTCCTCGTCGCTCGGAACCGCTACGCTCTAAGGTTGGCGGACCATCAAAGGTCTCGCCAGATTGTACGGGATGGGACCGCCGGGAGAGGAAAGTTTACAGTTAATAGTTTACAACTTATATTCGGGGGATTTTGTTGATTTATTGTGAATTTCTTAGTGTTGTAATTTGCAGATAACTTGCAGATTTATTTTGATTTTCTTTGGCGGTTTCAATAAAAAAGCGGAACTCTGCGGCAATAAACTATAAAATGAATAATGACTATGATGGGAATATTACAAGTTGCCTCTTATATATACAAGCGCTATATGGATGATTTTGGCGTTCGTATTGATGAAATGAAGTTGCAGATTTGAGTGAAGCTAAGAATCAAGGAAGAGGGTGTGGCTTATGACACACCCTCTTCTTTGTAAAACAGCTGTTTTTTATACTTTAATTATATATAAGTAAAAGATGTTATTGTATTTATCACTTATCTGATGTTTATTTCAGAATCAGGCGTATTGGCATCGCCTTGTAGCGGCCATTGTTCATGCCGTTGCTACCACTCACGAATCTCATATTGGATAATCCTTTCCTCTTGTTGTAAACATCAAAGTATCTATACCAGAAACCATATTCAGGACTGTTGGTACCGAAGCCCTGCGTACCTGACAGCAAAGTCTTGGTCCAGAGATTTACATGGATAGGGTTCTTATGGCTCTCGCCCTCCAAGAATCCACCCATAGGCAGATAGATGTATGGCAACTCGGAATCCACCGTCTTGATACGCACGCAGTTGTAGGTTTCTCCTAACGATGTGGACTGTGGTACCACCTCCAGATTGCCTGCATTAACTAATTCTTCGAACACGGCATCAGTTGGAATGGTATAGCCTGTTGGTGCCAAGGTGCTGGAGAGATCCTGAGTGGCATCGCTGGTGCTCTTTTTTTCAGAGATACAGAAATAGCCACCAATGGCTTTCTTGTTCTTTGCCAGTGCCACCACATCTGGGGCATAGTAACCATTGTTGGATGCACCTAGGTTGCGGTCTAACATATAATAAGTAGTGGTGGTTTCATCGGCCTTCTTTCCCTCTACCTTTACCACACCATAATAGAACCAGCCCTTCACCTTCTTCTCGTTATCTCCGTTTTCTGCCAACTGATAATCATTATATACCTTGGAAGTCTCATCTATCTTATGGAAGATACCAGTATGATAAACAGGATAAGTGATCTCGATGCCAGCCTGGTTCTTGATGGTAAATGAAGCCTTCCACAAATTCTTGTTTGCCGTAGTATTGGTAAGGCTTACCTTCCACTTACCATTATCTTCTTCCACTTTGATTTTATCATCCTTTTTAGTAATCTGATCACCATCAAGTTTAGGGATAAGATACGTGATATCGGCTGTTCCCACGCAGAAATGCAAACCATCATTTCTCACAGCCCCTTGCATTTCTTCAGGAATGATGCCTTGCACACCAGTGTCCAACCAGTTGAAATAGTTGGCAGCTACGGTGGAGTTATTATACTGCATGGTTACGATTCTATCAGGATCCTTTCTTCTAAAATCAAAACCAGCCTGCTTGATGGTTATATCAAGAGAAAGGTCGCCATAAGTAACGGTGATGGTGCCTATACGTGGTTCCTCTGATTGGTCATTCTTTGTAAGCGTAAGCTTCAAGGTATATTTCTTACCTTTAGAAGACTTTCTGCCTGTCTCTGGTGTATCATTCACAGTCTCTTGATCACAAGCGGTTATCCAAGACGCATTCTTCTGGACACTATACAGCCAATCATCACTACTCGTTGCATCTGGCAAGGTAGTAACAATGGTTACGATAGCCTTTGTAGTGCTTGCATCTACCTCCTGATAATCGCTCACTCCCAGTTCATAGTCTTTGCAAGCTATCATTTGGGTGATTTCTGGGTTATCGTCCACCACCTCTACTTCCACTCTATTCTCTGGCAGACTCTTCTTAGCCTCTTCAAGCGTAGAGAAGCCATAGTCGTTTACCTTGGTTACCTTGATGGTATAATGGTGGTTACGGAGCAAGGCATATTGGATTTTCTCTTTAGCATCCTTGTAGAGTGCCACCTTATAATATCCTTCTCTATCATGTCCTTCACTATCCTTATAATTCGCCTTGATAATCACCATTGCCTTGCCTGCAGAAGTTTCATTTACTGCCACGGTGGTTGCGGTACCGCCGCCCAATGGGTTGTCTTCCGTTCTGAGAGCGGTAGATTCCGCCAAGTCATCGGTTTTTTGCTCGGTATTATAATTGGCAGGAGCTATGGCTGCCTTGGTTGCCATGTTATAGACATACAAGCCTGCATTAGTGAAATTACTCTGGATGCTATTGTCTATCTCCAAACTTATCTTGGCGCATTGGCGCAACATCGTCACTGAAGGATTAGCTTCCAAAAGTTTATCTATTGAAATTTTACCCCAGCAGATAGGGGCATCAAGCTGAGGGTCTCTCTCCTTAGCAGCAGTGAGAGACTGCAAGTCATGTGCCTCGTCATCCGTCATGTCGCTGGCATTGGCTACAAGATGTACATTCTTGGTACCAGCAGGTACATTGGTTATCTTTACCTTGTAGCTGCCATCAGGCTGCCGTGGTGATAAGGTAGAATAGCAATCTGTCTTGCCTTTGTATTCGTTATTGTCTCCATAGAACACAGCCCAGAGCGATTTGACTGTCTCCGAGGCCCCCGCTCTTGTACCAATCTGTTGCTTGGTGAAGTTAGTCAATTGAAGGTTCAAGACAAGTCCCTCGGCAGGGATTTCATCCCCGCCGAGTCCGATAGCCTCCATCGTATCCTTGCAGGAAACAAGGCTTAGGAGCAATCCAATCCATATCATTAAATGTTTGATCTTCTTCATTGCTTAAACTGATTTATAACAGTGTTCAAATCTGATTCTAATCTTATTTAATCCACATCAGATGGCGTGCCAGCGTGCCAAGAGGAGCCATCGTAATAGCCTGTGTCATTATGCTTCTCATAGCTGTTGCCATTGAAAAGGAGAATGGATTTGTCGTCAGAGATTTGATTATCTTTCATAATTCTGATGTCCTTCTCGTGGTCTCCCTTAACAGCCTTGAGAGTAATCACAGTCTTATACCATTCATTATTCAATTTATCGCATGACCAACTTTTACCCGTTGTATCATAGATGGTAAAAGACTCGCGCTCTTTATTACTGTCATTACCATCTTTGCCATTGGCGACACCATATACCTTGAACCATCCGTAAGTCTGGAATCTGGTGTAAATGGTAAAGTTGATGTTCTCAATAGTTGGCATGGCATCATATATGTTCCAAGTAGGATCTGATGTTGGATCATAGACAATCCAACCCTCTCGATCCTCATAGTCGAAGAGAGGAATACCCGGCTCCAAGTGGTGAGTGCAACGATGAAGCGTATAACCTAGTTCCGTATTGGTATTGTTACTGAATATAATCAATGTTTCACCAGGCTTGATGGTCTTTTCTCCCGTAGCACCATGCTCTGTATGTTTCGACTTGGCATTCTCTTCGAAGTCCACGTAATACCAACCCACATTCGTATAATCCGCAACCATTTTATCACCAGGCCATTTTTTTTCTGTAAATATCCAAACTTTAGAGTTGACTTCAGTTCCGGTTGTCTCACCAATCTGGGTATAGACATAGGTACAATGATGGTCTGGGTTAGGTATAGGTATGTAAACTTGGCTATCCTTATCCTTTAAATCATACCATCCATCTGCCCAGTTGGTATTTCCTTCAGTTCCATTATAAGTCTCTTTCTTTTTTTCTTCAAGTGTACCCTCATAATTATCAGTTCCATTACCTCCAGTTCCATTACCTCCTTTATAATGTGCGCGGTCGTTGATGGCACGGAAGTTGATACGATACTTACCCATTGCAGGCTTTACCGTTACCTTGATTTTCTTGACAAAGTTGAAGCCTTCTGCAGATTCCTTTGGCTGCACAGTGAGGTAATGTACTGTCGTGGTAACAGGGTCACTGGTTGCCTTAATCTTGAAGGTTCCTTCTCGGGTATCAGGAGTATCGCAAGATGCCTGAATGGTTGACTTACCTACGGTGGAAGAGGTGTTACCGGTGAAAGCCAAACCGCCGAGGTTGGTCTTAAACTGTACCACTTTGGTATTGTAGTCGCTACCCCAATAGATGGTTACTTCCTGTGGATTTACCTCAAAATAAGGAGAGGCATCATAGGCTACATTGAGATACTTCTTGATGTTACCAGCCTTAATCCAAACCTTTGCCGTACCCTTGTAGTTGCCTTTATAGTCGGAGAACTGAATGTCCTTGTTGATGTTGAATGTGATTCTATGATTCTTCACTGCATCTAGCTTGCTCAACACAATCACATCTTTCTCACCACTGGATGTTGTTACCTTTTCATCGCAACCGAAATTAGCCTCTGTCAGCATTACGTTCGACTCATAGTCGATGGAGTCTGTCGTTGTAGATGTTACGCTCGCCTTCGTCTTGCTTACCCACAAAGTAGTATGGTTGAATTCGGCATCTATCGTTACAGGAGTCCAGTCCTTTACGCTCACATTACAGTCGAGAGTCATGTTTCCCAGACTCTTGATGTTGCCGATAATCTCATAATAGGTGCCACGAGGGAAGGTCGGAACTTCGGTGGAAGTTGGGCGATGTCCCAGCTTAATCGTATAGTTGTTCTCAAAGCTACCATTCACAAAGCCATTAACTTTGAGGGTAGACTGCTGAGAGGCATTGGCGATATAACGCTCAGGCAGATAGTAAGTGCCTTGGAAAAGCCACTTATCGGTGGCATTCTGTGGAGCAGCTGTAGGAGTAGCACCCTGAACAAGGGTGATGATGTTCTTATTATTCACATTGGCATTGTCTGCTTTCTCTGTCCAGTCTCCCGCCTTATAATAACCACCCTTATTGCTTGCCTCAGAAGGAGTTACATAAACTCTATTTTCAAAACCTTTGGCATAATCTGTGCTAACATTAGAATTGCTAAATGCTCCATTCCAACTCAGCGTGGTGCTAGGAGAAAGCTTTTGAGCCAGAATATCCTTGATGCTATAGCTATTACCATTGAATGCAGAACCTTCAGCAGTAGGGTCGAAGAGCAGGTTGAGCTTAACCTTTACGCATGTAAACTTCAGGTTAGCTGCCACCTCGGTATATTTATCACCACTTTTTTCTATTTTTGTATCGATGATATTACCGTTCACATCCTTTGGCTCATAAATCATCGGGATGTTTGTAGAAACCGGCATTCCCGGTTCTGTTCCAGCTACATAGTTCAGTACTATATTTTTGAGATCATTTTCTGTTTGGATATTCTTACCACTCAACACCTTGTTCATATTGGCAACCACATAGATATGGTAAGTGCCCGGCTCGATATTGAGCTGATAGTTAGCTACATGCTGCTCCAGCATCATCGAAGCCAGTGGGGCAGGGAGCGTCTTTTTCAGGAGCTTGCCTTCATTTCCTGTAGGGAAAGCATAGAGGGTCAGGTCGTTGATCTGGCATTCATCTACCGTGGCATTATAGGTAGGAAGGCCGGAAGCATCGTCGGGATTGGTGCCGCGGCTGCTGAGCACGGTTGGCACGAGTACATGCAAGTTGCTTTCTGACGAAATGGGAGTGCGCTCGCCTCCAAGTTCGTCAGAGCAACTTACTGTAACCAACAATATAAACCAACTAACTAAACTTAAAATGAAATCTCGTATTTTCATTGTTTCTAATTTTTAAAGTCAAATACTCTTATGAGCTAAATGCCCGGAAGGGGCTCTGACACCTGAAACGGTTAGAAATCGACACGCTGGATGCGCTTGCTCCAATCCAGGATGGAAATGCTGAGCTGCACATACTTCCACTGGTTGCCCTGGAGGAAGAAGTCGAGCTTGTAGTCGTACTCTCGGTCCAGGAATTCCTGCTCTGAATAATGGCGGGCTTCGAAGGCGCCACGGCCTTGAGCCAGAAAGTCAGCAAGATTGATGCGTGCCACCTCTTCGCCAGTAGTCTTGTTCGTGATGGTGAGGATGGCGTTCTTGTCGTTTTCTTCTGCCGGATGCCAGATGAGTCGGGAGAACATGAGGGCGGCATGAGCGGTGCGCTCCTTTACATTGCCCTCGGTATCCTTAAACTCAGTGGTCCAGGTGTAGTATGGGGTATATGTCAACTCCTCGTCGGGGAGGAGAGAGTTGTCGTAACTGATATCGCCGTTGGCATTGGTTATCTGATAACTGAAGTCATCGGCATTGATGTTGGCAGGCTCGTCGATCTGATGCAGGCTGATGGTGAGCTGCTTGGTATCACGAACCAGACCGATGGTATGGCGTGTAACCTGCAGGTCTTTTACTTCAACCAGTTCGTTGCTGAGTCCTTGCCAGAGTGTATCAAGCGGTTGGCTCTGGTTGTTTACCTTGCCCTGTTCGCGGTCGAGTCGTGCATGGAGGGCGGTGATGTTGTCACCCTGCTGTGGCAGAGCTATCTGGAATTTGGCACCTGGCTGCGCGAGTGCATCTTCGTATTTCTTTTGGAAGGCGAAGGTTGCGAATCTGTATTTGCCCGGTTCCAGATTGATTCGCATGGCATAGTAAGGGTCCTTGAGCGGCTGTGATGTCGCATCGTTATAGGCATCATGTCGAGCAATGAAGTTGCCCTGCTCGTCGTATACGAATACGCAGAGTCCGCCCACATGATCTTTGAACATGTCGGCACGCTGCACGTTGTAGTCGTACTTGAACTGCAAGTCAACACCCATGTCACAAGGAGGCAGGTCGTCGTGCATCAAGTCGTTGCAGCTTGCTAGCAGGCTGCCGGCCATGATGAAGCCCCATCCCATGCATATATTCTTGATCCAACTGTTAAACTTCTTGTTTGCCATGATGCTTATCTGTTTTATGAAAAAGTAAAGTGTATAAATAGATTCTTATTTTTCCGAGATAGCCAGCCGCTCCTTAGCGCTAGAGCGGCTGAGCTATATATAATAATGTGTAATGGATTACAAATCGACTGTGTCTGAACGCTTAGCCCAAGAAAGGATCTTCACGCTGACACTGAGATACTTCTCATTCTCATCATCTGGCAGAGTTGGGTCTACTGGAGGTACACCAGGGTAGCCAGGACCATAGACGTTGCCAACCTTCAATTCATACCAGTTGTTACGGAGCATACCATAACGGCCAAGATACTTGACGTTATCTGTTCCATAAGATTCACCTGAGCTCCATGGAGTCAATGAGCCGAAGTGCTTAACACGAGCGATATAATATGTAACACCATTAAGATAGGTATTGATACCAACCATCGCTTCTGGACGACCAGCTCCATCAGTCAAGCCGAGTTTTTCATTAATCTCTTTAACGATTTGTTCACCTGTCTTTGTGCCATAAGTCGTTGCGGCTTCGAGAACTGCACCAGAAGTACCATCCTTGATATCTTCCAAAGTAATCACATGTGAACCTTCAGTCTCGAGATTTGCATAGTTAACTGTACAACCTGGGAGAACTGAAGTTGCTGCAGTATTAACTGCAGTCTCTAAGTCTGCTTTTTTCAGGATAGTTGTCATATTACCGATGGTGTAGAAAGTTCCATCTTCCTCTGCAAGGCTTTTGCCTGCATCATTCTTAGGAGCATATGTTGCCTTGAAGATAACACGGGTTGTCTGACCCTGATACATGTTTGCCAAGTTGAAGGTATTCTCTAAGCAATATGCTGACTCGGTAAAGGCTTTATTAATCTCACTTGTAGCAGTGATGAAATTGAATTCTTCGCCTCTTTTGCTATCATCAGTAGCATTATTTTTCTTGAGATCATCCATATTGTAGTTAGGATCCTTACCCCAATAAACACGGCTGTTAGTACCTATGAAACGTTCTGTAGTCCAAATATCAGAGAAATCTTTGCTCAAGCCATCAATATTATGAACAGCGAATGTCTTCCGGTTTGTGATATCCAAAGCCCAATTGCTAAATGTTACCTCACTCTGTGTAGTAACTGTTGGGGTTGCCTTGTCTTTAACAGTTATTGTTCCAGGGGCAGCAACAGTCATCTTTGCTACTCCACGCTCTACATAAACTGTTGCGGCACACGTACTAGCATCTTCCTTTGCTTTTGCCTCGCTGGCATATATTTTATCTTTGTCAATAGGAACCAAAGTTGCAGGTGAGGCAGCACTTCCTTTCAACGGAGCATTAGCCATATAGAAGCCATCAGAACCAGCCCAATCAGTAACTGAAGGAGTCAAAATGTTTTTGCTATTCCAATCATTATAACTTTGACCTACAGTAGGCAAATTAACATTTTTATTGTTAAGCAAAATCAAAACACTATAATCATTCTTGGTATCCACATTGGTAAGCTTTGCTACCAGCTTTTTAGAAGTAGTTGTGATACCATCTGTTGCATCGTCTGTCCATCCATCTATAGGTAAAGTTACGCTCTCAACAAACTTGTAAGAGCCTTCATCTGAACCATACTTCTGGAAGATGAGGGCAGTTGCGCTTTTTACAGCATACTCTTCTGGTGTGCCTTCATTCATTTCAGCACCACCCGCATCTGCAGCACGAGTTCCACTTACCGAAGGCAAGTTGATGGTGAAAGTTGCATAACCAACACCAGTTTCATTAGTACCAGTACCTGGACCTGCGGTTCCCAGGTCCTCATTGCTTGAACAGCTTGCTGACATAGCTGCGATGACAGCCAAGCCAAATAAATGTTTAATCTTCATAATTTTTGAAAGTTAAGCTTGTTTATAATCGTTATTCTCTAATTTTCTGTTATTCCAATTCCTTTATCTGCTTGAAGACATCTCTTACACGCTCTGCCTCTTTCGAGTTGCCTGCCTTGGCAAGATGCTTTTCGGCAGAAGTAAGATCACCTTTCTGCAAATCGGTGCAGGCGGCATTGAGATTCGCTGTCTCATCATCAGGGAAGAGGCGGACGGCAATGTCGAATACCTCGTTAAACTCTGGCGAACCCGGCTCGTAAGTCTGTGCCACCAGGAACATCTCCTGCAGAGAAAGCTGCTGTGGTTTGGTCTTCAATATCTCCTTGGCCTCTTCGATGCTGAACGGACGAACCGTGTAGGTTACCGTATAGTCGCTATGACGGAGACGAGGATAGATATGATCCAGGATATAGCGGTAACTAGTCGGATGGAGCTTTCTGATCTTCAGGTCCTTATCGTCGGGAGCCAGCGAGGAGTTAGCTATCTCGAGAATCGCTTCCTTATCAGCCAGATGACTAGCCTGGATCTTCTTCTTGAATCCTTCCCAGTCTTCCGGTGTAGCCTGATAGGTAAAGAGCTTGCAGTTTAAGGTGTAGAGGCTGCTCACATATTTACGGAGGGCAGCTGCACGCTCGTTGGCAAGGCGCTTGTTGTTGGCATACGAACCATCAGGCGAAGCAAAACCATGGATATCAATATCTGTGATTTCAACGTTCTTGTCGTTCTTCACCAGGTCGATGGTGGAAGTAATCTTCTTCAGCTCAGTAGCATTCTCACGGAAGTTGGCAAGAATATAACTCTTGTTAACCACAAAGCTGAGATAGGCTTCACCCTTTTCGGCTCTCACCTTCTTGGCTTCCGCCTTCGGCTGCACAAAGAAATCCTTCGTAATCTTCAGTGTACGGTCGATATCCGCAATCGGCGTATTGTCCTGTTCTATCAGGTTGCCGCATCCGCAGAGATCTTCTTTCACCGAGAGTTTGAACTTCTTCATCCATTTCTGGTAAGGAACAGACTGGGCGAAGTAAACCTGCTGATTGGTCTTGTTCTTGCGGGTAAGAACCTGTGCCTGCGGATTCTTCTTGCTGTCGGCAAGTCGGCGGTATCTTACAGCCTGGTTTCTACCCTGAATGATGATAGGGTTGAGAGCGATAGAATCAGTTCCTACCATTACCGGTGTGAAAACAATCTGCTGCTCTGATTTCATCTTCAAATCGTTCAGATTCATACGGAAGGCAACGTCCATCCGGTTGCCGTTCTTGCGTGCTAAAACGCTTTCTACCTGAACCTTACCCCCTGCCAGCTGTTGAGCCTGAGCAGGCATGATGCCCTGAGAAAAGAGCATGCAGAGGGGCGAAATGACCGCATAAAGCTTCATTTTATCCATATTATGATTTCCCTAATTTTTTTTTGTATTCTGTCTAGTTATTACGTGTTTTTATTGTCAGTTTAAAACCACAGTTAAATTAAATTCTTAGAACACGTATATGAGAGATAGTGCGGCTTTTGTAGGGCCCACATAGTTGCGGTGGTCTTTGTCGAGACATTTTTCGCATCGTCCGTAAAGCTTGTAAGGACTGTAGGCATATCCCAAACCGATAGACCCTTCGAAATTGAGGTGCTTATTAAGCAACCACTGATAGCCGTAGGTAAGGCCTCCACCTACATACCAGCCTTCATAATGCCTGCCCTCCAGAGTTTTCGGCAGGATGCCGAAGGGCATGTCAATGTTTTTAATGTTGTATTCACCGCCTAAGGCATGAATTCCGAAGAAATGGCCTCCAAACTTCTGGCAGGTGTACCATCTGTATTCTGGCATAACATTCCAGAATCTCATCTTCTTGTCACCCGAGAACTTCCAGGGGTTCAGGGTGCCGAAGAGTTGGAAGGTTGTTTTCTTGCCCGTGCCGATTTCGATGCCGGCGTTGGCAGATGTGGAAGCCCATCCCAGTAAGTTGGTCTTCAGAGCGACCTCCTGCGCTCGCGTCGTTGCCATTGAAAGGATCAGCAGCAGCAACATAGCTGATTTTATGAATGTTTGCTTCATCATATCTTTACTTTTATATTTGGTTTCGTTTATATTAAACTTAGCCTTCTGTTGTTAGTTGGCATCTATTTTCGGCTGCAAACTTAAGAGAAAATCCAATACGAAGCAAGAAAAAGTTTCAAAAAGGTTACATTTCTTTGTGCAAACGATTGCACGCTTTATGCAATCTGTTTGCGTACATACATCATAAAGCACATGATTATCGGCGTCTGCTTGCCGTCATTGGGAATCAATAAATCTCCTATTAATATTAATGGATATCAGTCTCTTCCGCTGCAGATGCTTTGTTTTCCCTGGGTTGTGGATTGGGTACGAAGCCAAGGATGGCAACCAGACAACTCATCAAAGGACTGATGATATTGAAGAAGCAGAAGGGGAGATAGATAAGTGTCGGGATACCAAGAACCGTACTCTGCGTCATACCGCAGGCTGTCCATGGAACCAATACGCTCGTTACGGTAGCGCTATCCTCTGTACTTCGGCTCAAGAGTTCCGGACGATAGCCTCGTTCGGCATATTCATCCTTATAGATAGATGCATTCATAATAATGCTCAGGAACTGGTCACCCATAACGAGATTGAGCAAGACGCCTGATGTCACGGTGCTGCAGACAAGTGATACGGTGCTGTGGATGCTTTTCAGGAGCATGTGGGTAATGGCGTGGAGCATGCCGCTGGCTACCATACATGAACCGAAACACATGGCACAGAGGATGAGCCAAATGGTATTGAGCATGCCAGCCATACCTCGGGTGGCTACGAGATCATTGATGTCCACCATACCGCAATCTACCTGGGTATGGGTATAGCAGGTGGTCATGATTCCTTCAAAGAGGCTTTTGGCAGAGATGCTGTCTTCACCTGCTATCCCTACAAGTACTTCCGGCTGGAGAATGAGGGCACAGATGCATGCTGAAAGGGCTGAAAGAAGAAGTGTAATGAGAGATGGAGTCTTGCGGTAGATGAGCCATCCTGTAAAAGCCGGAACCAGCATCGTAAACAAGGAGATATTGAAACCATGACTCAGACCGGTGAGATACTGGCTGATATCCACTGGCTTGGAATCATAACAGAGTCCGATGATGAGATAGAGTACCAGCGAGAGCAAGATGCTTGGTATGGTAGTATAGAGCATATAGCGGATATGTGAGAAGAGATCCGCTCCGGCTATACTCGAAGCAAGGACGGTGGTATCGCTCATTGGCGAGAGTTTATCCCCGAAATAGGCACCGGAGATAATAGCTCCAGCGGTGTAGGGGGCTGGTATTCCCAGGGCATCACCGATTCCCATCAGAGCAATACCGATGGTGGCAATAGTGGTCCATGAGGTTCCCGTCATCACAGAAATGATGCTGGAGATGATGCATGCGCAGGGAAGGAAAAAGGTTGGCGACATGATCTGTACACCATAATATATCAATGTGGGTACCACACCACTGATCATCCAGGTAGCTGACATCATTCCGATGAGCAGCAGGATCAGGATAGATACTCCGGCATCGCCCACGGTCTTTTTGATCATCTCTTCAAAGATATTCCATTTCATCCTATAGATGCCCATACCGAGTGCTACACAAACGGCTGTGGCTATCATGAGGGCCACCTGAGAGGCACCAGCCAGGGCATCATCAGGGAAGATTTTGACAACCAGGACGATGAGGGTGATAAGTACTGCCAGCGGTATGACAGAAATAAAAGGATGTGGTTCAACTGGCTGCAGAGGCGAGCAGGATGCCTGATTCTCTACAGCTTGAGATTTCTGTTTCTTTTCTTCTTGTTCCATTTGTTAATATTCTCTTATCATTTTAGTCTTTCATTTACTTTGCGTTTTCATCCGTTTCTTCGATGACATCTGGTCGCTGAAGAACACAAATCATTTCATTACTTCTTGAATTTTCATGCCAAGTAGTGCTTTTCGTGCAAAGGTAACTAAAATATCCAGATTACGCAAGAAAAGGTCCAATATAATATTCTTTTTATAAAAAATTATTATTTCATGGAATTTTTCTTGGTTATTTGCCATTGTTAACCATTTTTTTTCTTAACTTTGCATGCTTCCCATTTTTCTAAGGGTGATATCATTACCTTTGCAATCTGTATGGTTATATCATCGACTCACAGACGGGTAAACTGACAGAAGTAAAAATAGAAACAGAATAAAGAAATTAGTTCAAATTAAAACACGTAATATTAAGAATATGATTTCATTTGAAAGTGATTACAACAATGGTATGCTGCCAGAGATTCTAGAAGCTCTTGGCAAGACAAACAGTGATAAAACATCTGGTTATGGTTTTGATCCATACTCTGAATCTGCAAAAGAGAAAATCCGCAAGGCTGTGGACAATGAGAATGCAGAAGTGTTCTTCCTGATAGGCGGTACGCAGACCAACACCACGGTCATTGATTCCGTCCTCATGGGATGCGAAGGAGTAATCTGTGTGGAAACCGGTCATATCGAGGTACATGAATCAGGAGCAGTAGAAGCTTTCGGGCATAAGGTCATTACCCTGCCAGGAAAAAACAGCAAGCTGACAACCGGCACCCTGTCAGCTTATATGGATACCTTCCTAGCCGACGAATCGCATCCTCACATGGTGCAGCCAGGCATGGTTTATATCTCGATGCCGACTGAGTTCGGAATGGTCTACACCAGAGAAGAACTGGCTGCGCTGTATGCAACCTGCCAGAAATATGACCTCCGTCTCTTCATCGATGGTGCCCGACTGGGATACGGTCTGGTTTCAGCGGCATGCGACTATGACTTGCCATTCCTTGCAAAACATTGTGATGTATTCTATATCGGCGGAACCAAGGTGGGTGCCATGATGGGAGAAGCTGTGGTATTCTCGGGCATGAAGGCACCGAAATATTTCTTCACCAACGTAAAGCGTCATGGAGCCTTGCTTGCCAAGGGCAGAATGCTCGGCATCCAGTTTGACACGCTGTTTACGGATGAGCTCTATTTCAAGATATCGCGCCATGCCATCGCTATGGCTACCCGCATCCGCAGCATCTTCGAAAAGCATGGCATCGCCATTGCCTACGATTCTCCAACCAATCAGCAGTTTGTAGTACTCTCACCTGCCCTCTACGAGGCCCTTTCCCCAAAAGTAGCATTCGAGATATGGGAAAGAAAGAGCGAACATGAAATCATCTGCCGATTCGTTACAAGCTGGGCAACAAAGGAGGAAGAACTCGACGAGCTAGACCGTATTCTTCAATCTTACGCTTAAGAAGGCTAAGGATGGTTCTCCTCCAGAATCATCCTTAGCAATTCTTCATTTGCCTCGTTGTTAATCTCTGCATCCTCCAACTCAGAGAAATAGTCAAGCGTGCTGAACATTCGCCTGTAATATCTACCCCTATCACTTTTTCATGGGCATAGATGATGCGAAGCACGGCTTGGAGCTGCATAAGTGTCATATCTCCATTGTTCCAGTCGGTGATGGTATCCTGCTTTCTCAATACATCCTTATCTATAGACATGTAAACCGGCTCATGTATAAGTTTACCAGCCTTCGACGGTCAAGCCTGGTGATGGTCTATCTCTGCCTGACTGTAGAACAACACCCTCCCATTCTGGTTGCTGCATATCCGGATGATGATCGAAAACAATGAGCGAGAAAGGTTCATGAATTCTTGACACCCAATATTCCGTAAGATAATGGAAATCTCCGGAACCTATGAAACAATAGTTCGTTAATAATTCAATAATCTGCTAAGCAGCTATACGCTGTAAGCACGAGAGATCTTTGAAAATCTTGCTAATTAAAGTTCGGTTCGGGGTGTACCCACATGCTATAAAAATTCGTTTCACCAGATAAATGTTGGTCATCAGCGACTTGACCAACTTTTTATAGTTAAGTTTTCATAAGCATCTCTTAATATAAATTATTGATTTACAGACGATTAAATGTTAATTTAACGCCGTATTGTTAATCTATAAATATTTAGAATTATGGCAGGAAAGGATTTTCGCGCAGCGTTTAGTAATATGAATCAGACAGTACGTCCTGGCAATGAACAGCCTGTTGTAAAGAAACAGAAGATGTCTCTTGCAGAGAAAAGAGCCACTATACATGGTGTTCAGACTTATTTGTCTGATGAAGACTATGAGCAGCTTATGCTCACTAAGATTAAGACAAAAAAGAGTTGTGAAGAGATATTACGTGATGCTTTAAAGCAGTATATTCAGGCATTTAAGTAAAATGTCTGCTAAGAGATAGGGTTGGCCATTGACAGAGATTGTTGGATCTTAGGCAATGGCTTTTTTTATTTTGTCTTAAGCTGTACTGATGTTTCCTTGCTTTTTTCTCCGGTTGTTTGGCTTTCTGCCGGCGGTAAGCTCAAGGTCATGGCTTATCTAATAGAGAAGGCGGCTAGTGCGTATGTGACGGAGAAAGCTGATGGTTTGAACATAGAGGAGTCGTTCTTTCTGTATATCCTTGCTCAGAATTAGGCGAATGGTGATGAGTTTTCATGGGCTTGTGGAGGAGTAGAGGAAGAATGGGTGTCTCTTGTGGAAGAGGCAAGATGGAGTTTCCAGAAGAACCGTTCATGGGAGGGCTTCCTGACAAGACTGAAGCCAACTGTGAAGGATATGATGCGAAGAGGTATCACCTTCTCGATGGAATATTAAGCAAGAGGGGGCGAGTTCCGTAAAAGAAACCCGCCCCCATCGTTATATAAATCTCTCTCTATTTCTAAAGTGATTCATATATATATGTATATCGTAGTGTTCTATTCTTACTTGCTCAAGCTAACAGAATGGCTCATGTTGGCCATTTCTGGAATTGAGTCTACTACGTGTTTCAAGAACATGCCCATGCAAAGAACCATACCTGAAAACATAACTGCGGCGAAAGCCATTGTAAAAATAGTCATCATAATTATTAACCTTTTTAAAATTTATTATTTGTTATTCCTTAAATGCGAGTGCAAAGTTAACACTTTTTTATCGAATAACGGCATCTTTTGCCGAGAAATATCATTGCAATATGTTTTTCTTGATATGGGTCAACCACTTGTTTTTAGCCTTAAAAATGACATTTTGCTATCGGATATGTTGTTTTTGTGGCAATAATTTATATATATCATTTTTCTCGCATTGATATGTGTGTAACAAGACAGGGATTCCTGTCAGATGATAAGAAAAGGGCGCTCCTTCCTAAAGGATAGAGCGCCCTTAACTTTTATATCTATATAGGTATTGCGCTATTTGTCTATTGCTTTATTGCATGCTTACAGCATTGATCTTCTTCATTGTCATTTCAAAAAGCAAAAATCCTTTTTACCCTTTTACTTTTTTACCTTTAAAAGTTTGATTGTCTGTGTTTTTCCCGTGATGCCTGTTACCACGGCGATTCCATTGTCACGAATCTCCACCTTCTCATATTTGGCATCAACAATCACTTTTCCTTTCAATGTCATAATGCTCCAATGTTTGGGTATCTGTTCAAAGGCGCAATAGGCACCAACAGGTTGCGCTATACTGCAGTAGAGGGGTGGCACGATAACTTTACCATCTACCTTCACGCCCCATTTCTTTCCTGCCTGATACAATTCCACATGTCCTGCTTCTGACTTCTCATGCAAAAGAAGCATCTCGTTTGCTTCTTTTGCAACATCGCCTCATGATAGTATTTCTTGCCAAGGCGAGACATCACAAAATTCAAATCTTCATTTTCATTCTTTGGATTATTGCATCCTATATAAGTCTTCTTCAAATTTGAATCCACCAGGTAGTAGTCCTCTTTGCTGTCCATGACAACGATACGTTCACCATACAGAACAGCACATAACCAATACACATGTTCGTAATCATTACGCAGGAAACATACATTCCTGCTCTCTTCATTGCTCATGCGCATCTTCCCGTCATCACCCTCACAATAGTACCATACCTGACAACCGGGAGCAGAAGGTCTGAATCTGAATATCATATAGTACCCATAATTCAGAAAATCATATTGTGAAGGATGATAGGGTAGAGAAAAATCTTCTTGGGTTCTAGACATGAAGATGTCGTTATATTCAATAAACTCCCATCCTTTTATGTTGACAACATGGGGAGTTTCTGCTACGTTAGTGCCATCGTCGATGACAGCTTTTGCCAACAGGTCATAATAGCATTTCGCCTTTCTGCGAGGTCGGTAGAACAGGATGTTGCCATCCAACAGTTTCATGTCATAGTAATCGCCTGGCTCCAGTACCTGTTCTCCTTGTCGGTTTACTACCGTCATCTTTCCATCAGGCAGCTTGATGATAGCAAACTCCACTTTGCTATCTACAAACTCACGATACTGTATCGTTTGGAGCAATTCTTCATGGCTCATCACCATCATCATTTCTGAGTCTGGATGAATCAGAATATCGCCTTGTTTTTCGTTCATCAGGAAAAACTCTCTATCCTTTGGAATCTCCTTTCTCTTGCCAACTTTCAGCTTTCCCTCGAACATAGCATTCCAGTTCCATACTTGCGAAGGCAACCCGAACACCCGATATAGTCCCACATTATCTATAATTACGCAGTTCTTCTTTCCCTTAGCTACTCGTAATCCACGTCCCACCATTTGCAGATACTTGGCAAGTGACAGCGTTGGGCGTGCCAACTGTACAAACTCTACATCCGGACAGTCAAATCCCTCCGAGAAGATGTCCACATTCACCAGCACTTGGATAGGAGCAAGTCCATCAGCAACTCCATCAGCAGCCCGCAAGCAAGTAGCACCCAAGCGGTCCCATGCCCTGGCTGATGGTGGCTATTGGTATATTCATGTGCAAGGCTACGCTTGCCCATGTGTGGCATGCCACATAGGTAGTAAGCGGTATCTTCAAGCCTACCATCTCACCGATTTTCTTCAGGTTGTAGTTGGTGTTGTGCTCCACTTTGCGGTATGCCGTGTATGGAGAGGATTCCTTGCCTGTCAGGATGGGTAGCAGGTAAGGGGAGTCCTTCGTTTGTTCGGCGTACTTGTCGATGATGGCTTGCATTGGCTTCATCCACTCGATATTGAGGTTTTGGTGGGTCTTGCGACGGTTGTAGCTCACCATACTACATTTCAAGTCTGTCTTCTTCAGGAACGCCATATCCACGAATGCCATACCTCGGAGATAGAAGCTGAGCAGGAACAGGTCTCGTGCCTTGTCAAGAGAGGAACCAGTTGGCAAGTCCAAACTTTCTATCTTGCGAATATCCGTTACAGAGATGGCTCGTTTGGCTATTCTCACGTTTGCGGTCTGCACGTGAGCAAAGATATCATTGGCTGGCTCATGGCCTGTTTCCACTGCCTTGTTGTAGAATGTGCGCAGGGTTCGCAGACAGAAAGACACGGTGTTTTGTCCGACACCTCTATTGAACAGCCATGCCTGATACATTTCCATCATCTCGCTGGTCATCTGAGAGAAGGTCAGGTCTTCGTGATGACGAAACTCCATAAATCTGTTGGCGGCACTGACATAGTTGTTCTTGGTGCCGATGCACTGCATCTGCTCCTTCTTGTCTATCTGCAGGCAGAAGAAAGCAAAAACGCTCTGGCTCGGTGACAGCTGCTGTATCTCCTTAGCTATGTCATCAATGGTATAAGGGATGCCATCCATCTCCTTGTCATGGATGATACGTTGCATCTGCTTCATCTCCCAATCTATCTGCGACTGGATGAGCTGTAGATGCGCCTGTCTGTTGTTGCGGTTAGAAACAATGATAGCCGACTTCTTGTCGTTCCACTCGTCCGGAAAGACATGATAGTCGGTACTCATCCAGTGCAGGTTGCGCTGGTGGATGAGGTGATAATACAATGTGCCTTCCTTTCCCGGCACCGAGGATGCTCTGAATTTTACTTTTACTGTTGCCATAATACTAACTTTTTTATTTTGTAACCATTTTCTATTTAACTGGTATTTAATTAAAAATACATTTATTGGTATTTAATTGTGTTAAAACGGGGGGGGGTAATTTTTATAGAATCTATAAAATTATATACTTTTGCAACCAGAAATCAGTCTCCAAGTAATATAAGGGGATAAGTTGACATATGTTGAGGACCATTTGATAAGTCATAATAGGTTTATATTGGTTAACAACAAAGCCACAGTAAGATTCAGGATAAATAGTTAATATAGTAATTGACAAATGAAAAGGAAAGCAGTTTTGCTGTTTGTTATTTTGGGAATTAAAACAGTAGGTTACTCACAAGATTTCGCCCTGAAGACGAACGGACTCTACTGGGCGACAACCACACTCAATATGGGCGTGGAGAAGGCAATCAGCAACCAGGTAACCCTGGAAGCAGATGTAGCATACAACCCCTGGACATTCAGGGAAGACAAGAAGATGCACCTTCTCTTGGTGCAGCCAGAAATGAAATACTGGCTATGCGAAAAGTACGAAGGGCATTTCGTAGGTATCCACCTGCATGGTGCTCAATTCTTCGGAGGTTTTGGCAGCAAGCTCTACGATGGCTACTTGGCTGGCGGAGGCGTAACATACGGTTACGACTGGATTCTATCCCCTCACTGGAACCTGGAGGCAGCCATCGGTGTGGGATACGCCCACCTCTGGTACAAGCAAAGCCCTAACTTGCCCTGCATCAAGTGCCAGGAAAAGAAGAACGAGAACTATATCGGTCCTACCAAGGCTGCACTATCATTAGTCTATATCTTGTAAAAAAAAGTGCATCATTTTATTACAAAGAACATTATGGATGATAGAATGAAACTCAAAATTGTATATCTGGCTATTGCTGGTGTAGGCATGGCTCTTCTGACGGCTATGTCTTCATGTAGCAAACAGAACATAGTAAGTGATAAAAAGATTACGTGTACTCCTGATTCCTTTATGCTCCTGCCAGATAGCGGCAATCAGGCTGCACTCAACCTTCAGGTTCATATCCCGAAGTGTTATTTCTCGAAGAGAAGCCGTCTCTTCGTAATACCCGTATTGACAGACAGCGACAGCATAGTGGCTAAATACAAACCTATAGTGCTGGATGCGCCTATCTACCGAAGGAAGATGGAACGTAAATGGGTACTCGACAGCATTGCTGACCCATACGATTCTATTGCACAGAGAGTTACGAACACCAAAGTAGATTTATCCGTGTTATATAACGACACCATCACCCTGCCTGCAAACTTCCATAAGGGAAGCCTCGTGGCAGTGGCTTCTGCCGACGGATGCGGCGAATGCCGTGCCATCAGCTATACCAAGATAGCCGATGTGTTCCGTCCGGAAATCAAGAAGCAACTGCACCTCAACTGGATGATGCATACCTTCGAGATCAAGCCGAAGATAAGAGAAGGAAAGGGCGTGGCACGACTTGAGTTTGTTATCAATAAATATGATATCAATCTCAAGATGAGCAACAACCATGCTGAGCTTGACCACATGTTGAGCGATATAGCTCCAGTGCTCAGCGACAGCCTCGCTACCCTCACTTCTTTGGGCATCTATGGTCTGGCGTCAGCCGACGGCCCGCTGAAGTTTAACACCCCACTTTCCCACAACCGTGCCAACTCAGCCCTGAAGTGGCTGCTTACGCACATAGAGAATGGCGACAAGGTGAAGAAGATAGCCCGTATCGGTTCACGCCCTGAAGGATGGCAGCCAGTATTGAATGCGATGGTGGCCGACGGCGATGCCGACAGCACGATGGTGAAGAACATCCTGACCCGATATGCCAACTTCAACGATGATGTGCAGGAGCGCTATATCCGCCGCCTGCCTATTTGGAACAGCATCAAGAAGAAGTATCTGCAGAAGAGCCGTAGCGTGGAATACACCTACACATATATCATCAAGAACTTCACCACCGATGATGAAATGCTACAGATGTACGAACTCCGCCCAGATGCCTTCAGCGAAGATGAGTTCCTGCATGTGGCACAGATTGCAGAGAGCGCAGAAAAACAGAAGCAGGTATATGAGACGACTTTGAAATATTACCCTATGTCGAAGATTGCTGCCAACAATCTTGCCATCCTACTCGAGAAAGAAGGCAAGGTGGATGTGGCTGAAGAGATATTGAACCGCCAGAAGGCTGAAGAGACTAAGAATAGCCCAAAGGCACTATCAGAATAAAACACAGCGTATGACAAGATTAAAAGTTATCATATATGGCATGGCACTGGCTATGTCATTCACCTCGTGCGTTCGTGAAGATCTGGACCAATGTCCTCCTCTGCGTATCAACATCGAGGTGAAAGACAAGAATTATTTCAATGTCGACCAGACTGCACCCGATGAGAAACGGGATGAGAATCAGTCTTTTAGATCATTTGTTCCGTCTCTTTCCTATCGTCTGAGCCGACTCAACGACGACGGCACTCAGCAGGTTGTCGTAGAAGAAAAAGGTTTCGGAGTAGAGGGTGATGGATTAACTTATCCTGTAAGCTTCGACCCCGACATGCCTTTCGGGAAATACGTCTTTACGGTATGGGGAGGTATGAAGAAGCGAGGCGAACTCAATCTGGATAAAAACGAGCTGTTGCTGCATCCGGAACACAGTCAGGGCGATGATGTTTATCAGGTTTGCGATACCCTCGTCTATGATGAAAACCATTATTGCTATACCAGCGAGATGGAGCGCACCAAGGGAAAACTGGTTATATGGACAGAGAATCTTCCTGCCGGGTATCAACTGATGGATACTGAAGTAAGCCAGCTCTATGGAATAGTAAATCCAAGTTTCCTGTATTCTGAAGAGACCAGCGTCTTTCATGAATCGGAAATTGAAGCTGGCGCCAAGACCAAGACCTCTATTTTTCTGGCTCCTTCTTTCCAGAAGCATGAGTCAGTGGTGGATGTCAATTTCTATAAGAATAGTGGCGAAGGCGCAGGTAGCAGTCCTTCTGTGTTGTCACCTGATGATGTGAAGGTAAGCATGGAGCGCAACAAGATTACGGTATTAAAGTACGTATTCGATTCCAACCGCCATCGCTTCACCATCTATATGAAGGTGAACGACAACTGGGAGGAAATTCACGGCATGATATTGGATTAAGTGTTTGATAAAATCAGTAGATACATATCCTATATAAAAGTGGATGTACTAAATATACAATAATAATTTATACTCAATTTTTAAATTTATTTTTATGAAAAAAGGTATGTTTTTTGCGCTTGCAGCAAGCAGTTTGTTGTTCGGCGCATGTAGCAGCGACGACGCTGTGGTTAACACCACTGCGCAGAACGAGGCAGTACAGCAGATTGTATTGCAGGTAGCAAGTAGCGGTGATGGCTTGACAACACGTGCAGGCCGCCCATTGTATTCTTCACAGGCTTTGCAGACTATCCAGAATGTTCGCGTGTTGATTTACAACACAGCAACAAAGGCTATTGTCAAAGACGCAAAGTTGGATTGGAAAACAAGTACAACGTATTACAATCATGGCCGCCAGCTTACTCTTACTTACAAGGGTAATGAAAGACTGAGTGAAGGTAACTACAAGGTTATGGCTGTGGGTTACAGCGATGGTAGTGACTACACCTATTCTTTGGATGTAACAGGTACAGCAGCCCTTACCGGTAATTACAGTGACATTACTGCAACCTTGAAGGCAGACAAAGTAGCAGAGGAAGTATTCGCAGGTGATGCAGACCTGAAAATCAACGCCAACAAGGATATTACCAACCTTACTTATGGTGAAGAGGATGGATTGGATGTAACCTTGCATCGTCAGGTAGCTGGTAGCTTCGGTTATTTCTGTAACATCCCAGCACGTGTGGGTGGTAAAGACGCCAAGACCCTTCGTCTCGTAGTAAGAGATAAGAATGATATGTTGACTTTCAAGGACTTCAACAGCTCATTCACGACTGCAGAAGGCAACACTATCAAGTATTACGTTAATGGTTCTACATCAACAGGTGCAGCACTTGCTACAGATGCACAGTTCAAAGGTGGCGAAAATGGTTATGTGCTCTACTCTATCAATTTGAATACATGGTTCCCTGCTGGTGATGAAAACAATGACGGTCTGCTGAATGCTGAAGATAAAAGATGGACACACCCTGATAGTGTAAAGACTCAGGTTGTGAAGGGTTCTGTATTCGGAAGCAACTTCGTCATTCCATTTAAATACAAAGATGGTAAGAGCACCATGGAGCTTCAGCTCTTGGATGCTGCTGGCAATATCATCAAGACTTGGACCGTTTCTATCCCAGAATCAGATGTAAATAATGATGGAAACAAGGGACTTACAGACGCAAGTAATTCTATCTTCAACGTGGTTCGTAACCACATGTACAACTTGGGTGTGAAGACTTCAAATGGCACAACTGATCCAGATCCAAGTAATCCTACTCCAGATCCAAATAAGCCAGATCCAGAACATCCAACCCCAGATACTGACAAGCCAGAAGACTTGAATAAGTCTCAGCACCTCATCTTGAAAGTGAACGACAACTGGGAGGCTATCCACAATATGGAGTTGGGTGAATAATCTTACTATATGCTCTTAATATAGGCAGTATTAAGAAAATATATCCAAGGGATGCGAAGAGCTCTCGCATCCCTTACAATCCCAACATCACGATATTTATTTATCATTTTATACTCAATTCCCTTTCAAAATCGAATAGACGAACATTCAAAAACGAATAGACGAATATGAAGAGAATATCTATAAAAAACAGTTTAAATATAATCCTCGCAGCCAGTCTCCTAATGAGCTGCAGCGCAAGCAATGATGCGCCTGATCCCCTCGCCGACGGCTCGCATGCCGTGAAGTTGAGCATGAGTGTGGGTGTAAGCGCAGGTGTTGTTACCGGCTCACGAGAACTTGATACATGGGATGGAGCACAGCAGGTGAATGATATGAGAATCTACGTCTTCAGATGCCCCGTAGACAAGAAGGGAACCTCAGAAGAAGCATATACCTATTGCGCCCCTGTTGAAACGGAAGCAGCCAAGAATGATTACTATTCCGTTGACGCATTCAACAATAAAGAACCCTACTATTCTGCCGAGCACCAGAACATGCCCGAGCAGCATCTATACACCATCGAACCCTATCTGCAGAACGGCTACTACTACCAGTTTCTGGCCATAGGCAGAGATGACAAATACGCAACGAAGAAAGTACTTACAGAACCCAAATTCACTGAAAACGCAACGAAACTGGAGGACGCAAGAATCGCCCTCACCGAGGAGGCAAAAAACAGCGCCAAACCCGGTATCCTCAATACCACTGAGCTGTTTTCTGGCATCCTGCAAGACGAGAAGACACAAAAGGAAGCCCCCGTGCTCGTAACGGAAGAGACGAAATACTTCCACTGCACGCTGACCGCCAGCCGTAACGTGGCTGGCCTGATGATTTACGTAGAAAACATCCCGGCAAAGGTGGAGTCGAATGCAGCAGGAGACGTGAGCACCGTTACCTTCACGCCCACCTCTCTATCCATCGTAGCCACCGGCATCACCACCGAAACGCTGATTAGGCAGAAGAAGGCACCAGCAGATGCAGAACCGTTGACTTATCAGACGTTGGGCACCATCGACCTCACCCCCTCAAACGGATGGACTGTAGATGCTACAGAGAACATATTCAAGCGAGCTGCAGACTCCCATAAAGGATGGAAGGAAAACAGCTACATGATAAGCAACTTCATGATGCCTACACCAGAGGAAAAAATGAAGAAAAGCAAGAACTCGGCCGAGAACGAGACCACCTTCTATCTGCATTACACGGATGGCACGCACCACAGGTACGACAACATCAGGAAGTCTACAACCACTGGCGACAAGTTCAAGTTCCCTATCGAGGCAAACCACCTGTATTGCCTGGGAGCCAAGAGCAAGACCGTGAACCAGCCATACGACCTGAAGGAGTATTACGAACCAGTGATGACCGAAGTGAACATTGAGATAGAACCAGCCTTCGAAAAAAGACATGAATTTGAAACAGAATAAACGTTACAAAACAGCATAAAAACGGAAATAGAATATGCAGAAATCAAGATTTAGCATCTGTAAGATAAGCGCCATCAGGATGAGCGCCATCAGGACAGGCATGGCGGCAGGTTTTTGCTTTCTCCTCGCACTAGCCGCGGGATGCAGCAGCGATGCCGATCTGCCACCCTATCCAGATGGCAGCAATGGAGATGCAGGCATGAATCAGCCTTCGGAAAACGAAGATGAGATTACGACTGTTCCCTTTACCATCACTCTGGGCGGATTAAACGGCAGCGATGGCAATGCCAAGCAAGATGGCAGAAACACCCGTGTAGCCCCTCCTGGTGCAGGATCCTCTTCCTCGTCGGGCACAACAGGCGAGGACAACGGATATGCCGAGACCGACAACGTCGATGCCGTAAGGCTGATAGCTTTTCGCCGAAGAGTTCAGAACAATGGAGAAAATACTGCAACCTATGATGCCGCAGTCAACGACATCCAGGGCTTCGAGTACGACCCTACCAACGACAGGGTGATTAACGGAAAACCCACGTTAGAAGACGGCAAGGAAGACGATTATCTTTCGGGAAAGCCCCACAAGCACTATGTGGTAAAGGGCACCTTCGGCATCAACAGGGGATACGAATATCGCATCATTGCCCTCGCTTACGATAGCCAGGAAAAATCGCCCTATCCGCAGTATCAGGCAAACAAAGTGATAGATATGCTCAATATCAAGAGGGGCACTACATTTCAGGAGTTTAATGCCACGTTTGCAAGTTACCTAGTCGATGCTGACGGAACCGACACCCCCAACAACTGGCTTGACTATCTAAAAAAAACATACAGTCTTCTAGGTATACCACATCTGCATAATGTAGATTGCTTGAGCCGCCAGCTCATCACGGTGCCGCAGCTCTTCTATGGCACCCTCTACCAGAAGGGAGATGCCACACAAAATCCAATCATCTCTTCGGCTGATTACCAGAAGGAAAATCTGGGAAACAAAAACCCTACGCCGCTTGTAGGAACACTCTATAGAGGCATGGCAGAAGTAGAGGTTCATATCACTTCTGCCGCCCATTACAGCAACAAAGTGCAGACGAAATGGTATTGCCTGCTTGCCGACAACGTGTTTACCCAGATGCCTCTTACCAGCTACGACGGTTTTAAGCAGGGCAGTGAACCTATCAAGAAATATTCAACAACGGGAGGCACCTATACTGCCATCGCCTATGCCCGCTTCCAAGGTGTAGGCAAGGAAGTGGTGCTCAAGGCATTTGTGCTGCCAGGCAAGACCCATCTTGCCGTGAGAATGGGCTTCGATGCCAAACCTTACGCCCTCAACTCTCAGGTGAAGGCGAAGGATATGATGTCTTCTGAAGCAGCTACGGGCGTCATCGTGGTGGATGGAGTCAGCAACCTCTTCTATCTGAGGCGAAATCATAAATATGTCTTCACATACACTGATCAAAGGAAACTTACAGACGACAAAAACCGTCTGCTCAATTAAGATCAAGAGAATTATCAAGACGTTATGCTATGTTTTAAAATCAAACAGACAATGAAACTGCATTTTATATACGAAACTTTCATATCATTTTTGTTGGCATTCCTGATGGTTGTGCCCGCCTCTATCCAGGCGGCACAACCCAAGGATGACAATACCAGTCCCTATTTCGAGAGTACTGCTGTTAGAGACTCGTTCATGAACTGCAAGAAACCCATCTGGACCAACAACTGGGATGATCTGCCAGCCGACAAGCAGCAGGACCATTTTGTGGAGTTCAACAATGACCTCAAATATGGCAACATGACATTCCGTGAGCTGCGCAACCGCCGTGCCCTTACAGGCGACTCGTGCACCATTAACAAATTGATTGGTGTGGTAGGCGTAGGCAGCTGGACCAAGAATCTGGGTGCCCTTACCGACGATTCACTCGACAACTATGCACAGGTGAACTCCGTGGTACGAGCAGGGGTAACCGTAGACCCGATAGTAAGCGTAAAAGATATGGACAATTACTATTCCAAGGGAACGGTGGCAGGCTTTACCATCGTGGCTGGTTCGGGTAGCAGCGTGCTGAGCCTCGATGTAATTAAGGCATTCTCCATCGGATTCTATCGCGACGGCAAACTGAAGGGCGTAAAGGTGGTGAGAGAAGGACAGGATGGTTCGGGAGTAACGCTGAAGCTGCTCCAGATACCGGGTTCCGACAACATCTGCGCCATGCTGACGGCAGAAAGCGACTGGCTCTTCGATGAAATCACTCTCGACTGCTCGGGCGGCATTCAGGCAGAAGTGGCGAATATTCTGAAAATCAAATATGCCTTCGTGGGCGAATCTACGGAGTTTACCATCACCGATGGAGGCATCAAAAAATACAACGAATATTTCGAAGGCGACAAGCAGGTGGCGCTCAAAGAGATGAAAGGCTGGCGCCCTGTTATCCTCGGCATCCCCCTGCCTTTCCTTGACGACGATATAAAGAAGATGACAGATGATAATCTGGACAATTTCGCCACCATCGTCCCTCTTCTTAACATAGGTTACCAGGGCGGAGCCAAGTTTATGATGCAGAACGACAAGAACCCGCAAGGCGAAGCATTCGAGGCTGGCATGGAGGCTGGCTTCAAATACAAGATGGATGCCCTGCTGAGCCTCAATGCAGGAACATGGATCAACGTGCTGCTCTTCGACCACAAGGGAAACAAGGTGCAGGAAGAAACGATTTCTGCCCAGGTGCTCAACCTCTCGCTGGTGCAGATTGGAGACGGAACGGTGAGCATCAAGGCAAGGGTGCCGTTTTCAGGATGCGAAATCAGATTCCTTACGGTTCTCGGAGTAGACGCAGGCGCTATCGGCATCCACTATGGATTCGTAAGAATGGCTCCAGATGTATCCCACCGGTGCCCCATCAATCCTACCATCAGCAGCAATGTCTGCCAATCGCAAACTTCCTTCAACCTTCGCTCCAACCCCAAGGTGAGCGTAACATGGAAGCTGACGGGTGCCTGGGATTTGGAAGGCAACGACATCCTGACCACCACCCCCGTGAAGGTGACTGCCGATGGCCATGTAACCAGCATGCTGCCGGGTAAATATACCTTCAGGGCTACGGCTAAGGACGGATGCAGCGACGAGACCACCATCACCGTGGGCGGATTCGGAATAGGTGAAACACTGTGCGGCAAACCGCTTGCCAACGATTCTGGAAAAACCGTCTATGCCCTCTCCACCGACAAGCACGCTTCCTCAGGTTCGCTGATTTCCATTTCCGACCTCAAAAATCCTCAGAATATTCTCAACAAGGATGATACTTCGTATGCAGAATACATCAGCGGTATCAACCTGCTCGACAACCTGGGCATCATCGGTATCAAAAGAATAGAAAAGGATAGTCTGATATATGATGCTGCCGACAGATATCCGAACGAGAAACCGGAAGATGCCGTGAAGCGAGCGCAGCCCAAGCGCATCGGATTCGTGGTAGAAGCCACGGGAACGGCGCTGAACCTGCATGCGCTGGAGTTCATGCAGATAAGATGCTATCATAACGGCGAGGAAATATATCGCCATCTGATAGACGAGAACAATGCCATCAGTGCTGACCTGATAGGTTCTGAGAAAGTGCAGAAAGTGAGATATTCCATCAAGGTGCCTTCCATCGACAAGAATGGAAAGCCAACCCAGATGGACGAGTTCCAGCTATGGAATACGGGCGTCATCAATGTGGGCGGCTCGGTGCTGCGCATCTACTATGCCTTTATCGAGGAGGCTGCCGACGAATGCTCATCACCGCTGGTCTGCGGAAGCCAGGTATTATCCAACAGAAATTCGCACACCACCCTCAATGCCGACGCCACCAAGTTTGGTGGAGTTGTACAGGTATCGGTGGTGAACGATAACCTGAGCTATCTGATTGATAACGACCTGAATACCTGCATGACAGTAGCTAATTCTGTAAGCGTAGGTACGGGGCAGACCTTCGCCGTAAAGATGGGCAAGACGCTGGACTATCACCACCAGCTAGGTATCGTGATTGATAACAGAACCTATCTGGCATCCGTGAAAGTAGGCAGCTGGCTGACGGTAGAGACCTACAGAAACGGCGAACCTACCGGTGACAAGAATACCGACTGGAGCGTGGTGGGAGCCAACGTGGCGGGCTTCGGCGACAAGAACATCCTCTTCATGCAGCCCAAGAATGCATACGACGAAGTGAGAATCACCGTGGCACACGCAGTGGGAGTACTGGATGTAATCAAATTCTATGGAATGGTGGCCCGTGGCGACATAGACAACGACGGCATCCCCGACTGTAAGGACGAATGTTCGTGCGTAAATGGTATAGATAATATCCAGATCAACAGCGTATGCGCCGGCGAGAAGATCAACGTTACGGCTACCGGACTTACCGGAACGAATTATTATCTTTACTTCGGCGACAAGAATGCAGGCAAAAACGGACTGGTGAATCTGGAGTCAACATCAGACACCAAGAACAACATTAAATATTCTTATACCACCAAGAAACCGGGCGAATATCAGCTCACCATCTTCGACGGCAGCTGGACGCCACTCACATCGGTGGTATATCAGGTTCATCCGCTGCAGACACGCTGGCTTGCCACTGCCACCACCAATGAATGGAACAAATGGGACAACTGGAGCGACGGTTCGCCTTACTGCTGCACCAACGCCATCATCTCGTCGGACGCCGATAACTTTCCAGTGCTGGGCACGGCAGTGAAGCCAGCCGACTACTGCTGCAAGGACATCTTCTTCGAACCCCGTTCGGCGGTGGATAACGTGCCTTCGCTCAACTATCGCAAGGCATGGGTAGAACTGGAGCAGAAGCCGAACCATTACTATCTGCTGAGTGCACCGCTCAAGCAGATGTACACGGGCGATATGTTCATGCCTGCCGACACCACGAAGGCGAACTACTTCGAGGAACTGAACGAGGAAAACTGGAAGGAACAGCGCTTCAATCCGAGCATCTACCAGCGCCTCTGGGCAGCTGCGCATCCGGGTAAGATTTATTCGCTAGACAGCAAGGGAAATCCGGTTTTGAATGATGAAACGCTTGCCGTGAACGAGGCCATCTGGTCGCATAACTTCAATGCCGTGGCTAAGCCTTACGGCATGGGTGAAGGCTTCTCTATGTGGATAGACAACGGCAATCTGCAGGCTACCAATAAGTTCAGTATCCGCCTGCCTAAGGCGCATAAAGAATATAGTTACTTCGTGGATTACGATCAGGAGAAAGTGGCTAGTGAAACTGTAACGAAAGATGCAAATAAGATAAACCGCTTCATCTACGAAGCGGATTCTCCGCAGGAGGGCGACTTGACGATGGAATATAAGTATCTGTCGGAAGGCAAGGAAGTGACGGAGAACCGCACGGTGTTCGTGGGGCAGAGCGAGTATTGGATTACGCTGAAATCGGATATTCCTACGCAGACCTTCGTGCTGGGCAACCCATTCATGAGCCGACTGAATATCAAGAAGTTCCTGGAGGTGAATGAGAACGTGAGCAGTGTGAAGGTGGAAGTAGAGAATGAATCGGGAGTCATGGAAGAGCAAACAGTAAGCAAGGTAGCTTCTACGGGCAACGCCACCACCATCGCCCCAATGCAGGCATTCTATGTTACCACAAATGGTGAGCCGAGTACGCAAATCCCCCTGCTACTCACCCCAGAAATGATTGGTGGAAGCAAGAAGGCTACTGAGAAGAGTAAACCTGCTGAAGCCAAGGGACTGAAAGTGTGTGTGGAAAGCCTGAAGACGCGAAGTAAATCAGCAGCTATGCTGGTGATAGAGAATTCAGATACTGCTTATGATGTTTCTGCCGGTTCTTCTTTCAAGAACTCTGTATTGGTTCCAACTCTTCTGGATAGTGAAGTGAAGTCACCTTTGAAGGTATTTGGTATTCAGCAGAGTCAGGCTTACGATATCCTTCCGATGACTGGCGCTACATCTTTGGGAATCTATCTGTCGCAAAAGGATAGCATCCGTATCGAGGTAAAACCTATTCAGGGTGTTGATATGAGCGGATATGTTCTCCATGATATGCTTTCGGGTGCCGATTATTCACTCGATTCTCCTCTCATTATTGCGGATGCCGAGACCTCGTTAGGCAGATTTGTTATCAGAAGCCGTTATGGAAGTACAGATGTGACATCTGCCGATACTGATCAGCGCATCAGTATTGTTCAGGAAGGTTCTTCTGTCCTCGTGCAATCTGCCGGCGGTCTGCTCAAGAGTGTTAAGGTCATAGACCTGAATGGCAGAATCATCAGCAGGGTACAGGGAAATGGTTCAAGGTGTTTAAAGGCGAGCATAGCCACAGGCATTCAAATCATACACATAGAATTGACAGATGGTAGCAGTAAGGACTATAAGATGATTTTCTAAGTGAAATCAGAATAGCAAATAGCTGCACAAAAGATATTTGATGGATTAGAGCCTATTGATAGCAGGTGTATGTGAATCTGCCTACTAAGGTATAACTAATTACATCTTTTACTTATAATTATCCCTGCCAGCTTGTGAAAGCCGGCAGGGCTTTTTATTTGAAAATCAAAAGATTCAAAGATATTATATATTGCGTCCACCTTAAAAAGTAGTTTTGGGTTCTTTATTCTATAACCCCATTTGATTATCAGATGGTTACTTTTGGAGGAATTATCAAAAATGACTTTTTAAAATGGGCTCAGTAACTTATAAACAAACAATATAATGAGTATAGAAGAAGTAGATGCAGCTAACAGATTAATCATAGATTTAATCTCTAAATACAGAGTCATCATTGCAAGATGCAGAGATTTCGATAACTATGAGTTGTTGAAAGAGAAGTGTTCCTAAGAACTTTGCTTTTCAGACAGTGTTGGCAGCGCTTCTTGTACAAGCTCTTAGAACATTAGGACAAAAGAATGTAGGTAATCAAGAACTCTCTACCATTAGAAAATTGGTCAATGAAGAGGAACATAAAGACTTGTTTGTACAAGATCTTACTCTCATGCCAGTATGGATGAGAAAGCTGATAACTGATACGATAGAGTATATTCCGCCAAGAGTTGATGAAGGATTGGGAGGGTGATTATGCAGAGATGTGTAACCACTTTATCTTTCGAAAAACTTTTAGAGCGAACCAAGGAGTTGCACGATAGGTTTAGAAAAGCCTTTTAGCGACTTTTACTCCTTAATAAAATGTTCAATATAAAGCAGTTGACTCTCTTATGTCTATCAAAATAGCGGTAGAAAAAGCATGTGAAAAGAAAAAGTCCTCCAATTCTTTGCATATGTGATATTTTTTGTTTAGTTTTGCAGAAAAATTAGATAGAACATGAGATTACGCATTGAAAACATCAATAAGATCAAAGAAGCAGATATAGCCTTGAATGGTTTGACTGTGATCGTGGGGGAGAATGATATGGGCAAAAGTACCATAGGTAGAGCATTCTTTTCTACTATCAAAGCTGTCTCTAATATGAGAAGTTTGAGCAAAGAAAGTTCTGCCAATAAAGCTTCTAAACACATTGATTCTTTATATAAGCACTTCTATGGGAAAAACATAATAGAAGGTGCAATGGATCTGTTGCCTCGTGTCAAATCTGAAATGGAAAGAATATATCTGGATGAAGCAGAACGAAATGCTTTTCTGACTCATCTGAATGCTAGAATCGATGAGATTGATTTGTCTCCACGCCCAAAAGTCATTGCTCAAAGAAGACATCATGAATATTCGGATTTGTTATGATCAGGTAGATAACCCTTCTGCTGTATTGAAAACGGAGTTGGCTTATCTCGTTGAATCAGAGTTCTTGGGGCAGTTCTATTCTTCTAAGTCTGATCTTACCTGTGTTATGTTTGATACTGAAGAAGAGGGATGTCTGGTATTTAAGGCTAAGAATAATCAAGTGACTGACGTCTCCTTTTCTGAAAGGGGATTCTATGAGGATATCATTCATGGTTCGTTTGCTTATGATAAGAGTTCACGTAGTATCGTTTATCAAAAGGATGGTATGAAAATCAAGCCTATCAATGTGGCTTCTGGATTGCAAAACAGGTATCAGGCTATGATTTCATCAAAAAATTGAAAGATAGTATAGATATCTGCAATGATTATGCATCCAATGTAATTTTTTGTAATGCAGATAATCTTGCATATATCATAGTAACGGATATTGATATAAAAGCGCAGCCTCTTCAGGCTTTCCTGAGTAATTTGATGGCATTGGCTCAACATCTTCTTCTCTCGAAGTGCTATGTAATAAATATATGATGTCAAAAATTTGTTCTATAAAGGAAGTGTATACGTACTATAAGCTGTGTAAAGAATTGGATTCTTTCATTGATAATAGTCTCTAGGATTTGACATAAGGTAAACTAACGTTCTATTCCTGATCAGATGTTTTTCCTTTATGTTCAAATGAGAGAAGTTTAGGCTTCCCGCCGACAGGTGTTCAATACTTTTGTTTACTGGAAAAATTGATAGATAAGATAAATTTAAAACGAATGGGGAAAAAGAACAATAAATCCGGTGCTCAGCCGATGAGTCCGGAGAAATATATCAAGGAGAAAGCCCGTATGCTTCCTCTTGGCAAATGCTATACTTATGCCAACTGGAAAGATGCCGATGAAATTATGGTCATCGTGACACGTATTCACCCAAAGGGAACTGTAACATGTGCGGATTTCTGCATCGACAAGTTGTGCAGGGGTCTGATAGGAACCAGATATTTCTTCAACGTATCACCCAGAAAGTTGGCAGAAATTGCTGAGTACTACTCGGATAAAGAGAATGACAGGATGGTGGAGATACCATATGAGGTGGCTCACAATCTGATCTATGGTTCCATTGAATTTGCTGAGGAAGCCGGCATTGAACCTGTTGATGCATGGGACATTACTCAATATATCCTGGAAGAAGATGATGACAACGTTCCTCTCATTGAATATCAATGGGGCTTGAATGGTATGCATTATCTGCTTGCAGAAGACAGGTTGGAGGTATCTTGTTATCTTTCTACCATGCAGGAACATCTTGGCAGAAACTTCAAGTTCCGAATAGGAGATAGTACGGCATATATTGGTGGATGGGATTGGCATGAAGAGGAATTTCAGGGTTGTGAATATGAAATCCATGAGGAAGTGTATGGCTACGAATTGCCATCATATCCAACTCATATCAAGCTGCTGCATCCCGAAGTGATGTCGTATCTGACTTTTCATGCCTATAAATGGATCCTGCCGGATCACATCATCGATCTCTTGCTGACTATAGATCACGAGGAGTTGCGTCAGGACTTGGAGAACATAATCAGGTATGGCTTGGGCAAATACCAGCATTTGAAAGCGACAGGGGAACTGTTTGCTGCCATACGTCATAGCATCATCCTTCTTGCAGAGGTGGGTAACATGGAATCTTTCCGTCTTCTGATGGATGTATTGAAGTTTGAAAGTGATTTCTTAGATCAGTTGAGCTGGCTGGCGACCAATTATCTCTTTGCCCCAACCCTCTACAAGTTGAATCCGGATCCTTTCTCTGAATTCACGAAATTCCTGAAAACGCCAAAGCTTGACCATTACTGCCGCATGAACGTTTATGAATATGTGGAGTTTTATGTTGAAAAGAATCCTGCCTTGAAGGAACAGGCGACAGCGTGGGTGAAGGACATGCTCGTCTTCTATGATGGCAGATTGGAAACCGCTGACTGTTGTGATGGTTACGTGGTGGCTGCGGCCATTGATTTAGCTTGCAGCTTAGGAGCAAAGGATCTCATTCCTATCATCAACAAGTTGCTTTGTACTTATTTTGTTGATTTCAGTGATTGTGGACTTACGGCAGAGGTGGTTGAAGGGCTTCATCGGGGTGAACTGCTCAGGCAGGAGTATGCTCTTGATGTATATGAACGGTATCACAGGTTAGAGGAAGACAGCAACAGGTAATGGAGTAAAGGCATCAAAGCATTCTTCCTTTGGCTGAGTTTTGAAAACTGTTGTCTTTAGTTTGCTCCAATTTTTTGCAATCAGTTGTATATGTGGAAGTTAGCTTTGTTTGTAATTCTTTGGCAACAAGAAAGTAAATAGAATGTATCCTCATTGACCTCAATACGTAATATCATAGTCCTACCTTTGCACCAGAAATTGTTAGTTATGAATTCTCTATAAAAAGGTAGTAAATGAAAAAGCAACGTATGAAGCATTGTTTCTTCGCGCTCACATTATGCTGTACTGCAGGAAGCATGTATGGTCAAGTTGCACAGGATAGCAGCAAGACTATTGAAAAGAAAAGTTCTGTAAATGGTAAAAAAATACAGAAGTCGAAGTTCAGCGACGATCCTATAGAACTGAATAATGTAGTGGTTACCGCTTTGGGAATCAAGCGTGAGGAAAAAAGTCTCGGATATGCTACCCAAACCGTATCTGGTTCTGAAATTACGGCAACGATGCCTGCCAACTGGTCTCAAGCTTTGCAGGGACAGGTGGCAGGTTTGAATGTCATTTCAGCCGGTGGTCCCCTGTCATCAACCCAGATTAATCTTCGTGGCAACGTTTCCATGAATATGGACGGAAATGGCGCACTTATCGTTGTGGATGGTGTGCCACTTTCCAGCCCTATGAATAATCCTGGTGGCTCTTATGGTGCCGGTGGCAACTCCGAAGGTTCGATTGACTTTGGTAATGGATTCTCTGATTTAAATCCGGATGACATTGAGAGCATTCAGGTATTGAAGGGAGCGTCTGCCTCTGCTCTCTATGGTTCAAGAGCTGCTAATGGTGTCATTATGGTTACCACCAAGTCTGGTAAGAAAGCCAAGAAGGGATTAGGTATCAGTTATAATTTCAATAATTCCTGGGAACAGGCTGCTCACTTTCCTGATTATCAGTATGAATTCGGACAGGGTGTAGCCAAGAACATCGGTTCTAAGGGGACAGAGTGGGCTGGACAACCTTATTACTCCTATGGTGCAGGTGATGATGGTTTGGCTAGCACCAGTGGTACAAGCTCAGCTTTTGGTGCGAAGTTTGATGGCCAGATGTTCTATCAATATGACCCGGAGAAAGAAGGTCGTGCTGATGTGGCCACTCCTTGGAGAGCCTATAAAGACAATCACTCCGGATTGTTCCAAACGGGGCATACGATGACCAACTCCCTGGCCTTGACTGGTAATAACGGTACAGGCAATATGCGTATCTCTTTGACTCATAGTAAGAGTGAATGGATTTTGCCTAACTCTGGCTATCAGCGCTTGACTGCAGCTTTCGCCGGATCACAACAGATTTCCAAGCGTGTGAAGATCAATGCACGTATGAGTTATACTTACAGAGATGTGGAGAATACTCCTCAGCTTACCTATAACTCTAACTCCTTAAGCTATTTCCTGATATTCATGAATCCTAACTTCAACCTCGATTGGTTTAAGCCAATGTGGTACAAGGGTAAGGAGAATATCAAGCAGATACGTCCATTCTCCAGTTATCTGCCTAATCCGTATGTTTTGCTTTACGAGGCAACCAACCCTGCAAAGAAGCATAGTTTCAATGGTAATATTTCTGCCAATTTTACCATCAATCGTTTCCTTGATTTGCAGTTGCGTTCTGGTTTACAGGCTACGGCTCAGCAGCAGGAGCAGCACAGACCATGGGATGACAAGGCTTTCCCTACCGGTTTCTTCAAGAAGCAAAACATCTTTGACTATGAGGTTAACTCTGATGTACTTTTATCTTACCATAACAGTTTCGAGAACGGACTCAACGTGAATGCTTCAGCGGGTGGTAACATGATGCAGTCGTATTATGATTTGTTGTCAGCTTCTGTTACCGGGTTGAATACGCCTGGTGTATATAGTTTGGCCAATGGAGTTTCAAATCCATTGGTTGGTACCACTATTCGCAAAAAGCGTGTGAACTCGCTTTATTTCATGGCTAATCTGGCTTATCAGGAGATGTTGTTCCTGGATATAACAGGGCGCAATGACTGGTCATCTACCTTGCCGCGCAAGAATCGTTCTTTCTTCTATCCTTCTGTGAGTCTGAGTGGTGTATTGAATAGCATGATGAAAATGCCAAAGTGGGTGAATCTGCTGAAAGTGCGCGCTTCTTGGGCACAGGTTGGTAATGATACTCAGCCTTACAAGACATCACCTTACTATACAACTAGTGATTTCTCGGGTTCTTTGGTTAAGCCAGGTACACTTTATAATGCCGACTTCAAGCCCGAGATGTCTACCAACTGGGAAGGAGGATTGGATTTCAAAGCATTTGGCAGCCGTTTGGGATTGGATGTGACCTATTATTATAATCGCACCAAGAATCAGATTCTCAATGCTCCCTTTGATCCTACTACTGGATACACCAAGGGTACCATCAATTCGGGATGTGTCAGCAACAGAGGTGTGGAGATCGTACTCCGTGGTACTCCTATCAGGAATAGAGATTGGCAGTGGGATATGACCGCTACCTGGTCAACCAATAAGAACAAGATAGAATCACTTTCAGAATTTGCTGATGAGCGTCAGATTCTCGGTTCTTATGTGAGTGGCAATGTAAGTATCATCGGCACTAAAGGTGGAACCACGGGAGATATCTGGGGCTACAAACTCAAGCGTAATGCTAAGGGTGAGGTGATTATCACTTCTGCCGGTTTGCCTGCTCGTCCTTCTGAGATTGAATATGTGGCATGTGCCTTACCAGACTGGGAGGGTGCGTTCAATACCTCTTTGCGATTCAAGAACTGGTCATTCTCCATGCAATGGGATGGAAAGGTTGGAGGTATGACCTATTCTCAGTCACATCACAAGATGTGCGAACAGGGTCACCTAGCTGAGACCTTGAATGGTAGAAAGCCTGGAACCAGTCTCTACCTGGATATTGCGGACCCTGATGTTTTGAAGCTCTTTGAAAAGCAGAAGATTACTCCTGTAGCTGGTGTGTATTGCATAGCACCGGGTGTGGTTGATAACGGAGATGGTACTTATAGTCCGAATCAGAAACTTGTCACCCTGGAGTCATATTATAAGGAGTATTACCGCATTGGTAATGTGGAAACCAATACTTTCAGTACCACTTATCTCAAGCTTCGCGAGGTTCGTCTGGATTATCAGTTGCCAAAATCTTGGTTGAAGAATACTTTCATCAACAATGCTTCAGTGGGTATATATGGGCGCAATCTGCTTTGCATTACCAGTTATCCAATGTATGACCCGGAGACAACCTCACTTGATGGCAATACATTTGTACCAGGTGTAGAGGTGGGTACTCTTCCTACCAGTCGTTCCTGGGGGGTTAATCTCAAAGTTGATTTCTAGTTAAGAATAAGATGTAATGAACAAAAAAAGAAAGAATCGATGAAAAAGATTTTTAGAAATATAATGACGCTGATGACTGTTCCTTTCATGCTGATGACCTCGGCATGCGAATCAATGGACGATACCAATGTGGATCCAACCCGTATGAATACTGCTAATGCTGGAAGTTTTTTGGATCCTCTCATTTATGGTATGGGCACTTACACCTGGACCCGATACAATAGCTGGACCTTCCAGTTGATGCAGTGCCTTGTAACAACAAACTCCACCAGCGGTGTGGGCTGGTTCAACATCAGTGATACGGCAGGTGATGGCGTCTGGACCAATTATTACAAATGGAATACCAATGCCAAGGCCATCTATGACGAAGCCGTGAAAGTGGGAGATCCGAACTATCAGGCAATTGCATTGACCCTCAGATGCTGGATATTTGAGAACACGACAGATGCCTTCGGTGATATTCCTGTACAGGAATCATGCCGTGGTGAGGAACAGCTCTACTATCCAAAGTTTGAGTCTCAGACTGATGTCTACAGGTTTATCATCGACAGCTTGGATGTGGCGAACAGCATATATAATCTCAAAAAAGGTTTGCAGTTCAATACCAATGGTGACAAGATGTATTGCAGCAGCGGTTCTGACTTGCAGGGCATCCTGAAATGGAAGAAGTTTACCAACTCCTTGCGTTTGCGCGCTTTGCTGCGTGTCATAGATTCCAAGGAATTGGGTGATTTGGCCAAGGCAGAGTTGAAGAAGATGTTGGCAGATCCTACTACTTATCCGGTTTTTGAATCGAATGATGACAATGCTAAGGTACATATCTCAGGAATTGCTCCTGATGAAGCTCCAATGACACGTCCATCAGACCTTTCTGCCTACAAGTCACTTTCTGCATTTTTCATCGATCGTCTTCAGGATTGGAAGGATCCTCGTCTGGAAGTGTTTGCAACTCAGGCTACCAATAAGGATCCTCAAACCGGTCAAGAGGTTACTTCCTTTATCGGTTTGCCTAGTGGTTATGATGTGGAGCCTACATTTACTGCTTCTTCTCCAAATGCGGCAAATCTGGCCACAGCGCCACAGGATATACAGTGTCTCACCTATGCAGAGGTACTCTTCATCAAGGCAGAGTTGGCACAACGCGGTCTTATCTCTGATGATGCCAAGCTGCTCTATGAAAAAGCTGTTGCTGCAGCTATTACGCAATGGGGAGTTGAGGTTCCTGACGGGTATTTTGATAACGGGAAGGCAGCGTATGATGGAACGCTTCGCCGCATCATGGAACAGAAGTTCTATGCACTCTTCTTCATTGATTTCCAGCAATGGTTTGAGTATAATCGTACCGGTTATCCTGATGTACCGAAAGGTCCTGGTGTAGATGCTTCATTGCATATGCCATATCGTTTCAAATACCCAGCTATCTTGCAACGTATGAATCGTGAACATTATTTGGAGGCTGTGAAATCGATGGGTGGTGATGATTTCAATACCCGACTGATCTGGCAGAAGAGACCAGAATTATAATTGATTAGATGTTTAATGAAAGGATTGAAAAAATGAAAGTAAGACTATTTTTGATTGCAGCGCTTCTGATGGGTACTGTTGCCCACATGGCTGCACAGGACAAGAAAGAGTTTACGCTCGAAGTATATGGTGGGGAGATTCCCAATGTCAAGCCAGCTTTTGATGAAGAGCATTTCTTAGGTGGTGAGATTACCAAGAAATGGAATACTTTCCTCTGTAACTATACCCACACCTATGAGGTAGAGGTGGGGTTGAGTTCTTCAGGAACAGAATTTAGAAAGCCGGCTGTCTTCAAGGCCGTGGAGCGTGTTAACAAATATGTAAAGAAGAGCTATAAGTCGCAGCATATGACCAAAGAGGAGGCAATTCGAATCATGAGTCATGTACTGGATTGTGCCAACATCATCTGCCTGGAGAGTGATACTGCAGCCTTGGAGGAGGCTGCCGGTGATGCCAATACTGCAGAAGAGGCTTTGGCTTTCTTTGACCATATTAAATTGATAAATGTTTAGTTTTTAGCGTGATGAATAAAAATCTGAGTAAAATTCTGTTGTTAGCGTCTATTGGGGCCATGCCATTGGGTATGGCTGCCCAACAAGCTTCTTCTTTTGTTTTTTCCGGTAAGGTAAAAGACATCAAGGGTAAGGGGATTGCCGGGGTGGTTGTAAACAATGGCCGAAGTTTTGTGCAAACCAATTCTCTTGGAGAATGGACATTGCCTACTGATACCAATGTCTGCAAGTTCGTCAGTATATCCACTCCTTCATCCTATGTGCTTCCCTGCCAGAAGAGCCTTGCTAAAGGCTTTTACGTTCGCGTGGATGAACTTGTAAAAGATCACAGCCGACATGATTTCATTTTGGAGAAGAGGAAAAAGTTATCTGATAAGTTTTATTATATTGCCATCTCTGATCCTCAGGTAAAGAATGAGCATGACATGAAGCGTTGGAAGCAGGAATCTATCCGCGATTTGAAGGGCTATGTGGATACCCTGAGCCGAGAGAGAGAGGTAGTGGCCAATACCTTGGGAGATTTAGTATTTGACAGTATGAACCTGTATGGTGAATATGCCGCCTCATTTGATGGCATCAAAATGACTACCTTCCAATGTATAGGCAATCATGATTTCGACAAGCGTTATCAGGATTTGCATAATATGATACTTGGTACACCTGTATATGGAGAGCAATATTATCACCGTTTTTTCGGACCTGTCAATTATTCCTACAACATAGGTAAAGTACACGTAGTTACGTTGAAGAATATAAATTACGTGGGTCACAAGAAGTATATAGAGGCTATTACGGATGCTGATTTAGACTGGCTGAAGCATGATTTGAGTTTTGTACCGAAGGGCTCTTTGGTCTTCCTCAATATGCATGCGGCTGTTTGGAATAGCACAGAGGGTGAGGGCAATGTTCGCAATGCAGAGGAGTTGGCCGATGCCCTAAAGGATTATCAGGTACATGTCTTGACTGGTCATACTCATTATTTCCAGAACAATGTCATGGATGCTCAACTTTTGGAACACAATATTGGTGCCGCCTGTGGTGCCTGGTGGAAGAGTCAGGTTAATCGCTGTGGAGCGCCTAATGGTTATCTGGTGATGGATGTGGATGGGAATCAGCTGAAATGGCATTATAAATCCACAGGTCATAGCATTGATTATCAGATGCGTGTTTATGGTAAAGGTAATATGTTGAGTCAGCCTCAATATGTAGTGGTAAATGTTTGGGATTGGGATCCAAGCTGCAAGGTTGAATGGCTGCAGGACGGACAAGCCATGGGTGAGATGGAGAAGTTTGTTGATGTAGATGAAGCCTATGCTGCGAGCAAAAGACATAAGGAAGGTCTTACTGCTACCGGGCATCTGTTTAGAGCCTTGCCTTCTTCTGATGCCAAGAGTATTACGGTGGTATTCACCAATCGTTTTGGAGAGAAATATGAACAAACTGTTCTGATTTCAAATCCAAAAGTTAAGACTCAGATAATAGCACATCGTGGGTATTGGGATACGAAAGGTTCGGCCCAAAACTCGATAGCTTCTTTGCGTAAGGCTGCAGATGCCAAGGTTTACGGTTCTGAATGTGATGTGCATATCACTGCTGACAGTGTTATCATTGTCAACCATGACCCGAAAATCAATGATTTGATCATTGCTGATTCAAAGTATGCTGATTTGAAAATACAACTTCTAAAAAATGGAGAAGAAGTATCAACCTTAGAGCAATATTTAAATGAGTTGAAGAATCATCCTGCAATAAAACTGATTCTTGAAATCAAAAGACAACCTTTACAGTGCGACGAAGATCGTCTTACTCGCAAAACGGTGGAGATGGTGAATCGTATGGGCTTGACCAAACAGGTGGAGTATATCTCTTTCAGTTCTGCAGCTTGTGCATTGGTTCGTCAGTTGGATTCTAATGCTGTTATTTATTATGTTAATGGCAATTATACACCAGCTGAAGTGAAGAAACTTGGTTATCAAGGCATTGATTATAGTTATAAGATACTTTTCAAGCATCCTGAGTGGATTAAAGAAGCTCATGAATTGGGATTGAAGGTAAATGGATGGACTTCTGATGATGATGTTATCATCAAGAAGCTCATTGAAATGAATGTTGATTTCATTACTACCAATAAGCCGGTAGAGGCAGAGAAACTGGCAAGGAAGTTCTGATAGCTTCATCAGTACCTGGTTCATAACAGGCATTTATATGGTACAGGATGGAGTTGTAGTATTTAGAACAATCATAATGTTTGGAATACAACGGATAGTAAATTGATTAGTTTATTTCTTAAATCGGTGAGCCATCAGTAAAACTGGTGGCTTTTTTGGTACTGTGCAGATAGGATGCACTGAAAATTTGTACTTTTGTGGCAAATTATTGAGTAATTTGTGACGTAGTATCTTATTTTTGTACTTTTACAGGCTGAAAACGGATACTATTATCCGCTAACATTAATTGAACTACCCACAAGCTAAAGACTTGTAGGATTCCGACTTCATCAAGGAATGCTTGCAAGCAAGTCTTACGCCCTCTCCATCGGTGTAATCGACAGTTCCTGCCGATATATTTCTTAAACCTTCATCAAGTATATTTTTTGCTACATTCAGGTCACGGTCTATTAACTCACCGCAATTTGGGCAAGTATAGTAGCATCATCATTTTTGATCCTGTTCCTGCTAAGATGCGTGATTACTGCAAGATTTCAAAAGAGTTGAAGTCTGATGGTAGTAATGTAGCTGGCGTTTTATGTGCATTGGCACCTGAGGAAAAGAAGAAGGTGGAAGCACTGGTGTCTAGCTATGTTCGACCACTTTCTGAGCGTGATATTAACAAGGTGATATCTGAGCCTGTTGGCCTGATTAACCTGATTAAGTCGGATGCCATGCTTTATTATTATGAGGATTGGAATCCCGAACAACCTGTTGATGCAAGAGGTATGAGTGATGGTGCGCTTCGTTTTATAGCGATTGTTGTAGCTCTTTTGGCGGTTGCACCTCATAGTTTATTGCTTATCGAAGAGGTGGATAATGGCTTGCATCCTTCTCGTGCTAAGGAGTTGGTTGATATGTTGAAGGACTTGTCACGACAGCGCCAGGTTGATGTGCTCTGTACGACGCATAATCCAGTTTTGTTAGATGAGTTAGGCAACAAGATGATTCCGTTTGTCAGCTATGTTACCCGTGATGAGAACGGTGATAGTCATGTCAATCTCTTGGAAGAAAAAGAGAATCTAACCAAATTGATGGCTTCAGGAACAATTGGTAGAATGATGGTTAACGATAAAATAAATGAGAAAGGTATTGGTGATTGATACGAGTGTACTTTACGTTTGGCTCAAAGTATCAGGAAAGGAAACTTGTGGTCCAAGCAATGCCTTGGTTACATACGAGAAGGTCTCTGAGAAAATAGAGGAAGAAAAGAAGAAAGGAACAACCTTTATCCTGCCACTGGCAACGATCATTGAGACAGAAAATCATATAGCTCATTCTTCAGGAGACAGAATGTCATTAGGTGAGGAATTTGCTCAAATCATGATCGATTCGGCTGATGAGAAATCACCATGGGCTGCATTTACTGAACAAAGCAGTTTGTGGAATCCTGAAAACTTAAAAAAGTTGGCAGAGAAGTGGAAGATCACTGTTATAGGAGGGCAAGCTTTAGGCGATGCTTCTATTGTTGAGGTGGTAAAATATTATACAGATTTAGGATATGAAGTTGAAAGCTTTACAGGTGATGAAGGCTTGAAAGCTTACGAGCCTACGGTTGAAATTCCTTGGAGAAGAAGAAAGTAAAGACGTTAACGAATAAAAATATCCATGTGAATCGTTCAATATTTCACATGGATATTCAGTTTTGACAGTATCATATATGTGATACTATTATTGCAAGTAAGGAATGGCAAACTTCACCAGACAATATCCACCTCCAATGAGCCAGCAATAAAGAATGGCAGCCAAGAGGAAAGGCTTAATGCCAGCTTTCTTGAATTTGTCAAAGCTTGTTTCGGCTCCCAATGCTGCCATGGACATGGTCAGGAGGAAGGTGTCCAGTTGGTTAATCCAATCCACTATGCTTTCCGGAAGCAAATCAAGAGAATTGAATCCGATCACTACCAGGAAGAGAATGGCAAACCATGGAATGCTGATTTTAGGCTTGTTGGTATCAGCATTTTCCAGATCATCTCTTTTGGCAACATCCCTTGCAACGGTCCATGCAATCACCAGTAATACCGGTACCAGCATCATCACCCTTATCATCTTCACAATGATGGCATTGTTACTCACCTCGGCTCCCATGGCATTGGCTGCACCTACCACATGGGCTACTTCATGAACGGTGGAACCCGTAAAGAGTCCCATCATATCTGGTGATAGGTCAAAGATGCCAGCCCTGTAGAGAATAGGGTAGAGGAACATGGATAATGTTCCAAAGATGACTACGGTGGCTACGGCTACTGCCGTCTTGTAAGGCTTCGGACGAATGGCCCCATCTATACCCAATACTGCAGCAGCTCCACAGATGGCACTTCCGCAAGCGGTGAGCAGTGCGATGCTGCGGTCAATTTTCAGGAGTCTTCCCACCAGGATTCCCAAACCGATGGTGCCGCATACGATGATGGCATCCATTACGATGGCAGAGAAGCCCACAGCCATCACATCCTGGAAGGTGAGCTTGAAACCATAAAGGATGATGCCTGTGCGGAGGATTCGCTTGCTGCAAAACTTGATGCCCGGTACCCAGGTGTCAGGCAGGTTGTTACGTAAACTATTGGCATAGAGCATACCAATGATGATGCCCACTACCATGGGGCTAAACGAAAGAGCTTTCACACAGTCCATGCCACCGATGTAGAAAGCAGCGCATGCGAAGAGCGCGATGAGCAATACGCCATGCAGCATACTGCTCCTTTGTTCTGATAATCTCATATTTTTCTTTTTTTGTCGGTTATTCGCTTTTGAAAAGCGGGTGCAAAGGTACGAAAAATCATGAGATGTTGTATATACATAATAACTATACGTTATAATCTTTAGTTATAAATCTCTTGAATGTCTGCTGGAGTTTAGCGGTCTCGCCCCTCTTCTCAACAAATAGAAATTCTCGTTCCATCTTCAGATTTGAGCCCACTTTAAAAAGTAAGGCCTGTTTAAAATGTTTATATTTCACGAAAATAATCTCTGATTTATGTCGTAATCTGGAATGTTTTTCGTATCTTTATACCATCAATCAAACAGAATGACTATGTTTAAAAAGACAGATCCGAATCCTCAGTTAGATATATTCACGGCTCCCTCAATGCAGTTAGGAAGTCGTGCTTCAAAGAAGTATTCTGACCCCAACGCATGGCATAACCAGTTCTATAGCCTCGTGACAACCAAGATTAACGAGGAGATATTCAAGCCTTTGTTCCCAGAAGGCAAGAAGTGCGGCCGCCCAAATGCCTCCATTCGCAT
>ERZ1027012.50-NODE-50-length-66717-cov-8.421259_pt1 | contig 66717 bp, 69 predicted proteins | sample MGYA00519447_ERZ1027012 | MGnify/ENA primary metagenome ERZ1027012 (study PRJEB26926, sample SAMN06164700) | human gut metagenome | biome: ENVO:00009003; feature: ENVO:2100002; material: ENVO:00002003 | host: Homo sapiens | place: USA | collected 2012 ... | reverse complement strand
GTTGTGAGATAATATACTAATTAATTAATATATTTATATACTAAAAAATAAATAATAAACAGCTAACGGAGAATTGATATGGACGACAACAAAAAACTTGCACAGCTGCTTTTTCCCGATATAACAAAATCGCCCGATGATTATGAGGCGATTTATCCTCAAAGAAATCTTGCTGAGGGTGCGCGTGTTACAAGATTTGCACCAAGCCCCACAGGTTTTCTTCATTTCGGCAACCTCTTTACCTGCCTTGTTTCCTACAAGATAGCAAAGAGCACAGGCGGTCTCTTTTATGTAAGAGTTGAGGATACTGACCAAAAGAGAAAAATTGACGGCGCAATCGAGGTAATGCTCAAAGGGCTTTCCGTTTACGGAATCGAGCCTGACGAGGGCGTTATCGGCGAGAATACTGAAAAAGGCGATTACGGCCCCTATTATCAGAGCGCTAGAAAAGAAATATATCAGACTTTTGCAAAGAAGCTTGTTGAGGAAGACCTTGCATATCCCTGCTTCTGCACAGCTGAGGAGCTTGACGAAATCAGAGCGCAGCAGGAAAACGAGGACATCAAAGGCTATTACGGCAAATACGCAAAATGCAGAAATCTTTCATACGAGGAAATAAAAGATAAAATCGACGCAGGTATGACATGGACGCTTCGTCTTAAATCCCCAGGGGATTACAGCAAAAAATGCGTTTTCGACGATATGATAAAAGGCAAAATAGAAATGCCTGAAAATGTTCAGGACATTGTACTTCTCAAATCAGACGGCATTCCCACATATCACTTTGCAAGCGTTGTTGACGACCACCTTATGAGAACAACGCACATTGTAAGGGGTGACGAATGGATTTCAAGCTGCCCGATTCATCTTCAGCTCAACAGAGTTCTCGGCTTTAAGACACCGAAATTTGTTCATGTTGCGCCGCTTATGAAAACTGAGGGCGAGGGCAAGAGAAAACTCTCGAAGCGCAAAGACCCCGAAGCGGCCGTAACATATTATTCAGAGCAGGGCTACCCGAAAGAAAGCGTTAACGAATATCTTATGACGCTTATAAATTCAAACTTTGAAGACTGGCGCAAGGCTAACCCCAATGAGAATATAGACAAGTTCCCGTTCAGCATTAAAAAGATGAGCGTTTCGGGCGCACTGTTTGACATTGTAAAGCTCACCGATGTTTCAAAGAACATAATATCAAAAATGAACTGCGAAACGGTTTATGAGCTTTCTTACGAATGGGCTAAAGAGTTTGACAAGGAGCTTGCCGCTCTTTATGAAAAAGGCCCCGAATACGCAAAGGCTATTTTAAATATAGACAGAGAAAACAAAAAGCCGAGAAAAGACATTGCGAAATGGAGCGATATTCCCGATTACATCAGCTATATGTACGATGAAACATTTACACCGTGCTATGAGCTGACAGGCAATGCTAACGCTCAGCTTGCCGCTGAGGCACTTGAAAAATATATCGGCGTTGTTAATCTTGAAGATGACAAAGACAGTTGGTTTGCAAGAATAAAAGCGCTTTGCGAGCCGCTCGGCTGCACACCGAATGTAAAAGAATACAAACAAAATCCCGAAGCATACAAAGGTCATGTGGGCGACATTTCAACTATAATCAGAGTTGCTCTTACGGGCAGGACAAACACCCCCGACCTTTATTCAATAACAGCGCTTTTAGGCGAAAACAGAGTTAAAGCAAGACTTGAAAACGCAATCAAGCATTACAAGGAGGAAATCTGATGGCTAAGGAAAACAGCACAGAGGAAATCAAAGAATATTCCAATTTCATACACGATTTTATTGACAAAGACCTTGAAAGCGGCGTTTATTCCCGTGTACAGACAAGGTTTCCCCCAGAACCTAACGGCTATCTGCATATCGGCCACGCAAAAGCAATTTGCATTAACTTCGGTGCAAAAGAGAAATACCACGGCATATGCAATCTGAGATTTGACGATACAAATCCCGTAAAAGAAGATACGGAATATGTTGACGCTATCAAAGAAGATATCGAATGGCTCGGATTTAAATGGGACAACGAATATTTTGCATCCGATTATTTCGACTATCTTTATGAATGTGCAATAAAGCTTATTAAAAAGGACAAGGCGTTTGTGTGCGACCTCACTCCCGAACAGCAGAGGGAATACAGAGGAACGCTCACCGAACCCGGCAAGGAAAGTCCTTACAGAAACAGAAGCATTGAGGAAAACCTTGATTTGTTTGAGAGAATGACAAAAGGTGAATTTCCTGAGGGTTCAAAGGTTTTGCGTGCTAAAATAGATATGGCAAGCCCCAATCTCAATATGAGAGACCCGATTATCTACCGCATTATGTATGCCCACCACCACAGAACGGGCGACAAGTGGTGCGTTTACCCGATGTATGACTTTGCTCATCCGCTTTCAGACGCCTGCGAAAAGGTTACTCACTCTCTCTGCTCGCTTGAATTTGAAAACCACCGTCCGCTTTACGACTGGGTTGTAAACGAATGTGTTGAAGGCGAGAAACCGAGACAGATTGAGTTTGCGAGAATGAATCTCAACTACACTCTCACCTCAAAGAGAAAGTGCTTAAAGCTTGTTAAAGACGGCATTGTAGACGGATGGGACGACCCGAGAATGGCTACAATCAGCGGTATGCGCCGCAGAGGATACACTCCCGAAGCTATCAGAGATTTCTGCGAAAGAATCGGCGTATCAAAGGCATACAGCGTTATTGATTTTGCGCTTCTTGAAAGCTGTGTAAGAAACGATTTAAACCAGACATCAAGAAGAGCGATGGCAATTCTTGACCCGCTCAAAGTTGTTATAGACAATTATCCTGACGGAAAAACAGAGGAGGTTGAGGTTGAATATCACCCCGACCACCCCGAATACGGCACAAGAAAAATGACTTTCTCAAAGGAAATATTCATTGAGAGAAACGACTTTATGATTGAGCCGATTAAAAAATATTTCCGCCTTTTCCCCGGCAACGAGGTAAGGCTTATCAAGGCTTATTTTGTAACCTGCACAGGATATGACACAGATGAAAACGGTAATGTTACCTGTGTTCACTGCACATACGACCCTGAAACCTTCGGCGGCGACAGCCCTGACGGCAGAAAGGTTAAAGGCACTATCCACTGGGTATCCGCCGATGACAATGCTAAGGCTGAGGTTAAGCTTTACGAAAGACTTTTCAATGTTCCAAACCCGAGCGACGAGGAGGGCGTAAGCTCTTTTGAGGACAACCTCAACCCAGATTCACTTAAAACTGTTACGGCTTACTGCGAGAAGAGCCTTGCAGACGCAAAGCCGGGCGACAGATTCCAGTTTATGAGAAACGGCTATTTCTGCGTTGACAAGTATTCTACACCTGAAAAGCTTGTTTTCAACCGCACCGTTCAGCTCAGAGACAGCTATAACAACAAAAAATGATTCGTCACACTTTAGTTAGGAGAAAAAATGAGCATAAGAAAAGATATTAAAAACATAGCAATTATTGCGCATGTTGACCACGGCAAAACAACGCTCGTTGATGAAATGCTCCGCCAGAGCGGCACATTCCGCACAAACGAAGTAGTAGACGAGCGTGTTATGGATAGTAATGACCTTGAAAAGGAAAGAGGCATTACAATCCTTTCAAAAAACACCTCAATTCACTATAAAGACACAAAAATCAATATTGTTGACACACCCGGCCACGCTGATTTCGGCGGCGAGGTTGAGCGTATTTTAACAATGGTTGACGGCGTACTTTTGCTTGTTGACGCATTTGAAGGCTGTATGCCGCAGACAAGATTTGTTCTTAAAAAAGCACTCAGTCTCAAAAAGACGCCCCTTGTTGTAATCAACAAGATAGACAGAGACGGCGCAAGACCTGCAGAAGTTATAGACGAGGTGCTTGACCTCTTTATTGAGCTTGGCGCAGACGATGACCAGATTGAATTCCCCGTTATCTATGCATCTGCAAGAGACGGCTACGCAAGCACGGATCCCAATGTCAGAGAAGGTGATATGCGACCTCTTTTTGATGCCATTCTTGAAAACATCCCATCCCCTCAGGGCGACCCTGACGGTGCGTCACAAATTCTGTTTTCGTCACTTGAATATGACGAATATGTGGGCAGAATCGGCGTAGGACGAGTTGAAAGAGGTTCTATAAAAACTAACACGCCTTATGTTCTCTGCAAGCAGGACGGCAGTACTGAGAACATCAGAATTACAAAGCTTTATCAGTTTGAGGGACTTAAAAGAGTGCCTTGCGACGAGGCGTCACTCGGCGACCTTATCTGCGTTGCAGGTATCCCCGACCTTAACATAGGCGAAACGGTATGCGACCCGAACTGCATTGAGCCGCTTCCGTTTGTAAAGATAGACGAGCCGACCATAAGCATGAACTTTATGGTAAACGATTCTCCGTTTGCAGGCAGAGAGGGCAAGTATGTAACAAGCCGTAACATAAGAGAACGCCTTTTCAAAGAGGTTGAAACTAATGTTTCCATGCGTGTTGAAGAAACAGATTCTATGGACACATTCAAGGTTTCAGGCAGAGGCGAACTTCACCTTTCAATACTTATTGAAACTATGCGCCGTGAAAACTATGAATTTCAGGTTTCACGCCCGCAGGTTATTATGAAAAAGGATGAAAAGACAGGTCAGACGCTTGAACCTGTTGAACTTGCGATTATCGAAGTGCCCGAGGAATATGTGGGTGCAGTTATTGAAAAACTTTGCTCAAGAAAGGGCGAAGTTGAAAAGATGGATACACGTACAACGGGTATGACCCACCTTGAAATCAAGATTCCGTCAAGAGGTCTTATAGGTTACAGAAGCGAATTTTTGACGGACACAAACGGCAACGGCATTATGAACCAGCTTTTCAGCGGATATGAGCCGTATAAGGGCGATATTGCAACAAGAACAAGAGGTTCTATTATTGCCCATGAAACAGGAACTTCAACAGGCTACGGTCTTTGGAACACGCAGGACAGAGGCAGACTTTTCATCGGCCCAGGCGTTGATGTTTACGAGGGTATGATTGTTGGTGAAAATGCTAAAAACGAAGATATAATCTGCAATATCTGTAAGAAAAAGCATGTTACCAACACGAGAGCGAGCGGAAGCGATGAAGCGCTCAAGCTTGTTCCGCCGACAACTCTTTCGCTTGAACAGAGCATGGAATTCCTTGCTGACGATGAACTTCTTGAGGTAACTCCCAAGTCGATAAGACTTAGAAAAACGATTCTTGACAAGGGTCTCCGCCTCAAAGCAGAAAGCAGAAAGAAATAATAAAAATATTAAAGGGATGTGATATTATGAACGAAAAAAGCGGTTTATATATTCACATCCCTTTTTGCAGAAACAAATGCCCGTACTGCGATTTTTACTCGGTAAAATACGAGCGTGAGATTGCAGAAGAATATGTTAAAAGGCTTATAAAGGAATTTGAGAAATACGAGGGCGCTGAATTTGACACGGTATATTTCGGCGGCGGTACTCCGAGCATTTTAGACCCCGAACTGATATGCGAGATACTTAATTCAGCGAAAAAACATTTTAGGATTTCCGAAGATTCCGAAATAACCGTTGAGTGCAACCCGTCAAAAGACCTTAAAGAAGATTTTAAAGAATACAGAAAAGCGGGTATCAACCGCATATCTCTCGGTATGCAGAGCGCAGTCAAAGAGGAAAGGCTGGCGCTTGGCAGAACGGCAGGCAAAACAGAAATTGCAAACGCCGTTAGCTACGCTAAGGCGGCGGGAATACACAACATCAGCCTTGATTTGATGATAGGCACGCCCAAACAAACTATGGGCGGACTTTCTGAAACTTTTGATTTTATAAAAGAAATGAATGTTACCCACATTTCGGCATATATGCTTAAAATTGAGGAGGGCACGCCGTTTTTCACTATGCGTGACAGGCTTTTACTTCCTGACGAGGACGAAGTTTCGCAGATGTATTTTGAAACCGTTTCACAACTTGAAAAACTCGGCTTTAATCAATATGAGATAAGCAATTTTGCGAAAGCGGGTTTTGAAAGCAGGCACAACACAAAATACTGGAAACTTGTGCCCTATCTCGGAATAGGCGCATCAGCGTATTCATTTTGGAACGGCAGGCGTTTTCACTATGACCGAGATTTCAATATTATTGACGACGGTGAAGGCGGCGATGACGAAGAACGCATAATGCTGGGGCTTCGCCTAAAAAAAGGCATAAAAAAATCCCTTATAAAAAGGGATGTCAGTATGTATATAAAAGCAGGCTTTATGGAAGAAAACGGAGAAAATATCTGTTTTACACCTAAAGGCTTTCTTGTTTCAAACACAATACTTTCCGAACTGATATAACAAACGGCAGACTGATTTACAGCCTGCCGTTTTTTTCGTTAAATTCTTGCTACTCCGTCTTCTTTAGCAGCCTTAGAAACAGCATTTGCAACTGTATCCTTAATGCGTTCATCAAAAGCATAAGGCAGGATATAATCGGGTGTTAAATCCTTATCGTCTACAAGTGACGCAATTGCATAAGCCGCGGCAATTTTCATATTTTCAGTAATCTTGCTTGCACGAACATCGAGCGCACCCCTAAAAATTCCGGGGAAAGCAACAACATTGTTAATCTGATTCGGGAAATCTGAACGGCCTGTGCCCACAATTGCCGCACCTGCTGCTTTAGCCTCATCGGGCATAATTTCGGGTGTGGGGTTAGCCATAGCGAGAACGATTGGGTTTTCGTTCATTGTTTTAATCATTTCAGCAGTGAGAACTCCAGGAGCGGAAACGCCAATGAAAATATCAGTTCCCTTAACAGCCTCTGCAAGACCGCCTGCAACCTTTGCACGGTTTGTGATAGCGGCAATCTCTGCCTTTGATGCGTTGAGGTTTTCCCTGCCCTCATAAATTGCGCCTGTTCTGTCGCAAAGAATAACATCATTAAGACCGAGAGTCATAAGAAGCTTTGCAATGGCGATGCCTGCTGCGCCTGAGCCGTTAATAACAGCCTTGCACTCCGAAAGCGGCTTGCCTGTGAGCTTTGTAGCGTTGATAAGAGCGGCTGAAACAACAACAGCCGTGCCGTGCTGGTCATCATGGAAAATGGGAATATCACACATTTTCTTGAGCTTTTCCTCAATCTCAAAACAGCGTGGAGCGGCAATATCTTCAAGGTTAATTCCGCCGAATGAGCCGCTGATGTTATAAACCGTCTGAACGAACTCGTCAACATCCTTTGTGCGAACGCAGAGCGGGAAAGCATCTACATCACCGAACTCCTTAAAGAGCACGCATTTGCCCTCCATAACGGGCATACCTGCCTCAGGGCCGATATCGCCGAGACCGAGTACCGCAGAACCGTCAGTAATTACGGCAACCATATTCCAGCGGCGTGTAAGCTCAAAGCTTTTGTTGTAATCTTTCTGAATTTCAAGGCACGGCTGAGCAACGCCGGGGGTATAAGCGAGGGAGAGAGAATCTCTGTCGTTAACCTTTGCCCTTGCAACAACCTCTACCTTTCCTTTCCATTGTGCGTGAAGTTTTAATGATTCTTTTCTGTAATCCATTTTCTTTTAGTCCTCTTTGTTTGTTATTTATTTTCAATATGAGAAGTCGTTTTGCCCTTTACGGGGTACGGCTTATAATTATCCTCCCACGGGAAGGTATAATCAAGACCGAGCTCATCTCTTACAGCGCAGATTTCTTTCTGAACAGCGTCATTAATCGGAACGCCGCTGTTTTCACGCTCTTTCCAGATGTCATACTCTTTTTCGCCGGCAGTATAAATTCTGTCCTCGCCGGGTGCTTTCTGGCTTGCTCTGAGCTCTCTGAGAATATCGCCTGCAGTCTTTTTGAATGAATCAAGACCCAAAAACGCCTCTGTGTCTATTGCGATAAACCAGTGGCCGAGGTGGTATTTTTTCTTTTCACCGTTCTCGCCGATGCCTGAAAGCGCTGAAAGAAACTGGCCCTGCTGAAGAGCCGCTGAAAGAAGCTCTACCGCCGTTGCGAAGTCATAACCCTTATATCCGCCGAGTTCCTCGCCAATGCCGCCGAGAGGAGCGAGAGCCGCCTCGTGAGTGTTGAGCTGAGTTAAAATCTCCTCGCTGTTTGTAAGCGCACTGCCGTCTCTGCCAACAACTGTTCCTACAGGGCAGTCTTTGCCGAGCCTTGCATAATACTCAATTCTGCCGCGCTGAATTATAGATGTTGCGGCATCAAATACGAACGGGAATTTTTCATCAGTAGGCATACCGATTGTAAACGGGTTTGTGCCAAGCATATTCTCAACGCCGAAAGTGGGAGCGATTGAGGGGCGTGCGTTCGTACCCGTCATACCTATCATTCCAGCCTCGGTTGCCATTGTTGCGTAATAACCTGCAATACCGTAATGACAGCTGTTTCTAACGGCAGTCATACCCATACCGTATTTTTTAGCCTTGTCAATAGCCATCTGCATAGCTTTTACGCCGATAACCTGACCCATACCGTCGTGACCGTCAATAACGGCTGTTGTGGGAGTTTCTCTGATGATTTCAAATTCAGTAACGGGGTTTTGAATACCCGCTTTAATTCTGTCAATATAAATTGGTTTGAATCTGTTGCAGCCGTGGCTTTCGATACCTCTTTTATCTGATTCAAGAAGTACATCAGTACATATTTCGGCATCCTTTTCAGGAACGCCGTAGCCCTTGAAAGCATCCGTTACAAAATCGGATATTAAATCCCACGGGCAAATAACTTTAGACATAGTAAATCTCCTTATTAATTACATTATATATAAAGATTATTCCCTCTTTAGTCACTTATAAAATTATCTTTCCCAATTTCTTGAGCGTTCAACTGCACGCTTCCAATTAGTATAAAGCTTATTTCTTTTTTCAGTTTCCATAGACGGAATAAAAATCTTATCAACCTGTCTGTTTTGCTCAATTTCCTCTGTGCTCTTCCACAAACCTGTTGCAAGGCCTGCAAGATAGCCTGCTCCGAGAGCAGTTGCTTCTTTATTTACGGGGCGGTTTACATTTACACCCGTCATATCAGCCTGAATCTGCATCATTATATCTGAAACAGACGCACCGCCGTCAACACGAAGATCTTTGAGAAGAATACCACTGTCCTTAACCATCGCCTCAAGCAAATCTGTCATCTGATATGTAATGCTTTCAAGAACAGCACGGCAAATGTGCCTTTTGTTTACACTTCTCGTAAGACCTATCATACATCCTCGTGCGTACATATCCCAATAAGGTGCACCGAGACCTGTAAACGCAGGAACAAAATAAAGACCGTTTGAATCTTCAACCTGCGCGGCGAGTATATCGCACTCAGGGGCTGATTTTATAAGTTCAACTTCATCACGAAGCCATTTGATAACTGAGCCTGCATTAAACGCAGAACCCTCAAGGTCATAAGTAATTTTACCGTCAAGACCCCATGCAATACCCGTGAGAAGATTTGAGCGTGATTCGATTCTCTTGTCTCCCGTATTCATCAAAAGGAAACAGCCTGTGCCGTAAGTGTTTTTAGCCTGACCTGCATTAAAACAGCCCTGACCGAAAAGCGCACCAGGCTGGTCGCCGATTGAACTTGCTATCGGTATACCGGCAATCTGCTCAAGTCCGGGGAATTTTGCACATTCTCCGTAAACACAGCTTGACGGTTTAACCTCGGGCAGCATACTCATAGGAATACCAAGCTTATCGCAGAGATATTCATCCCACTGAAGTTTGTCTATATCAAAAAGCATTGTTCGGCATGCGTTTGAATAGTCCGTTACATGAACTGCGCCGCCGGTAAGATTCCAGATAAGCCAAGTATCCACCGTGCCGAAAAGGAGCTCGCCTTTTTCTGCTTTTTCTCTTGCGCCCTCAACATTATCGAGAATCCATTTTATTTTCGTAGCAGAGAAATACGCGTCAATCAAAAGGCCCGTTGTGTTTTTTATGTAATCGCCGAGGCCGAGAGCCTTGAGTTCCTCGCAATAATCTGCCGTTCTGCGGCACTGCCACACGATAGCATTATAAACAGGTTTTCCCGTTTCCTTATCCCAAACAATTGTGGTTTCTCTCTGATTTGTAATACCGATTGCGGCAATGTCGTCAGGGTTAAATTTACCCTCTCTGAGCACCTGCAAAATCGCCTCAAGTTCTGAAAACAGAATTTCGCTAGGATTATGCTCAACCCAACCGTTTTGCGGATAATACTGATTAAATTCTTTCTGTGCTTTGGCGACAATTTCGCCTTTTTTGTTGATTATTATCGCTCGGGAGCTTGTAGTGCCCTGGTCGAGCGCCATAACATATTTTTTACCCATAAATATTTCCCCCTTATTTTTGCCTGAAAAAGCAAAAAGAGCAAGTGCTTATTATCACTTACTCTTTTATTGTAATATTTTACAATCCTTATGTCAAACTATTAGTTGTGTATTTTAAATGAATAAATTGTTACTGATTGCTTTCAATAAAGTTTACAATATCAGCAACACTCTTCATCTCCGCAATAACTTCATCAGGAACTTCGATTCCGAACTCATCTTCAATGCTCATAACAATATCTATTGAATCAAGGCTGTCTGCGTCAAGATCTTCTTCAAGCAAACTGTCCATACTGATTTTTTCCGGTGCAACACCGAGCTGTTCGGATAAAATTTCTACAACCTTATCAAATACCATAACCTATCACTCCTAAATATACGGTTGTTAATATTCGTCATTTATGTTATTATCATATTATAAAATTTACTAAAAGTTGTCAATAGTTTTTAACTGCAGAATTAAAAGCAATTTGAAAATCTAAAAATTATTTTAATTCTAAGTACATAGAGGTTTAATATGAAAAAATTCGGTTTAACGGGTTATCCGCTCGGCCATTCGCTCTCCCCTTTTATTCACAGGGAGCTTATGAAAATATCCCATATTGAGGGCGAATACGGTCTTTTTGAAATTGCACCCGAAAATCTTGATAATGATATTGAAAAACTTAAAACCCTAAACGGCTTTAATGTTACCATTCCGCATAAAATCAATATTATTCCGTTTCTTGATTCGCTTGATGAAAAAGCAAAGCTTTTTTCTTCCGTAAACACTGTTAAAACAGGTGCAGAATGCAAGGGATACAACACGGACTGCGACGGTTTTCTAAGAGCGCTTGACGGTGCGGGTATGTCGCTTTCAGGCAATGTTCTGCTTTGCGGAGCGGGCGGAGTTTCGAGAATGATAGCATTTGAAGCAGCGCTTGCAGGCTGCCGACTCACAATAGCGGCAAGAAGCGAAAGCATAGAAAAGGCTGAAAAGCTTAAAAATGAAATCCTTTCAAAAACTGGAAAAACCGTTAGCGTTATTTCTTATGATAATATTTCAGACGGATATGATTTAATAGTTAACGGAACGCCCGTGGGTATGTTTCCGAAAGTGGATAAATGCGTGCTGAAAAAAGAAACAGTTTTAAAATCCAAAGCAGTATATGATGTTATTTACAATCCTGCCGAAACACTTCTTTTAAAATATGCAAAGGAAGCGGGAATTAAGTATTCAAACGGACTTTCAATGCTTGTTTGGCAGGCGGCTGTTGCGCAGGAAATATGGAACGGCACTGAATTTTCAAATGACGATATTGAAAAAGTTATAAAACTGACCGAAGAGGAGCTGAATAAATAATGAATATTGTTTTATGCGGCTTTATGGGCGCAGGCAAAACGGTTGTGGGCAAAGAGCTTGCGAAAATAACGGGCAGACGCTTTGTGGACACGGACGAACTAATTGAACAGGAACAGAAAATGGCAATAAAAGCTATCTTCACCGTTAAGGGAGAAGAATATTTCAGGGAACTTGAATACGAAATGTGCAAAAAGGTTGCCGAAATGAAAAACACAGTTGTTTCAACAGGCGGCGGCGCAATGACTTACCCGAGAAATGTTGAGGCAATCAAAAAAGGCTCTAAAATAGTTTTTCTTGACGCTTCATTTGATGTTATATGCCAAAGGGTTGGAGACGGCAAATCAAGACCCTTATTTAAAGACAGAGAGAATGCCGAAAAGCTTTATAACGAGCGCAGAAAGAAGTATATTGAAGCGAGCGATTTCATTATAAACGGCGATATGGCGGCAAGAAAAACGGCAGTTGAAATTGCTGAATTATTTAAATAATTGTTAATAATGTTGAAAAAATATTTACTGTGTGCTATAATGACTGCGTTTTCAGTATGAATTATGGAGTTATGCAATGTTTAGTAAAACAAAGGAAGACTTCAAACATTTTTATACAATGTTTGATAAGTATAAATACTTACTAAGAGAATTAACCCGCAAAAATGTTAAATTAAAATACAGGGATTCATGGCTTGGAATTTTCTGGAGCTTTCTTCAACCCCTTTTGAATATGATAGTTTTGACTGTTGTATTCGGAAATATATTCGGTGCTAACAGAGAACATATTGTCTGCTACCCCGTTTATCTTTTCACAGGTAGGCTGATGTTTGAATTCTTTACTTCATCAACTAAAAAAGCGCTTGTATCTTTCAGGTCTAATGCGCCGATTATCAAAAAGGTATATGTACCCAAATATATGTACCCCGTTTCGGGAATACTTTCAAACTTCGTAACTTTTGCAATATCTATTATTTGCTATATATGCGTATGGATATTCTTCAAAGCAACAGGTATCCTCGGAGGTTCAGGGCTTACAATAAACGGGTATGCGTTGCTGTTCTTTATACCGATGGCAATTCTGCTTGTTTTTGTTATAGGAGTAGGCTTAATACTTTCCGTACTTCAGGTATATTTCAGAGATATTGAGTATATATGGGATGTTTTCTGCACACTTCTTTTCTACTGTATACCTATTATTTATCCGTTACAGCAGATAAGACAGGAATGGACAGAGATTTTAATAAAAATAAATCCGCTTTATTCTATGCTTGAACTGTTCAGACAATGCGTTCTTTATTGTATGCCGATGAGCTGGAAGCTTCTTTTATATTCATTATTCTGGGCATTCGGCACACTTTTCGTTGGAATTATAATATTCAACAAGAAGAGCGATGACCTTATTTTCCACTTATAATAAATAAACTGAAAACACAATCTAATAATTATGTATAAAAACAGCCTGCAAAAGCAGGCTGTTTTTTTGCGCCCGTCAGAGTCTGTTTTCCTCCTGATATTCCTTTGAATACTGAACATTGTCCTCATCCGGAATAGGAACTCCCATTTCTGTTCTTGAATCCGGCTGAACTGTTGGATTACTCATATTGGAACAATATCTGTTAGTAATAGATGGGTTTAATCTGTATTTCTGTTTATAACAATCATTTAAATCATTTTTATTTGCTTTGCGAGCCATCTTTGCCCTCCATTTTATTTACAAGCTGTTTGAGGTCTACAAGGCTGTTAACCTTTGCGCCGCTGTAAACAAAAGAGGATTGAATGTTTTTCGGAAGAGAATTGAAATAGCTGCTCATTTCGGGGGTCATATTAAACATATCAGGCATAACAAATTCCTTTCTTTTTTAAATTGATTTGAAAAACGGGTGCATCTATATTATTTGAAAAATCAATAAAGATATGTTGTTTGTAAATAAATACAAAATACAGGAAAATTTTTTCTTAAATAAAAATAAAGTTTTTTACACAAACTAAATTTTGTAATATTTTTTGTCAAGTTTTTTCGTTAAATTTTGTTAACAATGCACAGTTATTACAAAATGGTTACAAAATGCTTGTGATGTTTTCACATAGATTAAAAGGTTACAAATGTGTTACACTTTTGTTGTTGCGATTTTACAGAGGATGATATATATCCGACAAAGCGGAGAGAATATTGCTTTTCACCGCACACAGCGTATGAATTAAACCCATACGCCTCAAGGAGGAAATATGAAAAACATTTGCAAATCGCTTTTGATTACGGTGCTTTCTTTAGTATTGATTATAACTGTTTTCCCTACTACAGTTTTTGCAGATGAAGAAAGTATTGAGGGCTTCACCCCGAGGCTTACAGCACCGAGCAGAAGTTCAGCATACTATAACAGAGAGCTTAATGTTTATTCGCAGGGCGGTTACGGAATGCCTAACTGCACAGCTTATGTTTTCGGAAGAATTTACGAAATAACAGGCGAAAAACCTCTCCTCACAAGAGGTAGCGCAGGAGAATGGTGGAGCATTAACAAAAGAAACGGTTATTACGAATACGGTCAGGAAGCTCAGCTTGGCGCAATAGCTTGTTGGAGCAACCATGTTGCCGTCGTTGAAAAAATAGAAGGAAACACCATAACCTGTTCTCAGTCCCATTGGGGCGGTAACTATTTTGACACCTGCACTGTTACAATCGGCGCAAACAGATTTGGCCAAACTTTCTATGGTTTTATTTACGCAAGCAAGGATTATTTTGACGAGCTTGAAAGACAGCAGAAAGAAGCAGAAGAAAAAGAAAGACTTGCTTCTCTCTCTTACAAAATGGAAACGCCGAAATATGAAGTGCTTGAAACAGAGGTTGTGCCTCAGTTTAAAAGCGTAGACATAACAGAAAAGAGCAATCATTCAACAGTTATTATAAACAGCCTTATGCTCAAGAATATTATTGAGGACCCAAGCAACAAGGCAATGTAATATAATGTTATAGTTAAATATATAGCAGCAGTCCGCTCGTATATACGAGCGGATTTTTTTGCGTCTAAAAAAATTGTTCTTGACTGCGAACAAACAAACTGTTTTAATTCTAACTGTTTGCTTTCTAACAATTTAATTGATCAGCGGAGGAATAGATATGGCTTACACTTTCCATTATCTTCTTATGGCAAACCAGGCAACCTTTCAGAAAAAGGTTCTTGCACGCTGCCAAAAAAACAAATCTTACAGCAGGCCAGCCGAAAGTTCTTGATTATCTGAAAGACTTTGACGGCGCAACGCAAAAGGATATTGCAAAAGGCTGCCATATTGAGCCTGCTTCACTCAGTTCCATTTTGGGAAGAATGGAGGAAAAAGGAATAGTTGAGCGAAAAATGCTAAACGGTAACCGCAGAAACACTTATGTTTTTTTAACTGAGCTCGGAAAAGAGCTTCAGTATTCTGTTGACGAGTCTTTTGAAGAACTTGAAAACTCTGCTTTTGAAGGAGTCAGCGAAGAGGACAGAGAAACTTTTATGAAAGTATTTCTGAAGGTTTACGAAAACATAAAAGAAAGGTTATAAATTTGAAAGCTGAAAAATGCAAAAGGTACATTATTTTTTTAGTGGGGCTTTTTATTAATTCCCTTGGAGTTAGTATAATTACAAAAGCAGACCTCGGAACATCTCCCATTTCTTCAATTCCGTATGTTTTGAGCCTTAATTTTGATTTTACTCTCGGAGAATTCACTATTTTCTTCAGCCTGCTTCTGATAGTTTTACAAATAATAATGCTGAGAAAAAAATTCAATGCGGAACAACTGCTTCAAATCCCGATTTCAATTTTATTCGGCTACTTTATTGATTTAACAATGATTATGCTTGATTTTATGAATCCAGAAAGCTATGCAATAAAAATTGTATCCCTTATAATAGGATGCATCGTTCTCGGCTTCGGCGTTTATGTGGAAGTGCTTGCAAATGTTGCAATGCTCCCCGGCGAATCCTTTGTAAGAGCCGTTACAATGACAGTTAAATCAGCAGACTTCGGCGTAACAAAGGTTATTTTTGATGTGTCTATGACAGTTATAGCGGCTGTATTGTCATTTATATTCGCCAAACAGCTTGACGGTGTTAGAGAAGGTACTATCATTGCAGCAATACTTGTTGGCTTTATAGCAAAACTTTTCGGCAAGGCATTAGCTCCGCTGAAAACAAAGCTTTTCACAAAGCAGACACCTAAAAAGGCATAAAAGATTAACTCAGGCATTCAAAGGCTTTAGGCTTTTGAGTGCTTTTTATTTTGCGCCCATTTATAGTAATTTAAAACTATATATAATAAAGATGCACATTCAGATTTTAGTTATAAGGTGTTCACAATTTATTTTCAAAAAAAGTGTTGACAAAACAAAAGAATGGATATAATATAAATATTGTAGTTAGCACTCGAAAGGTTAGAGTGCTAATAAGTAAAAAGGTGGTGGAAAGGATGCTCGGCGAAAGGCAGGCTTCAATACTCTCGCTGATTATTGAAAGCTATATCAAAACGGGCGAGCCGATGGGCTCTAAAACCCTTGCAGGGCTTTTGCCGTATAAAATCTCCAGCGCCACCATAAGAAATGAAATGGCTTATCTTTCTGAACTCGGCTTTCTTGAACAGCCTCACACAAGTTCAGGAAGAGTTCCCACAAAAAGCGCATACAGATATTATGTTGATTATCTTATGGCTTCAAACCCGCCGAGCGAATTTGAAGCTGAAAGATATTCGGAGATTCTTTCCGTTAACGCAAGCGACCCTGAAAGACTTCTCAGGGACTGCGCTGTACTTCTTGCAGAGGAAACACACTGCGCGGCTTTTTACGGTACTGTAAAAGATGATTTAGACTGTATTCAGGGTGTTGAGATAATCCCTGCAGGAAACGGCAAGGCAATGATAGTTATGCTTTCCGTAGGCGGCAAAATCAGGTCTTCTGTGTGCCGGCTTAACTGCCCGGTTGACAGTGAGTTCAAAACTCTGTTTTACAGAGTTACGGGAGAATTTTTCATAGGCACTCCCCTTTCCGAAGTAAGCCTTGCGCTTTTGCAGAAAACGGCTCCGCTTCTTTCAGGCAGACTTTTCGATATGCTCCCCGCTCTTACAACTCTTTGTTCAATATCAGCGGAAGCGGCAAACAGTTCGCTTGTTTTTGAGGGAGAAACAAATCTTCTCTCACACGAAGAGCTCGGCAATGATGTTTACAAGCTTTTGTCCTTTACGGCTTCAAAAGAACAGTTTGGCGCAATGCTTGACAATTATGCCAAGAACGCCGCAGGAACAAGGCTCTTTATAGGAAATGAAAATTTCCACCCGATGATGAAAAACACCGCAACGGTTCTTTCGAGGGTGGTTTATAATAACAGCCAAACGGCTGTAACAGGCATTATAGGCTCAACGAGGATTGACTATTCGTCCGTTCTTCCGAGAGTTCAGTATATAATGAACACAACAAATAATTTTCTCCAAAAAGGAGGCGTGACATTTGAATAAAAAAGAAAAGAAAGAAAAAGAGCAGGCTCAGGAAGAAGTTGAAGTAAAAGAAACCGAAACCACAGAAAACGCACAGGCTGAAACCGAAACGGAAAACCCGCTTCAGAAAGAGCTTGACGAAACAAACGACAGACTGTTAAGGCTGACTGCTGAATATTCAAACTTCAAAAGAAGAAGCGAAAAGGAAAAGCAGGACGCTTATGTTTACGCAAAGGCTCAGACAATCAAGGAACTGCTTCCCGTTATCGACAACCTTGAAAGAGCGCTTGCAAACGAAAGCACAGATTTTGACGCTATGAAAAAAGGCGTTGAGATGACATTTAACAGCCTTATGGCAAGCCTTGCAAAAATGGACATTGAAGTTTACGGCGAGGCAGGAGATATTTTTGACCCCAATCTTCACAATGCGGTTATGCACATTGAAGATGAGAATTATAAGGACGGCGAAATCGTTGATGTATTCCAGAAAGGATACAAAATCGGCGACAAAATCGTTCGACCCGCAATGGTTAAATCAGCAAACTAACAAATAACTTTTCAGGAGGATTATATATTATGGCTAAAATTATTGGTATTGACTTAGGTACAACAAACAGCTGTGTAAGCGTTATTGAAGGCGGCGAACCCGTTGTTATCGCAAACGCAGAGGGCGCAAGAACAACTCCGTCAGTAGTTGCATTCAGCAAGGACGGCGAAAGAATGGTTGGTAATGTTGCAAAACGACAGGCTATCACAAACCCGGACAGAACAATTAGCTCAATCAAGAGACATATGGGTTCTGATTACAAAGTAAACATTGACGGAAAGGCATACACTCCTCAGGAGATTTCCGCAATCATTCTTCAGAAACTTAAAACAGACGCTGAAAGCTATCTCGGCGAAACAGTAACAGAGGCTGTTATCACAGTTCCCGCTTACTTCACAGACGCTCAGAGACAGGCAACAAAAGACGCAGGTAAAATTGCAGGTCTTGAAGTTAAGAGAATCATCAACGAGCCCACAGCAGCTGCTCTTGCTTTCGGTATCGACAAGGAAGAAGACCAGAAAGTTATGGTTTACGACCTTGGCGGCGGTACATTCGATGTATCAATCATTGAAATGGGCGACGGCGTTCAGGAAGTTCTTGCAACAGCAGGTAACAACCGTCTCGGCGGCGACGACTTCGATAAAAAGGTTATGGACTGGATTGTTTCTGAATTCAAGAAGACAAACGGCATAGACCTTTCAACAGATAAAATGGCAATGCAGAGAGTTAAAGAAGCTGCTGAAAAAGCAAAAATCGACCTCTCTGGTATGACAACCGCTCAGATTTCACTTCCGTTCATCACTCAGGACGCAACAGGCCCGAAACACCTTGACCTTACACTTTCAAGAGCTCAGTTCAACCAGATGACTGCAGACCTTGTTGAAGCTACAATGGGTCCCGTTCGTCAGGCTATGCAGGACAGCGGTCTTTCAATGAACGAAATTGACAAGGTTCTCCTTGTTGGTGGTTCAACCCGTATCCCTGCAGTTCAGGAAGCTATCGAAAAGTTCAGCGGCAAAAAGCCTTTCAAGGGCATCAACCCCGATGAATGTGTTGCAATGGGCGCAGCTCTTCAGGGCGGCGTACTCGGCGGCGATGTTAAGGGACTTCTTCTTCTTGATGTTACTCCCCTTTCACTTGGTATTGAAACAATGGGCGGCGTAAACACCGTTATCATTGAGAGAAACACAACAATCCCCACAAAGAAATCACAGATTTTCTCAACTGCGGCTGACAACCAGACTTCTGTTGAAGTTCATGTTCTTCAGGGTGAAAGACAGTTTGCTAAGGACAACAAGACCCTTGGTATGTTCCACCTTGACGGAATTCTTCCTGCACGCAGAGGCGTTCCGCAGATTGAAGTTACTTTTGATATTGACGCAAACGGTATCGTTCATGTTTCAGCTAAAGACCTTGGCACAGGCAAAGAGCAGAACATCAGCATTACAGCTTCTTCTAACATGAGCAAGGAAGACATTGAAAAGGCTGTTAAGGAAGCTGAGCAGTTTGCCGAAGAAGATAAGAAGAAGAGAGAGGCAGTTGACCTCAAAAACTCTGCTGAACAGCTTGCTTATCAGACAGAACAGCTTCTTTCAGAAAACGGCGACAAGTTCGGCGCTGATGACAAATCAGCTCTTGAAACAAAGCTTAACGCTCTTAAAGAGGCTTTGAAGGGCGACAACCTTGACGCAATCAAATCTGCTCAGGATGACCTTCAGAACAAATTCTACGAAGTTTCACAGAAATTATATCAGGCAGCTCAGGCTGCACAGGGCGCTCAGGGTGCTCCCGGCGCTGACCCGAACGCTCAGGCAGGAGCAAATGACGCAGGATATACCGATGCTGACTTTACAGAAGTAGATGACAACTAATATTAGGTTTTCACCACTTTTTCTCCCCGAAATAGGGTGACGGAGTTAAGCCGTCACCCTATTATCAGCGTTAATACTATTTACTTACGGAGGAAAATATGCCTGAAGAAAAACGAGATTATTATGAAGTGCTCGGCGTTCAAAAGGGCGCTTCTGAGGATGAAATAAAAAAAGCATACAGAAAAACCGCAAAAAAATACCACCCCGACCTTCATCCGAACGATAAAGAGGCAGAGGAAAAATTTAAGGAATGCAACGAGGCATACGAAGTGCTTTCCGACCCTCAGAAAAAGGCAAGATATGACCAGTTCGGCTTTGCGGGTGTTGACCCGAATTACGGTGCGGGCGGCGCAGGAGGCTACGGCGGCGGTTACGGCTTTGACGGCGACATTGACCTCGGCGATATTTTCTCCTCTTTCTTCGGAGGCGGCGGTTTCGGCGGCTTTGGCGGCAGAAATCCGAACGCACCGCAAAAAGGAAGAGATATTCAGATAAGACTTTCTCTTACATTTGAAGAGGCGGCAAAAGGCTGTAAAAAAGAAGTTGATGTTCCGAGAGTTGAGGACTGCAGCGAATGCGGCGGCACAGGCGCAGCTAAGGGTACAACAGCAAAAACCTGTACTCAGTGCGGCGGTAAAGGCTATGTAAATGTTCAAAACAGAATGGGATTTACCGTTGTTACTTCACAACGCACTTGCAATGCATGCGGCGGTCGTGGTAAAATAATAGAAACACCTTGCCATAAGTGCTCAGGAAAGGGCAAAGTAAGGCGTAAAAATAAAATCACCGTTGATGTTCCCGCAGGTATTGATGAGGACAGAATTATCAATATGCGCGGCTTTGGTGACGCAGGCTTTAACGGCGGTCCGACGGGCGACCTTAAAGTTGTTGTTGACATTAAACCGCACCCCTATTTCAAGAGGGACGGATATAATGTTTGGTACGAAAAGCATGTTTCAATGGTTCAGGCGGCGCTCGGTGACGAACTGACTGTTCCCACGCTTGACGGCAATGTTAAATACAATATGCCCGCAGGAACACAGCCCAATGATGTATTCAAACTCAAGGGCAAGGGCATTCAGAGACTTAATTCTGTAGGCAGAGGCGACCAGCTTGTAAGAATAATCGTTGATATTCCGAAAAATCTGTCTGATGAACAAAAGCAGCTGCTTATGCAGTTTGATAAAAACTACACTCCGCACAAGGGAGCCTCAAAAGAGGGCTTTTTTGACAAATTCAAGAAAAAATGAAAGCTAAAACGCGCTTTTTGCGATGATAATAAAGAGGTTTAACTATGCAGAACACAAAGTATAAAATTGCAGTTGCAGGTACGGGCTATGTAGGTCTTTCAAATTCCGTTTTGCTCGCACAGCACAACACGGTTTATGCCGTAGACATTCTTGAGGACAAGGTTAAACTTATAAACAGCGGTAAATCACCCATTGCGGACAAGGAAATTTCAGAATATCTTGCAGAAAAGAAGCTTGACCTCACCGCTACAACAGACGGTGAAAAAGCATATTCAGAAGCGGATTTCGTTATTATTTCCACACCTACGGATTATGACGCTCAAAAGAATTATTTTAATACAAGCTCAGTTGAATCTGTAATTGAACTTGTTGAAAAAGTAAATCCAAATGCGGTAATGATTATTAAATCAACTGTTCCCGTTGGATTTACCAAGTCTATGCAAAAGGCTCATCCGAATGCAAAAATTCTTTTCAGTCCCGAATTTCTGAGAGAAGGCAGAGCTCTTTACGACAATCTTTATCCCAGCAGAATTATCGTAGGCTTTGACAGCACAAACAAAGAACTTGAAGATGCGGCGCACACCTTTGCAAATCTTCTTAAAGAGGGTGCATTAAAGGAAAACATTGATGTTCTTTTCACAAAGCCGACAGAGGCCGAAGCTGTTAAGCTTTTCGCAAACACTTATCTTGCGCTGAGAGTCAGCTATTTCAACGAGCTTGACACTTATGCGGAAATTCACGGTCTTGATACAAAGGAAATTATTGAGGGCATCGGTCTTGACCCGAGAATCGGCTCTCACTACAACAACCCCTCTTTTGGCTACGGCGGTTACTGCCTGCCCAAGGACACAAAACAGCTTCTTGCAAACTACAAGGATGTGCCCGAAAATCTTATAAGAGCAATTGTTGAATCAAACAGAACAAGAAAAGACTACATTGCAAAAAGAGTGCTTGAAAAAGCAGGTCACAGCCAGGATAAGCCGGCTGTTATCGGCGTGCACAGACTTACGATGAAGTCAAATTCCGACAACTTCCGACAGAGTTCGATACAAGGCGTAATCAAGCGCATCAAGGGTGAGGGCGCAACTGTTATCATTTATGAGCCTACTCTTGAAAACGGTAGTGCGTTTTACGGCAACGAAGTTTTGAACGACCTTGACGCATTCAAAGAGCGCTGCGATGTTATTCTTGCTAACAGAATGAGCGATGAACTCAGCGATGTTGCCGAAAAGGTTTACACAAGAGATATTTATAACAGAGATTAATTTAATAACTAACTTTAAAAGCGTTTCGGTTTAACCGAGACGCTTTTTTTATGTCAAATTTTCTTGAAATTAGCAATGAAAATTTTACACAAATAAGATTTTATTTGACTATGCCTTTACAGTTTTTTATAAAAATCTTTAAAACGGGCTGTTATATTGAGTGAGGCGGCGGAAAAAAATAAAACAGAATACTAAAACAATTTGCGGCTGTAGTCACCGCCACGCAGATTTTATAAAAGGAGAAAATCATGAAAAAAATTATTTCGGTATCAGCAGTTATTTTGATTATCTGCGGCATTTTCGCAGGCTGTGCAGGCGGCGCAGGTGCTTCTAAAATCAATGTTATGACAAGAGAGGATGGCTCAGGCACACGAAGCGCATTTATTGAGCTTTTCGGAATTGAAGAAAAAGACGAAAACGGCGAAAAAATTGATAATACGATTGTAACGGCAGAAACTACAAACAGCACTTCCGTTATGATGACATCCGTTGCAGGCGACCCCTCAGCTATCGGATATATTTCCCTCGGCTCGCTTAACGACACCGTTAAAGCGCTTCAGATAGACGGTGTTGACGCAACTGTTGAAAATATCAAAAACTCAACATACAAGGCGTCCAGACCTTTTAACATTGCTGTTAAGGACGGAATTTCAGAAACAGCTCAGGATTTCATAAACTTTATTATGAGCGATGAGGGTCAGAAAGTTGTTGAGGACAACGGATATATCTCAAGCTCAAGCAACGGCGCTTACAGCGGCTCAGCGCCCGCAGGAACGGTTAATATTGCAGGTTCGTCATCTGTTACCCCTGTTATGGAAAAACTCAAAGAAGCTTATGAAGCGGTAAATCCCAACGCTGAAATAGTTATTCAGCAGTCAGACTCCACAACGGGAATCACCTCTGTTATAGACGGTGTATTTGATATTGCAATGGCTTCAAGAGAACTTAAAGACAGCGAGCTTGAAGCAGGACTTAAATCTACAACAATCGCTATTGACGGAATTGCCGTTATAGTTAACCTTGAAAATCCGACAAACAATCTTACAAGCGAAGATATAAAAGCTATTTATACAGGTGAAAAAACCGAATGGTAAAAAATCAGATTAAAGAATTTGCTATGCGCGCGGTATTTTTTATTGCCGCGTGCATAAGCATACTCGCAGTTATTTTAATTTGCTGGTTCATTTTTTCAAATGCTTTTCCGGCAATCAAAGAAATAGGAGTAAGTGAATTTTTACTCGGAACAAAATGGAAACCTCTGAATAATATTTTCGGCATATTTCCTATGATTATAGGGAGCCTTTATGTAACCGCTATCGCAATAGCAATCGGCGTTCCGATAGGCGTGTTATGCGCAGTGTTTATGGCAAAATACTGCCCCAAAAAGTTATACAGATTTATTAAGCCTGCCATAGATTTGCTTGCAGGTATTCCCTCCGTTGTATACGGCTTTTTCGGCCTTGTGGTTATTGTACCTGCGGTAAGGCAGATTTTCGGCGGCGGTAAAAGCGTTTTTACGGCGGCAATTTTACTTGCAATAATGATTTTGCCCACCGTTATAAGCATTTCAGAGGCTTCTCTCAGGGCTGTTCCGCAAAGCTACTATGAGGGTGCGCTCGCCCTCGGGGCAACAAAGGAACGCTCTATCTTCGGCGTTTCCCTGCCCTCTGCAAAATCGGGCGTTTCTGCCGGAATTATACTGGGAATAGGCAGGGCAATCGGCGAAACAACAGCAATTGTTATGATTGCAGGAAATCAGCCGATTATCCCCGAAAGCATATTCAGCGGAGTACGAACGCTGACAACTAACATTATTCTTGAAATGGGATATGCTCAGGATTTACACCGTGAAGCACTTATTGCTACTGCGGCTGTCCTTTTCATATTCATACTTCTTATAAATCTGCTGTTTTCGGCGCTGAAAGGCAGGGACAGTAAAATATGAAAAAGAGCATAAACGATTTAAACTTTAAGCAAAAGTTGATGATGTACAAAAAGCGACCCAAGTCCTTACTGCTTGCAATTGCCGTCTTTTTGTGCGCCGCAATCTGCTGCGGCATTATTTTGTTTTTAATAGGATACATTCTTATAAACGGTATTCCAAATCTTTCCCCACAGCTTTTTGAGTGGAAATACAACTCTGAAAATGTGTCAATGATGCCATCAATCATAAACACATTGATTTACACGGCATTTTCATTGCTTTTAGCTGTTCCCGCAGGGGTTTTTGCGGCAATCTACCTTGCAGAATATGCACGCCGAGGAAATGCATTTGTCCGCCTTATACGAATAACGGCGCAAACACTATCGGGCATCCCGTCCATAGTTTACGGACTTTTCGGCTACCTTATGTTCTGCGTTTATTTAAAGCTTGGCTATTCAATGCTTGCAGGTACGCTCACCCTTGCTATTATGATACTTCCGCTGATTATGCGCACAACCGAGGAAGCGCTTTGCGCAGTTCCAGATTCATACAGAGAAGCAAGTTACGGTCTTGGGGCAGGAAAACTTAGAACAGTTTTCAAAGTTATTCTTCCTAGCGCAATGCCAGGTATTCTTTCGGGCGTTATCCTCGGAATAGGCAGAATTGTGGGCGAAACGGCGGCGCTTATATACACAGCCGGCACAGTTGCCGATGTTGTTACGAAATTCAGCGATTCAGGCAGAACGCTTTCCGTTCATATGTATGCGCTTATGTCTGAAAGTCTGTATATGGAAGAGGCATACGCAACAGCCGTAATACTTCTTGTTGCGGTTATAATAATAAACGCTTTTTCAAGCTTAATAGCTTCAAAAATATCCGAAAAAGAGGGTGAAAAATAATGACACCGAAATTCTCAGTAAAAAATCTTGATTTGTTTTACGGCGACTTTAAGGCGCTTAAAAATATTAACCTTGACATATCCGAGAGAGAAGTTGCGGCTTTTATAGGTCCGTCAGGCTGCGGAAAATCAACACTACTCAAAACGCTCAACAGAATGAACGATTTGGTTGACTCCTGCCGCATAACTGGCGATGTTCTTCTTGACGGCAAAAGCATCTATTCTCACGACACTGATGTAAATGAACTGCGCAAAACCGTAGGAATGGTTTTTCAAAAGCCTAATCCGTTCCCGATGAGCATATATGACAACATTGCATTCGGCCCCCGAACACACGGAATACACAAAAAAGCAGAACTTGACGCCATAGTTGAAAAATCTCTTCGCTCTGCAGCGATATGGGACGAAACTAAGGACAGATTGAAAAAATCGGCACTCGGACTTTCAGGCGGACAACAGCAGAGACTTTGCATTGCAAGGGCGCTTGCAGTTGAACCGCAGGTGATTCTTATGGACGAACCCACCTCAGCCCTTGACCCGATTTCAACATCAAAAATCGAAGAGCTTATAGCACAGCTCAAAGAAAAATACACAATCGTAATTGTAACTCACAATATGCAGCAGGCGGCTCGAGTTTCAGATAAAACGGCGTTTTTCCTACTTGGCGAAATAGTTGAGTTTGCCAAAACGGAAAAGATTTTCAACTCGCCTGAAAACGAAAAAACAAAAGCGTACATTTCCGGCAGATTCGGATAATACTCTTTACATTAATTATATTTGGTGTTAATATAAGTCTGTTGCACAGCAGGCTTATTTTTCATTTATTTTAATATAAGGAAGAATCATTCAATATGGCGCATCCTATAAAACACTATATAACAATAACCAAACACCGCCACAGAGTTATGATACACTGCTTCAAGGCGGGCATACCCATTCAGGGACTTTTTCACGATTTGTCTAAATACTCACCTACGGAATTTATCCCCGGCGCAAAATATTATCTTGGAGACAGATCCCCCAACGAGGGAGAGAGAAGAGAAAAAGGCTACTCAGCGGCATGGCTTCATCACAAGGGCAGAAACCGACACCACTATGAATACTGGATGGATTACAGTATGACAACTAAAAAGCTTGAGCCTATTGAAATGCCTATGAAATATGTTAAGGAAATGTTTTGTGACAGGCTTGCGGCAAGTAAAATCTATCAGGGTAAAAATTATACTGAGGCACACCCGCTTGAATACTATTCTCGGGCAAAAACAAGGATAATAATGCACCCGAAAACAGCAGAGCTTCTTGAAACCCTGCTTGTTATGCTCAAAGAAAAAGGCGAAAAGGAAACATTTAAATATCTTAGAAATTTAAAATGATAAGAAAATCCCGCAAAAAATATTCTTTTTTGCGGGATTTATTCAATTCTATGAAGCATAGGGTGACTTTTTATTTAATTCATTGTAAAATAAATTTGTAGAAAGGGGGCGGCGAATTTTATGGACCCTATAAAAACAGGAAAATTCATCAAAGAATTGCGCACTCAAAAAAAATTAACTCAAAAGGGACTAGCGGAAAAATTAGGATGCTCTGATAAAGCAATTTCCCGTTGGGAAACGGGAAAAGGATTTCCCGATGTAACTTATTTACTTGATTTATCAGAAATTCTAGAGGTGAATGTAAACGAGCTTTTACTCGGAAACAGAATAAATAAGAATGATTGTGAAAAAATCAATAATGAAATTATAGTTAACACCATATTTGACTCTAAAAAGAAAATAAATAAACTGATTATAACCATAATAATTTTACTTTTCATTCTAATGATATCTTCATATTATATACCCGTTGCTATTATGACACCTACTGACACGATGGGGGTAATATTTATTCACATACTAGGTTTTTGTATTACCAATTTCTTAGCAGGATTTACAAATACGAAGATAAAATGGGCTTTCCCGATCATAAGTTTTATATGCTACTTGCCTATGATAATCATTTTCAACAACTTTGATATGATATATTATGCGCTATTCTTCCTTGCAGGCGGCTACATTCTTTGCCTTATTTCCAATGGACTCCTTATCCTTACAGTCAATCTAAAACGAAGATTTTCAATCAGTAAAACTCAAATAAAAGAGCAATAAAACATGAGTAAGAAAACAATAACATATAAAAAACGCTGTTTAGTTATTTTCTAAACAGCGTTTTTATTTATTATTCTGATTTTTTCTTTTTTCTGTGGATTATGAAACGGTTACAGGGATATGTCCACAATGTAGGAATAATCATTCCGATAATCTTAAATATCATATCCCAAAGGTTGCTTTCAAGCCCTTTTGAAACGGCAAATGTTGTCATAAGCGAGCCTATCCAGCCGTTTGCAAAAATTGTGAATACAACCATAATGAAATAGAGCACCATACTCAGCGCAGGATTTGCGTCTGCTTTAAATGTTACCTTTCTGTTGATTATGAAAGCTATAAGATAACCTACTGTTGTTGAAATAAGATATGTATAAAGATAGCCTTTTGAGTTAATGCCAATCATATTAAGCGTGGGATTTGTGATAGCCTGTGAAGTAAGCTGTGCAAAAACCGTGTTGAGCAAAAGCATATGAACTATAAGCTCAATGACGGACGAACCGCCTCCTGCAATACAGAATTTTACAAATTTCCAGATTTCAGCGTGCTTTTCAGTCCATTTTGAAAATGCGGATTTCTTATTATTGTCGCTCATATTCTACCTCCTATAAAAGCGCTGCAAGCAATGCGATGATAACCGCAATGGCAACTACAACTGATACTCCCTTTAAAATCATAGGTATTGCGGCGTCCATAGTTTCCGGCGCCTTGCTTGTAAGATAATCAAAAACAGGTCTGTTAACCTTTGTGCCCACAAGCTGTTCAAAAGTTCTCGTGTATGTTTTATAATCACGGGGATTATTCTCATCAAGCTCAATTATACGCACACCTCTGTGGGTACGGTTGCCGTAAACATTGAAACCGCTTGACTGAGTGAAGCCGAGGTCTACATTTTTATATCTGCCCACAAAGCTGTTTTTATGGTCGTGGCCTACAAAAACGGCAAGCACATCGCCTTTTTCAGAAACAGCGTCAAACTCGCCTGTGTTTTCATTAGGTATTGATGGCGGCTCAAGAAATTCATCGCCCTCTCGGCAAGTGTCGCCGAGAACATAATATTCATTTTTATGTGTGCGGAAAGCCCTTATTGCGCCCTTATGCGACTTTTTCACCTGTTTGAGTACATTATAATATTCGCACATGGGAATATGCTGAAAAACTATTGAGGGCACATAGCCGCCGTTTTGAGTTTTCAGCCTTTCCCTTTCGTTTTTATACCATTCAATAATCTTTCTGTCAAACGGCTCGTATCCTCCGCCTTTAGCGTCTGTTCCGCTGTCAAAAAGATATAGATTAAATATCATTTTGCCCGAACCGTCAGAAGCTTCAATCGGGATTGCGCAGGTGCCGCCGCCGTCTATCCCCTCTGCCTGCTCGCCTACACAATTCGGCAATGACTTATATATATTTTCAAACTGGTCTTTATTTGAAATGCCAACCTGTCTGTCATGATTTCCGAATGTTACGGCAAACGGTATATTTCGTTTTGTAACAGGAGAAAGAAGTGTGGATATTGTTTTTGCCACCGCTTCTTCAAGCGCTTTTCCCTTGCCCTTATATGTAACGCCGTAGCCTTTAATCTGATCACCCGTATACACAACCAAATCGGGTTTTTCCGTTTCAACTGCGGCTTCAAGCAAGCTCATTGTGTCAGGAGATACTGCGGGAATTTCCTGCATATCTGTTATCTGCATTATTTTGAATTTTCCGTTTTTGTTAAATTTCATAATTATCACCAATTTTATATAAAAACATAAATTTGTACCCGTTTTAATAAAAAAGCACGGCATTTGCCGTGCTTTTTGTTTTGCCGCTGCACAGCAATTATTTATCAGCTTTGATAATCATTGCCGCTGTCAGTATAATTGCGGCTTTCGTCGTAATTATTTTTCTCGCTGTTTTGAGATGGTGTGTAATAGTTGTTAGAATCCTGTCTTATATCGGGTGTATGGTATGCACCGTTTGCCCACATATGCGCCACGGCTGTTTTTTGAATCTTTTTCTTTCTGTTTTCTTCACCGATTAAGCTTATGCCGATTATAAAAATTCCTAAGAAGAAAAAGGCAAAATATCTAGCCATCAGCATCTCAGACTGTGTTTCTGTTGCAAAGTCGTCAGGTGAATTGCAGTAATAAGTTAATGCAATATCAGTCTGTTTCATATACTTGTAATCCGCAGCATACTGTTCTTCAGCCTCTTTATAATACTGATAAATATCAGAATCAAGAGTACTGAGTGAGTCAACCGTTACGCAGACATCAATATAACAGTCTCCGACATACATCGTATCGTCATTAATATAGTCATTCATCTTATTATATAATCTTCCGGCGCTTTCATCAATTTTCAATGAAGCAAGATAACTGGCATCATCTTTTTCGGAATAAAATGAAACTATATAGTAATCCTCGTCATAGCTCCATCCGTCATAAGTATAGTAACTATATTTGTCGATGACAAGCATTTCATCAAAATGATACACATCAACGCTTAGGGTATCAACATCTGTCGTTGCGCCATCCAAAAGCTTGGAGGGAGTATAAAATACAAACGGCATAGAAAGTACAAGACCCACAACTGTCAGAATAATGCCAAGCGCCAAAAGTTTAGAAGAATATTTGTTTTTATTCATAACTCAAGCTCCAACAATTATTCAACGGTTGCGCTGCCTCCGTTGTTAGAAGAAGTAATACCAAGCCAGCTGTTTCCGGGATTAAAGCTAAGCGGCTTGCCTGTTGCAGCGTCTGTAAATTCAAGAACGCCATTATTGTTTTTCCAGTTAAAATCAACAACTGTTCCTGCAGAAGCAAGTTTGCCTGTGCCTGAGTTGAAATTGAAATTGCAGTATGTTTCAGAATTTCCGGATGATTTATAATCGTTTTTAACAACATATTCCGTATCGGTGTATAAAACAATAATATTTGTAAAGCTTACTTCCTGCTCAAAATCAGACTGATTTTTATACTTCATATCAGCAGAGTCATAAGTAAATGTATGGCTTGATGTTCTTGATGAAATTTTAGTTGTAATTTTGTTGCAGGGAGTTGATGACACTGCTGTTACAGCATCATTGAAAGTCAAAGATGTAAAAGAACTGTTTTCAATATCTGTTCTTATTTCTTTTTTCTCGATTGCTTCAACAAGCTTTCCGCCTACAAGCACTGCATTATGCGGACTTGATTTATCAGATGTACGCTTAAAGCAGCTTGAAGTGCTCATTCCGTCAATATTATCAACATCGTTATCGGCAATATAATCATCTGCGCCAACATAGCTGCCCTTGCTGTGGCTCTCTCCGAAATGGATAAAAACTGAATCGAAAAACTGTGAGAACTCAACAAAGCTTGGTCTTGCTGAACGGGTAGGACCTACCTGCTCGGGCAAATCTGTCATATCCGCATAAAGCCAAAGCATACGGGTAATACCGCCTTCAACTTCTCCCTCAACAACAATATCGGGAGTATCCATATTATACTGAGGACGAGCCTGAGGAGAGTTTTCAACTACAACGGCAACGGGTCTTTTACCTACAGCCGCCTCGTTATATTCAGCTTCACCTGTGAGAGGATTTTTTATAACAACAGGTGCGGCGGTAGTTGCCTCGGTTGTGGTAGGAGCTGTTGTGGTAGGCTCTTCTTTATTATAAAATACACCAAAATAAACGCCTGCCGCTATTGCAATAACTGCAACAACAGCCGCAACTATAATTATTATTTTTTTCTTTTTATCGTTCATAGAGCTGCCGCCCCTTTCGTCTTCATATTCTTCATATTCAGCTTCTTCGTTTTGTATCTGAACAGGTTTTGCACTCTGCTCTTCTACTGAGAAAAGCTTTTCAGGCTCAGCATTTTCAGGCTCTTCTTCTGCCTTTTGAACCTGCTCGCCCATAATTTTTTCATCGTCCGTTTTACTCTCTGACACAGTATCCTGCACGCTTGTATTTTTCTCTATATTTTCATCAGAAGATTCTTTTTGAGCCTTTGATTTTTTTATCTCACGAAGAATCTTTTCAATCTCTTCTTCATTCTTAGACATATATGTTCTCCTTATCATCAGAACTGCTTTCGCATATTTTATATGATAACATATAAGCATTCAAAATGCACTATAATTTTATGATTTTATTGATTTTGCACACAATATATAGTAAAATTATATCAATATGAATAAAGGAAGTTTTAAATATGTCTAAAGCTATTCCGGTTATTATTACAAATTCAAACATTCTGCTTTATTCTGAGGAAAGCGAAGAATTCAAACCCTTTTCTCTTCCGGGAATAACGGGCCAGCCAAATATTCCGTTTTATCATTTTTACGCAAAGCAGATTGCTGAAAGCCAGCATTATTTTAAAGAATTTGTTAAAAAGCATTACAGCAGAAAGCCGTCTAAAAACATACTTGCAATAATAGTGCCTGACGATACAAGCCCGCTTGAAAGCATTTTTATCAACGAATTTTTCTTAAATTCAGGTGCGTGCAAGGCTGTTGCGCAGATGACAATGGGACAGTCGCTTTCAAAAGTCATTCCGCAGTATATTTCACTTTCAAAATCGAGCAGAAATATTGTTATGCAGTATATAAAAAATAATGAAATACACGCATCAAGATTTTATGATTGCAACAACTATTCACCCGAGCATATTTATGAAGATTCAAAAAGACTTCATATTGATATTGAATATGAAAACACACCTGTATTCATAAATAATTTTAACCTTAATATGGATGAATTTTTCCATATGGGCACAGTTATTACGCCAAAGGAATTTATGGATAAAATAGCAGTTATTGATGTTGAAAAAATATAAAATACACGGTATAAAAAAATCACCTTTACTCAAAATATGAGTGAGGTGATTTTTTATGAAAAAGAAAAATAAAATGAACAATAATGCACAAAACTGCTCTCAGAACTGCGCACAAAACTCAAATCAAGGCAAAGCACAGAACAATACTCAGAACAAGAAAAAAATAATTGACCTGACATCTTATATCAGCCCCGATATGGTGCAAAGCGACACTCAGGGAAGCTACACCGGCACTACTGAAAAAACATATTATACCGGCGAATACGAAGAACCCGTTCAGGATGCTGACGATTTATAATAACAAACGGCGCGCATAAACTGCGCGCCGAAACTTTTATATAAGTATTTTATGCTATTTTAAGTGAAAGCTTAAGCTTATCGGAAATCATTGCTATGAACTCGGAATTAGTGGGCTTTCCTCTTTCGCTTTGAATGGTGTAACCGAAATAGGATGAGAGAACATCAACATCTCCCCTGTCCCACGCTACCTCTATAGCGTGGCGGATAGCACGCTCAACTCTTGACGGAGTTGTATTATACATTTTAGCAACTGAGGGATAAAGAAGCTTTGTAACGGAAGCGAGCATTTCCGAATCGTTTACGCAAAGCTTGATTGCCGTTCTGAGATACTGATAGCCCTTGATATGAGCAGGCACGCCTATCTGGCGCATAATGTCTGAAATTATAACATCAATATCCGCTTCGTGAACATGGTGATTATTGTTTTTGCTCAACTGCCAGCCTGAAAGCATTTGAATTTTCTGAGCCACACTAGATGCCTGAACGGGTTTTAAAATATAATAATCAGCGCCGCAAGACATAAGCTGATTTGTTATCACATCATTATAAACTGTTGAGGAAATAATAATAATCGGTTTCTCTGTATGAGCCTTTGTTATGTGGTCGATAACCTGAAAGCTGTCTGCATTTGTCATAAACACATCCATATAAACCACATCAAAATGCTGTGTATCAAAAAGAGACATTACTTTTTCACCGTCTGACGGGCATATAGTAACCTCAAACCCGATTTTCTCTAGTTCCTCCTTACATTCTTTTCCGAATTCTGTTGAATCTGAAATAAGTACTTTATTTTCCATAGCACTTTCTCCTTTCGTGTATTTCTTTCACATTTTAGCATTTTATGGAAATAATTTCAATACTTTTCACAAGTTTATTTGAAATTTTTATAATATTATTCACATTCTGCGTTTTTCGACAAATTTCTGTACGATTTTTTTACCTTTTGCACAAAAATGTTAAATACTGTTCACAATCACTCCATTTATGATGTAAAATAAATCAACAGAGAAAATCAAGGGTGGTATTATGCTTAAATTCAACGAAAACGGTCAGTTTAATATATTGATTATAGCTGACGCACAAGATACAGACTATCCTCAAAAGGAAACTCAGGACATTATCCGAAATTCCTTAAAGACAGCAAAGCCTGATTTAGTAATATTTCTTGGAGACAATATTGCCGGTGACTTTGACGGCGTTACACCTAAAAGGACGAAAGACGCCGTTGCAAAACTTCTTGAGCCGATATGCGAAAAGAATATTCCGTTTGCGCTTGTTTTCGGAAATCACGACCACGAGGGTCTTATGAACAAATGCGGCTTTACAGAAATGCAGGCTAAAGAGTTTATACTCGAGGAATTTATGAGCTACAAAAACTGCCTTGCGGTAAAGGGTGAGCCGAAATGCTCAGCAAGTACATACAATCTCACTATAAAAGCCTCAAAAAGCGACAAAGATATTTTTAACCTTTGGCTTTTTGATTCGCAGGCATATGCAAAAGAGGGCGGTTACGGATATGTTTTGCCCGAGCAAACTGAGTGGTACATAAAAACGAGTGAAAAGCTAAAAGCTGAAAACGGCGGAAATCCCCTGCCCTCATTTCTTTTTCAGCACATTCCCGTGCCCGAGGTTTACAGGCTTGCAAAAAGGATTCCGATTTATCTGCCAAACTGTTTTTGGGGGCAGAGCAAACTTTACAGGGGCTTCTTTATGCCGAAAAATATAAGACAGGGAAAATTCAGAGAGGGACCCTGTTGCGCAAATGTTCGCCACAATCAGTTTGAAAGCTGGAAAAAGCAAGGCGATATTCTTTGCGCTTTTTTCGGTCACGACCATCCGAACGATTATCTCGGCACGGTTGACGGTATAGACCTCTGCGCTGTTCCCGCCGCAGGATATTACAGCTACGGACATCACCACGGCGCACGAACTGTTACGATTTTTGAAAACGACATCAAGAATTACAGGACGGAAATTTTAACCGAAGAAAAACTGCTTTCATACCCCGTTTTGCCGAAATACAAACAGCGCCACGGATATTATGAATATATGAAAAAGAAAAATAAATAAAAAGAACCCCGATGTCACAATCAACTGACATCGGGGTGTTTTTTATATTTTATTCACCGCTGTATTTTTTCGCTTTTTCAACATAGTGGGCGGCGTTTTTGAGCATATTCTCAGCGTCCTCATCACTCAAAACTCCGACAGCCTTTGCAGGCACGCCCATAATGAGCGAATTATCGTGAAAGACCTTGTTTTCAGTAACAAGTGCCCCTGCGCCCACAAGGCAGTTTTTGCCGAGAACAGCGCCGTTCATAACTGTTGCGCTCATACCGATAAGACTGCCGTCCCCTATTTCGCAACCGTGGATAACAGCATTGTGGCCGACAGTTACATTTTCACCTATTTTAACGGGATAACCCTTTGTGCAATGAACAGTGCAGTTATCCTGAATGTTTGAATTTCTGCCAACGGTTATAGATTCATCGTCGCCCCTCATAACTGCGCCGAACCACACGGACGAGTTCTCGCCGAGAGTTACATCGCCTGCGATCACGGCATTTTCTGCTATAAAGCAAGCCTTTTCAGTATCGGGAGTTTTTGAATTGAAAGTTTTAATCATTTTTTACACCGACCGTTCTTGAAATAACTATATTACTTAATATTCCTATTACAACGCCCGTAACTGCGCCTGAAACGAGCAGGACGGGCAGATAATAAACTATTCTGTATGTTCCCATAACTGCGCCCGCAACGGCAATTTGCCCGATATTGTGAGCTATTGCGCCGAGAACGGAAACACCTGTTACTGACAGCTTTTTACATTTTTTGGCAAGCGCCATAACGGCAAAGGAAAGTATTCCCCCTGCAAGGCTGTAAATAAGCGTTGAAACTCCGCCGAAAGTGAGCCCTGAAAGCACGATTCTTACAACGGAGATAAAAAACGCATCCCTTTCGGACAAAATATACATCGCCGTTACCACAACTATATTTGCAAGCCCGAGTTTAATACCCTGTATTCCTATATTGAACGGCACAAGGCTTTCAAGATAGGAAAACACAAACGCAAGTGCAATGAACATTGCAAACAGGGCGATTCTTTTAGTCTTTTTCATCAACGCACCACCCCGTCAAGTTCATATTCTTCTGCGCCCTCAACAGTAATTATAACTTTATTAGGCAGGCAGATTATACTTTCGGACGGTTTGCTTATGGGCGAATGGCTTTTGCACACACCATCGGGGCAATCGGCATCAGACATCCACGCCTCACCGTCTTTTATTTCAACAACATTAACCGTTTTTCCGTCTGCTTTAACCTCATAAACGGTATCCTCATAAAGGCTTAAAACGGCAACGCTTTGCCCGTTTACCTCTATATTTACATATTCGCCCTGACCGCTTTGATTTGAGAACAGCTGAAATGCGCCGTACATAACGGCGGCAGCCGCAAGAACACAGACAAGAAGAATTATATCGCCTTTTTTAATAAAACCTTTTTTCACTGATTTACAAACTCCGTATAGCCTGGGGAACAGGTAGTTTTTCCGTTTTTATCAAGCCAGACAGCCTCTGTGCCCTCAAAATTTTCTATAAATTTAAGGCCGTCCTCAACGGACATATTGAACAGCGCAGTTGAAAGAGTATCCGCAAGCGCCGAATTTTCACAAATTACTGTAACTGAAGTTACATATTCGGACGGCATAAGCGTTTCGGGATTGATAATGTGGCAGTAATTTTTGCCGTTTACGGTAAAATATCTTTGATAATCTCCGCTTGTTACGACACTTTGACCGTTTGAAACAGAAAGCACATTGAGATAACCGCCGTTAGGATTTTCTACGCCGATTGAAAAAGGAGTTTTGCCGTCCTCATATTTAAAGCCGACGGTTTTTATGTTGCCGCCGAGATTTATTACGGCACTGCTCCATATTCCGTTTTCCGTTATGAAATCGGCAATTTTATCGCACACAAAGCCTTTTGCTATTGCGCCCACATTGAGCGACATTTCAGAATCGGCAAAAAACACCGTGCTGTTTTCCTCATCAATAACCAAATCGTCAATATCGCAATGCTCTGCCTTTTGGGAAAGCACTTTTGAATCAGGAAGAGCGGCGTTCTCGGGATTTTCTGATGCCGCTTCCATTGCAGTATGCCATTCACCAAGCACACTGCCCATTGCAATATTGACCATTCCGCCACTTAATTCATACGCCTCTTTACCCCACAAAAGAAGTTCTATAATACGCTCGTCCGCCTTTATAGGGGCTTTTGCGGCGTTTTCGTTGATATATTTAAGATTTATAACATCTTCGTAGGAATTATAAATATCAAAAAGCTTTGAATACAGAGAAAGTTCGTCATAAACGGCGGAAAAATGCTCATTGAACATTTCCTGAGAACTATCATAAGCCGAAACAGACGATGCCGTATCAAACAAATCGAGGAAATCTTTTTTATACATTTCGCTTTTTTGCTGAGAACAAGCGCAAAGCGAAAACAAAATAACAAGGGAGAGAATTAACGAAACAGTCTTTTTCAAATTCTCTCCCCCTTTTATTAATTATATTTTCTTATTACTTTTGACGGGCATTTCTGCGCACAGATACCGCACGCAGTACATTTTTCATAATCTATTTTAGCAATATTGTTTGTAACCTTGATTGCTCCGCTCGGGCAGTTTCTTTCACAGATACCGCAGCCAATACAACCCGCCTGACAGTTAACCTTAACAATTTTGCCCTTTTGCTGATTAAGGCACTGAACACGATATACGGACGAATAAGGCACAACCTCGATAAGATTTTGCGGACACGCTTTTACGCATTTTCCGCACGCAACGCACAAATCAGGCTCTACAACCGCTTTGCCGTTTATAATTCTTATCGCCTTGCTGTCGCACACTTCAACACAGCTGCCGTAGCCCATACAACCATAACGGCAGGACATATCGCCTCTGCCGAGAGCGGCTTTGACAGCTTTACAGGTTTTTGTTCCGTAATAATTATATGTCTGAGTACGCTTGTCGCAGGTACCCGAACATCTTACAAAAGCAACCTGCTTTACAAATTCGCCTGCTTCAACGCCCATAATAGCGGCGATTTCATCAGCGCCCTTCTGTCCTGCCGAGGGGCAGGCTGTTACGGGAGCCTCACCGCTTGCGATGGCTTTTGCCAAAGCGTCGCAACCTGCGTAACCGCACGCACCGCAGTTATTTCCTGCAAGACATTCTCTTATTTTTACAACTCTTTCGTCAACATCAACATGGAAAATCTTTTCCGCAATGCTGAGCACGATTGCTATTATAAGACCGACAGCGGCAACTACCGCCGTGGCAATAATAATACTCTTAAAATCCATAGCCGTACCTCCTTACGCAAGCGTGTTGAAGCCGTAAAACGCTATCGCCATAAGGCAGGCGGTAAGAAGTACGGACGGTGTTCCCTTGAATGCTTTTGGGAAATCATTGTTTTCCGTTTTTTCACGAATACCAGCCATAATGATTATGGCAAGTGCAAATCCGCAAGCCGTGCCGAAGCCTGTTACAACAGATGTTATGAAATTATTCTGGTCCTGAACATTTGTGAGAGCAACACCGAGAACGGCACAGTTTGTTGTTATAAGCGGAAGATAAACGCCGAGCGCCTCGTGAAGTTTTGGTATGAACTTTTTGAGGAAAAGCTCTATAAACTGAACGAGTGCGGCGATTACGAGAATAAAGATAATAGTATTTAAATATTCAATACCGAGTTTCTGAATAATTCCCGTATAAAGCAGATTTGTTACGGCGCTTGCGATTGTTATTACGAAAATAACTGCGCCGCCCATTCCTGCCGCTGTTTTAACATTTCTTGAAACGCCGAGGAAAGGACAGATACCGAGGAACTGGCTCAATACAACATTATTGATAAGTGCTGTTGTCAGGAGCACTAAAAACAAAGTTTTAACCATTATTTTGTACCCTCCGTTCTGCCGTTACAGGAAAGGCTGCAATTCAGGCAATCGCCCTTGCAGGCATCCTCTTTAACATGGCGGTTTGCGCCCTTAACGCCGAGCTTATTCTGAAGTGCGCAGAGAAACGCAAGAACAAGAAACGCACCCGGTGCAAGAACGAAGATTGAAACACCCTCATAGCTTTCGGGCATAACCTGAAAACCGAAAATTGTGCCGGAACCGATAAGCTCACGCACGATACCGATTGAGGTAAGACCGATTGTGAAACCGAGACCCATTCCGATACCGTCAAAAATTGAGGGGATTACCTTATTTTTTGAAGCAAAGCTTTCCGCTCTGCCGAGGATTATACAGTTTACAACTATAAGCGGAATATAAATTCCGAGAGATTCATAAAGCGAAGTTACATAGGCGTGAAGAAGCATTTCAACAATCGTTACGAAAGAAGCAACGACAATGATATAAGCAGGCATTCTTACGCCGTTTGGAATAACTTTTCTTAAAAGAGAAATCATAAGATTGCTCATTACAAGCACAACCGTTGTTGCAAGACCCATACCGATGCCGTTAGTTGCGGAAGTTGTTACCGCAAGCGTGGGGCACATACCGAGCATAAGCACGAAGGTGGGGTTTTCGGTTATAATGCCGTTTTTAAGTCTTTCAATAGCAGATTTCAAAACTTACCCCTCCTTTAAACAATGATTATAAAACGCAAGCGCACTGTTTACCGCCTCTGTAACAGCGTTTGTTGTAATAGTTGCGCCGCTGATTGCGTCAATCTGTGTATCTGTCTGAGCTGTGCCTTTTACATATTCAAGCTTATCGGCCGATTTGCCTTCAAACTGCGAGGTGAAATCATCCTCTGCGCACTTTGCGCCGAGACCTGCCGTTTCACTGTGTGAAAGAACCGAAAAACCTGTAATACTGTTTGTTTCGCAGGAAATGCCGACTGCAACCTGAATATCGCCGCCGTAACCGCTCGGCGAAGTTGCCGACATAACATAACCTACCACATTGCCGCTTTCATCCGTTGCGGCAAGCACATCGTTTACGGAACAGGCGGAAAGATTTTCAGCATCAAGCGCCGCCTGCGCCTCACCGAGAAGAATATCGGTGTTATCAATCGTTTTAAACTCTACGCCCTCATAAACTGCGTTATAAGCGTCAAGCCTTGCCTGCTCCTCTGCCTTGGCAATGGGAGCCTTTGTTATCTCGTTTACGGAAGCGAGCGCTAGACCTGCAACAAGGGTTATAAGCAAAAGAGCAATACAGTTTTTAAAGAATTTTGACTTTGCCACTGCTTACACCCCTTCCTTTTTCTTCATTCCGAAAGGTTTCGGAACAGATATTTTTTCAATGAGCGGAACAACAAGGTTGCTGATGATAATAGCGTATGAAACGCCCTCTGCGCTTGAGCCGAGGACACGGAAAACGGCTGTTAAAAAGCCTATCAAAAGCGCATAGATTATCTGACCGCCCTTTGTAATCGGGCTTGTTGTGTAATCCGTTGCCATAAATACAGCGCCCGCCATAAGTCCGCCTGTCAAAAGATGACCGAGCATATATTCCCATGTGGGAACAACACCGGTTGAAGCAAAACTGAATATGAAAACGAACACCATTGTTGAAAGTATGTAAACGGCAGGAATTCTGATTGAAATAACCTTTCTTACGAGAAGATAAACCAAACCGATAAGAATTGCTACGCAGGATACCTCGCCGATACAGCCGCTCTTATATCCTATAAACGCATCAAGAAGATCAACACTGCCGCCTGATTTGAGTACTGCGAGCGGAGTTGCGGAAGAAACGCCGTCCACGGAGAAATCCGTCATTCTTGAAGCGAAAGAGATAAGCAAGAAGCAACGAGCCGCAAGTGCGGGGTTTACTATATTCTGGCCTATTCCGCCGAAAAGCATTTTAACAATAACTATTGCAAATACGCCGCCGATTGCAGGCACCCACCATGCAATATTGGGTGGCATATTGAGCGCAAGAATAAGACCCGTTACAACTGCGCTGAAATCAAAAACGGTTATGGGTTTCTTTACTATAAGCTCAAAAACCGCCTCTGAAACAACACAGCTTAATACGCTTGAAATGATGACAAACAGTGCGTTGAGGCCGAAATGCCACACACCGAAAGCGAGTGTTGGCACAAGCGCAATGCACACATCTATCATAATTTTACGAGTTGAACTTTTATCCCTTATATGAGGGGACACAGAAACATTATACATATTCGCCCTCCTTACTTTGCCGCCTTGCTTGCCCTAACCTGAGCCTTGGCAAGCTTAAATGACTGTGTGAGCGGTCTTTTTGCGGGGCATACATATGTACAGCATCCGCATTCAATACATTCCATTCCGCCGAGTTTTTCAAAGCGCTCGAAATCTTCGCCTTTTACACTTGCCGCCATAAGCTGGGGCACAAGATTTTCGGGGCAGACGCCAACGCACTTTCCGCAGTGTATGCAAGCCGTTGTTTTCATCTGCTCAACATCATCCTTTGTGAGCGCAAGAACGGAAGAAAATGTTTTTGTTACGGGGAAATCAAGACCAGAAAGAGCAAAGCCCATCATAGGTCCGCCCGATATTATTTTTTCGGTGTTTTCTTTAAGTCCGCCGCATTTCTCTACTACGAAAGAAGCAGGCGTACCGAGAAGAACATCGGCATTGCAGGGTTTATTTGCACCGTCGCCTGTGATAGTTACAACACGGTGAATAAGCGGTTTATTTTCGCATACCGCCTCAAAAATAGCGTATGCCGTAGCCGTATTAAGAACTACAACTCCTGCGTCGGCAGGCAGCATATGGGAATTAATTTTTCTGCCCGTAACGCTTGCAATAAGCCGTCTCTCACCGCCCTGAGGATATTTTGTTTTGAGCGGCATAACGCTTATTTTATCAGTGTTTTTGCACTGCTGTTCGAACGCCTTAATTGCATCGGGCTTATTATCCTCAATGGCAATAACAGCTTTTGCGTTTTTGAAAAGCCTGAGCGCTATTGAAACGCCCATAATAATATTGCCTGTTTCTTCAAGCATAAGCCTGTAATCCGATGTGAGATAAGGCTCGCACTCTGCACCGTTGATTATTAAATAATCAATATTTTCAGCATTCTTGGGTGCAAGCTTAACGCCTGTGGGGAAACCTGCGCCGCCCATTCCTACTATACCGTTTTCGGAAATAAGAGCAGCAAGTTCGCCGTCAGGGATTTCATTGGGATTTCTCGCCTCGCCGAAGCCTTCAACGCACTCGTTTTCAAAATCGTTTTCAACAACGATACAGTCTGAAACTCCGCCTGTAATTGTGGGGCGCTGTTCAATCGCCTTAACTTTACCTGAAACCGAGCTGTAAACAGGGCTTGAAATAAAAGACGGCGCACTGCCGATTTTCATTCCCTTGAGCACTCTGTCGCCCACCTTAACAGTGGGTACGGCAGGCGCGCCTATATGCTGGCTCATAGGAAATACCATTACCTCGGCAGCTTCTATTTTTACTATTTTTTCATTTGCGGAATACTTTTTCCCATCAAAAGGGTGTATTCCCGATTTAAAAGGCACTTTTTTCATATTAAGACACTCCTTAAATTGCATTTTACCACAAAACCGAACCTCTTTCAACCGAGTTTTTGTGAAAAAAGCATAAGAAAATCAACCGTTTTTAAAAGAAAAAAGGCTTTTGTTTAACAAAAAGCCTTTTATGCATCGTTATAAAATTGTCACACTTAATGGGTATGCTGTTCGGTTGTTGTTTCAAGCGGAAATGAATGAACAGGCTGAATTTCTGAATATGTATTTGTGGCGCTGTCATAGCTCAAAAGAGTTTTGCCGTCATAGCTGATAAAGAACTGACCAGCTGTATCTACATAAAAGCTTCCGTCACCCTTGTCCACTTTATTGCCTACCTGAACTTCTACATAATAGCCGTCATGCGTGCCGTCTGCAATTTCTTGCCCATTGTCATTATAAGCCACAAAATCATAATCAGCCCAAGTGCCCTCAATTCCGAGTTTCTCAGGTGTATAGCTTTTAATGAAATCAATACTGTCTGCGCCTTTGATTACCGCAGAATCCGTTGTTACTTCAGGCTGACTTGCCTTTTTTGAACAAGCTGAAAAAACACAGCATACAACAAGAACTACCGCTATTACCGCAATTACGATTTTATTTGCTTTCATATTCCGTCACCTTTCATATATCACGAAGCCAATCTGCCCGCCGATAAAAGAACAAATTTATAATAAGTCAATTATATATTTATGTTTCGTTTCAGTCAAGAGAGATTAGAAAAAATCAGGCGTACCTCAAACAGGAACGCCTGATTAAATATTTATTATTCAATATCCGAAAGAAGTTTTTCAACTTCGCTTTCGCCGTAAATTTCATATCCGTTGTCAAGCAAAAGCTGAGCGGTAATACCGTTGCCCTCAACAAGTGAAGAGGAAAATGTGCCGTCATAAATTACGCCCTTGCCGCAAGACGGGCTTCTCTCTTTCAACACAGCGTATCTTGCGCCGCATTCTCTTGCAACATAAAGAGTTTTTTCTGCGCCCTTTTTATATTCCTCGGTAAAATCTTCGCCGTTTTTAGAAATAGCCCTGCCGTTTATTATCTCATTCGGCACACGGGGTATTTTAAGTCCACCGAAACACTCGGGGCAAACTCCTACAATATCAAAATGCTGTGAAAGAGCAATTACTGCGTGATTTTTATTGTTTGAGCCGTTATATTTGCAGTTTTCACCCAAAAGGCAGGCAGAAACGATTAATTTAGGCTTTTTGCCGAGCACATATTTGTCCACCGCAGCCGCAACTCCGTCAAACTCATTTGAAAGAGTAACATATTTTGCAGCGTCCTTGCACTCCTGAGCGGCATTGCCCATAGCTGTTGAATAGCCTGCAACTCTAAGCATTTCAATATCGTTATCAGCATCGCCGAACGCTATTATCTCTTCACGCTCAATTCCGAGCTGAGAACAAACGCCGAGAAGCGCATCAGCCTTATCAACGCCCTTATATGTTATTTCAATATCGCCCGCAACGGGAGAAGTACATTTTGCGTTTTTATAAGAAAATAGATAGTCTTTTATCTCCTCGTAATATTCGCCGTCAAAGTAAAACAGATTTATCTTTTCAACTTTTCCGCCGGAAATAACCTCTTCAATATCCTCGTGAAGTTCTATTGATTTTACATAAGACTCCAAAAACTCCTGAGGCAGATTAACATTTTTAAAATACTTTTCTCTGCCTGCCTGAGCGTGCTGTGTAGAACCGGCATAAACCTCAAAGTATACGGGATATTTCATAAGAAAACCTATAATATCCCTTGCAACTTTTTCGGGCATATATTTTGTGTAAATGTTCTTTGCCTTTTTAAGGTCATAAACAGCGCTTCCGTTTGAATATATAACATAGTCTATAAACGGTATCTGGTCTATAACATTATATATTACAGAAAGCGTTCTGCCCGTAGCGATAGCAATTTTAACGCCTTTTTCGTGCGCCTCAAAAAGTGATTTTTTCGTTCTTTCGCTGACGGTTATATGGTCTGGTGAAAGCAAAGTTCCGTCAAGATCGCAGGCAATAAATTTTACAGGCATAAATTCCTCCACTGCAAAAAGGGAAATCAAAATGATTCCCCTTGAATTTAATATATTTAAATTTGGTGTCTGTTTTTAACCTTAATACGCTCCATCGCTCTGGAAAGATTAGCCTTCGTAGTATAGTAGTCAAACTGGCTCATATGCTGGCGCAGTTCTTCTTCGGCTCTTTCTTTAGCCTCTTCCGCTCTGCGCTTATCAATTTCATCGGGCAGCTCAACGGAAACGCAAATCATAGTTGCCTCGTTAGACAGAAATTCAAGAAATCCGTCGCTGACAAACGCCTCTTTAGTTTCACCGTCTGCGGTAACAAGTTTCATTTCGCCTGCGTCAATGGGAACAACCGAATTGGCGTGGTGTGCAAGAAAAGTTACCGTGCCGCCGTCAAGGTATGGGACGGTAAGGCTTTGAGCCTCGCCGTCAAAGAAAACCTTGTTTGACGCTACGATTTTTATTTTAAAGGTATCCATTACTTCATTTCCTCTGCTTTTTTAAGCACATCTTCAACAGTTCCTACATTGAAAAATGCCTGCTCGGGAACATCGTCAAGCTCACCGTCAATAATTGCCTTAAAGCCTCTTACAGTCTCCTTAACGGGTACATAAATACCTTTAAGACCTGTAAACATTTCAGCAACATGGAACGGCTGAGAAAGGAATTTTTCAATTTTTCTTGCTCTGTAAACTGTTCTCTTATCCTCTTCTGAAAGTTCTTCCATACCGAGAATTGCGATGATATCCTGAAGCTCTTTATACTTTTGCAGGTACTCCTGAACACGGCGTGCAACATTATAATGCTCTTCGCCTACTACATCCGCCTCAAGAATACGGCTGTTTGACTCAAGCGGGTCAACAGCGGGATAAATACCCTTTTCAACAATCTTTCTTGAAAGAACGGTTGTTGCGTCAAGGTGCGCAAAGGTTGTTGCGGGAGCAGGGTCTGTAAGGTCGTCCGCAGGAACATAAACAGCCTGAACAGAAGTGATTGAACCGTTCTTTGTGGAAGCGATTCTCTCCTGAAGCTCACCTACATCCGTTGCAAGTGTGGGCTGATAACCAACTGCTGACGGCATTCTTCCGAGAAGTGAAGAAACCTCAGAACCCGCCTGAATAAATCTGAATATATTATCTATGAAAAGAAGCACATCCTGATGCTCAACATCACGGAAATACTCCGCCATTGTAAGACCTGTCTCGGCAACACGCATACGAGCTCCTGGCGGCTCGTTCATCTGACCGAACACAAGTGCGGTCTTATTGATAACGCCCGATTCTTTCATTTCGTTCCAAAGGTCGTTACCCTCTCTTGAACGCTCACCTACGCCGGTGAATATTGAATATCCGCCGTGCTCGTTGGCAATGTTGGTGATAAGCTCCTGAATAAGAACTGTTTTACCAACACCTGCACCGCCGAAAAGACCGATTTTACCACCCTTGGGATACGGGGTAAGCAAGTCTATAACCTTGATACCTGTTTCGAGAATTTCAACATCTGCGCTCTGCTCTTCAAAGCTTGGCGGTCTGCGGTGAATTTCCCAATGCTCGGTATCGGACAAATCTTCCAAATCATCTATTGTTTCGCCGACAACATTGAAAAGTCTGCTAAGACATTTCTTGCCGACAGGTACGGAAATCGCCTTTCCTGTTGCAACGACTTCCATATCTTTATGAAGGCCCTCTGAAGCGGCAAGCATAATACAGCGAACTGTGCCTGCGCCTATATGCTGGGCTACCTCCATAACGAGCCTTTTGCCGTCAACAGTTACTTCGAGCGCATCTTTCAGCTTGGGAAGCTCGCCCTCAAAAAGCACATCGACAACAGGGCCCATTACCTGAACTATTTTTCCGTTATTCATTTAGGATTCCTCCTAATTTTTGTTTTTCTGCGCTTTTGCGCCTGCGATTACCTCTGTAATCTCCTGTGTGATTGCCGTCTGCCTTGCTCGGTTATACTGAACTGAGAGGTCACGGAGCATTTCGGACGCTGCGTCCGTAGCAGTCTGCATAGCCATCATTCTGGCATTGTGCTCGCTGCAATAGGATTCGATAAGCGCACCGTAAATAAATCCCGCAACATAGTCCGGAACAATGTTTTTGAAAACGGTATCCGCATCGGGCATAAATTCGGCATTTTCGTAAAGATTTTTATTGTCTCTTATCTCAATATGTTCTTTTGTCAAGGGCAAAAGTCTTTTGATTACGGGCTCAACTGTTATGGAATTAACCATTTTTGTATAAACCACATAAATCTCATCCAACTTGTTTTCTTCATAAAGCTCAACAAGCGTTTTAGCAATATGCCTTGCTCTGTTCATAGACGGATTTTGAGCGGTATATTTGAAATCAATATCAATGGGGATATTTTTTCTTTCAAAATAATGTCTGCCCACCTGACCTACGATGAAAAGCATATTCTGGGACGCCATTGCGGCGTTTTCCTCAGTTACTTTTATAATATTGTGGTTATATGCGCCTGCAAGACCTTTATCAGCCGTAATAACAAGATAGCCTCTTCTTTTGTTTTCGCCTTTCTTTGCGGCTCTTTCCTCAAAGAAATTATAGCCTGCCTCGGGCGCAACCTGAAGAATTTTTGCAAGACCGTCCTGAATCATATAGAAATACGGCTCTGTATTTTTAACATCTCGCCTTGCTTTCTGAAGCTTTGAAGAGGACACCATATACATAGCGTTTGTGATTTTCATAGTGTCCTTTATGGATTTCATTCTGCCCAGAATTTCTCTTGCATTAGCCATTATTTGCCTTTCCGAATTCGTCTATAGCATTAAGGATTTCCTGCTTGAGTTCATCACTAAGCACTTTACCCTGCTGAATTTCATCCATAATATCACTTCTGTTATCGGCAAAGTATTCAAGCAGTCTACCCTGATAAGCCTTGAGTTTCTCAACAGGAACATCAACAAACTTTTTGCCTATTGCTCCGACAAGAGTAACTATCTGCTGGGCAAGTGACATCGGGTGACCAAGGGGCTGTTTAAGAAGCTCCATAAGTCCCTTACCGTAATTAAGACCTGCTTTTGTTTCCTCATCAAGGTCTGATGAGAACTGAGTGAATACTTCCATTTCACGGAACTGCGCCAAGTCAACACGAAGCGAGCCCGCAGCCTTCTTCATAGCCTTAGTCTGAGCGGCGCCGCCTACACGGGATACTGAAAGACCTACGTTTACAGCAGGGCGCTGACCGCTGAAGAACAAGTCGCTTTCAAGGAAAATCTGACCGTCCGTAATTGAAATAACATTGGTGGGAATATATGCTGAAACATCGCCCGCCTGTGTTTCAATAATCGGAAGAGCGGTAATTGAACCGCCGCCGAGTTCATCGGACAATCTGCTTGAACGCTCAAGAAGTCTTGAGTGAAGATAGAATACATCACCGGGATACGCTTCACGACCGGGAGAACGCTCAAGAAGAAGTGAAAGCGCACGGTAAGCAACTGCGTGTTTGCTCAAATCGTCATATACGATAAGAACATCCTTGCCCTGATACATAAAGTATTCGGCAAGCGCTGTTGCGGAATAAGGTGAAATATACTGAAGCGACGCTGAATCTGCTGCTGTTGAGCAGACAACGATTGTATAATCCATAGCGCCGTTTTTATTGAGTGTGCTTACAAGCTTTGCAACGGTTGAAGATTTCTGACCGATTGCGTTATAAATGCAGATACAATTCTTGCCTTTCTGGTTAAGAATAGTATCAAGGGCTATTGAAGTTTTACCTGTCTGACGGTCGCCTATGATAAGCTCACGCTGACCTCTGCCTATCGGGAACATTGAGTCAATTGAAAGAATACCTGTTTCAAGAGGCTCTGAAACCGATTTACGGTCTACAATAGAGGGTGCGCTGTTTTCTACAAGGCGGTAATCGTCAGCCTTAATGCTGCCAAGACCGTCAATAGGCTCGCAAAGAGCGTTTACAACTCTGCCGATAAATCCGTCGCCAACGGGAACGCCTGCTTTTCTGTAAGTACGCTTAACTCTTGTGCCTGCGTGAATTTCACTGTCAAGACCGAAAATAATACAGCCGACTGTATTTCTCTTTATATCCTGAATCATGCCCTTAATGCCTGATTCAAACAATACTATCTCGCCGTACATAACATGCTCAAGGCCGTGAATAGTTGCAATACCGTCACCTACTGAAATAACGGTGCCTATCTCTTCATCAGAAGTTTCAAACTCATAATTCTTAACCTCTGTTTTAAGAATGGAGATTATATCCCCGGCTTTTTCGGCGTCTGACTTTTTAGCGTCTTCAACAAGTTTTGTTTTGATTTCGTTGATTTTAGCTTTAAGGCTTCTGTCAATTCTCTTGTTGCCCACTTCGATTACGAAACCGCCGATAAGACTTTCGTCCTTAACGATTTCAACTTCAACCGAGCCTGCGTTTTCTTCTTTGAGAATATAATCCTTAATTCCCTGAAGCTGTTTTTCGTCGGGCTCTGTTACACAGTAAAGAGTTGCTCTGCAAACCTTGTTTTTCTTATCAATTGCTTTAATATACTCGCTGATAAGTTCATCAAGTGCTTCGATATTGCAGTCCACGCTCAAATCGAACATAATATCCGAAACGGTTGATGAAAAAATCTCCTCAACAACCTTTTTCTTTTCGGCAACTGTTACAGTGGGGCTGTTTAAAATCTGACTAAGCTCTTTGGTTTTCAACAAGTCCTGAGCTTTTTCAAGCTCTGAAACGCTGACCTCGGATAAAAGCAGCGTTTTAATCATTTCATCAATACTATGATTCATTACTTATCACTGCTTTCATTTAAAAATTCATCAAAAATATTGCTGTTTGCGTCTGCATCGATTTTAGCTGCAACAACTTTTTCAGCCGCCTCAATAGCAAGCGAAGCAATATCTTCCTTTGCGCTTCTGCGCGCTTTTTCGCTTTCCGATTCTATTTGCTTCATAGCATCGGATTTCATCTTTTTAACATCTTCATGCGCTCTGTCAATAATCTTGTCATACTCTATTTTAGCATTCTGTCTTGCCTCTGCAAGAATACGGCCTTTTTCATCATCAACGCCCTGAAGACTGTTTTCATACTGCTCTTTGAGCTCAAGCGCCTCTGCCTTTACGGCGTCTGCGTCTGAAAATTGTTTATTTATCATTTCTTTACGCTCATTCATAACCTTTAATATCGGCTTGAACAAGAATCTCTTCATAAGCAGATAAAATATAACAAGGTTTATAAGCGTAAAAAGAATGTTCCAGTCAAACTTAAGCATTAACTGTTTTCCTTTCGCTTATAAATTATTTTACCATGAAAATTACAAGGATGCTTGTAACAAGGCCGTATACGGCTGTTGCCTCTGCAAGCGCACAACCAAGAATAAGTGTTGTTCTGATGTCGCCTGCTGCCTCGGGCTGACGTGCAATACCCTCAACTGCTTTACCTGTTGCGATACCGATACCGATACCTGCGCCTAAACCTGCCAAAACTGCAATTCCTGCACCTATTGCTACTCCCATAATTCTTTTTCTCCTTTTATCTTTTAATTAATAGTAATGTTTTTTATTCTTCAACAGCTTCCTGTATATACATAGCTGTTAAAAATACGAAAATGTAAGCCTGTAAGAAGCCGTCGAACAAATCGAAATAGAAGCTGAACGCAAGAGAAACACCTATTTTAAAGAATATGATGCTCTTGAGAAGCTCCATAATAATGAACGCACCGATTACATTACCGAAAAGTCGCATACACAGCGACAAAGGCTTGATTATGATCTCAAGAATATTTATCGGGGTTACTATTGCGACGGGCTTTGAAAACGCCTTAAGATGACCTCGCAATCCTTTCTCTTTTATTCCTGCCACCTCAACGAGCACAATGCTTGTTATAGCCATTGCGGCTGTAACCTGCATACTTTTTGTAGGCGGTTTAAAGCCGAGGATGCCTATCATATTAGACGCGCCGATGAAAATCGCAGTGCTCATAAGCCAAGGCATATATTTTTCGCCTTTTTCACCCATGATACCTCTGAAGAAGTTCATCATTTTATCCATACAGATTTCAAGAATCTGCTGGCGCTTTCCGATTTCGCCCTGAACCTTGAGATTTCTTGTCAGAATAATCGCAAGAATTGTCAGCGCCGCCATAATTATCCACGAAACAACAGTTGTTTCATCTACGGATATATCAGTATGCGGTATCGTGAACACTTCCTGGATTTCAAGCTGGTCAAGCAACTCTTCTTTAAGGTCCATTGTCACGGGCATTAAATCCATATACTCGCCTCCTATATCATAATTCGCCACCATTATAGCACTTCTTTTTCGATTTGCAACAGATTGCCGCTAAAACAAGGCATTTGTATAAAAATTTTAGTTTGATGCCAAACTTTTTTATCCAAAAGTAATATTTACATATCACAATAAATGGTTTATAATATTTTTGCTAAACCGAAGTTAAAATATACTAATAATAGTTATAAATAGTACATTTATATATAAAGATGCAGAAAGGCTATGGAATAACAAATGGCTAAAGAACAGAAAAAAATGGTTGACGACATCACCTCTATGGACGAGGATTTTGCAAAATGGTACACAGACATTTGCAGAAAAGCGGAGTTAATCGAATACACAAGTGTTAAGGGTTGTATGGTTATCCGCCCTTACGGCTATGCAATATGGGAAAATATTCAGAAAATACTTGATTCTATGTTCAAGGAAACAGGGCACGAAAATGTTTGTATGCCCATGTTTATCCCCGAAAGCCTGCTTCAGAAAGAAAAGGACCATGTTGAGGGCTTTGCTCCCGAATGTGCATGGGTTACGGTAGGCGGAAGCGAAGAACTCGAAGAGCGTCTTTGCGTTCGTCCCACATCTGAAACTCTTTTCTGCGAGCATTTTAAAAACATTGTTCATTCATACAGAGACCTTCCCAAACTTTATAATCAGTGGGTTTCTGTTGTTCGTTGGGAAAAAACAACAAGACCATTCCTCAGATCAAGAGAATTTCTCTGGCAGGAGGGTCACACTCTTCACGAGACTGCCGAAGAGGCTATTGAAGAGACTGAAAAAATGCTCAACATTTACACAAAATTCTGCCAGGAATATCTTGCAATGCCCGTTGTTCAGGGTATGAAGACAGAGAGCGACAAATTCGCAGGCGCAGAGCGCACATACTGCATTGAAGCTCTTATGCACGACGGCAAGGCACTTCAGGCAGGTACATCCCATTATTTCGGTGACGGATTTGCAAAAGCTTTTGACATTCAGTTTGCAGACAAGGACAACAAACTCAAATATCCTCACCAGACATCTTGGGGAATGACTACACGCCTTATCGGCGCAATCATAATGACTCACGGCGACAACAACGGACTTGTTCTTCCGCCCGCCGTTGCACCTATTCAGGTTATGGTTATCCCCGTAGCACAGCACAAAGAGGGCGTACTTGAAAAGGCAAACGAGGTATGCGACAGACTTAAAGCTGTATGCAGAGCTAAAATTGACGATTCTAACAACTCTCCCGGATGGAAATTTGCTGAATATGAAATGAAAGGTGTTCCCGTAAGAGTTGAAATCGGCCCTAAAGATATTGAAAATAATCAGTGCGTAGTAGTTACAAGACACAACAGAGAAAAGACTTTTGTTTCACTTGACGAACTTGAGGAAGTTGTTCTTCAGAAACTTCAGGAAGTTAGAGACGGTCTTTATCAGGCTGCTCTTGAAAACAGAGAAAGACGCACTTTTGCCTGCAAAAACACAGATGAAATCACAAAGGCGCTTGAAGAAAACGGCGACGGATTTATCAAGGCAATGTGGTGCGGATGTGAAGAATGCGAGGATAAGGTTAAAGAACTTACCGGCGTAGGCTCAAGATGTATTCCGCTTGAACAGGAACATATTTCGGATACCTGCGTATGCTGCGGTAAACCTGCTAAATATATGCTCTATTGGGGTAAAGCATATTAATAGATATAAACACATAAACACAATTTATAATGGGGAAAGGATTACAGTATGGCAGTATTAGTTACAGGCGGCGCCGGATATATCGGAAGCCACACATGCGTTGAACTTATAAATGCGGGTGTAGATGTTGTTATTGTTGACAATTTCTACAACTGCAAAAAATCAAGCCTTGACAGAATCAGGGCTTTGGTTGACAGAGATTTTAAATTCTATGAATGCGATATCCGCGACAAAGAGGGTATGGATAAAATCTTCAAGGCTGAAGATATTGATTCTGTTATCCACTTTGCAGGACTTAAAGCGGTAGGCGAAAGCGTTCACAAGCCGCTTGAGTATTTTGACAACAATGTTAACGGCACACTTGTTTTGCTTGATGTTATGAGAAACAACGGCTGTAAAAAAATCGTTTTCTCATCTTCAGCAACAGTTTACGGAATGAATAACATTTCTCCGCTTACAGAAGATATGGAAGTTGGCGGCGTTACAAACCCGTACGGCAGAACAAAATATATGATTGAATGTATTTTGAAAGACCTTTACACATCTGACAACAGCTGGTCAATCTGTCTTCTCCGCTACTTCAACCCCATCGGCGCACACAAGAGCGGAACTATGGGTGAAGACCCGAACGGAATCCCCAACAACCTTATGCCGTATATCACTCAGGTTGCTATCGGCAAGATGGAATACCTCAATGTTTGGGGCGATGATTATGATACTCATGACGGCACAGGCGTTCGTGACTATATCCATGTTGTTGACCTTGCTCTCGGCCATGTAAAGGCTGTTGAAAAGGTTGAAGAGGCAAGCGGTCTTTACATCTACAACCTCGGCACAGGAACAGGTTACAGCGTTCTTGATGTTGTAAAAGCGTTTGAAAAGGCTTCAGGCGTTAAGGTTCCGTACAAAATCGGACCTCGCAGAGAAGGCGACATTGCTACCTGCTATTCAGACCCGTCCAAAGCTTATAAAGAGCTTGGCTGGAAAGCTGAAAGAGGAATTGAAGAGATGTGTGAGGACAGCTGGCGTTGGCAGAGCCAGAATCCTAACGGCTATCCCGACTGATTAATATAATTACCACAAAATAAAAACAGCGAGCGGATTAATCCGTTCGCTGTTTTTTTTGCGCATAAACGCCGATTATGGGGTGTTAACATTAATAATACTGTCTGTCTTCAGAATTTCCCTTTTCTGAAAGCTCATACATTTGCGTTTGCTCATTATAGGAATACACATAATAATAACTGCCGTTATCAGCAAAATAAGTATCTGTCAACTCGTCATAATAATACCAATCGCTTGTATCAAGACCGTATTGAAACATATAGTTTTCACGCTCTTCGGCTGAAAGCGCATTATAATACTCTGCAAAACCTCTTAGCGCCTTATCAACTCCGTAATTATACTCACGGAAATCCGAATTGCCTTTATAAATTATTTTTGACGATTTATCCTCGGAATTTTCAAACTCAAAATACTTGCTGTATTTAGTATTAACAAGATTGATAAGCGCTGTTTTTGCATCTTTAGCTACAAGGTGGTCATCGCTTTGAGCAAGCTCAGTTATATACGGTGTGGCAGTTGCCGAAAGGTTTGCAAGGTAATCAACATCAATTGTTTCCACCTTATTATTTCTATATGCCTCAACATCATATTTAGCAATAAACGCATCTATGTCTAAGAATGAAATGCCTATAAATATAACGCTGCAAACAATTATTATCGGCTGCATATAGTTTACTTTCGGCAAAAAGATATGAACTATATAGAAAAAGATTATAACAAGCAGCATAACCATAAGCACGGATATGAGCAGGCGGTTTTTTGTAAGAGCGTAAATATCAATATAAAGCTTCATTTTTGAAAACGCCGTTATGATAAGCACTATTGAAAATGCAAGTATATATGCTGAAAGCGCTTTTACTGAAACATACTGCTTTTGCCCTTTTCTTTTTGTGAAAAGATTTGCTAAAAACAGCAGTATAACATTGATAATACAAATGGCGAACATTTCAAAAAAGCCGCGCCTTGCGTATCCGCTGGCTGAATACTCGTATCCCTCGGGTAAAATTCCCGAAAATGCGCTGAAAAAGTAAGCAAGCTGTGAAAACAGATAAACGAGATAAGTGATAGATATTACAGAGAGAAATGAAACCGTTATTGAAACGGGTATGCCGAAACGCAAAGCGGCATTTTTGGCGGCAAATTCAGAACCTGTTTTGAGATTTCTCTTTTTTGAAAGCATATAGGAAATTACAAAAGGTGCAATCAAAATTGTTAATATGATTTCACCTATATAATCGCCCAAATTTTTAATAATGCTTGTTACAAGCCCCTCAAAAGCGGCGTCACTGTTCATGAGAATCGGTACTACCGCAAGAAGCACGGGAATTGAAATGCCTATACCGATAATAGCGCCTGCAAAATTCTTTTTGCATTTGAAAGATTTGCCAGCCGCGCCTGCATTTGCGCCCAAATTAATCAGCGGCGATATTGTTGTACTGCTTATCAAATCTATAAGCATTTTATAACTGCCCTGCCTGTTTCGGAAAGTTCCGCTGATTCCGCAAGTATAAATCGTAAACAAAGCGGTAATCAAAAATACCATTATGCAGTTTATAAAAACATCACGGAACACCGCAAGCGTTACTGCCCCAGCAAGGGACAACGCACCGCATACATAGGAGAATGCTGAGGCTTTTACATCTTTTTTCCACAAAAACGCCGTTACAATGGCAAAAAGCAGGAAAAACGAAATTGTAAAACCTAGATTAAAAAAGTGGAAAATTGAAAAATCAATAAAAACAAATGTCCATACCGCAAAAAGGAAAAGAAAGATATTTTCCTTTTTATTAAGCGGTGAAATATTTTTTGTTTTTTTCACAGGCATAACGGAAATATTGGGAGCAGATTGAGGTGCATTTTCCATATCTGTCTGCGCTTTAAATTCCGTATTCACTTGTGTTTTGGTTACAGGGTCATAGTACACGCCCGAATTATTTGAATTGAAATCCATACCGTTTCCTTTCTGCGGGGGTGTGGCTATTCATCAAATTCAAGAATATCCCCCGGCTGGCACTGAAGCTCTCTGCAAATCGCTTCAAGAGTTGAAAATCGTATTGCCTTTGCCTTTCCCGTTTTAAGAATAGATAAGTTTGCCTGTGTTATGCCTATTTTGTTTGCAAGCTCAAGCGAGCTCATTTTTCTTTTTGCAAGCATAACATCAAGATTTACGGTAATTCCCATTTGCTCCCCCTATATTGTAAGTTCGTTTTCTTTTTTGATTTTTATTGATGCGTCAAAGACATGCCCAACAACAAGTACTATGAGACCCACAAAAATCTCCATTACAACAATAGCAATTAAAATTGACGCTCCGGGAGAAGCATTAAAGAAGAAATACACGCAAAATACGGCTCCTACTGCCGCCGCCAAAAAACAGCAACAGCTGAGTAGGCGCAAAAGCAAAACATTTTTCTCGTCAAAAACAATTTCCTTTCTGATATTTATCATAAGCTTATCAAGGCAGATAAGCGCCGCAAGCCCCACGGGAAGAGCTATATAAAGCGGGGTTAAAAACATACTCATAGGAATTCTACTTTCCATAAATTTGCAGTAAAACGGCGCGCCTATCGCAACAGCCGCCCATACAAAATAGAAAATCCTGACCATAATATGAGTTATTTTGACTGCCTTACTTTTCTTAAACATAGATTAATCCTCCAAGAAAGCTTTCTTTCAATATCTTTATAACAGCAAAATTATCGTTTGTCAATAATTTTTTATCATTTTTCGATTAATTCACAATTTTTTTATATTTAGACAAAAAGAAAAACCGCCTTTGAAAGGCGGTTAAAAATAGGCTTTTAACTACATTTTGTTTGTGATAAACACGGCAAGCACAATATCAATTACAAAAAATACAAGCGCAACAGCGGACAAAAAGATTGTTTTTTTGTTTTTGCTCTGCTGGCTTTCGGTTAACTGAGCGCCCTTTGATTTCATTACAAGCGGCACTGCAAGACCCATTGCCGCAAAGGCGGGGCAAATACCTATTGTGCACACGCCGATTGCCGCCATAGTAAACGCAAAATCACAAAGTTTCTGCACAGGGTCTTTCTGCGGTTTTTTCTCTTTGTTATCTTTTTCATTCTTCATTTTTATCACCCTCATAAACTATGCCGTATTTTATAACGATACGGTTTAATTTTTTTATAAACGCCTCTCCGAAAAGGAAGAGAAACAGCGCAGTAGCCGCGCCGAAAACGGCGGAAAACGGTATTCCTGCCGCATAAATTGCAATAACGCCGGACAGGGTATAATCGCTGAGCATTGTAAGCACGGAACTTGTATCTACAATTATACCGTAAAGCGCAAAAGAAAGCAAAAAGCCGACAATGGCAAGCAGCCATCTGTTTGGCTTGATTTTATTGAAAATCAGCCCTGAAATAAAGCCGATAAGTCCGAGCGCAACCATCTGAAACAAAGTCCATACACCCTGCCCGAACAGAAAATTCGAGACAAATGCGGAAAAAGCGCCGATTATATACCCTCTTTGAGCACCGAGACAAACTGCGCTGACAATAACAACCGCCGCAATAGGTTTGAACTGCGGCACAACATAAAACGCCGCCCTTGAAGCCACCGCAAGAGCAATCAGAGACGCCATAAGCGCCATTTCACGGGCTGACGGTATTGATTTTTCGTAACTTATAAAAAACGGCAGAAGTGAAAGCACAATAATTATTGCGGCGCACAGATAATATGACGCAGATTCTGCAAAAAATAACTGCCACACAACGGTGAGCACAAGCGCCGCTATTATAAACAAGAGGAAAATTGCCTGAGAATACTTTTTCATTTTTCCTCCTTAGCGTCATCAACAGACACAATGCGCCCGCCACTCATTCGGGAAAGCGAAGTTGTATAGATTTCAAGAGAAGAGAAAAACGCACGCCTATCATCGCTTGACGCAATTTTTCCGCTGAAAAGGAATGAAACATAATCTGCATATCTGCCTGCGAACTCCAAATCGTGGGTTACAAGTATTATTGTTTTACCCTCGTCACAAAGCCGTTTTAATATGCGGGCAAGTTCTGTTTTAAAAGCGGCGTCAACTGATTTTGTAGGCTCGTCAAGCAAAATTATATCCGCACCGCTTTGAATGGCTTTGGCTATGGCTACTCGCTGAGCCTCGCCGCCGCTCAAATCAAACGGATTTCTGCCAAGAAGCTCTGAGAGTGAAAACTGCTCTATAATTTGAGAATCTTGCACTTCTTCTGCAACGGTGTCATAGAGGAAAACCGTCTGCACATTCTGTGGCATAAGCGCAGTTTTGCCGCTCGTCTTTATTTTTCCGCCGTAAGGTTTTGAAACTTTTGCAAGGCATTTTAAGAGCGTTGTTTTTCCGCTTCCGTTAGCACCAACAACAGCGTTTATTTTGCCTTTATACGCCTTATAATCAAGGTCAAAAAGTATATCCCTGCCGCCCTTTTTATACGCAAAACAAACACCTTTTGCAACAAGCGCCGCCGTTTCGCCCTTTATATCAGGCTTTATATATGGCTTTTCGCAAAGCTTTTCAACCTCGATTTTTGCCGCTGTAAAATCAAGCGGCGTACTTTTTAAAAGCTGTGTATAAGCAGGAAGAATTGCCGCCATATCGCTACTATTAGCAACAAGATGATTTGCCAGGCCATTAGGCGAGCCGAAAAATTCAGCCCTGCCCGAATCAAGAAACAGCGTGCAATCCGCATCTGCCATCAAATCAGATTTATGCTCGCACATAATCACCGTTACACCGTTTTCCCTGTTAAGCCTTCTGACTGCGGAGTATAAACTTTGCGCCGAAACGGGGTCAAGCTGAGAGCAAGGCTCGTCCAGCACAAGCAAATCGGGCATTAGTATCATTGTGCAGGCAAGCGCAAGAAGCTGTTTTACACCGCCTGAAAGATTTTCCGTTTTTTCATCTATGTATGAGTTAAGATTGAAATAGCTTGCAGTTTCCGCAATTTTAAGAGCCGCCTGACTGTTTGTAAGCTCAGTGTTTTGAAGCGCAAACTGAAGTTCGCCGAAAACTGTATCCGTAACGATATTGCTTTCAACATTCTGATTTAAATATCCTATTTTATCCGTGTTTATTTCAATCTTTCCGCTCGTTTTGCCAAACGGGGCAAGTTCTTTTTTGAAAAGCCGCAAAAGGGTTGATTTTCCGCTTCCCGACTTTCCGCACACAAAGCAGAAACTTCCTCTTTCAAGATTGAGATTTACATTTTCAAGAGCATTTTTTGATGCTTTCGGATAGGAAAATGTTAAATTTTTGATTTCAAGAAACGCCATTTAACATCCTCCTTTAAATCTATAATACAAGGCAAAAAAGAGCACAACGCAAACGCAATTAACGGCGCTATGCTGAAATTTTTTAATTCAAGTGTGTATCTGTATTCAAATTCATTTAAGCCTGCCGCCTTAAAAGCAATCTGCAAAGCGAGCGACAGTATAAAAAATACAATCAAAATAATATCAGTAAATTTATAGGAATAGCGTGAAAAATGCCGCCTTTTTTCACCGAATCCACTTGATTTCATTGTATCTGCGGTTTCAATGCTGTTTTCAAGCGTTATTGAAACGAGTGCAGAAAATCTTGCAATCGTATTTTTCAGCCCCTTTGTTTCATTTCCAAGCCCTGTTTGTGCGTCTTTTATCTCTCCAGCCGTTTTAATCAAAAGAGGAATAAAACGCAACACCATTGAAAAAAGCAGAGTTAAATTTGGGGCGAATCTGCCAAATAGCGAGGTAAATTTTTCGCTTGAAACAACCTCGTTATAACACAAAAACCACATTATGACACTGCCGAGCATAAGGCCTGTCAGCAAGCCGTAAACAAGCGCTTCAAGAGTAAAGCCGAGAGAAAAAACGGTGAACAAAACTGTTTGCCCGTATCGGCAAAAAAGCATATTGAAAAGTGCAACCGCCGCAACAAGGGGCAGAATGAATTTAAAAAAGGACGATAACGCTTTTTTACCGCACAAAATTACATAATATGCAAAAGCCGAAACGAACGAAACGGCGCTGTAAACAGGGTTTACAAACACAAGGCTGACGATGATTACCGCTGAAAAAAAGGAGAAGCCGACAGCGGGATGAAATTTTGAAAATCTATCCATGCCGAATCCTCCGTAAAAATTAATATTCTATTCCCCTGCGTGCGGCAACGCCCGAATCAAAGGGGTGTTTTTCCTTTCTCATTTCTGTTATATAATCTGCCTTATCAAAAAGGAAATCGTTTTTTATATGCCCCGTAATTACATATTCTTTATCGGGCGAAAAAGAAATTTCTTCAACATATTTTTCACCGAGCAGAGATATAACATCAAGAAATTCATCAAGTACAATAATATCAGCGTCTGAGTTAAACGCATTTTCAACTGTGCTAAACAGAAAATCACAGTACTCTTTTTTCTCTTCTTCGCTCATATTAAAAAGAAATTTTACCTCATCGGGGTTTTTGAAAAAATTAATATCACATTTTGCAAATCGCTCTGAAGATGAATTATCCTTTAAAAACGAAAAGAAATCAACCTTTTTCCCTGCGCCGCACGCACGAAGCGCAAGGCCAAGCGCGGCAGAAGTTTTTCCCTTTCCGTAACCGTAGTAAATATGAATCATCTTATTCTTACATCCTGCTTTGTCTTAAAGCGATAGCCGTATTGGTCAAGAATATGCATTTTATTAAGCGCAGTCATCGCACCCTTTGCAACACAAAGCTGTGCTCTCGGCGCAACTGTAACATCAATGCCGAGCGCCTCGGAAAACAGCTTATCTATTCCGTAAATTTCAGAACAGCCGCCAGTTATAATAGCGCCGCTTTCTGTTATATCGGCAACAAGCTGCGGAGTTGTGCGCTCAAAAAGAACAGATGCCGCAGAGGTAAGCTCTTCAAAAAGAGGTTTTAGGCACTCGTAAATTTCATTTCCGTCCACCTCAACAGCGGCGGGCATATTTGAAAACATATCCCTGCCCTTTACCTGCATTGTAACATCCTCATCCCTCGGCATTGCGCCTGCAATTCTGTTTTTAACTTCCTCAGCTGTGCGCTTTCCGATAAGAACACCGTATTTATCACGCATATAGCGTGTGATTTCCTCATCAAATCTGTTGCCTGCGATATGAACTGTATCTATCTGACTCATACTGCCCTGACTTATAACCGCCATATCAGTTGTACCGCCGCCGATGTCGATAACAAATGCGCCTGTCGGCTGAAGAGGGTCTACCCCCGCACCGAAAGCGGCGCAAAGCGGCTCTTCAACAAGGCAAACAGATCTTGCGCCCGCTGTTATAATTACTGAAATAAGCGTACGCCTTTCAACATCTGTTGCAAGGGCGGAAACAGCCGCCACTACTCTGGGTTTGAAAATACTTTTCTTAATTATTTTATTAATATAAAATTCCACCATCTGAACGGCGATGGAATAATTTGTAATCGCACCGTTTATTATAGGCTGAATTACCGAAACTCCGCTCGGTTCTCTGCCCTCAAGATAATACGCTCTTCTGCCTGCGTATAATATTTTTTCAGTCTCGGTGTCATAAGCTACATACGACGGCTCATTTACAACAATTCCCTTGCCGGGAACTGAAATAACTATTGAGCTTGTACCGAGATCTATTCCCAAATCATAACCAAACATAAAGTCATCCCTTATTATTAAATCCGATATATAGATGTTACTTTATAACGCCGTTGTTGTCAACCGTTAAAAAGTGAAGAAGCGCACTGTAACGCCTGCTTTTTTTATCGTTTTCCACCATATTTTTAACACTGCCCTCATTACCGACAAGGACAATGAGTTTTTTTGCTCTTGTGATAGCTGTGTAAAACAAATTTCTGTAAGAAAGCTTTTGAGGAACGGACAGCACGGGCATTACAACGCAGTCAAATTCCGAGCCCTGACTTTTATGCACCGTCACCGCATAAGCAAGCTCCAACTCTGCCGCATTCTCTATTGAATACATAGCCTCTCTGTCATCAAATCTTACATTAAGAATATCAGCCGCCCTGTCAATTCTCGTAATTATGCCTATGTCTCCGTTAAAAACGCCTGAGCCGTTTTCACTGCTTTTAAACCACGGAACATCATAGTTATTTTTAATCTGCATAACCTTGTCGCCCTCACGAAGTGTATAGCCTTTGGAGGTTATTTCACGCTTTCCTTTTTCAGGCGGATTGAGCGCTTTTTGCAGCATAATATTGATTGTCTGCGAGCCTACCTCACCCTTTTTGCTCGGACAAAGCACCTGTATATCATCTATCGGGCTGAATCCGTAAGCCTGAGGCAGACGGCGTGTTACTAAATCCACAATTTTAGAAGCCGCTCTGAAATTAATATGCTCTCTGAGAAGAAAGAAATCGTCATTACTGCTGTCTGCATTCATAACAGGCATTTCGCCCTTTACCACTCTGTGGGCATTTGTAACAATAAGACTTTCCATTGCCTGCCTGAAAATTTTATCAAGCTGAACAACAGGAATCAAGCCGCTGTCAACAAGGTCTTTGAGTACATTGCCTGCGCCTACGGGCGGAAGTTGGTCGTTATCCCCCACCATTATCAGCCTTGCGTGAAGCGGCATAGCGTCAAGTAAAGCATTAAAAAGAAAAATGTCAACCATTGAAAGCTCGTCTACGATAACGGCGTCCACATCGAGGGGATTTTTTGCGTTATGCTTAAAAACGGGGTTATCGCTGCCCTCTTTAAACTCAACTTCAAGCATACGGTGAATTGTTTTTGCCTCTTCGCCCGTGAGTTCAGTCATCCTCTTTGCAGCTCTACCTGTGGGTGCGGCAAGGGCAACATTCAGACCTCTGTTTTTCATCAGGGTGATTATGCCTTTAACAGTTGTTGTTTTTCCCGTACCCGGTCCGCCTGTAAGAATTAGCAGTCCTTTATTAACTGCAATCTCTATCGCTCGGCGCTGTTTTTCGTCAAACTCAATACCGTTGACCTGTTCAAACGCAAAAACTTCACTCGAAAATATTTCAGTCTGCTGCGGCGGATAATTAACCATTACTTTAATGCGCTGAGCAATATCACTTTCTGCATTATATGCAGAGGGAGTAAAGAGAAACTCTTTAGAACCTATCTCCTCTCGGAAAAGCTCATGCTGTTCAATAGCACTGTCAACAGCTATTTCCGCCGTATCCTGCGAACAGTCAAGATAATTCATTGCCGTGCTGACAACGGAATTCCTCGGCAGGCAGGTGTGACCGTTTGAAATATTATGCCGTACAATATGCGTTACAAGCGACTGCGCCCTCAAATCTTGAGATACTGGGAATTCAAGTTCCTGTGAGATTTCATCCGCCCGTTCAAAATCAAGTATACCGCTTTGAACGAAATAGAACGGATTTTCATTAAATGCGTCCACCGCATTTTCGCCGTAATATTTATATGCTTCAAAAGCCTCCTGCTGAGAAAGCCCTTTATTTACAAGTTCCTCAATAGTCTGCCTTGAACCGAACTGTTCTTTAAAATATTTCTGAATTTCCCTCGCCTTAGGCTTGCTTATACCTTTAATCTGCGAAAGTCTGTCTACATCGTTTTCAATAACATCAAAAGCTTCTGCACCGAATGCTTCAACGATTTTGACAGCCGTAGCTTCCCTTACGCCTTTTATGATACCGCTTGAAAGGTAGCGGAGTATTCCTGCAGCGTCACTAGGCATAGTTTGCTCAAGTTTTTCCGCCTTAAACTGTCTGCCGAATGACGGATGAATCACCCATTCACCATCCGCAACGACCTCTATTCCCTCTGCAAGCGGCGGAAAATTACCCACTATTGTTACAGGATCGCCGTTTGATGAAACCGTCACAACAGTATAGCCGTTTTCCTGATTATAATAAGTTATATCTTCAACAACGCCTTTGATTTTTTCGAGCGTATTTTCAGCCACGGTTTCACCTCCGACATTAAAATTCAACCGATAATAATTATATCATATAATACGGCAAATTTAAACAAAAAAAGAGCAAGCACTGAGTGCTTGCTCATAATTTGTAATTAAAAATTACTCGTTGATTTCTGTAACAACGCCTGAACCTACTGTTCTACCACCTTCACGAATAGCGAAACGAAGTCCCTTTTCGATAGCGATAGGAGTGATAAGTTCTACATCCATAACGATGTTATCGCCAGGCATACACATCTCTGTGCCTTCGGGAAGAGTGATAACGCCTGTAACGTCAGTTGTTCTGAAATAGAACTGAGGACGATAGTTGTTGAAGAAAGGAGTATGACGGCCGCCTTCATCCTTGGTCAATACGTAAACCTGACCCTTGAACTTTGTGTGGGGATGAATTGAACCGGGCTTTGCAAGAACCTGGCCACGCTGAATCTCTGTTCTCTGAACACCACGAAGAAGCGCACCAACGTTATCACCAGCCTGTGTGAAGTCAAGTGACTTACGGAACATTTCAAGACCTGTGCAAACTGTCTTTCTGATTTCTTCCTTAATACCAACGATTTCAACTTCCTCGTTGAGCTTAAGGATACCACGCTCTACCTTACCAGTAGCAACAGTACCACGACCTGTGATTGTCATAACATCCTCTACGGGCATAAGGAACGGAAGGTTCTCGTCACGCTCAGGAGTGGGGATGTAGCTGTCAACAGCAGCAAGAAGCTCTCTGATGCAGTCGCAAGCAGGATCGTCGTTTGAAGGAGCGTTAAGAGCGTTAAGAGCTGAACCTCTGATGATCGGAATGTCATCTCCGGGGAATTCATACTCGCTAAGAGTATCACGGATTTCCATTTCAACAAGCTCAAGAAGCTCTTCGTCGTCAACCTGGTCAACCTTGTTCATGAATACTACGATGTAGGGTACGCCTACCTGACGAGCAAGAAGAAGGTGCTCTTTTGTCTGAGCCATAGGACCATCAGTTGCAGCGATAACAAGGATAGCACCGTCCATCTGAGCAGCACCGGTGATCATGTTCTTGATATAGTCAGCATGTCCGGGGCAGTCAACGTGTGCATAGTGACGAGTTTCTGTTTCATACTCAACGTGAGCTGTGTTAATTGTGATACCACGCTCTCTCTCTTCAGGAGCCTTATCGATATCTGCATAGTCTTCGAACTTAGCGAAGCCTTCATTTGCAAGAAACTTAGTAATAGCAGCTGTAAGAGTTGTCTTACCGTGGTCAACGTGTCCGATTGTACCGATGTTAACATGCGGTTTAGAACGGTTAAACTTTTCTTTTGCCATTGGGATTTCCTCCTTAAATTTACAATAGTAAAATTGTTATGATTATTTTATCAAAGGTACGATAAAATATCAAGTGTTTTTAGTAATTTTTATAATGAATTAATGCCTAGACGGTTATATCGACAAATTAGTCCTTTTTAGCCCTAGCAGAGATAATACCCTCTGAAATTGACTTCGGAACCTGCTCATAACCATCGGGTTCCATGGTGTACTGACCACGGCCCTGAGTCTTTGAACGAAGGTCGTTTACATAACCGAACATTTCTGAAAGCGGAACACGAGCATTGATCTGCTTAGCGCCTGCTCTGTCTTCCATACCCTGAATCTGTCCACGGCGAGAGTTAAGGTCGCCGATTACATCACCCATATAATCCTCGGGAACGATTACGGTAACTTTCATCATAGGCTCAAGAATTGCGGGATTTGCTTTCTTAGCAGCATCTTTGAATGCCATTGAACCAGCGATCTTGAATGCCATTTCTGAAGAGTCAACCTCATGGTAAGATCCATCATAAAGCTCAACTTTGATGTCAACCATAGGATAGCCGGCGAGAACACCGCTCTTCATAGCGCCCTGGATACCTGCATCAACAGCGGGGATATATTCCTTGGGAATAGCACCGCCGACAATAGAGTTAACGAACTCGTAACCCTTGCCGATACCGTTTTCGTCAAGGTTCGGTGACATACGGATTTTAACATGACCGTACTGACCTGAACCACCTGACTGACGCTTATATTTTGTATCAGACATAGATTCTGACTGAATTGTTTCTTTATAAGCAACCTGAGGTGCGCCTACATTAGCCTCTACCTTGAACTCACGAAGCATACGGTCAACAATGATTTCAAGATGGAGCTCACCCATACCTGCGATAATTGTCTGTCCTGTTTCTTCATCGGTATAAGCCTTGAATGTGGGGTCTTCTTCTGCAAGCTTTGCAAGAGCGATACCCATCTTTTCCTGGCCAGCCTTTGTTTTAGGCTCGATAGCAACACGGATAACAGGGTCGGGGAAATTCATTGATTCAAGAATGATGGGGTGATTCTCGTCGCAGAGTGTATCACCTGTTGTTGTATTCTTAAGACCAACTGCAGCAGCGATATCGCCTGCGTAAACAGTTTCGATATCTTCTCTGTGGTTAGAGTGCATCTGAAGAATACGGCCCATTCTTTCTCTGTGGCCCTTAACTGAGTTGTAAACCTGAGAACCTGCCTCAAGTGTTCCTGAATATACACGGAAATAGCAGATCTTACCAACGAACGGGTCAGTAGCAATCTTGAATGCAAGAGCTGAGAACGGCTCTTCATCTGAAGAATGACGATATTCTTCCTCATCTGTATCGGGATTTACGCCCTTGATTGATTCAACATCAGTCGGAGCGGGCATATAATCAACGATAGCATCAAGAAGCGGCTGAACGCCCTTGTTTCTGTAAGATGTTCCGCAAGTGATCGGAACCATCTGGCAAGCACAAGTTGCCTTTCTGATTGTCTTTTTGATTTCTTCAGCAGTAAGCTCCTGGCCGTCGAAATACTTCTCCATAAGAGCTTCATCCTGCTCAGCAACAGCTTCAAGAAGCTTTTCACGGTATTCCTCTGCAAGATCTTTCATTTCCTCGGGGATTTCCTCGTGGCGAACATCGTTACCCATATCATCGTAATAGATTTCTGCATCCATTGCGATAAGGTCTACGATACCTCTGAAAGTATCCTCAGAACCGATAGGAAGCTGAATCGGAACTGCGTTGCACTTAAATCTGTCTTTTACCATGCTGAGAACATTGTAAAAGTCTGCACCCATAATATCCATCTTGTTTACATAGATCATACGGGGTACATTGTATTCGTCAGCCTGACGCCATACGGTTTCAGACTGAGGCTCAACGCCGCCCTTTGCGCAAAGAACGGTAACAGAGCCGTCAAGAACACGAAGAGAACGCTGTACTTCAACAGTGAAGTCTACGTGTCCAGGAGTATCAATGATATTAATTCTATGTTTTTTCCAGAAGCAAGTAGTAGCAGCGGAGGTGATTGTTATACCTCTTTCCTGCTCTTGCGCCATCCAGTCCATAGTGGCGGCACCGTCATGGGTTTCACCGATTTTGTGGTTGATACCCGTGTAGTAAAGGATACGCTCGGTAGTTGTTGTTTTACCGGCATCAATGTGCGCCATAATACCAATATTTCTTGTCATCTCAAGAGAAACTTTTCTTGGCATAATATCCTCCTAATATGATTATCGGCTTAATATCTGAAATGAGCAAATGCCTTATTTGCTTCTGCCATTTTATGTGTATCATCACACTTCTTAACTGCGCCGCCGGTCTTATTAACCGCATCCATGATTTCAGCAGCAAGACGCTCTTTCATTGTTCTTTCTGAACGAAGACGAGCATAAGCTGTTATCCAGCGCAAGCCGAGAGTCTGGCGTCTTTCGGGGCGAACTTCAAGCGGAACCTGATAAGTTGCACCGCCTACACGACGAGCCTTAACCTCGAGAACAGGCATAACATTTTCCATTGCAGCCTGGAAGGTTTCCAACGGATCGTTTCCTGTTTTTTCCTTAATGATGTCAAATGCACCGTAAACGATTTTCTGTGCGACACCCTTTTTTCCATCATACATGATGTTGTTTATAAGACGAGTTACAAGCTTTGAGTTGTAAAGCGGGTCCGGCAAAACATCACGCTTAGCGATTTGGCCTCTTCTTGGCATCTTCGCTTCCCTCCTTCATAATTATTAATGAGTTCATAGGTACTCGGTTTTCCCGTGGAGTCAACAAGTAGGCTATACCGCATATCTGTCTCTTATACACATCTCCGAGCCCACGAGACCGTACTAGATCTCGT